>VTLG01000458.1_pt1 | contig 26648 bp, 37 predicted proteins | sample 4694571 | NCBI WGS metagenome assembly VTLG01 (sample SAMN12604809, study PRJNA352737) | marine metagenome | biome: ENVO:00000447; feature: ENVO:00000209|ENVO:00000569|ENVO:01000036; material: ENVO:00002151; isolation source: viral sequences binned using virsorter ...
CAGGTGATGTTTCTTGACCAAACAATTTATCATTACCATAATATTCACACTTAACTTTCGCAACTCCATACGCACCTGTTGTAGTACAAGTAATTCTGATTAAATCATAAGGTTCACCTACATATGAACCTGCTTTTTCCACTATATCCATACTACCACTTACGCTTTTTTGGTTTACTTTACCTTTACTATCATGTGAATCTACTTCATATGATAATTTAAACTCACCTAAATTAAGTCTATCTACTATCCCTGTTTTTTCTGCATTAGTCACTAAATTATAATAATAATCTGCTTTTTCTGTTTCACCTATAGCTCTTAGTGCATTAGATGCTGTTAAGTAACAAGTCATCTTAATTACTATGGCATCGTATTCTTTAGCCTGTGATACTGTTGCAGTATCTTCATCGGCTTGTGCTACTTTTAGTAAAGGCGTAGGGAATCTTGCATCAAGTAAGTTATTTAACTCCATTGAAGCATCAACAAGCATTTGATCATAATATGTAGTGTTATCAAAACCTGCCTCTACAACAATATCATTAGGATTATCTGAAGTTAAAAATACTTGAACAGAATCTGTACTTGCAGAATAATTATATTCATAGTTTGCATTTGGTGAATCTGTTACAGCAGTTCCTTCAATACCATCAAAATATAACTGACTTATAAACCCTGTATCAAATGATTGATATTGATTTGTTGTGTCTGTTGTTTTCCATCCATATATTTGCCTTTTACTATCTGCATCTGCAACTATATCGCCGACATATCTATTTAAATCACTTTGACTTGCATATTTTAAGTCTGTAGCCATCTATTATTTCCTTTTTCTTCTAACCATTGTTTTTCTTTTAACAACTTTTCTTTTCATTCTTTTCTTGCCTATTTTTTTTGCTTTATGATATGGCATATTAAACCTCCTAATATGTTTCTACTGTTATTAACGCTTCACACTTTTGTTGTGGTGTGTTTGCAAGAACCTGTCTTAATGAGTTTGCACGACCACTACCTGCTGTAGATAGCGCACCACTTAAAGCACCTGTGTGTAATAAACTTACAACCCATTCTGCATTTGGATATTCTGATACTGTGAAGTCTATTGCTCCACTCTCATAATTTACAGTTCCAACTGTACGTGAATTTTTCCATATTAAATTACCACGACCATCATCTCTTATAAATATATTTTTAAATGATGATGCGTTAGTTACTGGATCAAACTCTAAGTTTTGCTCTAACCTTGCAGCTACTGAAGTTGGACTTGCAGGTATTCTTCCTGACCCTAAAAACTCTGCTGTACCACTTGATCCTGCTCCTAATACTACTGCTGATGTTGAAAGGTGTGAGTCGCTTCTAAATATTATATCCCCACCTTCTATTGTTACTGTTACCTTCTTCTCAAATAAATTACCTGATGTATAGTATTGTGTATCAAGTGCTGCTTGTATTTTTGCGATTATACCATTAGAGCCACCAAACTTTGTATTACTTGAATCTACTGTAAATGAAAGATTATCATACGTTGTTCCACCATCTACTGTTATATCAAACTCGTATGCTGTTGATGCTGTTAAGCCACTTTCTGTATTTGATGTTATATCTGTTAGTCCAAGTTTTGCATACCCTGATTCGTAAAATTGTATTGCTACACTACCTGCTGATATTCCACCTTCATCAGATGCTACCCTACCATAACCTGCGAGATTAGTTGCTTTATATCTACCTAAGTAATCTGTTTGTGCTACACTAAATTTGTCAAAATCATGATAAGCGTTATAAAATGGCAACCTTATGGCTACGTCATCGTTGTGTGATGCTGCTGTTGAGCCATGCACTCCTCTTATAACATATAGCTCATTTGTTATAATATTAGTAATTTCCATAATCTCATTATCAAGTCTAATTAAATCTCCTATTTCAAAAAAATCACCATCATCTACTGTAAAATTAGTGACAGAATCGGTAATATTACCTGATTCATCAAGCAAACACCCACTTGCTACATACATATTAGAATGAGGCAGTTGTGCATCTACAGGTGTTCCATCAAATTGTTCATTACTATCTGCTATAATAGCTCTTGCAGCAGGTATAATAATTTCTTCATCAGGTGCTAATAAATAGTTTACAAATTCTGTGTTCGCTTCTGTTGTTTCTGCTGTATATCTTGTGTATGCTAATATTGATAACGCAGGAACATATCCATCATTTCTTACTTTTACTGCTTTTACTACATCACTTTCGGTAGCTGCTTCTGCGTCTGATACAGCTAAATCTAACAACAAACTATTAGATGCTTGACTATATTTTACTGATTTTGTTTTAGTTGTAATCGGCTTATCATAATCAACCTTTTCAGCACTTACACTTTTTTGTGTTTTTACTGATTTCTTCTTTTTCATTTCTGATGTTTTTAATTTCTGTGTTACTGTCGATACCGATGTGTGATATGGCATAATTTTCTCCTATGTAAGATGGTACTTAATTTTAATGCTTATACTATAGTCAGAATTTACTGAATCTGACCTTAAAAATGCTAATATGACTTTTCCTGCTGTAACTGCTGCCGAATCAACTGTCCATGTAGATAAATATGATTGCTCATTTCCATCGTTTGTTACATCACTATTATGTGCAACAAGTGTACCATTTGTTAGTGCAGAGGTTGATCCACTCGTAAAATCGTATGAAAATAAATGCATACGCGTTGTATCTCCAGTAGCTGCATCTGCTCCTTCTATTGAATATACTGCATCTATAGATATATTATCTGCAACATACCATAAATGTGGTACTAAATCTGCTGCGCTTGATCCTGCACTATTAGAGGTAGTAAATGATGATGCAGGGTCAGTTGATGTTCCAAAATTCATTGGTGAAGCTAAAGTTGTTGTAGCGTTGTATGTTTGAAATGGTATTGGATGATGCGTGTTTGCTGTAAAATTTTCGTTCGCAGATTGTTGTCCGAAATAAGCGTATTGTGTATTTACAATATTACCTGAACCATATACAAGTTGATTATTTGTATCTACTCGTAAGACAATATCTCCACTTTTGTTTTGAACTAACATAGCTGCTACTGTATCGCCATCTACAGGTTTTACTACAAATTGGTCGTCTGATAACGATATTGAAGATTCATCTCCACTCCCATCTTTTACTTTGCGTACTGTTGAATCAACTCCACCATTTGAATTATCCATTTGTAAAATGTCTATATAACTATCTTTTAATGTTTTATTGGTTAAACTCATTATTCTCCTAACTTATATCCATTGCTATTGTGCTATGTATGTAAAAACTTGAGCCATCAGAACCATTAGTTCTTCTAACAGTTACAAACATAAAATCTCCTTGTGTAACTGATGTTGCATTAAATGATGTTGTTTCTTTATGCAAGAATGCAGATGCTGAATCAAATGTAAATGTCATTAATCCTAAATTATCCATAGTTACATTTGTTGTACTACCTAATACTGTGTCCAATGTTGGCTTATCTATTTTCCATACTCCAACCTCTACAACTGAATCTGCTGATGCGCCTGATGAATCTACATGAGCCATAAATTTTGTAATAGTTCCTGAATATGGTATTCTTCTACCACCATATCTTATTGTTCTCCACATATCTTCACCTGTTGTATCATTATAGTCAGATATATTTGAATTTATGATATTGGTTACTCCAAACTCGTCGTGATGTGTTGAAACGTAAAAGTTATTTAATGTTGCTAAATTTGCAGAATAATAATACCAATCCATAAAAGTTTTTGCACCACCCCCACCACTTGCTAATGATGATCCATTAGTTATTTGAACATCATTACCTGCATCGTTTGTAAAATATAAATTATTTGGAGTATCATTTTTAACCCATAATTGACCAAATGCTGCTGTGTCAGCTACAGCAGATGACGATTCTCTTATTTTAAGTGGTATCTCTGTTTGTGTTTGATCGTCAAGAAAAGTCCAAACATCTGAATCATCTTTAGCGATAAATAAATCAGTTCCATCTCCATGAAATTTATCTGTTTCTTCTGTTCCAAATAATATGCCATTTGCATTTGGTAGCTTAATTCCACCTGTCTTAACTCTTGCTAATTCTGTACTCCCATCTTTTAGTGTTATATCTCCACCATCTGCATTTATTTCTATATCAACAGTTGCATCTAATATTATATTATCTGCTGATGTGACAGTTACACCTTGTGCGCCAAAAGTTAGTTCGTTTGCTCCAGTTAAACTAACATTGCTACCACTAACTGAAACATCTGACAAATCATTTAAAGACGATGCCCCACCACCAGAGTTGTCATCTACATATTTTTTAGTTGCTACTTCGTTATCTTCTGTTGGTTGTTCTTCTACAAATACTTTATTGTCTTTTAGTAATAGTCCTGTGGAATCGTTATTTACCTTAACAACTTGTCTATCACTTGATAAGTCGTTTTGTAATTCTAATTTATTTCTATTGCTTTGCATTTATTTGCTTTTCTAATCTTTTTATTTTTTTGTTTATTCTTTTTATTTCTATATCTAATTCATTAGGCTCATTAACATACTTTTCTAATGGTTCTAATTTAGGCAATACTGCCTTCAATACTTGTTTTAAGATTAAAGGCAGCAATTTTGCTATTAATTTACTTATTATCAATCCTTAATCCTTTAATAAACCCTTTAACAATACTGCCAAAGATATTCTCCATCAAATCAATAAAATATGGTTCTATTGTTTTATTCCATACACCTTTAGTTAATGACCATTTGCTAAGGTTTAGTGTTAGCACTCTACCTATGCTCTCACAAGCTGTTTCTATAATTGAGCATATATGCTCGTTAGGTATCTTTTTTAATACCCATAAAACGATGGCAGCAGAACCACCACCCATAAATAAACCTGAATTGTTACCTAATACTCCTAATACTGAATCTAACATATGTTATCTCCTTTTAATAATGTTTGTCTTGCTTTCGCATAAATTTTTCTTTTAACCCATTCCCACTCATACTTGCGAGAATCTCTACTATTGCTCTATAAGATGCTTTTAATTCTGATTGCTTTATTTCTACTTTTTTACTATTGTCAATTAGCTTTATTACAATAGTTTCTAAGCGTGTAAAACTTTCTCTTAGCTCTGTTTGTAGTTCGTTTGTTATCCAATCGTTCTGAGTTTTAACGTAATATGCGAGAGCCACTAAGCCTACAAGGCTAACGCCATATTCCCTAATTAACTCGAATATATCCACTTATACTACTACCTCAAATATTGTTTTCTTTTTTGCTATCTTACTATGCGACTTTGCATTATACGCTTCGAGTGATTTATCTATATTATATCCCTCGTTTTGTGTGTTTTGCAGGTCAATTTTAATCCCATCCCTATTCCCATTGTCATAAAATATATAACAATTCTGACTTGCCCTTCCATTGAGATTAAGTGCTTTCTCTGAATAATCATTTGCACCCACCATAGACGATGACCTACCAAAATTGTCACCTACTCTTGCGCTATGTATGTGTCCAAATATCATATAATCAATCTTTACACCCTTCATTGAATAGCGACCTGCTATTTGATTAACTGCTGTGTCAAGTTTACCTCTAAAAGAGCCATGTCCGTGCAGCAATAATAAGTTTTGACCTGCCACGTTAATCACTAATTCTGATGGATCACCATGTAAAAACTTTACTTGACTATCCTTAAACAAATATCTCAAACATTGAAATATTGTATAATCGTAATTGTCTGTTGCAATTATGTCACTCCATCCAAGTTCTTTGTTTGCCCTACCTTCATTGCCAACTATTGATGCAACTGTTACGTTGAAATCTTTAGCCATGTCAAGTATTGCTTGTTGAAATATGTCCACAGCGAGAAATGTTGCTTTAGCTCTGTTTGTAGCTTGATTCAATAGCTCATCCATTCTTCTATCACTATTCATAAGGTCACCTGTCATTGCAAATACTATGTTACTTACATTTGCTGTTTTAAAGTACGTTTTAGCCTTATTTACGAAATGTCTTGTTCTTTTGGATGCAACACTAAAGTCATATTTATTGTTTTCTAAATCAACGAGTTCGTTCATATGGACATCTGAAAACTGAATTACTCCAACTGCCTTATTGTTGACATTATGTTTTGTAGTAGTACAATTCAAACTATTATTTTCAAAAAGCGTTTTTAATTCTTTTGTATATTCTTCTAAAGCATTTTCTATTCTTGCGTGTTCTCTAAATGCTTTATTATATATTCTATTTTGATCTTGTGCTTTCTGTTTTTGTTTAGAAAGCCTTACATTCTCTCTTACAATATCTACATCTGCATCATATATTGGGTAAAGTGTCGAATGAATACACTTTTTACATCTATATCTTTGTTTCCCTCTTGAGTGTCCGTCTTTTACCATACCTATATGGTAACAATTAGGACAAATCAAATTTTTAGGGTTTAAGTCTATCATGTACCACCCTTATCTTAGGTGTTATGCCTCACTTTTATCTAATTCAAAGTGTGGAAAATCATCAAACCGATTATCCATAACTTCAAAATCTTGATCCCAATCTCCACCCCATCTTAAATTAATACCCATCTGTTTTGCAGCACCTAATACATAACCTGCAAACAATGTTTGTCTTTCTCTGTCTTTCCAATTTACAGGATAAGGCGTAACATCAACAGCACGAGAAGGGGAACTATTATGACGACCATTAGGGTATTTAACCTTTGTTTTACCTGATTTGTAGAGTTCGTCTTGTCTTTCTTTGCTTCTTTCGCCTTCGAGTATTGAGCAATCCACGTGTTTAATAACTTCATTAAATACCTTTTGTAGCCTTTCATCGCAAGTTGCCAATCTATCTTTTGATTTTTTACTATATTTAGGCATTTACTTGTATTGTATATGTAATACTAAGTCAATATCATCTGCTGCAAAAGTAGGCGTTCCATCTGTTATAATTCCTGCTACATATACACTTGTACTACCTGCTGCTGCTTGTAATAATAATGGATTTGTGCTTTCACTTGCACCACCACCACCAAAAACCATACTAACACGTGCATTGTCAAAACCACCTGTAACGCTTTGATCTGCATCTAATTTCATTGATCCTAAAATATTTCCAGCTTCTATATTAGCATCACTAATATCAGCAGTCGCATTAATAGTACCAATTGTCATAGAATTTTCAGAAAAGAAAAAATTAACATCTATTGTGTCCACATTTTGATTCACCACATACATGTTAAGTAGTTTTGAACAACCAGCATTACCTAAAACTGCTTCTGGTATTTCTACAGAATTGAACAATACATCTCCTGTCGAGTATGCGCTTGTGTCAAGTGTAGGGGTAACTCTAATAACTCTATAATTACTAAGACTATTTGCCATTATTTATCCTCCATAGTTTCAACCTTGTTTCCGTGATACTCAGTATATCTTTTTATTTCAGATTCAGTCAAACCTGTTCTATATATTATTTTGCCATTTTTCTTTGTTATTTTAAATTTTTCACCTTTAGAAATAGACTTAGGTTTAGCTTTTGTTTTTAATTTTTCTTTTTTAATTTCTTTCTTAGCCATTATTACCTCTGTTTAATTATTTTACCATTTTTATCAAAGTTTACACCTGAAAACATACCCATATTTGTTATAGACTTACCTTGTTTCTTTTTTCGAATTCTGTCATCAAGTTCTGAATAATAATCCATATAATTCATTTTTTTACCTTTATAATATGCTTCTTGACCTTTTTCGCCTTCAGCAGATAAAAGCAAATCGTTATTAGGATTTAAATCTACACTACCTAATTTATGTCCACCTATATTCTTTTTTTCTGAAAATGATTGAGTTTTTTTATTTATAATTTCTGTCATAATATTTAAGTATTAAGGGGAGCATACACTCCCCTTAATTGTTAGTTTACTTATGCAATCTCACTTTGTACTACACATCCGTGTTCGCCAACTAATTCATCTACACTAAAGTAGCCATTAGCAACAACGTATGTTGATGATGCAGGGGCATTTCTTTCAAGCTCTACGTTAATAAAGCCTCCTCCACCCATATCTTTAACTGCTGCTGCAAGAGCTGTCTTAGAGAACAGTCCACCTTTTTTATCGTTAGCATCTGCTCCATCTATAACTTGAGGTGATGTAAATATAGATACTCCACCAAGTTGTGATGCAAAACCTGCACTTCTGATTTGATCGCCAACCATTCCTCCACTCAATGCGCCTGCTGATTGCTCTGTAGCTAATGCACCAATTTCTGCTGTTAGTCCAAATGTTCCATAATATTGTTGTGGATGAACTACCATTGAGTATGGTCTCATAGCATCATTAGCTTCGCAAAGTGCTACTGCCTGCATCATTGTAGAAAATGTTAATGAAGTACTTGCAGACCCTACAGAGTTATCAAGGTTGTCTAAAAGATTGCAACACTCATTATCAAACTCTGTTGCAACAGCATTACCTGCAACTTCACCGAATAATGACATTGCGTTGCCACCACTTACAGTATGTACTGTCATATCACTTACTGAAAGTACAATTGAATTTCTTTCAACAGGTATAGTGTGACTTGTTGATGTGAACGCTGTGTTGCTTATTGTATCACCATCTGCGCCAACTCCTTGGTTTGCAACGCTTGAAGCAGCAAGTTTTGCCCATTCAGGAAATTCTACTTTAGCAGAACCTTGTGGTGCATAACCTATAGTAATTAAAGATGGAAATACACCTGATTTATTAAATTGTATTGTGGCCGCTGCTCCTGCTACCTGTGCAGCTTCTCCTGCCATGCCACCTAAGTCTGTTTCATTTGCCATTAAATGATTACCTGCATATCCATTATGCACCCAACCTTCAATGTTATTTAATAATTTGTTCATTTATTTTCTCCTATTAAAAAGTTTTAAACCCGTAATTATTGTCTAATTTTTTCATAGCTTTCTCTGCACCTACTGGGTCTTTCGATGCAAATTCTGCCCACGAGCTGTATCCACCATATTTTCCTGTTCCTTTTGTTGAGTTTGCGGGTCTTTGATTTGGTGTACCTACAGCATTTGTCTGCGTTACCCTATTTGCAAACATTTCCAACTTATTAAGCGACAATCCTTCAGCTATAGCTTTATCATCGTCATTAGTAATTTTTTCCATAATACTTGCTCTTTTGTCGGATTTGTATGTATTCCACGCTTCAGAGTCTGATTTATATTTAGCTAACTCTTTAGCTTGTTCATCAAGTAATGTCTTATATTCGCCTTGCTTTTCAAGTTCTTTTTTTCTCGTAGATTCTTCATCTGCTTTAAACTTATTAAGTTGCGACCTTACATCACTAAGTTCGTCGTTGATTTTGTTACGTTGTGCGATAACCTCGTCAAATCTTGACTTAGGAATATTATTAACATTTGTTTCAGCTTGTGTGCTGTCATTTTTTACGTTGTTGCTTTCAACTTGGGTATTTTCTATTTGTTCTGACATTTTAACCTCTTAAGTGAGTTTTTAGTTACAAATTTACATAGTAATATTAATAATTAATTGCAACAAAAAAAATAATTATTTTCCTAAAACTGTTTTTGTTGTAGTATTTTTAAATTTACTTGCAATTTCTGTACCAACATTTTTTTCTATTGTTTTTAAAATTTTCTTAGGTAAAGCTTGTTTTTCTGATGACAACTCTCTTTGCATTCTATTTAATGATTGAACTTTACCACCATGTGCTGCAAACTTAATGCCAAATGATGTTGTTGTTGCAAAAGGCTTGGCATCATTTTTTAAATCGCCTGTAAGTACAGGTGATACCTTATTGGAATACCCACTTGATTGTCTTTTAAATTTATTTGCTCGTTTGCGTTCTCCATATTCTTTTGAGTATGCCTTGAATGGTCTGCTAAATACATCTTTGCCTTTTTCAAAGATATGATCAACATACGCCTTACGTGTCTTAAATGACATTTTTTGCATAAATTTAATATCAAGCATCTGTTCTTACATCCCTACTTTTTGACTCTGCTTCTACAGGTATCCATTGATGTCTGCAATTATAGCCACCACCTGATATAAATACATTTGCACCAAAACGCGACTCTATCTCTGCTTTTGTTAGTTCACCTGCACTCCACATATCTAAACATAAATCCCTTGTTCTATCATCTATAGCACCTACGTATCTATACTTTTGTTGTGTATCTAATTGATCTATCATAACTTTACTTACACTACGTGAATAATCGTTTAAGCCTGTAGTTACAAGTGTTTGCATTTGTGCATTAGACAACCCTGCTTGTTGTTGTATTGCATCAAATATGCCTTTTTCAGTTGTTCCTGATATTGCACCCTTTACTATTTCTTTTTTAATTATATTACCCATTTGACCTAAGTGATCAGCAAAGGTTGTTCTACTAAAGTTTGTAAGACTTCTTAATGTTTCTTCTGTTATATCTGCTATTAATTTTGTGTCTTGCAATACGATTGTATGTGCTTGTGTATATCCTTGTAGTATGTTAGCTGATTTAATTCTTACAAGTTCTTGTATATCAAGCTGCTCTAATGCAAATATGAATTGATCTATTGTTTGAAATCTGTCTGCTTTTGATAAAGTCAATAAATCTCTTATCAACTCTTTTTGTAGTTCGTCTGTTTGTCTTGCGACTGCTGCTGCTATGTTATCTATCTTTCTTTGATCTGCCATTAGCTAAGTAAATCACCGACTGATTTACGTGACTCCCAAAATCTACACGACCAATAACGTGCTTTTGTTTTGTCTGTAGGTTTATTCGTATCACATCTATGTCTTGCCCTAAAACTTCTACGCCTTTCATCTGAATATCTTTTTATTGTTAAATTAGGGTCGCCAAACATTACTTTTTTTACTTTATCTCCATCTTTAACAAATACTTTAAACTTTTTACGACCATAACCTGCTTCACCTTTTGATATTCTACTTGGTTTATCTAATCTAACTTCTCTACCTTGATACTCTGCCATTATCTTCCAATTTTTGTCATAGCTATTTTATGTGATTGTGTAAATGTTTTGCCACGTCTCATAGATGTAACCATTTGTTTTAAATGTTTTGCTGTATGATGTGTTTTATGTTTTCGCATAGCTGTTTTTTGTCTTTTTGTTAAACCTACCATACTTACACCTTTAACGTAATCTGTTTTTGGCATTACTTCCTCTTTTTTAATATTTTTTTTATTTTACCACCTGCTGTTCTTGCAAATTTAGCAGTTTTTGTTTCTCTTATTAATGTACCATAGTATCTTTTACCACCATACATCCAACTAACTTTTTTTGACATAATATCTCCTTATTCTACTGGTCTTGTTAATGCTTGTAGTAAACTATCTTGTGGTGCTTCTTGTTCATCAGGCTCTGCCATATCTGCTCCACTACGCTCAAACAAATAATCTTGTGCTGATTCTCTATTAGGGAATCTATCAGGATCTATTTGCATCATTATATCTGCTTGGTCAATAATACCATTAGCAAGTTCCCAATCCCACTTCTCACGTTGCTCCTTGTCAGATAATATTTCTTCTGTTTCTTCGTAATCTACCTTTATAAGTTCACCTGCATTTATACCAAGTTCAGTTTGCAATATAACTGATTCTACATTGAACAATTCTTTTTCTAATGATCTATATCTTATTGTATCTGACACTCTACTGTCTTGTAATTCTTGGTTACGCAATCTAATTGCAACCCCACTTTGTGCAGTAGTACCCTCTACGAATGAAACGTTAAGGTGATAGTTTTGAGCAAGTAGCTTATAGCTATGCTCAATAGAGGAGGCGAGAGCTTCTACTGTATTCGGTGGGGATACAATATTCATTGTGCCATCTATTCCAAGAAAGCTAATTTTATCTTGTCCTACTTCTAATGTATCTTTTTCTATTTGTGAACCATTAACATACATATATCCAAACGATTGAAACATTACATTAGCTTGAGAGTTTGTTTGACTTACATTTACTTGACAATTAGTAGCTATAATATCATTAGCAGGGCTTGTATCTAAGTATGAATACTCAGGTCTTCCATGCTTAAAAGATTCTATAAATGGCAACATTCCGTATGGATTTATATGGTCAGGATTATCAGGGTCATCTTGTATTTTGCCATTGTTGTCATATATAAATGTATTCTCTGCATCCCAATACGCATACAACTCAGGGGTATCATCCATTACAGATGCTTTTATTGCAAGTGGATAAGTAAATGCTATTGGTCTTAATGGATCATCACCGAACTCAGGTTCAAAATCCATAATTATATCATAATCAAGCATCCCATCTCTAAATGTAGGCTTTATCAATACGTGTTCAAGCAAGTTAGTCATTCTTTCTGCTCTTTGCATTTTTAAATCTTTGTCACGCATATATAATGGCAAATCTATATTTGTGTATTCTCTTTTAGGTGGCTTCATATACACCAAGCTAACTCTATCTATTATTCTTTTTGTAATATTTACATTTGCCATAGGAATCTTTGACAACAAGCTATCACTAAAAAATTCTTCAGTGTAACCTTCTGTATTACCATCATAGTAATCCCTTGCTCTCATTCTTGCTCTACGCCATTGGTTTTTATAATTTTGTTGTGCATCATACATAGATTGCTTCTCTAAGATTCTTCCTATGTTTGGTATCATCGTTGTATTGCTCCTAATGTTGGTTTTATTATTGGAAATAGGTACGAAACTAAATACCCTAAAGCATCCGAACTATGCGTAAGTTTAGTATTGCTTTTGTCCAATATTCTTGTATTGGGTTTATTAACTACCTTTTCAAGGTCATTGATTAGGTCTTGACACCTTGGGTCAATGATTATGTTAGGTTCTAATTGGCTTCCCTCCAACATAGAATTAACTGAATTTACTCTATTAATGACTAATGGGTTTTTATTACCCATTCTTATTTGAAATCCATTCATTTTTAGTATATCAAAATCTGAAAACGCTGATGATGTTGCTCTTTGTCTTGAACTTGCATCAGGATATATAATATAATTTTCATTAGGATATTTAGCCTTTATTGTATCAGCCATACGTTGAGTTAATAGGTCTCCTTGACCTGCATGACTGAGCGAGATTGTGTCAAACACTTGCACTTTGGGCGAGTATGGGTAAACGTGTGCCAAAACACAAGAAAAGGGATGTACATTAAAGTCGAGTCCGATGTGTATTGGTTGTGATCTGTTGTATTCGCATTTTTTGACATTTCTGCTCCTATCAAATAAATATGTGCTTTCGTTCTGTATGTTTACAAATTCACCATCTCTGTATGCTTGTAACATACGTGAATCATAGTTTGTTTCTAATAAATCTACATAACCATTAGGCAAATATGGATTGTCTGTTGTCTTACCTTTAACTAAATATGTTTGGTCATTAGCTTTCTCTACTGCGATGTGATGTAAATAAGAGAATCCTTCAGGTGTTGATACTATAAATAGTTCTGTGTCATCTGATCCTCTTAATCTACCTATAGCTTTCTTGTATGCTATTTCGCAGTTCTTCCACGATTCAAGGTCAAACTCATCTATGCCTACCCAATTTAAATTTGCTCCAATAAGTCTATGTGGTGTTTGTAATTGATATATTTTTATTGTACCATACATAGTTTTAAATCTATGCTTTTGTACGTTATACTCGTATCGTATTCCATTTCTTTCAAATATATCTTTCATTGGTTCAATGAACAATTCTTCGCCCAAAGAGAACGTGGGGTAGATTACCCATCCATTTGAAACACCATCTGCGTTTTTCTTTGTTACGTGATTATATAGACATTTATGTAAGAATATGTGTGTCTTGCCACTTCCCATACCACCACATAAAAAGTTTAATTTCTTTTGTGGCTGTCTTTTCTGTATAGTTAGAAAATCCCATTGATGGGGTAGATAATCTTCTTTATATATTTGTAAGTTTTTAGATGCCATGAAAATCTATATCTTCAAATGGTTTTATATGCTCAACCTCTTGCTTTTCAATATACCCTCTTTTTTTGCCTTTTGTCTTTAAAAAGAATATTATTGATGTATTATCGTTTTCTCTTATGTTTTCTACTAATTTTGATTCTGCTAAATCTATAAGTGATTCTTGTGCATCTTCTGCATCTTGTTTAAAGTTTTGATCTTTTTCTAACCATGAATAATAAGTTTGCCTACCTATATTTGCAGATTCACACGCTTTACTTATGTTTCCATTGTTATTTTTTAAACACTCTATAAATATGCTCTTTTTTTTATCTGTTTTTTGTACACTTTGTACTTTTTTTGATTTTCCCATACGCTAAATATAAATCTTTTTTCTTGCAATTAACAATATTTTTTATTATGAAACATTTTTACGTGTACATAATCTTCTTCTCCATACACTTTTATTGCGTTTAATGATACTACTTGCGCATCATCTATGTAGAAGTCTTGTAGGCTATCTAATACAAACTTTGATAAATTATCTACATCAGGTCTGCTTGATTTGTAAAATGGTGCTATATCTTTTAATATTAGTTTCTTTTTTACTGTTCTATAGTGTGTCTTAGGTCTTTTGTAACAAAATATTAAGTGTATATCAAAATTATGTTTTAATGGTTTTGGAGGTGCATATTCTTTGGCAAGTAGTCTAAATTGCTTTTTATCTTTTGCTGATGGATCATATTGAAACTTTCCATGACTTCTATGTCTTTGTTGTGGCTTTGGTCTTTGCCTTATAAGAAAATTAAACATACATCCTTTATGTGAAATAAGGGCAGATAACTACCCCTATTTCTTTTCGACTTAGACAACATCTCTGCTTATCTATATTTTACCATAATTTATACGAGCTTCTTTTATGTCTTTTTTTGTTATATTCTTTAGTACACTTTATGCAATATGTTTTGTTTTCTTCTTTATATTCGATTAGTTTTTTTAGTTTTTTGCATCTATTGCACTTTAATTTTCCATCTTTAAATCTACTTTTATATTTTTCTGTTATATGTGTTATATTATTCATATTTGTATTATTTACCAATCTTTTTTATAAAAACCACAGGACAACTCATAGTGTGGTATTGTTATCGTTAGACATAGGAAGTTAAGCTGCCCTGTGTGAAGTTTATGCTTTTGCATTTACATCTTGTATTTGTACTGCTACTCTTTCTGGCAATACCTCTGTACCACAACATTTTGTTTGTGATAAACCTTTATCTGTTTCCCATATATCATAAAAATCTGACACACCAAAACTACTACATGACTGATTTCCACAGTATCCAATATAATGCTTATACGTAGAACTATATTTAAATTTTCTTTTTAAGTTTGGTTTTTTAGTTTTATTAAAGCTATTGTTTATCCATCTTTTTAATCTTCTTTTTACCTCAAATGTTTTTTGCAACTCCCATTTCATTTTTGATTTTGACTTATTCAGCTCACTCCAATAATCTATAAAGTCATCTATTACACTTGATTCTATATTTAATCTTTTACCTTCATCGTAAACTGAATCACTAAATATATCCATTCTTTTATATACATTATTTACATTATTATCATTATTTACATTATTGTTTGTGTTTGCAATCGATTTGCTTCCAGTTTGCACTTGTGTTGCGAGTAATTTGTTTGTAGTTTGGTTATCTTGGTAAGTCTCATATTTACAGATACTTATGTGTGTTAAATTTGTTTGTGTTTTTACTTCAATCATTTCTGCATTTACAAGAAGTTTTAAAAAATTTCTTAGCTTAGTATTACCCCATTTAAACTTTTTACGTAGCTTTGCTTGACTTGTAATTAATGATCCTCTTTTTACTTTATGTAGTTGTACACCTATAACAACATCTGCATCTTTATGGTTAGCCTTAGTAAGCATATATATAAATGCTTCACGTGGACTAAAATCTTTATTGTGATTTAATACTGGGTTATCCCATATCTTCCTATGTAAGCTAATATAGCCTTTCATTTTATTCTCCTATGTTTTTCTAATACCACTTAGAAATAATGTTTATAATTTGTAATATACAAAACAAAGCAATCAATACAAATATTAAAAATATTAAGATTATTAAAAAAATATTCATTGTTTTCTCCTGTAAGTTAATATTTATAGTAAAGAAATATATCTCAGCTTAAAACATACTTCCTTGTTTGCCATCATAAAAGTATTCATCAGGATTGTTTGCTGCTTCTGTAAGCTTGTAAGCACGTGATAATAATTGTGCCTTTGTACGTTCCCAATGTCCTTTATTTGGTGCAAAGTAATACCCTTTTGATCCTGAACATATTGGCTGTTTATGTTTTACTCTTAGTTCACGTATTGAATCACGTATTTCTGTACCTTTTGCTTTATACTTATTTTCAAAGTATTTTGATTTTTTTGGCTCTTTATAATTTGTCTTTAATAAGTCCATATATATATAATATGGCAAACCATATAATCCAGTTAAATTATCTCTACTCATCAAAATTACCCCTATATAAACCATTTCGTGTATATTCGCTATATGTATTTAAAAACTTTATAATATCTCTTTTGTTGTTTTTTACAACACATTTCTCAATAGCTATATTATTAAAATCTTTTTTCCATTTAGATTTGAAACTATCTGCTTTTCTTTTGTTAGAAAAATACATTGTATATAGTTCAGGACTTGATGTGTCATGTAAACATACTTCGTATATTATCATTTTATCTCCTTATAATTAATTGTTAAAAAGGCATTTCATTGCTTGGTTGTTCTTGTGTGGCATAATAACTCAAAGCAACTTTTTTTAGTATTTCTCCTACATCTTTTGGCACAAACGTAAGTTGATCATAAGTTCCTTGTGCATTTTTTTGCGATGGATTACCTACAAATAGTCCATCTTTGCCTTCTATTAGCTTAAAACCTTTAATTACTATACCATTATCAAGTTCTAAATCAAAAAATGCTTTTATTTTACCATAATTACCTGTTTTCATTCTGTTTATTTTCATATTTATTTATCCTTTATTATTTTTTCAATTATTTGACCTGCTTCTTGCTTTGTCATATCATCAAAGTTATATTTACTTGTATCTATATTTTTTTCTTGACACAAGTTCTTAATATACTTTATTTGATTTGGTGTCGCATATTCAGGTTGTTGCTGTGCGACTGCATTTGCAACCTCATCAGCACTTGCAATTGATTCAACTGATCCATAACCTGCAAATCCTAATGCCCTGCCAACACAACTGGTTTCGCAGTTTTCATAAGCTGAAGTTTTGTTTATATTGGTTGAACCTTTAATCTCTTGTGCGATTCCTGTGTAACAATTTCCATCTATTTCAAGAGTTGCTTTCATAACAATACTTTTATCGTCATCGTGCAAAATCTCTGTATTTAAGCTAATTTCAGTTAAATCTGAATTATGTAGCATTTGTACACGTTCTGCTACTGTTATATATTCTTTTCCATGTATATTGATAGGCATTACTTTAATCTCCCTGTTTTATCTTGCATTATATGCATGATGTTATATTGTTTGTCTAACGTTAAGATTGTAATAAAATGACTTTTATTTTTTAGTTTTACTTTGTATTTTTTATACCCACTAAAATAACCTACAATATCATAATTACCCCAACCTAACTCTTTTAACTTTTCTTTCATAAGTTCATTGCTATCAATAGCAATTTCCTTTTCTATTTGATTGTTGTATTTATACTCATTTAGTTCACGTATTTGTATGCCAAGTTGATCTTGTAATGTATCGTATTTGTCTATCATACTCATTTGTTTTCTCCTATGTCGATTTGTTTTTTAATAATGTCTAACTGCTTAATATTAACATATATTTAGTATATGTGCAACTATTATTTACATATATTTTAAAATAATGCAAAAAAAAAGCCCTTTCACGAGGAGAGAGCTTTTTCTTTCGCTATCCTAAAAAAGGATGTCGGAGGGAAATTAAAAAACTTCTTCAAAAAACAATTTAGCTGTATATAGATTTGGTGCTGATTGTTGTATTGAAAAATTATTAGACTTTAGTCTTACCATACAAAATGTGTTTATTGTGTCATCAGGTTGTAAAATCATTGGAATTGCACCGTTCATTGTTAATGACATAACATGAGAAACTAAATTTTCAGTTGTATGTGTTTGATAGGATTGCCTATTACCTTCTTCTGTAAACTGGTTGTCAAACATAAAGTTTTCGCCCATATCAACAGGCATAACATCGTTTTCTGTTAAAAATGAAAATGTCAAATCCCAAGACCTACGACCTACAAATGTTGTTCTACCTATCCCTGATGCATTAGATGCTACAAATGGTGGATTTTTACCCCACAATGGTTGTTTGTAATAATTTACATCTACTATGTCTGAGCCACCCAATGTTCGTGTTCTTTTTATACCATCTGCATTGTAAGATATATTCATAGATAAATTTGCATTATGTGGGAATGAATATGTACGACCTGCAAGAAAAGAGCCTATTTCAAGTTGATTTGTCTCATTTAATGGTGCGCCAACTACAGCTAAAGCTATGCCGCCTTTACCTCTAAAATCAAGTAAATCAAATAAACTGAATCCATTTTTGTTTGTTCCTATAATTTCATTAAAATTTATATTCTGTGTATATCCTTCTTCGTTTAATCCATATATAATAAAAGCTTGTCCTGCATCATATTGATTATGATTACAAACAGCAGCAAAGTTCATAGATGATATTAGTTTATATATTTCATCTGTTTGATCTCCCATAATAAATTTAAAAAATGAATAGTTTGATTGTGATCTTGTAAAATATTTTGTTTTTTGTGGATTGTACGATATTATTTCTTCATAATTTTCATTTAAATTACTTGTTTCATCATCAAATTCTATTCCTAATCCTGCTGCTTGAAAGTATGATAAATAATCTATATATAACTTTGGTTTTGCTACTCTGCCACTCATTTATTCCTCTTAATTAGTTTTGTTTTTTTAAATGGTTTATTTTTATTTGTATTTTTAAATTCTAAATATTTGGATGTAGATTCATTCCACTTACTATTTATTCTTTGCGTTTCGTCACTATAATTATCAACATCAAGATATTTTTTATTATTATTTTTATAATGATATGCCTTGTTTATAATTAAATTGCCTTTATAAGTGAATATAACACCTGTTTGATTTGGTATTGTTTTAAATAAGAATATTTTATTGTTTTTATCATTAATACTCATATATCCATCTGATACGACTTCTGCTTCAAATGAACCTTTATATTCAATTGTCATATAATCAAATTTTTCATAATCATTTAAAAATACTTTATTTACTTCATTTACTATTTTCATATTATTGATTTATTATATTTTGCAATGTTGCGCCATCTTCTACTGTAATAAAACCATCTTGTGTTAAATCCATTAATACAGCTTGTTCCATTGTATATCCTAAAGACATGACTTGTTCAAATGTAAATCTATCTGTTTCTAAAAATTCATCTATATATTCATTTAGTAATTCTTGGAATATTTCTTGAAACATTACAAAATCATTTGTTGTTATTTGACCATCTTGGTCTAAATCTCCAAGCAATATTGTTTGTTCTTGGTCGTAGTTTAATTCATGTATTTGTACGCATTCTACATTAACTTCAAATAATGACTTTGTTATTTTTGTTATAAAAAAATATGGCAACACTACTTGATCTATATTTGTATATTCTGTTGTTATGTCTTTTCCATAAGGTTTAGTGTTATTAGGATTATCACTAAATTCTATAATATCTCCAACTTCATATTGGATTGCATATTTCATAGGTAATGTAAATTTACAAGTTAATTTTTGTTGTTTATTTAACTCATAATAATAATCTCTATAAAACTCTGCTGTTGCTTGATCTTGTATATATGGTGCATCTATTTCTATTTCATAGCTTTCTAAACTATCTACTCCATAGTAATCTTTATAATCTTGGAAATACTCTAATGTTTGCCTTTTTGGTGTGCGCTTTTTGTAATTATCTGTTTGATAATCATATTCATAATTTATAGTTACGCCACCCATGCAAGTATCTTCTATTTTTGTTCTATTGAATGAAAATTTAGTAATATATTTTACATCTATTGTAGAATCTACATCATCTTGTGTATATGTATTGTTTAACATATCTACAACAATTTTTGTATCTCTACCTCTATATCTATAATAAAATGGGGATTGTTGGCATATTTTTTCTATAATTTTACGTGTATTTTGTTTTTTATTAATTGAAAATGCAAATTTATATTCAGCAGCTTGTTGTAATATATTATTTATCTTAGATTGGTCAAATTCTATCTCTGATTCACCTTCTATCTGTAGTAGGCTTTGTATTATTTCATGGGGCTTTTCAATTAAACGCCTTGTATTTGTTGGGTTTTTTTCCCAAAATGCTGTAGTATAGCCAAACTCGGCATCTAATTGATAAGGATCAGGGATATTAGTTTCAAATTCGTATCTATTTGAATTATTAAATACATCTAAATCTTCATGTTCTACATATTCTATATTAACAATATCGTTGTTTTCGTATAATTTTTTAATATAAACTAATCTTAATCCCCTTGATGTTCTTTCAAAATCTGTTTGTGGTATTTGTATTCTTTGTCCAAAATAATTAGCTTCAATTTTTATAATCCAACCTGTGTTTTGTCCTGTTTGTATAATATTAGAATCTGTATAAGGATATAACCATGTTCTATTATATATTATTCCAGTAGGTAAACTTTGATTGTATCCTGCATTATTATATCTAAAACTTAAATTTGTTACCTCTATATCATAAATATAACTGTATGTGTCATTATCTTCATCATAAGATGCAAGAGCTAATGTGTAAATATCTCCATCTATTTTTTTTGTTTTCATGTTAGAATCTGTTAATATTTTATATAATTCAGTAAAATGTTTATTGTCATATCCTTGCAGTTCGCTATTTATATAATCTGACTCTAATCCTGCTTCATGGCGCACAATTAAATATCCATTAATTGATTTTACATTTTGTTCTTGTTGTCCTAATTTACCTTTTGCATTTAAATAAAAATTATTGTCAAATATTTTTTCATTGTTCCATATTTTACGTATTTGTATATCTCTCCAATTTGCTTCTATTGTTTTTTGCGATATTGGATTGTTACCTCCTTCATCAAAGCTTTCTGGTATAGTAAAATAATATAATGTTAAAGTTGTTGCATCTAATATTGGATAATAGTTTTGCTCTGTGTATCTTGATATAAATGAATTGTCGTCCTCATAAGTATATATATTGGAAACAAAGGATGACCTGTAATCTACCCAAGATTGCTCTTCTAAATCTTTATATCCTCTACACTTTATTGTTGTTCTCCTTAACTCTTCAAATTCTTCAAACACTCTATCATCAAATGCTGATATTATATCAGATTGTATAGATTGTGGAAAACCTATGAATTCCTTAAAATTTGAATCCAAAAACTTATCAGGATAGTTTTCCGTCTCTGACACTACAAGGTTTGCTTCTGAATTATGAACTGGTTTACTATAAACACTATGTATTTTTGTTGATACATCACGTATAGTAAGGTTCTCTGCGTATTGATTTAACTTTAACGATCCCACGAAATGTATGTCTGTATTAGCTAATTTAATACCTTCATTGTTTTCTCTTTGATTTATATTATATCCTGAAAGTGGGTTAAATTTAAATTGTTGCACACCCATTGTATATAATTTATTACGAAGAAATGCGCCTATTACCCTTCTATATATCGATTGTAAAAACATTGTTTTATCATCATTAAATTCATTATCTGTTATAGATCCGTATGTGTATGCACCCATGAAATTTTGTGTTGAGCTTTCAATATGATATGATTTACATTCATCTGCATAAGGTATTTCATTTTTTGAACACCATAAATTTGCGTTATCTATCACTTCATCTCTATTTTCATCAAAATCAACATTAAACAAAACTTTATTTCCCTGCGTGAACCATTGTTCATTTGTATGAACTATACTTTCATTTTCTTGTTTTCTTACTATAGCATCTCTTGTTTGTTGATAAGGTAAACAAGGTACATCACATATATTGTCACCTAATCCTATTTTTACAATATTTTGTCTAATTAATTGTATTTTATCTGTCAATATATTTCCATTATGCTCATTATCTTCACCATCATAAAATAATATTCTGTTAAAATTAGGAACTCCACCTATTTGATCGCCTTCTATATATGATGTGTCAGGTAATAAACTAATTTTTTGTTCACCATTTATTTCTTCTACATAAACTATAGCAGGTGCAGATTCTAAGTGTCCATACAATGTTGGTATTGGTTTACCTGAATAATGGTCAAATGTGTTAATTCCACTAAGCAATATATTTCTTAAATTAGGTATATCTTTCAACAAACTATCTAAAGATAAATCATTTGCTATTATTTTTATTGTATTTTGATCGTGATCAATACGTGTGATTTTTAATTGTGATACTAATAAACAATCTGTTAATTGTTTACACGATTGTGTTTTAAAATATATTTTTATTCTTTTGCCAATTAGATTGCTAAATCTATCTGAAAATCTGACATCATTATCGTTTCTTTTATATGGATAATTACTAAATGTAATAGTTGTACTGGCTAATTGTGGTTTCTTTGTTTTTAGGTCTATTTTCTCGATTATATTGCTAATTTTCATATCAGCATCTTCGTAATATATAGCTTGTGAATCTTCTAAATTAATTTTTAACATTTGTTTGCGTGTTGCTACAAATATTCTATTATCTATTTCTAATAAATATTCAAAGTTTTGAACGCTACCTAATAAGTCTTTTTCTATTAATTTTCCTAATTCTATCATACTATTCCAAAATCTATTCCTTGTCTTACAGCTTCTTGTATTTTTGATGGTAATTCTTCATTTACAAATTCTTGAGACATAACATTTCCTGTAATGTTTATAGTCATACCTTGTCCACCACCTGCATTATTTACACCTTCAAGTGGTGTAACAGATACATATTCTGCTGCTCCACCTTCTCCTACTGTAAATTGTGTTGGCTCATCTACTACTCCCTCAAATCCAGTTTGTGCAGGTTTATTGGCATATATTGTAGCTAATTGTGGTGCATTTGATGCTAAGGTTCTTGCTCCTGCGATTATATTAGCAGGAAAAGGTAAGCCTGAACCTGCCGATATTGCTGCTTTTGCTGCATCAGATAAAGCTAAAGATAATATTGCGTTCCACTCTGTTTCTGCTCCCAGCAAATCTGTTAATCTTTTTTCTTTTAACGCTTGTGTTAAATCTTTTGCCTTTATTTTTTTTAACTCGTCATTTGCTATCGTTAATTTTGATCTAAATTTTTCTGTTTCAATTTCTTCGTTAATATCATCCATAAATTGATCATGAGATTGCCTTCTTGCTTCACTTTCTCTTTGTTGTCTATTTAATTCCTCTGTTGTAAATCCTGTTCGTAGAAGATTTAATTCACTTTCAAGGTCAGATATTGTATTTTTTGTTTCTTCTATCAATTCTTTGTTGTTCTTAAATGAAAAATTTATTTCATCCTTTGTCCCTGCTAACAAGCTTCCTGTGTTACGCTTTAAATCTCCATCTGTTTTTACCAACATAGCTAACAACTCTTCTTGTTTTTGTATTTGTATGGTTAATAATTCTTCTTGACCAACTCCACCTGTTGCTTTTAGAAATGCGAAAGCAAGTGCATCAAGAGCAGGTACTATACTACTACCTATATCTTCTGCCATATCTCCTAATACCTCTTGTACTCTTGTAACTCTACCTGCGAACGTAAATGCTTCTGCACTACCTTGATTTTTAAACAACTCCCCCATTACCTTAACAGCATCACCTGCTTTCATTTGCTCTGCTGTTAAATCTCTAACTTGTGGTACTAATTCACCAAGCTCACCTGCAAGTCCACTAAATGTTTTTGCTGTGTTTCTAACTGCTGATTCAAGTGTTAAACCTGTAGCTGATGCTAAATCTATTGCAACAGGCAATATATCTTTTATTTGTTGCTCTGTCATCCCTATAGATGCAAGAAATGCTTGTTGTGATATTATCGCTTCATCTCCAAACATAGATACTTTTTGCAATGCAGATGCTTGATTTAATAAAGCCGTTGTGTTACCTTTTAAGGCTATTTGCAACTTTTTTTCTGCCCTTTCCTGTTCAGCAAAAGCATCAACACTACCTTTAATACCTGCTATCAAACCTGCTGCACCTAAATACGCACCTGCCATTCCAACAACTGAATTTTTTAAAGAACTTAACGATCCTTTTAGCTTTTCTGATTTTTGCGCTGCTTTGTTGAATCCTTTTGCTCTTGCTTCTATTATATGTGTATGTTTAGTTGCCATCTAATTCTCCCAAACTTTTTATTTCTTGTTCTATAATCATAAATGATTCCATTATATTTGCAGGGGTGTCTTGTAATGATGGATATGGAGGACAATTAAAACTTTTACAAAATTGATATTTTTTAATTAGTTTTTGCGCATCTTTACTTAAAAGCATAGTGTCATTACATATGTATAGTGACTGTTGATATAGTGCTTTTCCTATTTTTGACACTCCTTTTTCTTGACATTTATCATAACATTCTATAAGCACGTTATGTATATCTTGAATACTTCTAAATGTTTCTTCTTTCACCTTCATAGGATTCATAGCTTTATAAGGAAATTCATCAGGTAAACTATGTCTCTTTTGAACACCATTAGCTGATATGTGTATATTTACTCTAAGTATTATTTCTTCAATTTTTTTTTATTCACAACAATATAACATTCTTTGCATATATTTATAATGTCAGTATCTGTGTACTGCATTAGCTCTTCTTCTGTTAAATCTGTTGCTAATAAAACCGACTTTGCAAATAATGACCACTTTACCTCACCTAATGTTGCTTTGAAGTACATATCATTAAATTCACCTCTGTCATCAAGGTTAAGGTTTTTTACCTCAACCTCAATCTTTTTCTTATTCTCGCCTTTTAGTTCTATTTTCATTATGCTATAGTAATCCCTAATACCTGTTCATCTGATCCATCAATATCTTCATCAGCTACGGCTGTAAATGGTATTGTCTGCATTAATACTGCCCCACCATTATCTACTGTTGATTCACCTAAAACAGCTTTATTTATGTCTATTGAATAGTTAGATGCTTCTGCAAGTTTCAAATCAACCCCTGTGCTATTATAAAAATTAGCAAGTAAATCATGAACATCGTCATTTCTAATTACTGTAAGTGAACCTGTAATCTCAAATGGTGATGTCATTACATAACCGAATGGATGAAACTGACCATCTGTAATATCAGAATAATGCACTCTTTCAATTGTTCTTTGAACTGACAGCTCATATGATTGTATTACCATATCATTGTCTGATCCAAGCTCTGATGTTGTCAATCCAAGATTTCTAATATTTTTTGGTGTTCCTTCATCATATACAGGAGATGATATGTCGTCAGCACTATGGACTGGCATAAATCCTGTTGCCCAATTAATTGTGCAAACAAGTTCGCCACCCTCTGAACCTATATCTGATGATAATGTAAATCCTGTTCCTATGCAACCTTTAAGCTCTATGTTGTGATTAGTAGTATCTGCACCACCATTAATAAATCTTATATCATGTGTTTTTGCGCCTGAGCCAGTTGCTACTTTATATCCTGCTACATCAAAAGTATAATCATTATCAAGTTCTGCTACTGATGAACCTTGTTCAAATACTGCTTGACACGCTTTTAATACTGAAAATGGTGTACCTCTTAATACAGTATCGAATGTCCATAGCTTTGTGCCTTGTGAATGATGTGCTTGTGTTGCTGTTGTTGTATATTGACCACTTCTTGCTGACGAAAACTCGAGTGGTACTGATGCTTCAGGTATTGTGAAAGATGTTGCTTGTAATCGTGTTAATGCTGAATCGTCAGGTGTTGTACCAACAATTACTTCATCTTGTATAAATACTGAAACATCTTGGCTTGGAAAATAATTTGTTGCTTGTGCCATTTTTGCTCCTTATAATGGATTATGATGAACAATAGAAAGTTCATACTCAGTTATATTTAAATTGTCTATTCCCTCGTTTTCTTCGTCTTGTACGTTAAAATTAATATTGTCTATATCAAGAAACGCCCACTTGGCTGTTGATGTGTTTGCTGTCTGATTGTCAATAATATGTTTGCGTAATTTATCAGCTTTTCGTCTAATTCCTGCATAAACTTTTTCTGATCTTAAATCACCTTTTTGATAATAACGTACTATAACGTTGAAAATTCTTCTTTCATAAGCGTTTGTAGTTTCTTCGTTTTCGCTACTACTTACTGCTATTCGGATACATTCTGTCCCACGCATGGTAAACATTGGAGATACATAAACATTGCGAAATTCATCGTTTATTATTGTTTTTAAACCTTTTTCTATAAACTTATATGATATTTCGTCAAATGTTACAGCCATTATATGCTATATCCTTGTCTTGTTAAGTCTATTGCTCCTGATTGCGCATTACTAATCTTTCTTTCTGCGCTATAAACTTCTATCTCCCAATAATCATCTTGTGTCATACTTGCGCCTTGAAATCTTACATACAATCCACCTAATCCTGGCAATGCTTGTAACGTGCCAGTTACTATTT
>VTLG01013072.1_pt1 | contig 26648 bp, 34 predicted proteins | sample 4694571 | NCBI WGS metagenome assembly VTLG01 (sample SAMN12604809, study PRJNA352737) | marine metagenome | biome: ENVO:00000447; feature: ENVO:00000209|ENVO:00000569|ENVO:01000036; material: ENVO:00002151; isolation source: viral sequences binned using virsorter ...
TTAATATATCTTCGGGATCAGGTCCATAACCATGTAAAGATATGGCATCCCAACCAGTCTTTGCATACTTTGTTTTTACTTTTGTCATTTCTAAACAATCTAGTAATATTGCGACTGCTTCTAAATCACCTTCGTGTGGTGTTAGATCCAGTTCTTTCATTATAGGTCTATTCATTTTACTCCTTTTCATGTATTCGCCATGCAGGGTCTTTTGGTACCCAATTGTTAGGCGCTTCCTGATAGTCTTTTTCTTCCATTCTACTCCATATCTCGTCAAAAGACATAGAAAATCCTATTCTTTTTTCAACTTCTTCTATAGCGTCTCTTAACTGCTCTCGATTATATTCTTTCTTTCTCTGAAAGTCATAATACTCTTTTAATCTTTCGTATTCTTTTAGAGGAATCACCAGTTATATTCAAAGTTTTGTGTCTCTGAATTTATACTAATTAACTTTGCCCCATTATTAATATGAAAGTGTGTAGCCATAGGTGTTAGTGGTGAAAGGGTTACTAATCTTTTTGTTTCAGTTCTTATTTCTTTCACAAACTCTAATAATTTATTAATGATTTCTCTGCCTGCACCTCTTTTTCTAGACCATACTGTATATGCAACAGCAATATTACCACATCTATTATCTTGACAAGCAACTTGGCTCATAAAATCTAACTCTTTAACCGTAGTAGGAACTTCATTAGTATATGCAACACAAACGATTGCTTCAATATTGCCCTCATATCTTAAACCATAAATTTTTCTTTCAGCAAATAAACGCCAATCTAAATCTAACTCTGGTCTTACAGGATCCTCTGATACATCTATATCTGTTAGTTCAACTAACTCTGTACCTTTGACCCATTTAAAAAAATTACTAACTTTATCTTTTATATTGGTTTTCATAAAACTCTATCGTTTCCTTTAGTTTGTTATTAAACTCTTTATTACCTTTTGATACATTCTTCATAAAATCATCAGGTGAATTTTCATCTACATTATCTGATATATATTTCCAACAACTAAACAACATTGGAAGATGATAACATATTTTACCAATTGCATATGCTTCCATATCAACTATATCACACTTGATATCAGGTTTCTTAGTAGCAAAAGTATCACCAGTACCACACACTAATCCCTCTGTACCTAAAAGTATTTCTTCTTCGTAAGGTGTTTGCCCTAATTTAAATCCCATAGGTGTGGCATTCATATCTCTATCAACAAATCCTGAGACTTCGACTAAACCTCTATCAATATAATTAGGTTCAACTATACCAGGTAAGTCATTAACTAAACCTGCTGTTCCGTAATTTATAATATGATTAGCACCATCGTGTATTGCTTTCATTGTAGCTATCGCAGCGTTTACTTTACCAACGCCACTTATGTAAATGTTATGGTGTTCAACACCTACTGCTTCTTCTTTTAGTGCTATAATAATTGCTGGTTTATACATACTTTCTCTTTCTAAAATATCTTCGCCATAGTGTTGAGCGTGTCATTGAAACAACTGTAAATATTAATGCAATATAAAAGTTTTCAAATATAGTGGGATGTAAATCAAATAAAGGAAATACTGTCAACTGTATTACTATGGATAAGAAGAAACCACTTCCTACATCTATTACACTTTCAAAAAAATCTCTATTTAGTTTTAACTTCATCTCTTAATCTTTGTTGTTGTCGTCTAATTGTTTGTTTAATTAGTTTAGCTTGTGCTTTCTTGCCTCTCTCTAATTTCATTTTACTTACTAAGTCTGTAAAAATATATCCGTTCATATGCTCATTTTCATGTTGAAATATTCTTGCTGACATACCATGTAAATACTCATCAACTGTTTCACCATTCTCATCTGTATATTGCACATTCACCCATTTAGGTCTAGAGATTGATAAGAATAAAAACGGGAAAGATAAACAACCTTCTTTCATAAGTATTGTTTCTTCACTTAAATCCTTTACAATTGGATTAAAACAGTTTCTTACTTTACCATCTTCTATCTGTGGATGACCGCCCATAACAAACATACGAAATGGTAATCCTACTTGATTTGCTGATAGTCCTATGCCACCATATTTAACCATACTGTTATACATTTTTTTAGATAGGTCTTTTCTATCTTCAATCTTAAACTCTTTTAGCATATCATCTGTGAAAGGTGCAATCTTCATTAACAACCTAGGATCAGTAGGTGGTATTAGAGGATAAGATGTTGGATCTTTCTTTTTTAGATGTTCATGTAAATCGTTTATAGTTGGTTCTTTTAAAAGACCTTTGTCTTTTTCTAGAATAGGTGTCTTGCCACTAGTAATATTTTCATAGTGCTTTGCTGCCTCTTCTATTTTTGCTGGGGTTAGTTTCTCTGCCATTATTCTGCCATCCTTGTAAAGTTTTTATATTTCTCAAACTTCATTACTCTTGGGAACTTATCTATAAGAGTATCGCCTTTATGAGATATAACAAATACATTTTCTTTTTCCATAGTGGTATGTAGTATTCTCATAAACTCGTCTGTGCCTGAGCTGTCTAGTGAACTATCAAATATTTCATCTAGTATTAATAGATTTGTATTTGTACTATTTTTAAGTTTAGCAATTTCTCGCCATGTGAATAGTATTGCTAAGTCTATTCTTAATTTTTCACCTTCACTAAAAGAGTGATAATTAAATTCGTCTCTGTGTCTAGATTTTATTGTCTCATTAAATTCTTCATCTAAACTAAAATTAACAAAGAAGTCCATATTTGCTAGATTCTTATTAATCAATTGATTCATTATAGGTAGATACTGTTTTATAATTTTTGTTTTGATACCTGTATCTTGCATAAGATGTCTAGCCGTATCTATGTAAATCATTTCATTCTTTTGATCTAACTTATCTTTTTCTAATTCTGTTATTCTCTCTCTCAACTGATTTAACTCACCTGTTTGTTCAGCTGTAGATACTTTTTCATCTCGCAATTCTTCTATTTCTTCTGCTAACTTAATTCTTTGTTTATCAATTTCTTCGATAGATGTCTCGTAACGATTTATCAATAATTCCTTTTCTCTAATTGTTATCATAGTTTTATTGATAGTATCTAGCCTCATCTCAGTAGTTTTGATTTCTTTATCTATTTGACCTAAAGCACTTTCTAACTCTTGTACTTTTTCTGCCTTTTTACTAATCATTGTTGATTTAAATGCTTCATCAATTGCTTGTTGACAAGTAGGACAATCATTGTGCGATTCAAAAAAACTTAAATCTTTTTTGTGTTTATTACAAGTGTTCTCTAACTTTGCTTCCATGTTATGAAGTTTTTTATGTTTGTCATTTATCTTTGATTGGTCTATTACTTGTTTTTGTAATTCAGCAATATCTGTTTTAACTTTCTTTATATCTAATGAATAATTTGATATATCAGTTATACTTTTATCTAACTCTGCTCTTTTTGATTCTGCTAATTCTTGACTACGATTACTAATGTCATCAATGTACTTTTTCTTATCATCAATTTTATTGTCAACTAATTGATAATTAAAATCTGTTTGTTTAATTAATTCATCTTGATTCTTTTGTTTTTCTCTAAACAATAAATTCATTTTAGAAAAGATTTCAATATCTAATATTTCTTCTACAACTTGCCTTCTATGTCTTGCTCGTAATTGCATAAATGGTACAAACGAAGCATTACCTAATATAACAACCTGTGTAAATGATCTAAAATTTAATTTGAGTATTTGTTGTTCTAGATGTTTTTGATAATCTCTTTGAGCTGCGTCTTGATTTAACATATCACCATCGCACCATATCTCAAATGTATTAGGTTTGATACCTCTTATAATCTTATAATCTTTTTGACCTACTGTAAAGTCAACCTCAACAATACATTCTTTTTCATTAATAGAATTAATTAGTTGATCTTTTTTAATATTACGAAATGGTCTTTGAAATAATCCAAAACATAAAGCGTCTAACATGGTAGACTTACCTGCACCATTTTCACCAACAACTAGTGTTGTGCTAGACTTATCTAAATCTATTTCTATAAATTGTTGTCCTGTACTTAAAAAGTTTTTATATCTTACTTTTTTAAATAATATCACTCCGTAACCTCTATATCTTGTGCTTCAATAAACATTTCTTTAATCATAACTTTTAATCTATCTTTATCTAAATCAACTGGTAATTGATCTACATAATTATTAACTAGTGTAATTGTATCTTCAGATCCTTCTACCACATCATCACTTACATTGGTATGACTAAGATCAGAATAATCTTCTAGTATTTTTAATTCGTGTACACTTATTTTATTATACATTCTATCAAGTAATCTATCAAACATCTGATTATCTTTTTTATTAACAACAACTAATTTAATAAATTTATGATTGTATTCTGTTATATCAAACTTATCATAGTCTGTTTGAGTGTCATCATACATAAGTTTTTTAAATATTGTATGTGGGTTTTCTATAAACTCAACATCTCTTGTTTCGGTATCAAATACATGAAAACCTTTTTTATTATTATAATCTGACCAAGTCATTTCGTATTGACTACCTAAATAGAAAACTTGACCATCATCATTCTTATGGTGAAAGTGGCCACTATAAGTTTTTTCAAATCTTGATACAATTGATTTATCGTATCCATGTGTTTGTACCATATGATCCATCATTCTAAAACCGTTTAAATCAAAATGACCCATACACACATCAGCTTCTGCTGTGTTTAGTATGTGTAAGGAATGTGCTTCATTTTCTGGATTGATCCAAGGCATCATTAAAATTTTAGTACCATCAAAATCTACTACTTTAGGTTCTTCGTAAATAAATGGTTCGTTTATACCATCAGGTGCTGTGCATAGTTCTTGAACAGCATTTACTTTATTTGTATTACGATAATAGATGTCATGATTACCTATAAGTATATGAGTATCAATTTTTTCTTGCCATAGTCTTTGCATAAATCTATGTCTAAAGTTATGAGCGATTCTATAATTAATATACTTCCTTCTATCAACAATATCACCTAAGTGAATAAGTGTTTTTATATTGTGGTCTTTTAAGTAAGGAAAGAATATATCATCATAAAACTTATAAAAGTATTCATCAAATATATTACTATCGTTACGAGCCCCGAAATGGGTATCGTTTAATAATGCTATTTTCATATTATGTCTTGGTTAGTTATTCTTTTAAATTTCTTTGTAGATAGTCTAATAATTGACTTTGATATTGTTGATCGTCTCCTTGTAATTGATCCATCATATTTTCAACACCTGTATTCGCAATCAGTTTTGATTTGATTTGTATTTGTTTTTTTTCTTTCTGTATTCTTCTTATAAATGCGTAATAAATTATTTGTGTAAAATATGCAAACGGATTTTTACTTTTATCTGGATTAAAATTATCCATATATTGTAAACAGTTCTCAATACCATCACTAATCATATCATCTCTAAAAGTGTAATTAATAAAGTTCGGTCTATAAGATAAGTGATTAGCAATTTTCAAAAAACATTCACCAATATAATTAGTTACTTCTGGTTTCTTTTTACCTTTTTCTTTTGCTCTTTCACATTTATCCCGATGTTCTATCATCGCTTCTAAAAACTTTTTATTATCTACATAATGTGGTTTTTCTTTTGCTTTTTTCATGAATTTATTATACTACATTTTGTGCTTAAATGCAAGCCTTTCTACAATTTTTTTTGGTTTAAATTTATTCCTGATAGTTGCTTGACAATCCTAGGAATGTGTGTATAATCGACTATGTAGTCGCCTGGGGATGAGCTATAGCTAATGTACAGTCTTTGTTGTTTCATTATATAATACATTATCATCTTCTTCACCATCTCTTAATTCTTTTTCTAACTTATCAGCAATTTCCATTATTTTATTTATTTCTTCAGCGGAATAAACTGCCTTTACTTTTGTTTGTTGTAATTTTGTTAGTATAACATCATAGTAATTTGCTAGTTCTTTTGCAGCTCTTGAAATTACCATTACTTTTTCTTTTGGAATAACAAACATCTTATCATTTGTAAACGGTATCCAAGGTGCTAAAGTGTTATCTTCTTTGACACCAACCTCAGTCATTCTTGGTGTAGTAATTAATTGTAAAGGATTTTGTATTCGTAAAAACTCTTTATCTAAAGAAATACTACCGACTAGTGTGCTGCCGTCTGATAATTTAACAATTCGATAGTCTGTTAAATCATTCGGTGCTTTGTTTATTAATTTATCCATATAACTATTTATCTATTCTTTTAAGTCGATATTATGCATTTCGTAATCAAACTCTTCCTCAGTATAGATGTTTATCCTTTCTTGAAAATGCTTTAGTGTAAAGTTTTCTTTTGATTTATAAGTTAAGTCATCTGCTATATCATACAATGTAGCATTAACTTTATTGTCGCCTAATCTTAAACCACGACCTATACTTTGTAGATTTCTTATTCTACTTTTAGAGGGACTAGCAAAAATAATATTGTGTAGATTTTTAATATTAACACCAGTAGAAAATGTGCCATAACTTGCAACAATAATAGCATTCTTTTCTCTTTCTACTATTCCTCTTATTGCTTCTCTCTCATCTGCTTCTACACCACCAAAAATATAAAAAACTTTTCGGTCATCATCAGCCTTTTGTTTTATTATTTCATGTAAATTCTTACCATGTTTTTCTACTAACTGAAATAAAACTAAAGTATTACCTTTTAATTTAAGTGCTAAATTACGAATAAAATTTTGTCTTGATTTACTACTTACTAGATAATCTATTTCGTCTTGATACTTACCACTTGCAACTATTTTACTATTTTCTACTGTATGTTTTAAAATTAAACAACGAACAACTAAATTTGATAGTTGTTGTTTGTCCATTAGTTTTCTTGTAGATGTAACTTTATTAACAGCACCAAACAAACCCTCTAATACTAGTTTGTGTGTTTGTGCACCATCTAATGTACCAGTAAGACCAATACGATATTTACAATCTTCAAGTTTTGTCATAATTTCTGTGAGTGATTTAGATTTAAATAGATGTGCCTCATCGCCAAATACAACACCAAATTGTTCAAAGTATTTTTTAGGTAGTTTATATAAACTCTGCCATGTAGATATCAATACCTTTTTATCTGTTTGATTAGAATATCCACTATATAATCTATGACAGTTTTTCTTTACATTCCAACCATATGATTGAAAGTCAGAATACATCTGCTCAACTAATGATGTAGTTGGTACGATTAACAGTATTCGATTATTAGGTTCATCCTTAATTAGATGTGAATAATATCGTATTAAAGAATATATGATAAATGATTTACCACTAGCAGTAGGACTTAATAATAATGCTCGATTGTATTTTAGACTATGATATATGGCGTCTATTTGATAGTCTCTAGCCTCAAACTTTTGACCTAGACTATTAGAAAACTTTGTAACTACTTCTTTATTAACTTTATTATCTACTTCAACATCTTTACCAGAAACAATATGATATCCTCTTTCTTTAGCAAATGCTATAATATAGGGATATAAACCAAAATATATTTCTTTTGTTTTCTGTGAGTATAATCTTATTTTACCATCCCACATACGATTACGGAATGCAGGCATAAATTTATAACCTGGTACATAAAATGTAAAGAACTCTGATATCTCTCGTTGAATGTTTGGATCACAATCAACAGTTATATAGACTTCGTTTTTCTTTTCAATTATTAAAGTATCCATGTCATTATGCTATATCGAACACCACTAGTTACTTTTTCTACCTCATGAGGAAACATAAAGTTTGATGGAAAGACAACAGCAGAACCTTTATCTTTGTTTAACTGTTCGCCGCATAATGTAAATTCACCTCCACCGTAATCATCATTTAAAAATATTAATGATGTTAAGTGAGGATAACCTTGTTTTTGTCCATGACTATGATGAATATTATCTATATGTTCTTTCATAAAACCACCTGTTTCATAACAGTTAATTCTAAAGTGAGTGTATTCTTGTATTTTTATTTTATTATTTTCTTTTATATAATCGTTTACTGCTGTTTCAAATCCTTGTTGTATAGTTTTATAACCGAACATTTCTGGTGCAATCCAAAACTCTTTCATATCAACTTTAGATGTACCTGTTACAGCATTTGTTGTAGAAAAGGTAGAAGTTTTCCACCCTTTAAAAGTATCTTTATTATAGTGTTCTATTATATTATCACAGGCTGTTTTACCTAATACTTGTGGGTAATAATAAATGTAATCAGAAATCTGCTGATTGGAATTCATGATGTTCACCTACTTGTCCTTTCACTTGCATATTCCATGCTATACTTATGCGTTTATTATTAGACTTATTTTGTTGAACCCAATGTGGCAACCATGAAGGAAAAAATATTGCTCTATTTGTTTTTGACGCATAACTTAATAGACTAGCGTTTAAAGTATTTGTTTCTTTTTTTCTTGGTACAATTACATCAGCTGCAGGTCGTGGATCATGAAAGACTATACTTGCACCTTGATCTGATTGTAAGTAATAAGTACCACTTAAAAAATTATTAGAGTGTGTGTGCATTGGATGATGTTCAGTAGTTTTTAGAACATTTGCCCACATATCAGTAATTTTTAAATCTTCAACATCATAACCTAAAGTATTGCATATGTCATGAGCAGTCTTTAAAACTAATGTTGAAAAATGTTGAAACTCTTTTTTAGTATGTAAATCTGCTGACTTTGTTTGCCAGTTCTTATCGTAATCTCTTTTAGTCCATAAATCACTAATATATTTTTTCATAGTGTTTACTACTTCTTTTTCTGAGCTTGTAGATTGTGGTACAAACTCATCTAGTAAAAATAAATTAGTTGCGAATATTTTTTGATGTTCCATAAAATAAATAACTCCCTTTACTATCCCACTTAATATATTTCATAGGTATTAATCTCATATACCATGGTGTAGGACGACTACCTTTGCAATCGTTCCATAGTGTGTGTACTCTTCCGTACTTACCTATTTTTGATAACCCTACACAAGCAGGCCATTCTTGATCTATTTTCCAGTTAGATTGCACCACTTGTAAACTTCTTCCACTCTATTGCATTTTTAATTAAGAATGTTCTATTGTTTATACTTCTTAAAACCTGTTCAAGATAAGTAACAACTTGTTTTAGATATGCAGCTTTTTGATCTGCCTTTTGTAATTCATCATCTGAATCCATATAGATATGTACATCTGCTTTTAGTACTTTTAAATCAAAAGGTTTCTCTGCATAAACCGATGGGTCTGATTTACCAGTATAGTATTCCCATTTATGTCTTTGTAAAGTTTTATAATCATATTCTGCTTTCTTTAAGAGTAAAGAAAACTTATTGAAGTGTTGTAAATATTTATTGTGTAGTAAAGGTATCTTAACCGATTCGGCGTCTAACTCTGTGTCATCAAGTTTAAAATCTCTATCTACTTGTTGTTGTAATTCCTCTAATGTCATACGGATATTATATCACCTTTTGGCGAGTTTGTCAAGGTCTTTGACCATTTTTTTAGGACTATGTAGTGGATATTTGCACTATATCATAATTCATATAGTTAAAACTAATCGAAGCGGACAAGTAATCAACATCGGTTAATCTTACATCATAATTTAAACTACCTAAGTTTGTTGGATAAACATTCTCAAATCTTATTTCTGTTTTAGCAATATTCTTACTATTCAAAACCGTTAATGTAGCGTCTGAATATATACCACCTTCATTCAAAGGTTGTGGTGTAGATGTACCAGTAACAGCTGTGCTTCTAGTAGACCCAGGAAATCTATCACTACCGGCAGTTTGTAAATCTTGAAATTGTGTATGATTACTAGGAAATCCTAAACCGAGTATCCAATCATGTATCTCTTTGTAGTTGTTTAAATTTTCATCAACAATAAATGACATATCTAAACTTGAATAAGTTATCTTATCACCAGGCAGAGGTATATCATACAAGGGATTAGTTTGTGTTGCTGAACCTAGACTGATACCAGGTATATTAGCACTCTGTACAAAAAATTCTACTAACGGAAGTTTAGTACATTTAAATCTAAACTGTACAGGACTAGCATAATCTCTTTTTGCAGGTTCTCTTGTAATTACATTTGTTGTTGTCATACTACTATTTATAATAGTTTTTAGGGGGGTACTATCATATGACCGTGATCTGTTTTCCGTCTCAGGCGGCGGCTATGACAATCTTTTTTGAGAGGAAGGCTTAAAAAAAGGGGCCGAAGCCCCTTTTTCTATTTTCGAGAGGAATCGAAATTACATAATGTTTGTAACTTTAACTCGTCTGTAATAAATGTTTTGTTTACCAGAAGCAACAGCACCAGAGTTATCTAATGCGCCATCTCCGTCAGTACTTGCGAAAGGATTTTGAACCATTCCGTATCTAGTTTTGAATCCAATTTTTGGTTGGAAACTATCTTGACCAACTGCTCTCACCATTTGTAGTGGAACATATGGGCAATAGAATAAACCAGAATCGTAAGGTGATGATCCTTTGTAACCAATAACATAGTATTGACTTGCTGATACATTCGCTGCATATGGATCTACATATACTCTGAATTTACCATTAAGAACACCAGCAAAAGTATTACCTGTGTCATCTACATTTAAGTTATTGTTCAACGCAGGAGCGTAATCTAAAACACCAGCCATTTGTAAAGCAGAAGCAACATCAGCAGAACATATGATGATATTACCTTTTCCTCTACGAGTTTGTTGACCGATAGCGTTAGCGTCTCTCTCTAGTTGATATAATAACCCTTTGAACTTCTCAACTGACCAACGACCATTTGAGTCGGTGTCAAGATCAAAGATACCTGCAGTTGTTGTATTTACTTGAGCACCCGCTTTTGCGTGACCGTAAATAGTTCTAACTACTTCTCTGTTAATCTCAGCAAGAATTTCACTTGAAAGGATGTTTGCAAGTTCTGTTTCTGCGTCTAGACCGTGGATTGCTTTTAAGTCTTGAGCAAGTTCCATAGTGTACTCTGCTTTTAGAGCTCTAGATTTTGCAGTAACAGTTACTTTGTCGATTGAGAAAGCCATTTCAGCAAACTCATCAGATCCGTCACCAAGTGTTTCTGCTTGTGCAGTTGACATTCCAGAACCAGTAGTATAAGCACCAGCAGATGGACTATCGTTTAATGTTGCAGGGTTAGTTCCCGCTTGAGCGTCAGGTGAACCTGTGTCGCCAGCAGCATCTCTAGCAGAAAAGTCTGTGTCTGCTTCGTTGAATAATGCTTCTGTTCCTGATTGAGTACTAAATCTTGACTTCATAGCGAAGATAAGACCTGTTGGACCACTCATTGGTTGTACACCACAAATATCGTATGCGATAAGATTTGGCATAGCTCTTCTAACTAGTGATATTAATACTGGATCAAAAGTATCAATTGAACCATCAGACGCTGTTGAGCTTGAAGCGCCCATAGCGTTTGCAGGTGCAGCCTCAGCCATAAAGCTTCGGTCTTCCCTAACTGATTTTTCTTGATTCTCTAGGATCACAGTAGTTACAGCTCTTTTATAAGCATCTTCGATTTTTGGCAAATCTGGATGTTCTAGGACTGGCTGCCACTTTTCCTGTAAGTTTTCAGTAAGATACATTTTTATCTCTCCTTATTATTATTTACATTTGTTAAAAACATTAAAACTATTTCATAGCCTTAAGGTTTTTTGATATTGCGGCTGTATATGCAGCCATAGCATCGGACTTGCCAGCAGAAAAGTCAGCTGGTTCGTTTGCCGCCACAGAATCAACAGAATTATCTTCTGCTATTTCTGTTTTTGTTTTAGGGAAGTAAGATTCTTTGATAGTCTCTAACTTTTCTCTAAACTTTTCAGCACTATCGTACTCAACATTCTCAGCCATAGAAACAAACTTTTCTTTTTCTGTTTCTGCTAAATCAGCAGTTACTTCTAAGATTGCTTGTGTCTTATGAAAACTAGAAACTTCTTTTGTTAGATTTACATTCTTTTCAATCTGTTCGTTAAGTTTAGCTTCTAATTCTTTTCCTTGATTTGTTAAGTCCTCAAGTACATTATATTTTTCTTCAGGAACATCAATATAATGTTCTTTGAATAAAGATTTAAGACCAGTAATGAAGTCCTCAGCGATTTCGGTTCTGATACCTCTTTCTACTGCAAGTTCATTTTCTTTCATCCATTCTTCGACAACATAGTTTAGATATGAATCCACTTTTTCGGTCATAGCTTCTTTTACTGTTTCAGTTTCTTTTGAAAGTTTTTCTTCATACTGAGCCTCTAGTACTTTAACCTGTTCTTGTATTCTTGTCTTAACAGCAGTTTCAAAAATAGTCGCAGCCTTTTCCTTGAATTCCTCGGATAGGTCAGCGTCTGTTGAAACTAATGCCTTGACATCATCAGATAGGTCAATATCCATTTCAGTTGAATCAGTTGTTTCAGCAACAGTTTCTACACCGTCTTTTACTTCAACTTCTTCTTCTTTCATGCCAGATGGTTTTTGATCTTTTGGTAAAGATCCGTCATTCTCATCTTTATTAACCTGGTCCGATACTTTAGATACCTTCTTAACAGCTGTTTGGCCATCAGGATCAGTAGGTTTAACTACTGCCTTGCCCAAATCTTCGCCGTCATTTTTAAGGTGAGTAGGTTCAGCAGCAACTGCGTCTTTATTTGCAACATTTGCCACTTCGTCTAACTCTTTTTTTACTTCGGTTTCAGACATTCGGTCTCTCCTTAATATTTAAAAATTAATTAATTTTTCTTATTACTATTATTTATACATCTTACCATCTCAAACCCTACGCTTTTTAAATAAGCTGCGTAGGTTTTAAAACTTAGATATAAAGTCTTTGAAGATATTTGCTTTAACTTCGGCAAGTTCTTTGCGTTTAGTTTTTTCAAGTTCTTCTTTGTATTGTTCAACTTCTATACTTTTCAGTACTCCGTTATCCCATACCCATTCTTTGTTCTCCATAATGCCTTCTACGAAAGCGTCAGGAGCACTAGGGTCTGCAACTATGTCGGCTGCAGTCGCAAGATAAAAATCTTTTCCAACAACATTTCTTCCTTGAGATTGTTGAATAGATCCCATACCTCTTGATGATACACCTAATTGTGCGCCTTCGTCAATTAAATTCTTGACGATTTTGCCGTAAGGAGTATCCATTACTTTTGCTTCTCCAATAAAGTTTTTACCTTCTGGTTTAAGACTAGTAATCATGTGTGAAACACGCTCTAAATTTACTGTTGGTCCATCTGGATGTCCTAGTTCACCAAAAGCACGCTTCTTGTTTATAAATTCGTTTGTGTATCTCTTAACTTCTTTTGCTAAAGTCTCAACAGGATAAACTCTACCATTACGGTTTTTGATATCAGCCTGCATAAAGACACCTTTTATCTTGTACGACTTACCACCATTTGATGTCGCTTCTGTCAATACTTCGATATCTTCAATTGTTTCTGTAATTAGTTTCATTTCTCCACCTTTTCTTTATTATTGTAAATTTTATCTACAACTTCTCTTTTCATTTCTTCTTTTTTTATTCCATACTTTTCTGCAAATGCTTTTTTAAATTCATCTGCAAGATAAGTCTTAGATTTTGTTCCTACAATTCTTTCAAGAATTGCTTTAGAATAATCTTTTTTCTTTTTCGTCATTATCTCACTTCTAAAATAATTGTATAGTTATCGCCTGCAACAAAACCTTTTGTTGATAGTAAAATATCACCTGCAGGTGATGTATTTGCTGTTAGTGTTGCATTGTTTGGTATACTATTTCCAGCAACAAAATAATCATGAAAACCACGACCAGAGAAAAATCCTATAGTTGCGTTAGCAGCACTTGTTCCACTACCTGCCCATAATAATTCCACACCTGATTTACCATTTGTAGTATTAACTGACCAGTATATCTTTGAGATAACTCTTTCAGCATCCTCAGACATAAAATTTAAAGCACTAGCATCCATTTTTGTTACAAGTGTCTCGCCTGAGCCATCGCTTATATTAGTCATCTTCACTACTGTTTTTACACCTACGGTATCTGCTATCGTTTGTGTTGTAACTACATCTGCCATTTTATTTTCTCCTAAACTCTGTAATTAACAAATAACTCTCAACATTTGAATCAGTTGTTAATTTTATTATTTTATCATTCCCAAATTTTAACTGGTCAGGTCGTAATCCATACTTACCATTTCCAGTAAAACTCAAATCATTTGTTTCACTTTCAGCACTTAACTTTAAAGTGCCTGTGCCTTTTATCTGAAAATGACACTCAATCAAACAAACCTTAGATTGATTGTTGCCATCTTTCAATTTTTCAGCGTCAACTACTATTTGGTCTGTCTCATCCTTGATACCCTTCGATTGTACAATATACTTCGAAGCGGTATCAACAATAGCCGTATTTGTAATCGCCATAAGAAAAACCTATGCTGTAAAGTTTTCGTCTTTTCTTAATTCGATAAGAACAAATCCAGAAGTACCAAGAGCGGTTAACTCTAAATCTCCTGAAGTAGCTGTTGTGTTCGTTGCGTTGTTTTCAATCTTACCAGCAGTACCATCATAGTGTCCTGTGCCAGCAAGTTGAATTGCGACTGTATCTGATGAAGCACCTTTAAATTGTATCTGTACATGACCTGTATTGTCATCAGCAGTACCTTGAACTAAACCCCACCAAATTCTAGTGATATCTAATTTTGCACCGTTAGCGTGTCCTGCTAAACCACTTGCGTCAAGTATGTTTGAATTAGCAGTAGTGTTATCGTCCATGTTTACTAGAACAGTAACCTTACCACCAGCAGCGCCACTACCAGTTGCAATCTTTGTATCTTTTAGCGTTCTTGTTGCAATTGCCATTTTTTATTTCCTTACTTTATTATTTCAGTATCAATGTATTTTTCTATACTAGATACACTAACACTATGTTTTTTAGCCACTTGACTAATAATACCCTCAACTTTTCCTATAAGAGGATCAGAGGTCTTATCAATCATACTATAAACATCATTTACAGCAGCCTTCATCTTTGGAGATAAATTTTTATACTCCTTACCTTTTTCAGGTCCACCATACCTTCGTTCAGATAATTGTGTTTTAAACTTCTGAAACGACAGGCTGTTCATTTGAATCCTCGTCATTATCTATTTCAACAGGTTCTTGAGCAGTATCCTGTTCTTCAGGTTCTGCTTCTTGACCAGACCCACTTAATACAGTATTGTCGTCTAAATCCTCTGTATCATGAGCTGCGTTCAACCAATCGTTTGCAACTGTCATTCTCTTATCATCTAAAGCACTACCTATCTTATCAGATAAAGCAGTTTTAAATGCGTCTTGAGCAGTAATATTATCACCGTCTGCAAGAGAATCAACCATTGTTTTTACATTGTCATTCGCCATAATTAATTATCTCCTATATTTATATCAGTATCCTCGTCATCATCCATTTGTGCGCCTTCTGGATTTGCGATAATACCTTGTTTAATTTCGTTACGAATCTGACCATCAATTTCGATAATATCATCATCGCTTTGTCTTAGTACATTCTTTCTGATATATTCAACAGAAAAGTATTTACCAATATACGGACTAACTTCATTTGCAAGATTTAATCTTTCTCTTAAAAGTTCAGCACTCTTTAACTCAGAAAAATATCCATCTTTTAAATAGTCATACTGTATATGTTCTTTTAAATTACTCCAATCTTCTATTGTAATAATACCTTTTAAAACTAATTGTGTTTTAAGTACATCATGAAATAGTTGAGTAAATCTTTTTCTTAATCTTTGAACAAACTTAGTAAATTTAAGTTCGTCTCTTGTAATTTCAGCAGCTCTTCCTAAATTAAAACCATTCTCTGATTCCATTCTAGAAATAGGCACATTCAAAGATTTATATAATTTCTTTTGAAAGTATTGTACATCTGATATCTCACCAAGATTTTGACCACCTGCAAGTGTAGAAACTTCAGTACCTTTTGCACCTTCTCTACGAGGTAACCAAAAATCTTCAAGCATTGACATATGTTTTCTGTCATCCCTAATCTCACCAGTAGAGGCGTCATAGACAAGTTTATTTCTATATCTTGCCATAACATCTCTTAAATAAGATTCTGCTTTTACTTTAGGTAAGTTACCTACATCAACATAAAATATTCTTCTTTCAGGTGCTCTTACTATTCTGTAAATAACAACAGCATCTTCAATCATTCTTAATTGATTGACAGGTTTAATTGCCTTATGTAAATGCCCCATGACCATATTCTTAGTTTGGTCTATTACACCAGATGTAATATAAGAGATTGAATCGGTAGAAATTTTAAGACCAGCATTTGAGTTTGCTGATGATATACCTTTCTCATTATAGACAAACCATTCGGCAGTTTTTTCTATAATCTCTATGCCTTTAGCACCTTTAGTATCTCTTTTCTTTGTGACCTCACGAACTTTTTTAATCTTTCGTGGATCAATGTATCGTAATTCTGTTAAGCCTTTTCTTGGACTATTTGGGTCTATGACCTTATGAAAGTATATTCTGCCATCAACATAAAATCTTTTGAATATGTCGTGACCTTTTTCGTCAAAATTTAAAAGCTTCATAACTTCGTCAAACTCACTACGAATTTTAGATTTAATACTCTCTGAGACTGCTAGTTTATCTAGCGATATTGAAACAGATTGATCTCTGTCATCTGAAACAATAACCTCATTGATGATATCTTCGATTGCCATATCACATTCTGGATGTTGAGCAATCTCTCTATATCTTTTAATTAAATCGACATCATTCTTTGCCGTAACTTCCATATCCAAGTATTGGCCAAAGTAACCGCCAGCAGATATAGTAGTTGTACCGTCATCAGGAGAAGGCACCGTGAAGGCTTGTTTTGCTTCAGCGGGCTTCTCCTTTTCGTCAGTTTGTCTTGTTATTTGGAAGCCAAGTAATTGTACCATATTATATTTTCCTTATAACTTGTTTATTATGTAGTAGTATCTGTTTCAAAATACTGATAAGTAAATGAACAACTGAACTCCTCTATAGCATTATTAGTACCATAGTTAAGTGCAATATCATCCAAAGCAGTTGGGAATGCACCTCTTAAAGTATAAGATTTAAGAGTACTTCCGTTTCTGTCTAAATGATCTACGAATATATCAACTTGATAATCTGAAGGATTAGTTAAACCCTCGTTATCAGTCATATTATTCATACCATTCATCCATCTTTCTAGACCTCTATAAATCAAGAAGTCAGTATCATTTAATACAGTAATAGACCATGGATTAAATGTTCTATCACCGACAAGATTTAGTATTCTGCCTCTGAAATTTACAGGAACAGTACCAAGATTTTGCCCAGGTATTGATGTAGCATTACATAAGAATGCTAATGTTGCTGTTTCTCCGCCAACTGCTGAGTAACCAGGAAAAGGTAAAGTTACCTTAAACTGATTGGCTCTTGCACCACCGCCTTTTAGTCGGGCTTTAAAGTCATTAATATTTGCCATTGTTTATCCCTCCTATGCGCCTGCTACTTCAGAAAAGGCAACACCTGTTCTTGTAGCAATAAAGTTAAGTTGAATGAAGTTAATAGAACGAGCAGGTTTAACAAAAATGTCAGCCCTAAATTCGTTTCTATCTATAACATCTCCAGTATTATTTGAATCATCACAAACAACACTAAAGTCCGTAATACCTCTTCTGCCTTGTACATCTCTTAGGAATGGTTCTACAAGATTTCTAAATTGAGCTCTTGTAAATTCATCATTAAACTCAAAGAGTTGGAACTTAGCAGCAGTTGATATTGCTTTTTCTAGAGTAATGAATAATCTTCTTACATTAATTCTATCGAAAGCACTTGGTTTTGATTGAGCAGTTTTATCACCGAACAACACAGTTCCTTGACCAGGAAATGATGTTACAGGATTAACTCTTGCTTTATATAACTCATCTCTTTGTGTTTGATTTGGGTTAAAAGCAAGTTTTACTGCACCTCTAATCTGCCCTCTGTTAAATCCAGCAGGTGAGAAGAAAGGATCAGCGATATTATCTGTTCTTGCACAAAGTCCAGCGATGTCACCATTTAATGGTACAAATCTAAATACATCATTGTATTTGTCATACATATATTTGTAACCACTATCAATGACAGCATAACTTGATGATGGTAAACCATCAGCAAATCCTACAACATTTTGTGTTTGAGTTACTGCATTTGCAACACCAACAACATCTGCTCTCGCAGGTGAAATAAATGCTACACAATCTTTTCTTGCAGTTGCAACATCCATAACAGCAGTTGCTTTTGTGTCGCCAGTAGCGTCAGCACCTGTCTGTGAAGGACCACACATTAATAAAGATAAATCCACATTTTCTGTGTCATTAAATTTTTCATATGCAGTTGCAAGCTCAGCATTAGTAGCAACATAGTCATCTGTGCCACTTGCAAGTGAAGTATTAGATACATTAAACGCATTTGTTAATTCATTATCAAAAGTTGTTCCTGCTTTAGCAACACCATCTGATAAAGTTGAGATGTGATCTATCCAATAGATAAATCTACTAGTTCTATAAATTACATCTGGATAATAGTTTGAGTTACCTTGACTATCTTTAGCGTCATTTGCCTGTGAAACTCCTTCAAAAGTTTCTAGTATTTCTCCTGCAGTTCCTGTGATTGAGCCATCTTCGTCAATAACGACAATATGCATTTCATCATTTGAACCGCCAGCAGCAGCTACATCATCAGTAGTTGTTGGTGGTCCAGAAAATTGAAAGTAATATTCCCAATGTCTTAGGACTTTACAGTTGTCAACAAGAGCGTGTCTTAATCCGCCTGTTTCTGTTTTACCAGTGGCAGTATTAAATCTTGCGATTGTTAGAACATGAGTGTTAATTGCAGTTATCTTATAGAAAAATCCTGAAGGTGCACCATCAGCTGAAGGCACAGATGTTGCGTCTCCAAACTCTAGTATGTCGCCTACTTGAAATAAAGATCCATCGTCCATAGTGACCGTTGTATCTCCGATAGCAGCAGAAGAATCATTTGTTAGAGTACCACTTTGTGAGTGTGGTCCAAAGGCAGTTGAGTTAGGACATAAAGAAACTTTTAAACTGTTTCCTAGTGTTCCTGCTTCTCTTGCGGCCCAAGTTCCTATACTTGTATTTTGCCCAGCGCCTGTTTCAGAATAATAACTGTTAAGATATTCAGTAGTATTTTTAATTAAGACAGCAGTACCAGTTGACACAGCGTTTACTAAACCTGTGATTGGTCTTACTACCTTCAGATTGTTTCCGTAACCTAAAAAGTTAGCAGCACAGAAAAATTCTTCAAAGTTAGATGAGTTTGGTTTCCCAAATATTTCGACTAACTCATTTTCGGAAGAGACAGTAGTAACTTCGTCAATTGGTCCTTTTTCTGCTGTTATTACTATACCACCTGATGTCGTTGAGACAGCAGGAATGACATTAGTAAGATCCTTTTCAGTAACGAGAACACCTGGTGATACTTGAAAAGCCATATTTTAGTTCTCCTTAATATTAAGTTTATTAGTTATAACCCTTTGTGTATATTTATAGTATGCCAAAACTACACTATTCCCCTTTGCGATATGATACGGGTTGCCAAACCTCTCCTGCGTCAACAAAATAACCGTCTTGACCCTCTGGATCGTTCAATCCATCGTCTATGAAACCAAAAGGTGCCATATCTGCCTCGATAGCATTCTGTTGTTCAGTAAACATTTGACCTCTCACATCTACATTTGTTAATTCTTTAAAATATCTTTGATTTGCTAACCATGAAAATATAACGAGACACATTACTAAATCATCTGTAGCCCCACTCTCTGCCTCAAAAGATTTTCCTTTAGATATAAAAGTTGATAATTCAGATATAATATCAAAATCATTAATAATTAATTTATCTCCTTCGATTAAACTTTTGAGATTAGAAGTTCCAATTTTTTTTGTACCTTTAGTCATTCTCAAACCTAATTGATTACCACGACCACTAAAGCCTCCACCTAATACTTGACCAGAACGACCTCTTTGTGTGACCATCATCATGTTATCGTACTCTAATTCAAACTGTAAGTTATCTGCTACTTGTTGTCCTAAGTCATTTATCTCTATGAGAATATACGCTTTGTTATATACTTTAGCAACTTTCTCTATAATACTTGGAAAAACAAGAGGTTTAATTTCATTATCTCTATATTTTGCAACTACTTTATAAGGCACATTTGTACAATCCATAACACAAAATGCAGAATAATCATTTGTCAAACCTCTAGATACATCTACTGTCATAGTATAGATATGATTTTTCTTTGGCATTTCATATACATCTAGACCACCACTTCGTTTAGGTTCAATAACTGGCATAGTTTTAATTTTACTTGCATTAATAAGTGTATCTACACTACCTAAAAATTCACATTCAAACTCTGTCTGAAACTGTGCCTCACTTGTATTCTTTATTGTTTCTTCTTTCCACTTCTCATCACGACCGGGTACTTCACTCCAATGTACTTCGACAGGAACAAAATTATTATTCTTATTTGTTGCGTCTATCCACATCTTGTAAAACATATTCATTCCATGAGGTGTAGATACGATCATTACCTTTGATGATTTACCAGAAGATATTGTAGGATAAACTGAACTAAAAAATTCTTCGGCAATATTATTTGGAACATAAGCGAACTCATCTAAGAATATAATATTAAAGGTACTTCCTCGAACAGCACTAGAAGAGGTACTTGCCGCTACAATCCTACTTCCGTTTTCTAGTTCGAGAGAACCTTTGTTCCAGTTGAGAACGCCTTGTTGCATCCACTTAGGTAGATGTTCGTAAGCCAATTGCAAACGACCTAATAAATCTCTTGCCGTAGAAGATTTATTGGCGAGTATTGCAACATTCACATTATCATTAAATAAGACATAATGTAAGAGGTAAGAGACTATGATAGTTGACTTTCCACTCTGTCTAGGTAATTTACAAATTGTAAACCTATTATCATGAAAAGTATCTACCATCTTCCGCTGAAAGTCATACATTTGAAAAGGTACTAAACCTTTATCAATGGTGACAATTTTTAAATATTCTTCTATAAAATATTTAGGACTCTCTAAACACTTCATTACTTCTTGGATTTGTTTCTTTGTAAATCTAGATGAAGTGTGAGCCTTTTTTAAATTAGGATTACCTAAATATTGTTCTGTTTTTGACATTTAATTAAACTAAATTTTTTAGTGCTTCTGATAAATCTTTAAATTTTATTCTTGTGCCTCTTGCAGTATCTTCAGGTAGTTCGGCACCATAATCCATTTTATTCATTAATACATACAATTTTTCACCAAGTAGATTACCTGCTTCAAAATCTGAAAGATAATGAAATCCTGCAATAACTCTACCATAACCACATTCATATGCTGCTTTCATTAACTCTTTTTCTAACTTTGGTACTTTACCTGCAACATATCTAGCAACAACAACTGATTGACAAGCATGACCACTAGGATAAGACCTAGTTTTATTTGTTTCACTTGGTAATGTATTGAGACTAGGTAAAACTTCAATGGGTCTACTTCTATTGAAGTGTTTTTTAAAATGATTTATAATATCTGTTTGTTGATATATAATATCTTTAAACTCTTTTGGATGAAATTGTAATCCATGTTTATCACAAACCTTTTGAATAGCATAAAAAGGAACTCTATCATGATCTCTAACAGATTGTACCTGTTCTGGTGTTCTTGTTCTAATTATTTCTTCTACCTCATATGCTTCTTTTAAATCATCAACAGGTGGAGGTGGAAGAGTTATTACATCTTCAAGTCCTTTTCTAAAAAATATCATTTTTTTTCCTTTAACATCTTTTGTAATTCTGTTGTTGAACCAACAAACAATGCATTAGTAACATTCTTTGGTCCTTTGTCAGGTATATCTTTTACCTTCTTTAGTTTATCTTGTAGGTCTAAAAGATTTTGTGATACCTCACTTACTGTTTTAATTAGTTGTCCTGCAACTTCATATGCTCTTGGATGTTCTCCCTCTTTTGCAAGATTAAGTATACCATCAATTGCTTCATTACCTTTATCAAGTAAATTATAAAGATTTTTTCTGCCAGTTTCAAAGTCAATATCTGGATCTTTATCCTCTGGTACTATTACTTCGGTACTTACTTTTTTAGGTACTTCGTTTTCATAAGTTACATCTTCGGCGATACCTAATACTTCATTTAGTTTATCATCAATTTTACTCATATTAAATCCTCTTATGATGGTTTAGTAGGACTTGATGTCTTATCTTCACCAGTTGTATTATCGTAATCTAAAGTGTCAGTAAAGAAATCAAGTGTAGTCGTATATGTGTATGTATCATCTTTATCAGCTGATGTTGGATTTGGTGTAACTGTAACTCTTTCAACTCTTGGTGCGTTGCTTCCTGTGTCAGAATATAAATCAGCTGAAACAGTTTTAATTATAGAGTTTGTACTAATTGGTCCATACAAATAAATTTTTGCTGTAAATGTTAGTGTATAAATTATTCTTCTACTACTTGTTAGTGTGCCTGTATAACTATCTTCATAATCTACATTGTTTAGTATAAACGGTATATCTCTTTTCGTATCCATTGTTCTATCTTCGATCATAGTAACAGTATAGTCTGGTTGAAAATATGGAAGTATTTGTTCTATGATTTGTAATCCATCGTCTGAATTAGCAACATAAACACCTAAAGAGAAATTAACATTATAAGGCACAGGCATATATTGACTATTCATTTTAGTAGTATCGGCATTTGTTGTTACTTTAGTTATCTTTTGATTCTTATTTAACTTACGACCGCCATCGTAACTATATCCAGTAACTTCAAATGACATTCGAGGTAGAGTGATTGCCACAGATGAATCGTCACCAGTTAGATCCTGTTGTGCGTCTAATCTGGCTAAAAACTTTTCTTTTGGTGAATATGATAAAGGTACTTTAATATTTTGTATAGGATTTCCGCTAGAATCCAATCTCTTAATATTCACATTATTGAATATTGTACCAAACGCAATCACAGTATTACGAATCTTTTTGTGATAAAAATGTTCTCCAAACATTAGTATTCGTCAACCTCACCAAATGGGTTTCTTTCGCTAAAGTCTAGTATATCATCACTAGTAGAGGCAGTATTTGTTCCTGCTTCTGTTTCAAATACTTGACCTTGGTCAGTAGGTTGTTGTGTTGCCATTGTAAAGTCCTCGTTAATTAAATAATCTATTGCACCAATACTACTTTCTAAAACAAAAGAACCTACTTCGTTTTCTAAAGTAAACTGGAAGTTCATTGTATCAGTTGATAAACTATCTTCAACACTATCAATCTGAGCAATACCTGTATCAATTCTTTCTGAACTATATTCAAATCGTGTACAAGATAACTTGTATGTAGGTAAAGCACTTTGTTGATAGAATGGTTGTTCGTGTTCAACAAACTGTATTTCAAAGAATGCTTTTGTTGTAGGGAAATAAACTAAGTCGCCCTCTTGTGGTCTATCAGCTACTAAGTCTGAATTATTACCTACTAGAGTTTCCCATCTTAATTTAGATAAAGTAAATACAATATCATCTCTTAATTCTAAACCAAACTTTTTAATAATCTCTTGTTCGCCCATATATCCATCAGTATTGTCCACATACATTTCAATGATGTATGAATCATCAAACGAGCTCGCAGGATCTTCACCAAAGATAGTATCTTTGTTGGCAATCTTTCTCGGTAAATAATAGACATCTTGGCCATATATCTTAAGCTGTTCTATAATTAAATCTTCGTATAGTCTTTGCTCAGATGTTGTGCCTGTGTCAAAATAGACATTTGTTGGCATTTAATTATCCTTGTTGCATATGGGCAGGTTCTTCATAATTACTTCTAATTTCTTCTTCTAACTGCCTTTGCTCTTGAATTGCTGTAGAAAATAATTCAGGTCCGTTTAAAGTAACCCCACCTAACATAGCAGTACCTGAAAATTTTGAAAGGTTTTGTCCCCATTGTTTTTTAATTAATGTTGTTGCATATCTCTTTAAGTAAATATCATCATAGATATCGGTATGAGTATCAGGATCTAGTTTTCTAAAAACTTCTATAATTAAAAATTCACCTGCTGTTATATCTGTTCCCCAATCCATATCAATAAATAATCTGTTTGATAGATGATTAAATCTCATTGGTTTTTCTCCCACTAAAATGTGATCGAGAAAATCTAAGTGTTGCATTGTCATTTGATAATGTATAATACTAGTAGATGAAAAATCATACAAATCGTTTAATCTTAGTTGATATCTAACATCAAACATATTTAAGTTTGCTCTATCAGATAAAGGAAAAACATTAACGACAGAAATTACAGATGAAGGAACTACGATAAAATTATCAGCTCTTTTATATGAAGTTGTAACAGAATTATCTGTAACTGATTCTGAAGCGTCAGTTGTCATTCTATCAATATCAGCTTGTGTAACCTGATATTTTAAATACATTCTTTCAACACCATCAACATGATATTGAGCAAAATATTGAATCGCCTCATCTATTCTATCATCTACTTGGTCATCATCAACATTTATATCAATTACAGGCTTACCTAATGCTCGTAAACAATACTCTTTAAATGTTGCTTTTGTACTTGGGACTGCCATATTTTATTCTTCCTTTTTAACTATTTATAACTATCCTAATGCGACTGCTTGGGCGATTGCAAAGGCATTAGTTGCTTTAGTGTCTAATTGTGTTTGAATTGCACTAGTTACACCGTCTAGATATCCTATTTCAGTTGATGTAACAGCACTAACAGATACATCACCATTACCATCAGAAACTAATGCTCTTGAAGCAGTTAAGTCTGCCATCTTACTAAATGCGATAGCAGCACTTGAATTTATATCTGCGTTTACGATAACACCAGAACCAATAGCAGCAGTACCACTTGATATTGTTATATCACCTGATATACCACCCTCTATATAAGTTGCAACTCTTGACAGAGCTGCCTTTCTATTTGTTCCACCTGCACCATCATCAACAATAATTAAATCTGCGTCTGCTAAAGCAGCACCTATATCTGTGCCACCATCAATATCTAAAGTTAATAACCCAACACTATTACTAGAAGCTGTTATTGTTTTATTTGTTAGTGTATCAGTTGTTGCTTTACCTACTAAAGTATCAGTTGCATTTGGTAAAGTAAGTGTTCTATCTGCGTCAGGATCAGTAGCAACTAAAGTTGTTTCATTTGAATCGTCAGTCGATCCTTCAAATATGATACTTGTATTTACAGTAACAGTTGAGAACTCTGAAGCACCACCGCCTGTGATATCTGTTAGATATGCGACTGTACCAGAAGCGTCTTGAATTGTAACTGTTCTATCTGCCGTAGGATCTGTAATTGCAAAAGTTGTTTCAAAAGCGTTTGAGGTTGCCCCTTCAAATACGAGTGGACTAGCACCTGCAAAGACAGCACCAGTTGCTGTTACGATACCTGTAAGTGTCGGTGCTGATATACTTGGTGTAGCAATTGTTGGTGTATTAATTGTTGGTGATGTTAAAGTTTTATTTGTAAGTGTTTGTGTGGCTGCAAGACCAACAAAACTTTCACTTTGTAATGCACTATTAAATTCTGATAAAGTTCCTGTAAGTGTATTTGCGTCTAGATCAATTGATTTATTTGTAAGTGTTTGTGTTGTGCCTTTGAATAAAGTATCTACTTGTGATAGTGTTACTCTACCTTCAGTACCACCGTCAGATATTAAAAGTAAATCACTTGCTACTAATGTATTACTAGTTAAATCAGTTGCATTATCAATATTTACAATTGCTTCTACAACACCAAACTCTAAAGCATTTGCTGCCGAATTAACTTTTATAACCTGACCTGCAGTACCAAGTGATAATGAAGCACCAAGACCACCATGTGTTAATCCTATTGTGTCACCCGACTGAAACTCAGAAAGACCAGTCGCAGTTCCAGCGTCATTGAATACTGCTCTAATTGGTGTTTTATTTGCCATAATTTATCCTAAAACTGAAAAATGGTGCTATCACTATCTGTTAGATTACTACCATTTGACAATGTAAATGTTTTTGTTCCTGTAAATGTTGTTCGAGTATCAATAGTTGCATTGAACTCAAAGTTTGTGTTTGTTACGCTTAATCCGTCAGCAGCAGTAAAGAAAGGTACTACTCTAGTAGGTTGTATTGTTTCACCACTTGATGATACAACAGCTAATTGATTTTCACCTGCTTTTGAACCAGCAGGTAATGTTGCACCTGTTGCTGATATTGCAATTGTTCCTGTACCGTCAGCACTTATTGTTGCGCCTGCAAGGTCAATTGTATCACCAGAAAGAAATAAATCATTCCATCTATTTGTTGAACTACCTAAATTTCTTGAATTGGTGCTGTCTGGTACAATGTCTTGGTCAACTCTACTTAAATCTACTGTACCACCAAAAGTACCATCTTGTAAATCTATACCATCACCTGCGTTTGAAGATGATGAATCTGTACCATCCATAACTAATCTATCACCTGCATTTGAACCACTTGCGTCTGTGCCATTCAAAACTAAATCTTCGGTTTCTA
>VTLG01000106.1_pt1 | contig 26644 bp, 37 predicted proteins | sample 4694571 | NCBI WGS metagenome assembly VTLG01 (sample SAMN12604809, study PRJNA352737) | marine metagenome | biome: ENVO:00000447; feature: ENVO:00000209|ENVO:00000569|ENVO:01000036; material: ENVO:00002151; isolation source: viral sequences binned using virsorter ...
CGAAAACCAGATTACAGTTTTCGTTTAAATTTGCTGCAACAAGATTGACTGAATCAGAGTCTTGTTGAGCTATAAATGATTGTTGTGGGTCATCTACTACAAATGCTACTGCATCACCAGGTGATGTTGAAGCAGGAAAGTAGGGTCTCCATGTTGGTTTACTTGTAGAGGGATCAGTATAAAAACATCCTCTAAACACGCCACAGAATGCAGTACTAGCAGTACCAACTTCTACAGTTCCATCGTCCTTGTAAGTAACGGGGTCCCCTGTAAAGATACCTGTAGTCTGATTATCACCGATTGTGTATTGAGTTAAACCACCATTATTTGGATTCTGACCAACCTTTGCAATTGGAATTAAACCAAATGCACTATCAATATTTGCCATATTGTTATCCTTTTAATAGTTTTGGAGGTCAAAAATCCTACGAATTAGTCTTTTTTTCCACCAAAAGTTACTCTGCTTTGCCTCTCTTTTGAGATTGGCATGCTTGGATGCTCGTTTTTCATTAGATCATTATCTACTGAGGCCATCTGATCGTCGGTTAAGCGCCTGAAGTAAGCGTCTCTATCTTCTTTGACCTCGATCGGACATCTCATTAATAATAATCCACCAACTCCTATTACACCTTTATGTTTGCCTTCAGCGATAGACGGTAAGTCTACTCGATCAGGATACTCACTTAACATAACAAATTCGTAACCCGAACGGAGACGACCCATGATGTTTTTTTCATCTGGCTCACCTCTAAACGATTCACGAACCCATCTGTGATGCCATCCTTCAGGCGGGTCGGGTGCTTCTAAGCTTGATGGAGGAACCCATCCTCTCTTACGAGCAACCTTTTCACGGGTTTCAGCTTTGCGTGAGGTCTTTTTAATTTGTTCAACTTTTGTTTTATTTTCAGTATTCATTTACGCCTCCTTCACGTGTTTTGCGTATTCTTCCAAGGGCACACCAAGTTTTTTTGCGATAGCTACTTGTGAAGGTGTGAGTCTCACAGTGCGGCGGCCTGAGGCCGATTTTCGTACAACCGAGGCAACTTTTTGCTTCGGTTTATTAACTTCCCCTCCATCGTTAAACTTATGGGGAAACTCTTTTCTTATACGTTTGTCTATTTCATTATAATACTCATCGTCTCTAGGATCAATACCTTCTTGAACTAATTGATTATGAATATCATAAGCCGTATATGTCATGGGATTATCCGTACCAAACCATTCATTTTTCTGAGCCCATTCTACTGCTTTAGGATCAGTAGGACTTTTTTGAGTTTGACCTCCGTCAGAAGCTGCAATAGCTTGATTAATATCCTCTTTAGGTTGTTCTTCTAATTGAGTTTTTCTTTGTAAAGCTTTGGCTTTTGAAACTTTTAACCGTTCATCTTCAATTGTTAAACGAGCTATTTCTTGTTGAGCAGCTACTTGTTTCTCAACATCTTGAGCCGTCATTGCTGCTTCTAAAGCACGTTTTGCAAATTCTTTTTGATTAACTAAAGCTTTTTCTCTTTCCACTAACATTGCATCTGTTTGAACAACATTAGTAGATTTCATTTTATCGTTTTCTTGTTTTACTTGTTTTGCATAGTCAACAGCAGCTTGTTCACGTCTTTCTGCTTCACGCATTTTTTTAGTTAATTTATCAATACGTTTTTTTACGCCTGCACTATACTCTTCAAGTTCTTCCTCTTTACTTTCTTTAACTACAGGTTGTTCTTCAACTACTTCTTCTACAACTTTTTCTTCTTTTACTTCAACAATAGGAGAATCTGATTCTGTGGTTGCTACTACATCTTCTTTCTTATCTTCTTTTAATGTTACATCTACAGCGTTGCCCGATGTATCAATAGGTACAAGCTTTTCTGAAGATGGTGTTACTGCTTCTGGCATGGTGCCTCCATGTTATAAAATGTTTGCTGGCAAAATATCTCTTGGATCATCAATGACTGCCAGTATTTCATCATCGTTGACTATTCTTAGTTCACCACCGTCTATCTTAATACGAGATCCTGCATATCTTGTAATAAGAACCCAATTACCTTCTTTACACCAAGGTCCATCAGGAAATCTTGTTTCATCTTTATAACAACTCGATCCTTGCTTTAAAACTTTACAAACATTTGTAGCAATTTGAGATTGTTCTACTGTGTCATCAGTAAGATGTAATCCTCCTGAAGTTTTACTTTCTAGTTTTAAAGGATATAATACCATTCTCCAACCAGTAGGGTCTGGTACTTTTTCTAATTCTTTTTTTGTTTTTTCAGGGGTTTTAGTATCCCATACGTGTTTTGGGACAATTAGTTTAGGTTTATTCATCTTCTAGCTCCGTTTTCTTTAGCAGGTCCGTGAGTTCCTGTACTTCTTGTTCTAAGGCATGTAACTTACCTGTTAAATACCTATATTCCTCCCAATCTTTTACACCTTGCAATATAGCTTGTTTTACTTGGTCTTGTCTAGCTATTAATTGTTTTTTATAATATGTAAAAAAATTTTCTATGCGCATTGAGACATCAGCTTAGCGAGACTTTCGCAACGATTTGTTGTCTGCGCATGCCAACGTGAGTCGAGCATCTCGGCGCTTGCCCGAGAATAATTGCGTTCTTCAAGTGCAGAAATCATATTACGAAAATTTCTAACCCCCTGTGTCCCAAGTTGAAATACCATCTCCGTTACTATATTTTTTGCTTCAATATGTAATTCTGGAATATGACCAACTAATTGATCAGCACCCATCTCTGCTTTTGCAAAATCCTTATCAAATAATTTTAATAATTCATCTTTGGTGTATTGTTTACCATTTTCAAATTCATCTTCCTCAGTAATAAGATGGCCGTACCCTATGGTAGCCTTCCCCAGTGAATCTAGATAAGGGGTATCCCTAAATCCTTCATGCTCACGTATTCTTTTTTTTAAAACTTCAGACATACTTTCTCCTTATACAAATATTTTAGTTTTCTGTCTTTTACTCGGGAGCATTCTACTAAATCCTCTCGGGTAAACCTCTATATACCCTCCTGAATTCTTTTTTACAATCTTATTTCCGTGTTCAGAAGCCCATTTTTTTGCCATTTCAGGTTTATTTGCATAAAGATATGCTCTTTGTTTTTTAGATCTAAAAGGCACTTATTATTTAAAACCTTTAAGAGTTTTTGCTAATCGTGCTCTTTGTCCCAGTTTACCTTTTTTCTTTGCCGCAGCATCAAGTTTTTTTGCAGGAATATCTTTTCCTTTTTTAACGCCTAAAGAAGCACGAAGAGCTCCTGGTTTCTTAATTGCTTTTTGAATCCATTTACCATCTTTTGCTTTAATAACAGAACCTTCTCTAGAACCTTTTGCTTTAGGTCCTTTTATAGTTGATCCTTCTCTTGATCCTGGTGCTTGAGCTCCTCTAATAACAGAAGTCTGAGCAGAACTTTTTACCATTCCACCTTTTCTTCTTGTTTGAGGAACTTTAGTTCCAACATTTCTTTTTATTTGCATTGCTCCTCCTGTTAAAGTTTTACCTTTTAATCCTTGACCAGTTGGATCGCCAATAGGTTTTCGTGCAATGTTTCTTCCCAAGTTTGCCGCATTAGCTATACGTTGTCTAACACCCATTCCTGGTCCTTTAGGTATTGCCATTACTTCGCTATCCCAAAACCTCTTTTAGCGATTCCGCCACCTCTGCGTGTTGTAATTTTAGCAGATTTGTTTTTTTCCGCTAATCTACCACCTAGCAAAGGAGACTGTTTTTCAATTTTACCAGAAAGAAGAATTCTTCTTAATATTGCCATTGATAATCCCATAAGTTCTTTTTTACTCACTTCGGGATGACGATCAGCTATTTTTTTAGCTATATCTTCTTTCCTCATTTGCTTTGAGTCTTCTGTTGCAGCTTTGCTTGATTTCTCGGTCATTTCGCAATTCCCATTCCACGTTTAGCAATTCCGCCACCACGTCTTTTGATTGCTCCACCTTTACGCTTTGCAATTCCCATTCCACGCTTTGCAACGCCTCCACCTTTCATAGGACGATTAGGATTATAACCAACGATGCTTTCAACGGTAGGATCTTTAGAATAACCCATTGGGTTCATTCCTCCACCCATACTACCACCACGGTTTTTTTTCAGTTCACCAACAATTCTTTTTTTCTCTGCTTTTAAATTTTTCTTACCACCTTTAGTGTAAGCTTTCTCTGAATCTACTCGACCAAGCTCTTCGAGTCTATTCATTCTTTTAGTATTAGCCATAGCTGTCTCCTATTTTTTCTTAATTAAGCCCATTGCACCTTTTCCAGCCTTAATGCCAAAACTTGCTGAGCAGGCAATATATAATAAATGTTTGTAATAATCAGGGAGTGATTGCAAGGCAATAAACCCTGCTTCTATATGTACAGTCATTCCTGGAAAAAATACGAGTGTCGCTGGAGCGAGTAAACAAATTAAAATTAGTTCGTCTTTCCACGAGCCTTTCATTTGATCTACTGCTGTTGTTTCCCATTTTACTTTTCCAGCAATCTGATCTTGTTTTAATTTAGTTGCTGCTTTAACTTCTGTTACTTTAAGTTCAGCCTTCGCCTTTTTTGTCTCGACGAAGCCACGAACTGTGTCTGCGGCCACGCCGAGTAAAGGTTTTGCTAAGAGTTGCCAGACCATAGTCTAAGCTCCTCCTCCGCCACCAATTTGACTAATGACGATAATCACGATTATGGCTACAATAGCAGCCTTAATCCAATCCTTCATTTTCCAATCAGACCATTCTTTCAAATGTGCCCATAAATCTTTAACTAGATTCATAAAACCTCCTTGGTTAAAGCGTGTTAGTCTACTACATGTTCACAGTTTTTGCAATCACATGATTGACAAGAACTGCCGTTACTACAATGACATCCATGTCCACAATTCTTACATTCCATTAAAAAACACCTTTAAAAGGCACCTTTTTAATTTGCATTTTACTACGTTGTCCTTTTGGTCCACTACCTAAATTATCTATTTTTGTAGGTCCTTGAACTCTCATTGCCGCTGTAGAAGGGGCATAAGCTTTATTTACCGTAGGTCCTGCATAAGGATTTAGATCATTGGAGACAGTCATCTTAGCATTAGGATATTTAGATCCGTTTATATATTTAGGTGTTGCCATTTTTTTCTCCTTCAATGTATTGTTGGTTTTATTAAATCAACAAAATCAACAGTGTTTTGCTCCATAATATGATGTGCATCATCAGGATTCATATGATTAAAATATAAAACTCTAGCTGCACTCATAAAAGCACCTGCTAAAAGTATACTATCTTCTTCACTTTTGGAAGTTTTTTCTGCCATTACCATTAGTTCTTCAAACCATCGAGCTAATTTTTCTTCTGCCTCAGTCATAAGTTCTATATTAGACTTAGAAGTCACTTTTACAACGCCTATGTTAGTTATCAAAACGAATATTTTTGTTAACATCCACTGTTCTTGGATTTTTTTTGCTTTTTTCTATTTCTTTTTGCTTAGTTAAATTAACATTAGCTCTTAATTGAGCAATATCTTCTTGAGAATCAATGCGATCTTGAGCAATTTCAGCATCTTGATTCAATTTTTGTTGATCTAAGTTCAATTTAGCCTCATCTACCATTGATTTTCTCTCTATATCTTGTGCTCTTAGGTTAATTTCTTGTTGTTTTAAGTCTACAAGTGGATCTTGACCTAATTCTTGCATCATTTCTTGCTCTTCACCGACCATTTCTTCTGTCATGATAGCAATTTTCTCTGCAACTTGTTCTTCAAGCTTTTCTTGGAACTGTAATTGTAATTCTTCAGGTAATTGACCTCCATATTGAGCAGTAATCTGATCTATTTCTGGTTTATTATCATCTTCTACTTCTTCTCTAGCCTGAATACTCACATGATCCATAATATGACCCTGTAAAATAGCCATAACTTGAGGATTATTTTTAACTAAAACAGAAGACATAAACGCTCTATGAGAATCAATATGAGCTGGTTGATTTTGTCCTCTAAATGCAGTCAATGACGACCCTCTTAAAGAAGCAGCATTTTCTAAACCAGGATCCTGAGGTTGTGGTTCTTTTGGTACAGGTAACAATACATCAATATCTTTTACTCCTAAGGCTTGATACATTCTTCGGTAAGCTTCATACATGTTATGAGCTCCTGGGTCCGCTTGTGCCAGTTGTAATTGAGTTTGTGCTAATGTAACACGCTGTGACATCGAAAAAATGTTTGGATCTGATACAGGAACAATGTCTATATCATCACTAAAATCTTCTGTCTTTAAACTTGGAACAGCATCTTGACCTACTTCATAAGGATAAAAAGGAGGAAGAGATTCTGCAAATATTTTAGATAATAATTTAAATTCTATTTTTTGTGCATAGTGTAATCGTTTGTGAATAGCTGACATAACTCTTGCACCACGTTCCATTAATGCCATTGTTGTTCCTACAGGAGCTCCAGCTTGAGCCGCGTCTCCTATTTTTTGATCGGCTATTGCCGCAAAACGACTGCCTGCTTCTACACAAAACCCTAGTAATTGAAATAAAGTTTGAGATGGTTCTTTATACGGTAAAGGCAACAAGCCTTCACGTAGACTTCCCCCAGGTGCATCTACATCTCTGAATTCTCCTGGTTGGAGCGGTGTGTCATCGTCTTTAACTCGCAGCCCTCTAGCTTTAAAACCTGCAGGGAGATTGGACAACGTACCAGCATCGAGAAGTTGTCTAAGCGCTGAAGTTGCTGTTCTTGAGAGACCCCCGAGCATGTGTATAAGACCAAAGCCATAAAAACTAAAGCCAGGTAAAAATTTATAATGAACAAAATATTGTTTTTTCTTTTTTTGTGGATCTTGTTCTGCATAGTTTCTGTAAATAGATAATACATGAGTAGAACCTTCATCAATAGTTACAATGTAAGGAACTTTAATACCATCTTCACTATCTATTCCTTCTATGTTTAAATCAACATGCATTTCTAATAATTGATAATCTTCGTCATGATAATTTTTTCTAACACCAGAAATTTTACTTTCCTGTTCTTGTAGTCCTGTTTCATCAGTCCATTTTTCTAAATCTACATCACGGTATAATCCCGCTACTTGTAATTTACGAACTTCATTTTTTGTACGACGAACAACATGAGTAACTCTTTCACATGAAGGAAAATCAGTTGTTTGATAAGGAACATATAAATCATCACTCGGAACAAATTTAGAAACTGCTCGTTGTAATCCTTCATCATAATAAACTTTTTTAAAAGCAGATCCTGAAAGAGGTAGATAAAATAATAGTGAATCCATATCGGGATCATATTCTTCCATCTCATAAGTAATTTGATAGTTCATGTAATCTTTAACACGCTGTGCTTGTTCTTCTTTTTGTCTGGTAATGCCACCTAAAATTTGTGTATTAACTGGTCCGCCTGGTGGTAATAATTCTTTGTACGCTTGTGCTTGAAATTGTGTGATAGCCTCGGATAACATTGGATGAGTCACGGAACTCGCACCAGCAAAAGGCATTGTTCTTTCTTGATATTTAAACCCTAAAAGATCTAATCCTTTTTTATATGTATCTTCCCATTCTTTTCTTGAAGCTTTATCATCTTCAAAAGATTGACGTAACTCACTTGATATTTGTCCTAGAGTGTTATCGTCTAAAACTTCAGCTAAATTCATATCAAAAGATGTTTGAAGTATGTTTTCCTGTTCTCCAATAATAGCAGAACCATCTTCCATCATTTCTACATTAGCTTTTTCTACATTATCTTGAACTTGAATATCTAAAATATTCTCTGCCATTTCTTCTTGTTCTGGTACAAATCCTATAGGTTTATCAACTGCCATTATGCTACCTCAAATATATCAATTAATTCAGGAGTATACACCATCCCTCCATCTTTTCTATGAGTTTTATGAGGTAATAGCATTTCTGGTGTAATCTTTATAGCAAAAACATCTCCCACGCCATCTACTTTAATAATTTTAAATTCTGAGTTATTTTCTTTTGCAGCTATTTTTAATACTTTTTCTAAAACGGAAGTGAAGTGTTTACCTTCAGTATCAGGTGAAATCCGAGGAGCGTTTGAATCAGGCCCTCCGTAAAATTCTTCAGTGCCAATTCCTTTCATATTTTTTGTGCGTTCTGCAAGAGGAGTGTCTGTTCCTCCTGTTTGACCATATCTTTTTTTAACTAAATTAGCTGGTGATACAGCATACCATGTAGCTGCATTATCGGCTTTATCTACATATAATCTTTTTGCCGCTAAAGCTAAATCACGTTTTACTAACGCTGAACCCCACTCTGTTCTATTTTTAAACGGAAGATTAGGAAATAATTTTTGAAGAGATTCTTTACTCATCATGGTTTCAATTTGTGATAAAAGTTCTTTTTCTTTTTTTCTTGCTTCTTTAGCTAAGTTGACAAGTTCTTTTGAAGGTGACGTTCCAGCCTCAGCTAACTGTTCAAAAACTTTATTTGTTTTAGCAAACTCATCTACAAATTTTTGTAGATCTTGTTCTGTAGAAAAATAAGGACGAAACACCGATTTATTTTTTATAAAGTGTTCCGCAACTTCAGGATTAATATCTCTATATTGACTGCTATATCCTCGTTGTCCAGCAGCGATCGTTTGAGATCTAAAATCTTTATTTGCATCTATTAAATCACCTAGTTGCTCTTTAAATCTTTCTTCCATTCTTTTTGCTTGTTGTAAAATATCTGATTGTATTTCATCAGCAAATGTAACAGTTACTTTATTACCCTCTAACATTTCTTTCATTTTTGCTAATTTTACTGCATCTGCATTAAATTTAGTTTCAAACTGTGATATTTGCGTTACTAAAGGTTTATCAATATCATTTAATACGCTTGCCTCTCGCTGAACTATTGTTTTAATATCACCACCATCTAGTTCTTCTATTGCTTCTAAACCAAGACGCCCATCTCTAAATAATTTTTGATAAGCAGAGGCATACAGGCCATCTAATTGACTAGATAATTTTTTCTGATTTCTCTCAATAGTTTTCATTTGTTTAAGATCAACGGCGTCTGCTAGCCCTCCTTCTACTTTTGGTAATGTGGCGTAACGGTCTGAGAGCCTTGACCATCCAATTACATATCGCTCAGCAAAATCATGACTTGATCCTGGTAATGAATCTGGATCAAACGGAATATGTTTAGGGTCAAGATATAAAACATTTTCTCGGTAACTACCAGGAATGTGTCCTGATTCCATATGTTGATTATCATAAACTGCTCTTTTTGTTCCATCATATGCTGCATCGCCGTAAGTAACATTTTCTATTTTACGCATAGGTGACTGTCGAACAACTTCTAACATATCTGCTGTATTAAGTTTTGTTCCTGACCTACTCGCTATATTAATATAGCGCTCTAAAATATTATCATCTACCTCTGCTTTAGAAATTCCTTTTGATTGTAAAAATTTAAAAAGCTGTTCTTTTGTATCAAATTCCTTTGGAGTATTAGGGTCCATGAGCCGTGCTTCAAGGTTTGAGTAAAATACAGATTCTTCCGTTTCTGGTGAATCAATAATAGTTTTTTTGTTTTTGATTGTTCCTACTTCTTTCGTTCCAGTCGGTGTAGTAAAAATGTCAATATCTTCTACATCAACAGCAACTTCTTCTTTTGTCCCTAGTTTCTTTTTAATAGCATCTAAAATTCCTTTTTCGTTTTTTGTCAGATCTTGTAGGAGCATCTTCCATTTAGGAACGTTGCCCACTGCCCACATAGGAACTCTACCAAATAAGTTTGCCACCTCTACTTCTTCATATCCTTCTTTTTTTGCTTCATCAAAAATATCAAACTCTTGCATAGATTCAAAACCAGGTTCTTTAATTATATCTTGAACATCAATTTCTTCCTCTAATCCTGATTGCATAGACTCGGAAAACGGACCTGGCGTAGTCTCACCACCGTAGGCTAAACCGCCAGTGGCTCTTTGAATAGATCCAAATTCTTCAGGAGGATATAAATCTCTTGGGCGAATTACGACTGCTTCATCCTTTACTTCTTCCACTTCTTCTACAGAAGGGGTAGCACTGGGGGCAATAGCTGTAGTTCCTAGGAGAACTAAATTTGTGGCAAGTGCCTTAGCAGTCTCTCGTTTAGGCCAAATATCCTTCAATCCTTTAATAAAACCTTTTGTTTTAATTGAATCATGCATCTGACCTACTGAATAAGGATACATTTTTCGCATCATTTTATATGCTTTAGGTGCTTTATTAGCTAATAAATCTAGCCCTCTAAAAAAAGCCAAAGGAGAACCTACTAAGTAAGCTGCTGTTTTATCTACGTACTCCATGTTTGAACCAGCATCAGAGTATTCTAATCTGGGAATAGGATTGTTAGGCTGAGTTATATTACCCATATTACCTGTACCACTCATAAGAGCATAAATATCTGCAGGAGCTTCTAATATCGTCATTAACATATTAGCTGTTTCTACACCTGCATTAGGAGCAATTTTTAATAAATCAGTAGTTTGATTAAAGAATGTTTCTCTATCTTTTTTTACTTTTTCAGGATCAGAAGCATACTCGTCGTATTCTTGGGAGCGTTCTTTTAAATAATCAAAGTATTCTTGGGAATCCCCAAAATTTTGATATTGTAAATCTTCAAATATATCTATGTCTTCAGATCCTGTTTTAGCCATATTAGTATTCTAGCACTTCTTCGATAGAAGCGAAACCCCCTTGTTTGTATCCTTCAGGTAAAAAAACGCCATCTTCTTCAAAAGAAATATACGATGGTTTCTTTTGAGACATATCATCACTCGATCCTATATACTTTAACTTTTGTTTTTTTTGAATTGAGTTATATAATTGAGTAGGGCTTGTATAAGCCTTTCCATATTTTCTAAATTTTTTAGTTTTAAAATCATACAACCTAGTTTCCAGCCCAAGCTCTGTCATATCGTGTCTTATATGTTCTATAATACGATCAATTTCTTTTATTCTCTTAGAATTTCTAATTTCTGAAGGAGTCGAAGAAGAAGTAATTTTTAATTTTTCATCTCTTAATGACACTAATGCATTTTCTAAACGAATGTGTGCACTATTTCGTGTAGAGTTAGTAAAGAATACAGGATATTTAACCTGTTTTAAAAAATTTTTATCTCCTATATCTATTCTTCGTGTGATCATTAATTCATGACCCGCTCTAATATCAGGTATTTTATCTTGCCATATAGAATATATTTTATTTTTGTAATCTTCTTGAAATGATGTACCTGTGAATTCTGAAGTGCTTTGTTTTTTACCTTTAACCACATTTTTAAAATTAGGTATGGAACTGGTTATTTTAGGTAATTCATCTAAATTATGTAAATCTATTAATTCAGAAGCTTCTTTTTCTAATGCTATCATAAAATTTCTAAAATTTGCCGTATCCTTAGGAACAGCGTTAGGATTTTCTTTTTGTATTAAATTTAATTTATTTTTTACATAATTATTTCTTGCACTTGAAATAGCATATTTTGCTTGACCCACCCCCATATCATATTCACTAGGACCTGCTTGAACAATATCTACTTCAAAAATATCTACTTCTGGCTCTGGTTGCGGTTTTTTTATATTAAGCTTTTTTGTTGCTTGTGCTTCTAATATTTGTTTATCTCGTAATGCTTTTATTGCTAATAAATCTTCTTGCGATATTTTTTCCAAATCACTAGCTTGGCGTATAATGCCAGTTTTTATTAACTGAGGGATATTTGAATCAGCGAGATATTGAAGTCCTTTTTGACCATATTTCAGTAAAATCTTTTGTACAAAATTCATTAATAATACTCCCTCATGCCTACAAGAAATGCTGGATCATCCTTGTAATCTGAATCTAATTGTATGAAGTTTCCTTGACGGAAACGCAACAACGCCTGTGTTGTTGAATCGACTAAATCGTCATGATCACCATAAGGGAAAGCGGCGCATTCTTCAATAACTTCTTCTGCCCAACGATCGTCCGTTGCCCATACTTGTCCTGCTTCAAAGAGAGGAGCTACGGAGTTTACACGGACGTGTTTATCGTTCCCTTTACTGGGAGTGTAGTTAACAACGGGGATACCTACTTGCCGTAGCTCGTCAGTTAAAGGCATACCAGAAGCTTTGGCTTCAATCAAGATTGTTTCAGGTTCCCAGTATGTACATTGATCTAAAGCAATTTTTTTTAGCTCGGGAAAATCCCAACGACCTTTTTTCATCGCTAAAAGAATAATGTTCCATGGGCCGTGTTCCACGGGTTTAAATACACCCCACGTGGTTATTGCACTAAAATCCGCTGTTTCTTTTTTACTGAACGCTGTGTCATAACTTTGTATAATATGGGTTAATTCAGGTATCTCTTGCTTTGGCCATATCTTCCACCATTCTCTTTTAATGATAGATCCTTCTTCCGATACAGGAGCTTGTTGCCATTGTGCTTGCCATTTTTGTTCTGACAGCGATGCTTTAACACCCTGTAATTCATTTAGTTTCCAATACTCAGGCCACATTGGTTTATCATTCAATACGGCTGGAAACTCAATCACCTCCCACTGATCGGAGTTTTCATTGGTTTGTGCGTTTAATAATTTCCCTGTTAGGTCTTTTGTAGACCAACGAGTCATAACTATAACAATAGCACCACCAGGTTGTAAACGTTGTCTAGGTCCAGAAGTGTACCATTCATAGGCATTGTCCATTGCTGTTTCGCTAAGTGCGTCTTGCTCTGAGTGAGGATCATCAATAATAAGCAAGTCAGCACCACGCCCAGTAATAGCGCCACCCACACCAGCAGCAAAATACTCTCCACCTTTGTTAGTTGTAAAACGCCCCGCAGCCTTTGAGTCTTGAGATAAGCTGACATTCGGGAAAACATCTTTAAATTCTTGTTGGTCAAATAAGTTCCTCACTTTCCTACCAAAGTTATACGATAATTCTGCCGTATGTGTCGTCTGAATTATTTTTATTTTTGGATTATGTCCTATCATCCATGAGGGAAAAAGATGAGAGGCAAACTCAGATTTGGTGTGTCTTGGTGGCATATTCACAATTAAGCGTTTTATTTTTCCACGTGAAATGTCTTCAAATTTTTTTGAAATAATTTTATGATGTGAACCTGCAATAAATTCTGGCCAAACTTTTTTTACAAAAGTTAGGAAGGAGGAACGGGACTCCTCATTTATTTTTATCTGTAAATTTCTTAATTCATATTTCAACAAATCCGTTGGGATTTTAGTTTTTTTCATAAAAAAGTTATAACATACTTTGTGTTTGTGTAAAACTCTCGACTAAAGGAGGCCGACAGAGAAACGGCTGTTTTGGGGGGTGTGGGGTGTAGTTCACTACTGAATCTAGTATGTTGAAGTTTGTAAGTACCTAGATGTTGATTTAGTCTTCATACTCCTGACTGGTACGAAGAAAGAGCAAACGCTACTGCATCAGGCTTGGGCATAAAAAAAGGGCTGATAAACAGCCCTTTCTACCAGCCCTCGAGGGAAACTGTATTATTCTATCTTGGTAAGTGCTGTTTCAATCTGTCCATAACTCTTTGTCCCCACTCTTTTACATAAGAGGGACAATTAGGGTCAAGGATAACAGTTTCAACCTCAGCTTCTAAAACTTTGTACAAAGCTTTCCAATTAATATTATCAGTATGTTGAGGTTGGATTGGTTGTTCATTAGGAACTGCAACATTAGTATTGTCACGAGTTCTTAAACCAAAGGTCTGCTCAACTACTGCTAATCTATTAGATAAGTCGTTATCATTATCTGGCATTTTGATTTCTCCTTTCTAATTACTTTCTAATCCCATTTGATTTTATAGTCAAACTTTTATTTTCTTTTTTTTCTTTTTATTTTTTACTTGACAAAGTCAGCAACCCTCCCCCTATCTTGTTCCTTATACTAGGGATAGGCCAACTGCCGTAAAGAAATGGAAATGCGGAACCAGGACAACTCACCAGGTCCGCAAAGGTTTTAATACTAGGAATAAGGCCAACTGCCGTAAAAAAATGGAAATGGAACAGAAGTAAGTGCTGCATGGGAATCTTATATAATACTAGGGATAGGACGGCTGTCCGTAAAAAAATGGAAATGGAAAAGGCGACCGAAGTCGCCTTTCTAAATAAGATTTAATTAAACAGCTAAATCGAAGTCAGCTACTTCTTTGATTGAGTATTTTGTTTTGTCAGTTTCAACCCTGTTTTTTTCAAGTGGCATTGCTTGAATTTGTTGATACTGTGTTGGTACTTTGCATTTATGATACTCAAGTTCGCCAAGTTTTTCCTTAATGAGTTTCGTATCAATCTTTGCAGATAGTTTTTGCGATACATGAAGTTGGTAATCCTTTCCGTGTAAAAGGTTTGCATTTTCACCGATACCCATATCAATGATAAGATTACGATTAACTTTAACAAAGTCGTCTATTACTTTCTTCATCATTAAAGCACGACCATAACTATCTATGATCTGAAGTTTAGCTTTTTTACTCATTCTAGCTTTGCTTAAGTGAGCTTTTTCTAAAACTTCTAATATATTAACTGATTTTGACATATAGTTTTCCTTTCTGTACTTTCTGTTAATACTTATAATATAGTCCCATTTTATTTTTATTCAATAGTTTTTTTATTTTTTTTTTTAACAACCCACACGCAGCTGGTTCCGCTAGGATCCTTACTACTACTAGAGGCAGGGCGTTTGGTCGTGATGGAATGGAAATGCAGCTCATACGAGTCAGGGAGTCCACGGAACTGTAGTCCAATCAACAAGATTGGCAGCCCACGCAACCATTACAACGGTGATACCCAGCACATGCTGCGGGAAGACCAGTAATGCAACTACATACAAAAACAGCAAGACGCCTAAAAAATGGAGAATCATGATGAAGCCACCATACCAGGAGCTGTGTGGTTGATGTTCTGTTGCATCAACTCCCACGCAGGATGCTCTGCTGGCACGTTCACCTTCGCACCGTCGAACCAATCCAGATACCAGTACTCCAGGCGGTGGATGGAGTCATCACGATTAACGAACGCCCTGAGCTCATCACCAGGTCCACCCCAGCTAAACTGCCAGCGCCAATATCCTTCCTTCTGGTCTTTGAATGTATGCGGAGCTACATAGTCAAAGCTCAGCCCTTCGAATTCTCTGTCGCTGCCATCACGGGCAATCAGGTCTTTCTGTCTATCTTTCCATTTACTGGAAACTAAACTTTTGCAGTCATCTCTTTCCTGCCAATCCCTAATTTTTCCGTAGTCTGTAATTGTTTGTACTTTATCAGTCATGTTGTTCCTTTCTAATGTAGGCAAGGGTAATGGCTCTTGGCCAACCAGAGCGAAACCCTCGCCTGTAACCGTCATCTGGTGTTTATGCTCGCCAGCCCTGTCAGGTACGGAATCCGATTGGGTTACATATTTTTAGGTTTGCCGCTGTGGACCTACTGCCAGCTGCTGGTTCCACAGCTCTCACAGCTGCGCACGAGTCAAACCTAATACCTATATAGTCCCATTCTTTTAGATAGTCAAGAGGTAATTAAAATTATTTCTGGCATGTCAGTCCCGCACGTTGTGCGGGGTCCTTACTACTAAGGTAAGCCCCACATGGCTTGGGTGATGGGCAATGGAGGGAGCCAGGACACGCAGCTCCTGGTTCGGAACCAGAGCTTATATTACTTACTTTTCCTAAGGCGACTTCTTTGACAATGGAGATGGAACAGGCGTTACGCAGCAGCTCCCGCTGGGGACGCTACTAACTAACTAAGACACACCTTTCTTGGCTTGGGTAATGGACAATGGAGAACGCTACAACTTCCCTGGCAGCAGGTGCAGAGGAACTATTACTATGCCTCGGGGGGCGACGGTTTCGGTAATGGAGAATGGAGAAGGACTTCCCTGACGACGGACCAGGATGCTGGGCCCGCTTTTACTTGCCAATTAGGGGAAGGACAATTGGTAATGGAGGCAATGGAGGGAGCCAGGATACCTGGAAAGATATACAGTAAGCTCTCTTCGAGGGTAGTGGCCATGATAAAACTTCTTCCGCCCTTTAAACTATGGGTAAAATTCCACGATTTTTGAAAGGGAGATAAAACAATCTTGTTACTATGAATTACTTTTAACTCAACCCAAACTGATATTCCGTCCTTGATTCCATAACAATCTGGTACGCCAGGTGACGCCCAGTTTTCAAACCTAGTCCAGTGAATGTCAGATAAGTTTTCTTTTACTTTCTTCCATAGTTTTGTCTCAGGCTTCAAACTAAAACAACTATTAAAACAAACAAGGCAGCTAAAAACTTCCAGCCTCCAAACATTAAGAAAGAGATCCAAAAAAATTTAGTCTCACCTTTTATTTCAAATTCTACGTTATCAATACACGGAATCGCTTTGTGTTTCATGGTACATACCTCATCATTTCTTGTAGCTTGTGAAAATAAATTAACCTAAATTCAAAATCGTCAGCTGTTAACATTGCATTCATCAACCATCCAACTCTATTCCAATATAATGTTTCCGTCATTGGAATAGGAACATAATCTCTTTTTTTTATGACCACCATCTTGGTTCACTCCTTCCCTTTTCCCATTTAGCAAAAGTCTTTTCGCCTTTATAATAATTACGATAGGCAGTCACGTAATCGTTATCTTTATATTCATCTGGCATACATTGAGGTGGCTCAGTCATATTTTGACGATAAGATCCAACAGTCTTTAAAAATAAAAATTCATCAATAACTTTTTTAGACGCATGATGTTTGCCATAACGAGCAGTATATTCTCTAGCTAATTCTCTAGCATGATAAAGAGTCCAAGTAAAATTAGCACGACACTCTCCTACCCATATTGTCATGGGATGATTAGGATACGCAGATTTATATCCCATATCACAACCACGTTTTCTCATAGCTGTAGATAACATTTGAGCTGATTCTAACAACATCTTAGGAACATGTTTATCACACAAATATCGTGCTGATATAACTGGGCTTTCAGATAAAAAAAATATATTCATAACTTTCTCCTTTTTTATGAGTGATTTAGAAACTCTAGGATCAAAAGATCATCGCCTTTGGTATCACTCAAACCTTAAAGATTGGCATAGAAACCAATCTTATATACCTTATAATCCCATTTAATTACATAATCAAGGCTTTTTTTCTATCTGTTTTACATCCTTCAGTTCTTCAAAAGTTGTTTCAATACTATATTGTTTTTTTAATTCTAAAATCTTAGCCTCTACATCTTCTCTATTCATGGAATCAATTGTTCCTGTTAAAATCTCTTTTTTATCAACATATAGCCCTGCAATCTGTCCACGCCTAGTCTCTGCAGCCACAGCGGCATTCCAATTTCCTGATTCACTAGCTTTATCTCTAATTCTCGCCAATGTAGCCAGGCTCCTTTCTTGCGTACACTTATATCTTTCAGCAATAGCCCTGCGTTCTGATTCAATGGCATCAGCAACAAGAGGATGTTTATCTGGGTTTTGCAGCTCAGACGCACGAACAACAGCAGAGTCTCTTGCGTACCCCGCTTCAATTGCACATTGTCTAGCAGTCTTTAACCCTTCGGAATGGACAAATAAAAGAATAAACTTTCTTTGTTTTCCTGTAATCTTGTGGTGAAACAATGCGTCAGTCAACGCTTCTGGTATGTTATCTTTGGTTTCTTCCATAATGCACCTGTTCAATAGATGTTTCTTCCCAGAAAATATACAATATTTAATGATTTTATGCAATGCGAGTTATGTTTGTAGATATAAAAAGGTTACTTTTGTAAATGTAAAAGTAACCTTCAGGTAACCTAAAAAGCTAGGAAATACAAGGGAAGTTACTTGGTTACCTAGGATACCTCTACTCTGAGAAATAAAAAAATATTTTTATCTTGGAGAATACATCTATAGGAACGGCTGGTTAAGAAAAAAACTTAGGGTCTTCACTAACAACTCTAAGTGCTTTTTTTAATGCTTCTTTGCCGTCCGTCATGATGACTTCCCATTCATCAGGGGTGTAAGATCTATCAAAATTAGAATTGTAAAAGCGCACAGTCACATCCCCACAGTGGAAACATTTATAAATTTTTCTTACTGGGCTCTCTGGAAGTTTTAGATACATAACGCTTTATCCTTTGTAACGGAAACAAAATAACGTTTTCGGGTAATTTTTCTTTGAAATAAATAGAGTCCATCAGCTTCATACTTTGAACTCTTTCATATTGATTGGTCCTGGCAGCAAGCATGGAGTCAAGTAACTCACGCTGCTTTAGAATCTCTTGGTCGCTCATTCTGCCTCCTTTTAGACGACCCTCGCATGAGCAAAACTCTTAGCGAGGGTTATCAAAGTGAACGAGGCGAATTATAGCCTATTATGAGCTAAAAAGCAAATTAGTCGATGTAAACTTTATATTTCTTAAGGGAATTAGTGGCTAAATGAAGTGGTCCGTGGTACCAGACTGGATTACCATGATCATCTATCCACACTTGATTATAAAATTTATCTTCTAATTCTCCTTCACTTTTACACGTTTTGCATTGAATGGTTGCATTCTCCCCTTCAAAATTATGACGTGTAAATCCATTTCCCTTACAAATTGGGCAAATAACTTTATTAACCACCGTATCTCCTCCAAATAATTCTATTTAATCTTTCCCAACGATTTCTATCTTCTGCTTCTTTCGGGGTCCGTGGGAAACGGAGCGCAATCTTTCCAGTGCGCTCCTTTTCTTTTCGTAATCGTTCCTCTAATGTATTTCTCTTGCGTGCCATTCTTTTGACTTTCTCTTTTTTTCGTAATAGTGGCGCAACGAATTTAATTCTTGCCAGTGATGTTTATTCTGCATACGTCTGCCAAATATCCATCCTATCCAAAAAATTAAAACAATTGCAATGATGTGCCATACAATCATGACTCCTCCTTTGTTTCTTGGTCATTCCACCGTGCCTGTTCTTCCTTGTCATTAAGATAACAAGTAGAACAAAGTTTTTTGTCAGGATAACTTTCCATTTCATGAAGAAACGGTGTTTCCTGGTGACAACAAAAACAACTATACATTTGTAACATACTTTTGACTCTTGTGAACAATAGTATACATTTTTGTGTAATAATCAGGATCGCTTAAAAAATCATAGATTCCAATGATAGTTCCTACTTCGTACTTTTTAAAGTGAGCTACACGTACATCGTTATCACCGCCTTCAGGATCTACAGGAAATCCTACACCTTCCGCTTTAATAATTTTTAGTTTTTCTGTTCCTTTCTCGGCATCATAAAATCTTTCCCAAACTATTTTTTGTATCATGCAGCCTTCATCTTTCTTTTCTTTGCTTCTTTTTCTACTAAATGTGTAATCTGCATACCAGCAGATCTATTTTCTTCATTGGCTATTTTTTTAAGTAACTTGTATGTTTCCATGCGTACAGCTACTGACTTAAATTTTAAAATATTCACGATCCTGTCCTTTCAAATGGTTCGTTTTGTATAATGAGCTCTAGATCACCAAAATCAAAAGCAGGTTGTACTGGGTCGTGAGCCGCGGGCGGTGTAAATTTACGCCCTGTATTTTTTGCAAGTTCTGACCAGTCTTTGGCAGCGCTAATATAAAAATCGGCCATCTGGTGATCGCCTAATCGTTTCGCATTAGCTGCTTTAGAGTAACATTCTTTTGCACGTGTTAAACGCACACCAAGACGAAATCCTTCTTTAAATGTTGCCTCGTAATCTTTTTTTAATATCATGCTTTCTCCTTATTAAGGTGAGTAGGGGGATTCTTTGACTACCCCCAACCTTTTCCCGACAAATCAACCCTACATGAGTTAACCAGTACTTCAGTACCACCCTCAGACCCTTCAAAGCATTCGCTTCATATCGTTCCTCAAGCGTGCCTTACTACTTTGTTACAGTTGTTCAGCCATACTCAGAGAATGTTGCACCATTCTCATTTAATTTAGTCTTTAATGTAATTTAATGGGACTGTCAACTAAGAAATTCTTTTAACCACGAATTTTCTTCGGATAACTCTTTATACATCCAGGTACAATATTCCTTGCTAAACTCCCATTCCATTGCCTCATTGTAGACACATTCTCTAATAAAAGTTTGATACGGAGAGTAATAACGCCAGATTGCAACACAAATTATAATTGTGGCACAAATGAGAAGTAGTTTAAGCACCTGTTTGATTTAAACCTGGAATAGGGAAAGCATTAAAAGGAAGACAGAAAGCTTCTGTCACCAATCCTTGTTTATAAGATTCAGGTTTACTTTCGTATATCCTCATATAACCATCAAGTGCTATCATACATTTATCCTCCGTAGGGTAAACAGCAGCATTATACTTAACCGATGGTTGATTAGGCATAGATAAAAACATAACTAATAACCAAACTTTAATCACCTGCGTCGCCCCAGCTTTCGCCGAGTTCGACATCTACTTTACTTGGCACTTCTAACTCAACACAATTTTCCATAATGTCTTTTATTTTATTCTTATCCGTGTCGTTAGCAACAGAAAAATCAAGTTCATCATGTACTTGTATGTGCGCCAGGTACCCTTCTTTATATAATTCAAGCATTGCTTTTTTTGTTTGGTCTGCAGCAGATCCTTGTATTAATCTATTTAATGCTTTGTATGTCCATGCACGTTTAATCATACTTTCGCCATACTCTCTTTGTGCTTCAACAAGTGGTAAAGCTTTAGAGCCCCACTCGTTTGACGGTTCCCATAAATCAAAACGGCAACGTCTTCCTTCCAAAGTAAACAAATAACCTTTTTTACTTGCTTTGTTCATTGTGTCACTCATCAATTGTTTAACAAAAGGCACACGCTCGTGATAACTGGCTAATAATTCTGTAGCGTCTTCTAAACTTACACCAAGCTGTGACATTAATTTACCTTTACCCATACCGTAAAATAAACCTAAGTTAATTGTCTTAGCTTGCTTACGAGGAATGTCCGCCATGTTTGCAACTAATTGATGGAAGTCTGTTGTATCATCTTCCTGATAAGCTTCTACAAATTGATTTGATCCTTGATAACTTTTCATACTAGCATAGTGAACGACGAGCCGTGGTTCTTGTTGCGAGTAATCAAATATACCCCACTCGTGTTCTTTTTCAGGAATAAATATAGATCTGATAAGAGGACCCAGGATAGCATGACGTGCTGGAATCTGTTGTAAGTTTGGATTTGAATAACTAAAACGACCAGTGACTGTTCCGCCCTGGTCCGATCTCATTTGGTGGATTTCAGCGTGAATCCTGCCTCTGTACGAGTGCTTGAGGATACTGTCAATAAAGGTGGTTCTCGCTTTATTAATTTCACGGGCTTCCACAACCATCTGCGCCAAAGGAGAATCATGACTTGCCAAAAAGTTTTTATCAAATTTTGGTTGACCTGTTGGTGTACGATCATAAGAAATTTTGAGTGATTCAAATGCTTTCGCCACCGAAGCTGCAGCCCACACTTCCACATCTTTACCTGTGAGCTTTTTAATTGAACGTAGAATTTTATTCTCTTTAATTTGTAAATCATTTTTAATCTTCTCCGCTTTTTCTAAATTAACTCGAACACCTTTTTGTTTCATTTCAAATAAAACAGGAAATAAGTCTGTTTCTAATTGAAAAATATTAACGAGATTTTGTGATGAAATTTCTCGTTGTAAATGATGCCACAAGCGTAGCGTAAGTGCTGCATCTTGTTCAGCATATTCTCCTACATGTGAGGCGGGAAGCTTCCACATTTCACCTTTAGGATCTAGTCCCCACATTTTAGCTGCCTCGTAGAGCTGGGTTTCCGACTTTGACTCTTTTAGATAGTCCTTTCCTAATGAGTTTAGATCAAATCGAAACCTATTCTCGTCTACTAAAGGAGCAGCAATTAGAGTGTCTATTATTTTACCCTTGATGTCAATATCCATCGTCTTTAACCAGCCCACATCGTAAAAAGCATTATGAAAAATATAATTAATATTTTCATAAGAACATTGTTTCTTAAGCCACCTGGTAACTAATTCTTTGTCCATGTTGGGCGGTGTTTCGTGAGCGATGGGATAATAACCACACCACCCTTCAACTGCTACAGCAATCCCTACTACTTCACCATTTTTACGAATATAACCAGGACCGGTTTCTTTTATGCCTGGATCCCGTGTTTCTAAATCAATTGCAATTTCTTCGTACCTTGATAAGTCAGGAAATGTATCTGGTTGTACCCATTCACTAGGCATACGATGTACTTTAGGAAACCAATTAGGTTGTTTTTTCATTTTTCTCCCTCACGATTTTTTCTTTGTTTTTTAAAAGATGCAGTTATCCATTTGTCTGTAAACCCCCATGTCTTTAAAACTTCTCGAGCTCTTTTCTCGTGATGAATTATCATTTTATCACGTTCTTTTGTAAGTTTATCGAGTTTGCTTTTCATAAAAAAATATAGGTTCGTATTCAAATTGTCCTTCCGTACGATGAACAATATATAATTCTTCCTTAGCTCTAGTCGCTCCTACATAAAATACACGAGCTTCATCATCTCTTCCTTGTTGATTTTGCGTTGATGATTTGTAAGGACCGAAAGATAAATCAGTAATTAACATTACCTTTTGTCTTTCCCCGCCTTTACTAGCATGTATTGTAGAAACTTCTATTCGTGGTGTATCATCTAATTTATTTCCAGAACGCATAATAGAACGCAAGTAATTAATTCTGTTTCTAAAACCTTTTGCATTTATCATATCAAACCATGCTATCTCTTTCACGCTTACTTCTTTTGTTTGTGATAACTTTATAGTATCTCTTAACCCAAAATTATTAATTAGCATATCTAAATTATACATTTCTTCTGAGTTACCTTTAAAAGTTCCATAATTTCTTTTAATACGAGTGCTGTCTAAGTATTCATATAATGTATGACAATAGTCTCCAGAAATACTTTTTCCATTTTGTAATTGAGTCCAAGCTCTAATAGCTTCTATGTATTTAAAATTAATTACTGAATGACCATAGCGTTTATATAACCACCCATACATTTCCAAAGATTCACAAACTTGTTTTACAATTTCATGCGTTCTACATAAAATTAACCATTCACCTTCCTTAAGTCCTTTGTTTAAAGGTCTGATATTTAAGACTTTTCTTATCCCTTCTTCATCTCTTGGAAAATAATGTTTCTTAATTCTATTGCTAATAGACTGTGCCATTTTTGTGGCAAGACTGTGTACACTTCTAGGAATACGGTATGATTGTGTTAAAGGTAAAATTGTATTGTTATCATCATTAGCCATGGCTATAAAATGTTCAATGTCTGCACCTGCCCAACGAAAAATTGCTTGGTCATCATCACCTGCTACATAAGTTTCAATTGGCGCTGCAATTTCTTGAATCATATCCACTACTCTCCACTGATGCACAGATAAATCCTGAGCTTCATCAATAAATAAATATTTTAATTTAGGTGGATTTTTTCTTTTTAAAAATTGTGTAAAATAATCTACATATTCATATTTACTTCTATCCTTTTTAAATTTACATAAATCTAAATCCATTTGTTCTATCAAGTTCCGTGCGCCGTAGTTGTTGAGCGTGGTGTCACGAAAAACTTTTGCTAAACGATCTTCATCGTCAGGAAATTTTGCGTAAGCTAAATTAATTAAGTCCTGGTATTCACTTTTTGCTGTTGGCATAGAAATGTCAACACCATTTCCTTTTTTCATTTTATTAACATACTCATGTCCCGTGAGCCGTGAGAGGTCATTATAGTCATGTTCATCCATGATCTGTGATTGTTGAAGCTGTAATCGTTTATAAGCAAGAGAGTGTAGCGTACAAAAATACGGATACTCTTTTTTTAGTTCGTCTTTACTCAAGTCACTTCCTTTCGCAACACGGTCTCTAATTTCTTCTGCTGCTTTAACAGTAAAACTAAAGTAACCAATCTCAGACGGTAAACAAATATTATTTTTTACTAGCTCAGTTACCTTGTTTTTTAAAAAAGTTGTCTTACCTGTACCTGGAGGACCTATAACAATATGTCTATGCATCCATAACCTCCAGTATAGTTTTTGCTATGTAATAAGGTATCTGCGGTACGACAGCGTTACCTAACGCTTTAAGTCGGTGTGTCCTGTCGGGTACCCCATTAGCCACTCTACCCACGTCGGGTTCAATGTCCCACCAGTTGTTTCTTCCTGTACTGCATGTCTCAATGCATACTGAAGATTTACTCCGTTCTCTTCCTTCTTTTTCTTGGCTCTTATTTTCCAAGCCTCTAATGTTTCGCTCTTGTTCATTAGATGATCTGAATGTACTGGTGTCGGCCACAGGCGTGGCTCTTGCACTTGATCTTGGAGTCGTATCTGTATTTGTTGACCGCTCGGTCTTTTCAAATGTCCCTCGTCCAAGGCTTTCCTTATTCCTGGTAAATTGCTCCCCCCAGCTGCGGCGTCTGGCGTCCTCCACATATTCCATCGAGGTTTCTCTTTGTTGGGAGAAAATTTTATTTGTTCCTGTAGGGATCCTGGTGGCACTGTTGTCCTTCCCATCGCTAATCTCTTTTTCATTTTTCTTTCCAAGGCTTCCTGACTTCTTTGATTGATTCCCACTGCCGTTGGCGTTTGCCACAGTCCAGATTCTTTCTCTTTGGTGCGGGGCACCGATGCTAGAAGCTGAAACACTAAACGTTCTAAGAGAGTAGCCTTCACTTTCCAAGTCCTGTTGTACGGCGTCCAAACCGAGTTTAATGTGTCCACTAACGTTTTCTCCAATAATCCAATCGGGCCTGAGTTCTTTGATAAGTCTAAAATACTCTGGCCAGAGGTGTCTCGGATCTTTAACACCTTTTTTAGATCCAGCGATACTGAACGGCTGGCAGGGATAGCCACCTGTGACGATGTCGATAGATTCAATTCCATCTGCTTTGAGTTTTTCATATGTTAGCTCCTTTATATCATTATATACTGGTACAGTCGGCCAGTTTTTATTTAAAACTTTTGTGCAAAAACTATCTATTTCACAAAAGGCTACTGTTTTAATTCTTTTTGTGGCTTCTAAACCTAAGGAAAATCCCCCTATGCCACTAAATAAATCTAAATGATTTAACATTAATAAGGTTCCTCTTCACTAAAGTCTTGTGACTTTAAATTATAATCAGATGATAAAATATCAGTTGGAATCTTCCAACAATGTTCTGAGTTATTATTAACTTTAAACTTCGCTGTTCCACCACCAAACTCTTCAAACATCTTATATTGTGCGGAGTCAGATAGTTTTGTAAAACGTTTTGTTTTTAAGAAATCTCTTAAAGATTGTGGCTTAAAAAAGAAATATCCTTTTTCATGTTCAAAGACCATTCCTTGAAGAATATCTTGTCTATCTTTTGCTCCTCTATTGTTCTCAATAAATATTTGAAGCTGATTAAGAAATTGTCCCTTGGCGGTTACTTCCGTAGGTAATTGAATAAAGTCATCCTCATGCATGTTCTTTAATAAATTATCTACCATGTCTGCCCATATAGCAGGGGCGATGGGCCGTGGGCTTTCATTCGCTTGAGCTATACAAGCTTTACGATATTCACTGTGAGAATGTAATTGATCTACTGATAGAATAATAACCTTCCCATTATGGGTTACTTCATACACAGGATTATCTGATTCCCATTTCTTTAAATTTGTTATTTCATGCTCAGCAGAATTACCAATACCGTACTTCCGACTTTGACATTTTATTTTTTCACATACACTTTTAAAAACAGGAAGCTCACACCGATAAAAATATTTTTTATCTTCTACTTGTTTAAATATTGTTTGAACTTCTCTGCTTGGTAAAGGTGGACTAAAATATTTTGTATTGTATTGATCCATTTTTGTTTCTAAATCATTAGGAAATCTTTCTCGTAAATAAATTCCTAGTTGAAACATGCATTCGTTCCGTGAGCCTTCAGCAAATCCTTGCGAAGCAAGTGTAATTAAACATGGAGGAGCGCCTTTAAAATCATCATTCTTTTTTTCGCTAACAGGTTTTTCAATAACTATATCACTTAAACTTGATACAACTTTTTGTTTATAATGTTCTATAAATTTATCTAAATCTAATATTGAATTACCTTCATGATCATATGCAAAACGACCAGGATACTCTGGATGATTGTAAGGTAGATTTAAAAAGTTACCTGTACCTTTGGAGCTCAATTCAATTTGCTTAGGAAATATTTCACTCTCACCAAAACCTAAAAATACAGCTAACTCTTTTAATTTTATCTGCATATCTTTGGCACGAACAGCTTTAGACACAAATAAATATATGTGAGCGCCTCCACTTTTGGAACAGCATACTACCAAAGGTAATTTTTTTTCAGAAATTCTTTTAATTAATTTTTTATGATCAAAACCATCATAGGTATCAACATCAATTGCACCCCAAGTACATTGATTGTTTTCATTAATAGGAATAATTCCTAAAGAAGGTTCTTTACCTGCTAAATGATTAAGCCACTTGTCTTCAGTTAATTGTTCAGGAACAATCCAAGATTTTCCTTCGAGCTTACCTGATTCGTTTTTCGATCGGCTTTGTGTTTGTCCGTATGCTCTAGTTAATCCACTAAAAATACGTATAAATTCTTTTGTTCTGTCGTCCATAATTTCTCATACCTGGTTGAGAGGCGACGGAGGAAATCTATCGCCTCTCTA
>VTLG01003571.1_pt1 | contig 26638 bp, 22 predicted proteins | sample 4694571 | NCBI WGS metagenome assembly VTLG01 (sample SAMN12604809, study PRJNA352737) | marine metagenome | biome: ENVO:00000447; feature: ENVO:00000209|ENVO:00000569|ENVO:01000036; material: ENVO:00002151; isolation source: viral sequences binned using virsorter ...
TCGGTGTTGCAGGGGTATTCGGTGGAGCTTTATTCGCTGCTATGCATGGAAGTCTTGTTACATCTTCGCTTATCCGTGAGACGACTGGTTTAGAGTCGCAAAACTATGGATACAAATTCGGTCAAGAGGAGGAGACGTATAACATTGTTGCGGCTCATGGGTATTTTGGGAGACTTATCTTTCAGTATGCCTCTTTTAATAATAGTCGTAGCTTACACTTTTTCCTTGCTACTTGGCCCGTCGTTTGCATATGGCTTACCGCTATGGGAGTCTCCACTATGGCTTTTAATCTCAACGGCTTTAACTTCAACCAGTCAGTCGTCGATGCCAGTGGAAGAACAGTCCCCACTTGGGCTGACGTTCTCAACCGTGCTGACTTAGGCATGGAGGTAATGCATGAACGCAACGCACATAATTTCCCGCTTGATCTAGCGGCTAAAGAGATCGCACCAATCGCCTAACACCACGTCCGTTCATCCATTTTTCATGGACGCATGAAACCTAAGCATGGAACGGGGCTTAGGTACTAAGGTATTACAATGACTGTAAAACTAAAGTATCGTGGTGTAACTTACACTAAAACTATTAAAGACTAATTAAATGAAAACAATTGCACTTGCTCTCGCAACAACCACTCTAGCGTCTGCACCTGCATTCGCTGGTACATATATAAACGCTGAAGTAAACAATGGTTACTACGGCTCTGAGTATATTGGTAGATCAGTTGAACTACATGTTGGACTAGATGGATCTAAAGAAAAGTTTGACTACTATGTACAAGGTGGTCCTTCTCTAGTAGCTGTCGATGGTATCGACGGTACTGAAACTGAGCTATCAGGTAAAGTAGGAGGTACATATAACATATCCTCAGCTACATCTATTTATGGTGAGTTTGCTGGAGCTACTAATGGTGACTTCGACAATTCTTACAACCTAAAAGTTGGAGCTAAGTATAAGTTCTAATGGCACATCAAAACGATACAGCTAAGGCATCTATCACACCTATAGCTCCTGAACCAGAAAAGAAAGAAGAAGATGATGACTTCCCTCAATCATTAGAGGAAGCATTGTTGGGTGAGTAAATTACTTGAACTATTAACTAATCATGACCACACCTCAAGAAGAACTTAATGAAGTTCAAACTAGATTTGATTCAAACCTTTCTAAAGCTCAACAACTAGAACAGCAAATAGAACAACTTAAGTCAGAACGTCAACAACTTCAACAACCTCTTATAGAGGATCAAGGAGCTATCAAAGCTCTTAAAAGATGTGTAGAGACTACTGAACTTGAAGAAGAATAAGTTTAATGAACTATGGCTAGTAGTCTTTATGGCTCTAGCCTTCTTCATTCATATAGAAGTTCTTCATGTGAACTTCCATAGCAGAGAGGCACCTCAGTGTCGGACCTCTCTGTAATTTGGCTCTTGGCCTCTACGGAGATACCCATTAGCCGTCTAGACGGTGGGAAAGACCACAAAACTTCGAATTTAATTTGCGCGCGATGATGATTTATACCCTTAGTAAAATTAAAATATAGATAAATGGCTCAACAGTCAACCGCACATCAGGCTAGTGTAACTAAGCCAGGTGCAGATAATGGAGGCTCAGATAGACGAGCGTTATATCTCAAGCTGTTTAGTGGTGAGATGTTCAAAGGCTTCCAGCACAATGCGATTGCTCGTGATTTGATTATGAAGAGGACCATTAAAAATGGTAAATCTTTACAGTTCATCTACACAGGTCGCACCTCAGCGGAATTCCATACACCAGGCAACAGCATCCTCGGTAACTCCGATGGTGCACCACCAGTAGCCGAGAAGACCATCACTGTAGACGAGTTACTAATCTCAAGTGCATTCTTATATGAGCTTGATGAGACACTTGCTCACTACGATTTGAGGTCAGAGATCTCTCGTAAGATCGGTTATGCACTAGCTGAGAAATATGACAGACTTGCATTCCGTGCAATCACACGTGGAGCAAGATCAGCATCACCTATCACTAAGTCTAACTTTGTAGAACCAGGTGGTACACAGATTCGTGTAGGTTCAACTACTAACGACTCTGATGCATACGTCGCTACTAATCTAGTCAATGCTTTCTATGACGCAGCTGCAGCTCTTGATGAAAAAGGAGTTTCAACTGACGGTAGAGTGGCTGTATTAAATGCACGTCAATACTACGAACTCATCCAACAAACGGGTGACAACGGTCTAGTTAACAGAGACTCACAAGGTACATCCCGTCAGAAGGGTAATGGAATTGTAGAGATCGCTGGTATCAAGATCTACAAGTCAATGAACATTCCGTTCCTTGGCAAATATGGTACTGCTTATGGTGGTACAACAGGTGTAACAGCACCAACAAACACAGGTTCATTTGTAAGTGTAACTCCAGAAGATGCTTCTGGTGCACAGACAGGAATCAAGAATGACTACGGTACTAACACAGAACTAGGAGCTAAGTCTTGTGGACTTATATTCCAACGTGAAGCTGCTGGTATGGTAGAAGCTATTGGTCCTTCAGTACAAGTAACTAAGGGAGATGTTTCCGTGATTTATCAGGGTGACGTTATCCTTGGACGTTTAGCATGTGGCGCAGATTATGTTAATCCAGCTGCTGCTGTTGAATTGTATGTAGGTGCTTCAGCTCCTTCAGCATTCTAATTATTAGGGGAGTCTTTATGGCTCCCTTTTTTTTATTTATATATCTTAATTATGGCTATCCCTACCACTAACGCTGCTCAAGAATTACCTGCAATAAATCAAATACTAGCGTCTGTTGGTCAGGCTCCAGTTACTACTCTCGATCAAACCAACCCAGACGTTGCGATTGCTTACGACACACTCATACAAGTGTCACGAGAAATACAATCTGAAGGATGGACATTTAATACAGAACAAGATTATCCATTTACCCCAGATAGTAACAACGAGATATTGATACCTAGTAATGTACTGCAGATAGATATATCAGCAGAGACAGGTAATGAAGAGATGGACGTTATAAGAAGAAGTGGAAAATTATATGATAAACAAGAACATACATATACATTCACAGAAGAACTCAAGTGTGATGTTGTCTGGTTATTTGATTGGGTAGATCTACCACGTCCAATACAGGATTACATAACAGCTAGAGCTGCATGTTTTACTGTCTCACGAATAGTAGGTGATGGACAGTTATACCAAATGTGTATGCAGAAAGAGGCATACTGTAGAGCTATGGCTTTGGAGTATGAATGCAATCAGGGAGATTACACATTCTTTGGACAACCTAAAGATGGTAACTACTACAACAGTTATAAACCTTACATAGCCTTACAAAGATAATGCCAAATGTATCACAAACAATTCCAAATTATATAGGTGGTGTATCTAGGCAACCTGACGACAAGAAGTTCCCTGGACAATTAGTAGATTGTATTAATGCATATCCTGATCCTACATTTGGATTAACTAAAAGACCTGGATTTAAATTTATCAAAGGTCTAGGTAATGAGAATATCTATTCAGATGCGAAGTGGTTCTACATCCATAGAGATGGAGATGAAAAGTATATTGGATGTATTAAAGGTACAGCTATATACATATGGAATGTAACTACAGGAGTAGCAGCAACAGTTACTTATAACTCAAATGCTAATACTTCATACCTCACAGCTAGTACTGCTAATAACTATGACATCCTAACGGTACAAGATACTACTATTGTTACTAACAAACTTAAGACAGTTACTACTCAAAGTGCTCCATCATTTGTAGCTAATAAAGTAGGTACTGTATTACTTAAATCAGTAGGTGATTCTCAGGTCTATTCAGTAACGGTTAATGGCACTGCTTATTCATATACCAGTGATGCTAGTGCTACAGCTGATGAGATTCTAACTGGACTTAAGTCAGCAATAGATGGTGGAAGTATCTCAGGTCTAACCGTAACTAAACTAGATACCTCTTTAGAGTTAAGTAGAACAAGTGCTTTCACTCTTACAGGTAAAGGTGGTTCAGGTAATGATCAGCTTGTTACCTTCCAAAACCAAGTTGCTAACGTAGCAGCTTTACCAGATAAGTCAGTACATCACAGAGTAGTAAAGATAATCAACACTGCTAACTCAGCAGAGGATACATACTACTCAAGATTCATAGCAGATAACAGCACATCAGGTGCAGGGTTTTGGCAGGAGTATGTAGCTCCAGATGTATCAGTAGGTCTAACAGCCTCAACGATGCCTCATGAGTTAGTTAATACAGCAACCAATGTATTTGTCTTTCAGCCAATCAGTTGGACAGAGAGATTAGTTGGTGATGATACAACAAACTCACACCCTAGTTTTGTTGGAAAAAAAATTCAGCAGTCTTTCTTCCACAGTAGTCGCCTTGGATTCTTAACAGATGACAACGTGTCTCTAAGTCAGGCTAATGAGTTCTATAACTTCTATCACATATCTGCTTTAACACAAGTAGCTAGTGATCCAGTTGACCTAAGCACATCAAGTATCAGACCAACACTACTAACAGGTGTATTACCTACAGCTCAGGGTTTGATCTTATTCAGTAAGAACCAACAGTTCTTGATGTTTGCACCTAATGGTTTGTTCACACCTACAACCACAATTATTCGTGGTATCTCAAACTTTGAGATGGATATAAATATAGATCCTGTAGACAATGGAACTAATATAATCTTCGTCAGTAAGACCCCCAGTTACACGCGAATCTATCAGATGACCACATCAGGTCAAGAGATGAATCCAAGCGTTGTAGACATTGGTAGAGTCGTCTCCGAGTGGGTTCCTGATACTGTTACTAATCTATTAGCTAGTCCTCAGAACTCCTTCATAGCTCTGTATGGTCCTACTAAACAAGACATATATTTCTACCGTACATATAGCAACGGACAAGAAGAAAGTATGCAGTCTTGGTTTAGATGGTCTTTACCAGGAACTGTACAAACAGTAGCTGTTGATTCAGATGTTATGTATGCGGTCACTATGCAAGGTGGTCAATACACACTTGTTAGTGCAAGTATGAATCAAACTCCAGAGGAAACAATTCTTGTTAACTCTCTTGGAGAGAAGATGAATCCTAGTGTTGACTTATATGCAACAGCTAGTTCAGTTGTATATGACACCAGTGATCCTGTTAACCCATTCTCTAAATGTTATATACCATTCAATAACGTTACAGGTTTAACGCCTGTCATAGTTATTGCTAGTACAGCTGCAAGTTTATCTAACCCTACTTATGTTGAATCAGGATTTACCACTACTCCTACCGTAGGTACAGATGGTACAGGTACATACTTTAAGGTTCCATATAAGGATCTAAGTGCTACTGCTGTAGCAGCTCTAGTTATTGTAGGGTTTAAATATACGATGGATGTCTCTTTACCTAAGACATACTTTAGGTTAGATCCAGAGGGTAGAAGATCTGATTATACTTCGTCTTTAACCATTGCTAGATATAGATTCTCAACTGGTTTATCAGGTGTATTAGGTTTCAAGCTAAAGAGAAAAGGAACTACAGATTATACAGACGTACATGCAGTAGCAGAAGCTAACTTCTATATAGCTAATGATGTACCACTAGCAGATCAATCAGTAGTTAATGTACCAATACATCAGAAGAATGAGAACTTTGATCTGAATGTATATAGTGATTCACCCTTCCCCGTATCACTTACAGCAATGATGTGGGAAGGATACTATTCCCCCCGATTCTATAGACGAGTATGACCACCCTATTATTAGTTAAACCAAACGATATACCAAGACTTTGGGATCAAGTTAAACCATTAGTTGATAAAGCTTTAAAACATACAGCTGGTGAAATAGATTCCAATGATTTATTAAAAGTACTACTTGCTCGTAAGAATCAATTATGGGTTGGAGTAGATGAAACTGGTGTGTTAGCAGCTGGTATAACTGAGATTAATACATATCCACAGAAGAGAGTATTAAGGATAGTTACATGGGCTACTAGGTCTGGTAAGGATCAAGAGCTATGGAATGAAGCATTATCCAATGTAGAACACTTTGCAAGAGAGAATGATTGCAACCTTATGGAAGCATATGCGAGGAAAGGTCTTGCTAAGAAACTCAATTGGAAAAGTGAATTAGTAATCATTACAAAGAATCTAGAGGATTAACTTATGGGAAAGAGTTCAGCAAATAAACAAATAGAGTACCAAAGAGAAGCTGCTGATAGAGCCTACGAATACGACCAAAAGGTGCATGAGCATCAATGGGGTATGGGTTTTAAAGGTTCTGATGGTCAGCGGTATGGCTACTCTATGAGTAGAGATAAGTCAGGAGCTAACTGGGATGCATCAAAAGAAGAATGGAAATATACAGATAGAGCAGATTTTGTAAACAAGAATCCAGAGCTAAGAAGACGATCTGGTAGTTGGGGAACAGAAGAGTTTGGTGCATGGCAATCACGTATTAACTATGCAGCTAGGCAACAAGGAGTTCTAGATTATTCACACTTTGAAGATGAAGGTGTGATGTGGGCTAAACACCAACAGCAACTGGATCAACGACAATTAGATAAGTCATCAACTAGAGCTTCAAGGGAATATCAAGATAGAACCAACTTACAATCTTGGGGATATCAAGAAGACTTAAGCCGACAGCAGCATGGTCTACAGATAGATGCATATAATAAATCCCAACAAACAAAATCTGCACAAGAAGCTATCAACCAAAGGGTTCTTGATACTGGGTTGCAAAGAGAGCAAGCTGTTTATGATGAAGCACTACAGCAGCAGGGATTTGAAGATCGTAGACTAGCTCAAGAGTTAGCAGAAGTAGTTGGTACACTTGGATATGAGAAGGATAAACTATGGGAAGCTTTTGGTATATCAGAAATAGAGAATATACAAAAGCAAGATGAAATAGCTGCTAGATATACCCAAGATCTTGCAACTGGAAACCTAGACACTAGGCAAATTCAAAATGAGTTAGATGGTAATCTAAAACAATTAGATAATCAGATATCGCAATCTGCTAGACGTTTAGATGCTTCTACTAGAAAAGCTGGTACTGATACTACAGCTGCTCAGATCCAAGGTGAACAAACTAGATCTGAACTTCTTACTGAAAGTCAAAGACAAGACCTATCCATCAAAGGTAAGGAGAGAGCTGCTGGTACCGCTATTGGTCAAGCTCAGTTAGATCTTAAGAATGTTGGTGGTTCTATTGGCTTTGCAAAAGGTAAAGCATCTAGAGACTTTCTATCAAGAGAGAGTGCTAGTAGGTATGAAAGTGCAGCCGCTGGTCTAGAACTACAAGAAGCCAAGCAAAGAAGTGATTATGAGAGAGATTTACTTAACAGAGAACTAGGTGATCTGAAGGCTAATAATGCTTTTGAACTTACCAAGTTAAAGGTCAATGCACTTAAGCAAGCTGGTGAAGCTGCTTTAAGTCAGTCTGGTAGATCACAAGCTAAAGCTGTTATAGGCTTTGCTGCAGCTGCAGGTAGACAACAGGCAGCTTTAGTTAGCTCAGTAACAAGAGCTGAATCTCTAACACAAAGAAAGATAAGAGAAAGCAAGCTAGGTAAACTCAACGCTATCCAAAAAGCTGCTATGAAAGAGCAGAAGATAAGTGAAGATAGATTAGCCAGTCTTGCTACGCTAACCTCTACTCTTGGTGAGGCTGATAGAGAACTTGGTATAGCAACTGAGAGGACAGGATTAGAAGTTGGTGGTATCCAAGGTGAGGTTCAAACTGCTAAGGAATTAGCTTCTTTAGCTCAGGGACAGATCCTTAAGGATTTACAATTTCAGAATGAGAAGACAGCCAATAATTTAAAGGCTATATCAGATCAACTAACAGATGAACAGTACTTAGCTCAATTAACTCAATCAGGATTAATTGATCGACAAGGTATTGAGAAGTCAGCTGCACAAGTTGAACTTGATCGAATTATGAATAGAACTGGATATGCTAAAACAGTTAGAGATTTAAGTTTAGATCAGGTTGCAAATACAAGAGCTGCAGAGAGATTAAAGACTACAAGTGCTTCTGGATTTATAGATGATCAAGTTGGTTGGACTGATGTCACCCGTAGATTAGATGCTGATATTGCAGCTGCTAATAGAGCTGGTGCTTATTCCACTATGGAAGCAAATAAATCAGACTTAAGAATACAGAAAGACGTAGCTGATGAAAGAGCAGATGCTATGGCAATGCTACACCCAGGATCAAGAGTAGCTATACCAAGACCTGAATCACTACCAGTAGAACAATGGGGTAAGATCCTCAGTCCTGAACCTGCACCTGGACCAATACTCGGAGCAAAGATGAGTTACGACGGAGTTGATGCTTTAGATGTAATAGGAGGTGTTGGTATGGGAGCTATGGCAGGGTTTGGTGCTTATTCAGCATTGACAGCTGGCTCTGCTCCAATTATGGGAACTGCAGCAGCTGGTGCTGTTGCTTGGCCACTTGGTATCGGTATGGCTCTTTATTCAATATTTGGTTAATTAATTACCTACAAATAACAAATGGCTTATAGAGCAAGATCCTCTCAATCGTACGCGAGAGATAGGAGAAGGGGGTTCAATCCCCCAATCTTGCCTGATGTCTCAGAGAAGATGCTCCGTGAAGGAGAACGTACTATACGTAGTAAGGCTGATGCATTTCAGGCAGAGATAGATAATAGGAATCAAATCCTTAATAGGAAAAAGGAGAATCGTCAACTAGAAAGAAGGTCGGAAGCTGAAGCTTTTGACTTTGCAATGGAAGTTGAACATCTTCATGGTGAAGCTGAACTACAACATTACAAAACAGCTATTAATGATGTAAAAGTCAGGCAAGCTGAATGGGAAAGAAATAAAGAAACTAGGGATGCAATCGTTGAGATGGTCCCTAAAGCTATACAAGCTTATGGTCAATTCAATCAGGCACGTGAAGAGGCAATAGAAAGAGAGACCAAACGTATTTATGCAACAGCTGGTCTATCAAAAGAGGATTGGGATCATTGGTTATTCACTGTTCGTAAAACTGGTGAAGTAGAAGAAAAAGCAAAAGGATGGATTAATTCTAAAAACTTAAGTACTGAGCAAACTAAATACCTACAAAATATAAGTGGTAGAAGGTTACTAAACATACAAAGGTATCACGTTAGAAATACTGGTACAGCTCAAGTACTTAATAAAATTGCTAGTGATCCAACTAGAGTATTTGATCTAGGTGATAACACTTCAGGAACATTAGAGTCTGTTCTAAACAATGGAGATCCTGGTCAGTTAAGTCAGATCAAAAAGACTTTTCAGACTGAACTCATTAATGATACTTTTGGTGATAAAGCTAGTGTCCTTTTAAAACAGGAATTATCAGAGCAAATTAATAAGACGTTTGCAGACTTTGAAAAGACTGTAGCTTCTAATGATAGAGATAGAACATATAAACAAGCAGCTGAAGGGGATCTACTAGAAGCTTTAGTAGCTATCACTAATAAAGATGTTGGGAGTATAGGTGAAGGTTTAAAAACTTCCCTCAATATCATGGCTGGTGGCGATAGGGAGCTTATAGCAGAACAGAAAGATAAACTTATCAATGCTGCTGTAGCAGCGGCTAAAGTTGAGAATGGAGCTTTCACTAGAGAGCGTTGGGAGAACCTTAGAAATAGCAGTATTAATATCAATGGTAATGAAGTTCCATTTGAAACATTCTTCTCTAATCAAGATATAGCTGGAATTGAGAGATCATTTGTAGAGAGAGACAATGCAGCTTATGAGGCTAGACAAGAGAAACTTAAAGCTTATAACTTTACAGCTCTAGCCAACTGGAGCAATCGTGTTGCCACACAAGGTCTTCAGACAGAATCACAGAAGGCTATATATGCTTATGAAACTTGGACTAGAAAAGGAAAACCAATACCTGATGGATGGAAATCTTATGAGAGTGTAGAACAGGTACAAGAGACTTTTGAAGAAGCTGAATTATCAGGTTTATATGAATCAGAGAATGGAATCACTTGGCAATCACTAACCAGTGGTAGATATAGTAAAAGAGCTATTGATAAGTGGGGTAAGTTTGCAGTTAACGGACCTGAGTCCTTAGATGAGAAATATCGTAAAGGTAGTCTATTTGCCTTTGGTCAAAAGGTTAAAGGACATGCTGGAAATCTTGTCTCTAATGATGAAATCACAGGTCAAGTAAAAGATATTATAACTGAATCTGAGAAGAGAATTAAAGATAACTACCGATTAAACATTGGTAAGTTTCCCACTAATAAAGATGCTTGGGATCATGCTGTTGAGACAGAAGAAGATTTACTAAACGCCGATAAAGATATCTATGAATTACTTAAACATCCTGACGGTAAATTAAAGTTTGTAGGTGGTGGGTTTAAGCGTCTTAAACAGAATGTCAATCCTAACTTAAGAGCAGATGAATACTTAGATAAGGCACGTACAGAACCAGAGAGATTTCTTTTGAATGGAACTCTCCATGATGATGATCTACGTGCATTAGAGATGATGAGACTAGGTGGTGAAATGCCTGGTTTCTTAGGTAATTTAGATGTTGCTTATCCAAACTTAAGTCCTCATGAAATAGCAAATATCTTCTTAGATAGAGCTGGTAAGAAACCAATCCAAGCTCCTGGTATGGCAGGGTTAGCACCTTGGCTACCACAAGAGGGAGGTATAAAAAGGATGGTTACTAATAAACCTAATCTAAGTAAGACTGAAAGATGTCTAAGTAAATTCCCACAAGGAAAAGATAAGCCACTTATACTTAAAGCTTGCCAAAGCAAGAAGGCTGTTAATAAGAGTGAGAAAGATCCTTATGCTTACTATGAAGTTAATGGTGTTCAAACAGAACTACCCAATGCATTTACTGCAGAAGCTTATGTCAATCTAGGTAGAGATAACCCAGATGATCAGGCTGAGCTTGGTGCTTATCTATTTAACTTCAGTGATATTTTAAATGCTATCAACAAAGGTTGGGTATCACCTAATGAACTACTAGGTGAAGAGCAGTTAGACAGAATTCAACTTGAATCTATCTATGACAGAACAGGCAAATTTCATGTCAACGGTCAGGAGATTCCAGGTGTAGGTCATTCATGGCTACCTACAAAAGCTAATAAAGCATTGAAATTTGATTTCGGTGATGAGTTTGATCAAGCAAAACTCATACCATTATTCGGAGGTGTGTGATGGATTATAGAGATAGTTTTTATGAGAAACACGATGCTCATGTAGAGAAACTCGAAGAGCAACAACTTCAGCAAAAAGAAGCTGAAGAGAATGAAGCCTCCTTAGTAGATGCAGTAGACCAGAATGAAAAGGACATACCAGAGGTAAAGGAATCCAAAGGTTTTAAATGGATGCCTGATGCTGGTGAGAACAGACCTGCACATGAAGGTGAAGTAGGTAGAGCACTTGTTGGTGGAGGTATAGACCTTTACAACAGTGTTGTCTCAATACCTAAGTTCTTCGATAAGAAGTTCTATCAACCAAGTGATCCATTAAACCCATACAAGTATGAGTCACCACTTCTAATTAACTACAACCCCATAATGAAAACTCAATGGGGAAAGTTCTTACGTGGTGCTAGTGAACTTGTTGGTGGTGTTATGGCTACTGGAGGTGTTGCCTCTGGTGTACCTGTACTGAAAGGTGCAATGCTTGGTGCTTCTAAGACAATGAAAGGTAGAGCACTATTAGGTGCTGCACAAGGTTTCACATACGACATAATCAGCAATCAATCCCAAGAAGGGAATATGACTGCTGCTCTAATTGAATACCAACCAAAGTTTGCTCCTTTGTTGAATCATTTCGCGACAACAGAGGATATGTCACCTGCACTGAAAGCTTTTATGAATGGTTTTGAAGGTATAGGTGTTGGTCTAATTGGAGATGTCTTCTTAGAGGGTGCTGGTTGGGGTTTACGTTCTTTATCAAAGGATGGTCAGAAAGCACTTAAGACAGTTAAAGCTCAAAGTAAACTTGATAAAGCTATTAAGAGTAGCAGTGATGTTGAGTACAAAGCTAAGACTGCTGATATAGAGAAGGCTGCAAAAAAAGCATACAAACGTCGTAAGACTGATGTGGATTGGGATCAGCTAACTAATGAACAACAGTTAAACTTTATGCAAAGTGTTGCTGATAGAAGAAACCTTGACTGGGGTGAAGAAAGAAACCTTGGTCGTAGATTAATTAAGCAAGACAAAGCAAATAAAGAACTAGCAGTTCAGCAGTTAGAACAAGACGTAACTAAAGGTAAACCAAGAACTAATCCTGCCTACTACAAAGGTGGTGATATATCTGATAACCAAGCATTATCTAGTTCCTCTAAACCTATGAAAGGTGTTAGAGATATGATAGAGATCAGAAACAAAACTGATCAAAAGTATGGTTCTCCTAGAGGTACGTTAACTGAAGCAACAATAAGAAAGCTTGAATATAATGCTCCTGGTACATCACTTAGAGAAAGAGATGCACTAGCTAAAAAACTAGAAGCTGACCCTGCCTATCAAAAGATTTATGGTGGTGCTATGCCAGAGGCAATCAGTGAAGATCTCGCTGAAGCACAACTTGATCTAGCTAGATTTATCAATGACAGCGGTCATAGCAGATTAATTGATATAGATCAGGAAGATGTTTTGAAACACATCAAAGCCAAAGATGCTAATAAAGAAACAGTCATTGAAGGCTTAGGTGTATTAAATAAATCTCAGTTAATTGCAACAGATACAATACTTGGTCAAATGCTTTACGAGGCAAGAGACTTAGCTAAAGCAGCTTTAAGTGTTAGTGATCAAATTGATATAGCTGCTGATGGTTCTGTATTAGATGGGATCTTATCTCGCTATGCAGGTATTGCAAGAATGAGAAAAGAAACCAGTTTATTATCTAGTTTTGAATTAAGGAAATTTAACTCAGGTGTTAAAGACTCTATTGAACAAGCTGATATACGTGGTAAAGCAACTGATGCTGCAGCAAATGAGATAGCTTCATTTAAGAAGTTATTGAAAGAAGATGTAGACGATGACTTGATGGAGACATTTCTACACTTCACAGCTGTATCTAATGGTAGTAAACAAGGTTTTAAAGACTTCACGTCATTCATGAAGAATAGACTTCATGGATATAAAGACGGTAATAAATACCAACGTAATGCAATCGTCAATGAACTACAGACTATGGGAGTTAATTCCATGTTGTCTGGTCCTAAGACTCCAGTACGAGCATTAATAGGTACTGGTTTAGGTACAATCATGCGTCCAGTAGCAACCATAATTGGTGCTATGGGAGATGCTCAAACAGTACGTGGTGCATTCTCTTCATTGGGTGCAATGGTTGATGCAAGGAATGATGCTTGGAGAAAAGCTGTAGCTGACTTCCAGTCATACACCATGCATGAAGAAGGCTTTAGAGGATTTACTCAGTCTAAAGGCGATAAAGAATGGAGTGCAATGGGTTCATTCTTTGAGAAGCATGGAGACTTTAAAGATCAAGCTGCATATCACATAGCAGATCAACTAAGAGGAGTTAATAAACTACCTTTCCTTAACTATGGTCCTCGTACGATGAAGGCTATGGATACTTACTTTACCCAAATCATAGGTAGAGGAAGGTTAAGACAAATAGCTTTTGATGATGTATGGGATAGAGCAAAGATCTCCAATAAGAACTTATCTGATAAAGATTTTGATGAGCTAGTTAAAGCTGCTGAAGGTCACTTTGAAGGTAAAGTCTTTACTAAAGATGGACAAGTCTCTGATGAGATGGCATTGTTTGCTGCTGATGAAGCAAAGCTTACAGCTGATCTACAAGGGTTTGCTAAGGATTTAGATACAGCATTTGACAAGATGCCATTCCTAAGACCGTTCTTCCTGTTTGCAAGAACAGGTGTGAACGCATTAAAGATGACTTCTAAGTACACACCAATATTAAATCAATTTATTGGTGAGCACGTTGACATCATGACTAAAGCTTGGGATGACCCTGCAATGCTTAAGTATGGAATTAAGAGTCAACGTGATCTTGAGTTAGCTAAGTCAGTCATGAAAGGACGTATGGCTATTGGATATGGCTTTACATCAACGGCTGCTCTAATGGCAGTTAATGGTCAGATCACAGGTAATGGTCCTCCAGATAGACGACTAAGAAACTCATGGATGCAAGCTGGATGGCAACCCAGATCAATCAAGATTGGTGGTAAGTATGTTAGTTACGAAGCAATAGAACCTTTCAATATGTTCTTTAGTTTCATGGCTGATGTAGTTGATTCTCAATCAGTTATGGGTGATACATGGGCTGGTAATCATTTTGGTAAAGCGTCTTATCTAATTAGTGCAAACGTAGTTAATAAGTCATTCCTAGCAGGTCTACTACAGTTACAAGATCTACTAACCAGTCAAGGTGGTGATGCTCCACGTGTTGCTGCTAACTTTATCAATAATCAAATCCCTCTATCTGGTTTAAGAAATGAGATAGGTAAGGTTCTATCTCCAGGTATGAGAGAGTTAGAGTCTGGATTCTGGCAAAGTATAGGTAATAGGAACCTTTGGGCTGATGTTTTAACTAACGGATCTATCATTCCATATAGGTACGACATTTTAAATGGTGAAAAAATAAGAGATTGGGACCCTGTAACTAGGCTTACCAATGCAATCTTGCCTTTCAACATCAACATAGGTACTAACTCAACTAGAGAATGGTTGTTTAGAAGTGGAGTAAACTTCAAACAAACATTTAATACTGGTCCTGATGGTCAGAGCTTAGAAGGACACCCAAACCTTAAGTCTCAATATCAGTTCTATTTAGGTCAGCAAAACGTAGAAGCTCAACTAGAACCATTCTTTGAACATCCAGAAATACAGGAATCAATTGAGAAGATGGAGAAGCATAGATCTAGTGGTAGAACACACCAAGCACACCAAACAATGCATGGTAAGGAACTTCAATCAATCCTTAGAGAAGCAAAGAAAAGAGCTTGGAATATGTTGTTAGAGAATAGCCCTGAAGGTAGAGCATTAGATCAAGCTCATAAACTAGGTAAGCTTGGAGATAAAGCTAGAATACAAGGCAACTATGAAAGAGACGAAGAGATAAATCAGAAGGTACAAGAATTTGAAAAACAGATGAAAGTTAAATAACCACCCATATTCCCAATTATAGCGACATGGCTGTTACACAAAACCAATACACAGGGAACGGCTCGACCGTTCTTTTTTCATTTACATTCCCATATTTAGCAAGTACCGATGTCAAGGTTAAAGTTGACGGTACTGATACAACTGCATTTACCCTCGCCAACGCTACAACTGTACAGATGAACGCAGCTCCTGCTAACGGAGCTGTTGTCATCGTTTACAGGAATACGGATAATGACAACAAGAAGGCTACATTCTATCCTGGTTCAGCGATTAAGGCGGAAGACTTAAATAATGACTTTGACCAAATCCTCTATGTAGCACAAGAGGTTGATAATAACGCTTTGAACTCACTTGGTACTAGCCCTATGCAGGGTAATCTAAGTATGGGTAATAACAAGCTAACTAACCTTGCAACACCTACAGCTGGTACAGATGCTGCAAATAAAACATATGTAGATACTCAATCCTCAGCTGCTATTGATAGTGCTTTGGCTGCAGGTACAGACCTAAGCAAAGCGACATCAAGTGGTGTTACTACATTTGCTCATAATGTATCTGGTGCTAACCAAACAATTAATAATAGTAATGGTACTGTTTTACAGGATATTACTATTAGTGCTCAGGGTCACGTAACCTCAGCAGGGTCAACAGATCTTGATAATCGTTACTACACAAAGACTACTTTAGATGGTGGTCATTTTGATAGTAGGTACTACACAGAGACAGAGTTAAATGCTGGACAATTAAACAACCAGTACTATACAGAAACAGAATTAGATGCTGGTCAATTAGATAACAGGTATTATACAGAGACTGAATTAAATGCAGGTCAGCTAGATAACAGATACTACACTGAAGCTGAGCTTAATGCAGGTCAACTAGATACAAGATATTTTAGACAAGATAGTAGTGAGACAATTAGCCAAGGTGATACTTGGTCTGGTAGTGATAACTACATAGCTACTACAGCTGCTATTGATGCCAGGATTACAGACCTTGTTGAAGAGGTTGGTGGTTTTGTACCAATAGCTAATGAAACAAGCTTCCCAACAAGTAACCCAGATATAAACAATGGTGCTGGTACTCTTATCAGTATCAAGGCTATGTCTTCCTCACGTACTCCAAGTGGAGGTGTGGTTACTATTTCTGATGGAGCTGGTAGTGGAGTTACAGTAACTATTAATGGTTGTGGAACTACAGTTCTTACAGCTGGCTATGGTGTAATTCTAGAAACAACAAGTACAACTCATACCTATAATTTCCATCGACTATCTCCAAGTACACTTAGCATTACTACAGTTTCAAATAATATTAGTAATATTAATGCTGTTGCAGCTAATGAAACTAACATCAATGCTGTAAATAATAACTCTACAAATATCAATGCTGTAGCGAATAATAATTCAAACATTACAGCTGTTGCTGGTAATGCAACTAACATCAACGCTGTAGCACCTAATGTTTCTAATATCTCAGCTGTAAACTCTAACGCTACTAATATCAATACTGTTGCTGATAACAATAGTAATATCAATACAGTAGCTGGTGCAGCTAGTAATATCTCAACAGTTGCTACGAACATCTCTAGTGTTAATAACTTTGCAGATCGTTATCGTGTAGCAAGTTCTGCACCTTCTTCTAGTTTAGATGTTGGTGATCTTTACTTTGATACAACTGGTAATGAATTAAAGGTATATAACGGTAGTGCTTGGCAAGGTGGTGTAACAGCTACTGGTAACTTAGTATCTAAGTCTGGAGATCAGTTTACAGGTAATATAACCTTCTCTGGTAGTCAAACAGTTGATGGTAGAGACCTTTCTGTTGATGGTACAAAGCTCGATACCATAGCAACTAATGCTAATAACTATGCCATATCTTCTGATCTACTTGATCAAGATGACATGGTATCCAACAGTGCAACTAAAGTACCAAGTCAACAGTCAGTTAAAGCTTATGTAGATAATCAAACTTTATCACTTATTGATGAAGATGATATGGCTACTGATAGTGCTACTAGACCTCCTAGTCAGCAGTCAGTTAAAGCATATGCAGATACTAAAGCACCTAAAGCTTCACCTGCTTTTACAGGTACAGCTACTGGAGTTAACCTGACACTAAGTGGTGACCTTACTGTAAATGGTACAACTACTACACTTAACTCAACTACTGTCAGTATTGATGATAAGAACCTTGAATTAGGTAAGGTAGCAACACCAACAGATACAACAGCTGATGGTGGTGGTATTACACTTAAGGGTGGTACAGATAAGACGTTTAACTGGGTTAACTCAACTGATGCTTGGACTTCTAGTGAGCATATACATTTACCAGACGATAAGAAATTAAAGTTTGGTTCTGAACTTGAAATTTATTCAACAAGTAACGCATCATATATAAAAGATACTGGTACAGGTAATTTAACTTTTAATGTTGACAATTTAATTATAAATAATGCAGCAGATTCAGCCACAATAGCAAAATTTAAGGAAGGAGATGCTGTAGAACTCTATTACAACGGTAGTAAGAAGTTTGAGACATCTGCAAATGGTGTCGTTATTCAAGGTCTTGATACAGTTACTTCAGTAGGAAGTCCAGCGGCACTTCAGTTAGAAGGTGGGGATGCAGATGGAGAATATGTAAACCTGAGATTAACAACAGCAGCGGGAGGAACACTTGGTAATATTTCAGCCAAAGCAGTTACTACTGGTAATTACCCAAACAGTGTTGGCGAACTAATTTTTTCTATTCAAAATGCTAGTGCGACTTATGAAGCTTTAAAGATAACAAGCAATAGAGATATAAATATTCCTACTGATGGTAAAAAGCTACAGTTGGGAGCTTCTCAAGATCTGCAACTTAATCATGATGGAAACCACAGTTATATAAACCATGACGGAACTGGTTCGTTATATTTACAATCTTCTGGTGGTTTTTATCTACAAAAATATGGCACTACTGAGAGGTTGATTAATGCTAATAATGACGGATCAGTAGAACTCTTCCACAATGGCATCAAAACTTTTGAGACGGATGCTTCTGGAGTAAAAATTTCTGGCCCAGAAGGAGATGCAGCACATTTATATATGTTCGCTGATGAAGGAGATGATGATGCTGATAAATGGGCATTATTAGCTAGTGCTGGCGGTACTTTTCAAATCCGTAATCGGTCAACAGGGTCTTGGGTTGATAGTTTAACTGTTGATAGTTCGGGAAAGGTTGGTATTGGGACTACCTCGCCACAAGTAGCTTTGGAAATAAAAGGAATTAATGATGGAGGTGATATTAGTTTATTAAACCTTAGAAATCATGGTGGAGATGGATCTAATGTTCTTCTAAATTTTATTTCTTCTACTGATGCAGCAAATACAGCAGCAAGAAGTTATATAAAAAGTTCAAGATCTGGAAGTTCAAGTAGCCTTGCTTTTGCTACTTCTAATACAACAGCCCTAACTTTAGATAGCTCACAAAACGCCACGTTTGCTGGTGAGCTTCAAGTAAACAATGGAAAAATAACAGTACAGGGTGCAGAAGGAAATTCTGGCATATTACAAATATTTTCAGATGAAGGAGATGACAACGCTGATAAATGGAGACTTTTAAAATCTTCAGGAAACAATGATCTTGTAATTCAAAATTATGGATCTGGATCTTGGGCTACCAATGTTACATTTGACCAAAACGAAGGAGCCACTTTTGGTGGAACGGTATCAGACAGCAAAGGCAACCTGCGTTCTATACCTCAAAATGCAAAAACGGCTAACTATACTTTGGTTGCGGCTGATGCTGGTAAACATATTCTTTGCAATACAGCAAGCATAACTATTACTTACAACCCAAATACTTTTGATAATGGAGATGCTATTACTGTTGTAAACAACACAACAGGAGATATTAATATTCACAACTCAGCAGGTACGAATATGCAAAGTACTTTAGGTAACGGAAATCGTGTTTTAGCTTCAAGAGGTATGGCTACTATTTTGACAGTAGATGACGCAGCTAATGGAACAGGCTACATCTCAGGTGCAGGGTTGTCATAAATGTACCTACTAACTAACACACACGGAGATTAATTATGAGTCCTATTCAACAAATGCTTTTAGGTGTAGGTGCAGTTGCTACGAAAAGCTATATTGACGACTGTTTCAGCACCTACCTTTATAGAGGAAATGGAACTTCTAATCATAGTATTTTAAATGGTATTGACCTTGCTGGAGAAGGAGGATTAGTTTGGACTAAGAATAGAGATGGTAGTGTTTATGGTCATAATATTTTTGATACTGAAAGGGGTGTAGGTAAACAATTAAAAACTAATACTGGTAGTAGTGAATCAACTGAATCTAATACGTTAACTACATTTTTAAGTAATGGATTTAAGCTTAATAGTGATAATAATGTAAATAAAAGTGGAGACGATTTTGTCTCATGGTCATTTCGTAAAAGCCCTGCATTTACAATTTGTGAGTGGACAGGCAATGGAACGGCTGGTCGAAGTGTTTCACATGATTTAGGAAGCGTCCCAGGTCTAATAATTATCAAATGTACGAGCGATTATTCAAGTTGGATGGTATGGCACAGAGATTTTGGTCCAACTGATTACTTGTCATTAAATCAAACACAACAAAAATATGCAGACGAAGGAAAGTTTGGAGGGTTTGCTAGTGGTTCTTCAATGCCAACTTCTACAGCTTTTACACTAGGTGTTTCTGGAGATGTTAATGGATCATCAAAAACTTATGTAGCCTACGTATTCGCAGGAGGTGAGTCCACAGCCGCTACTGCAAGGTCTGTTGATTTTGATGGGGTGGGTGATTATTTAAGTTTTGCTGCATCTTCTGATTTTCAGTTAGGTACTGGTGATTTTACAGTCGAAGGTTGGTTTAAATACGATGGTCTTGGTAATACTCCTTGTATATTTGATTTTAGATCTACCACAGGATCGGTAACTGATGGTTTTGCTGCTTTTGTTAAGTCTTCAACTGGAAAACTAGGTTTATATACGGCGGGGGGATGGATTTGTGATGATGGCGTTGCACAATTTGAAAATCAATGGTATCACTTTGCAGCAGTTAAAAGTTCAGGAACAATAAAGCTTTATATCAATGGAACACAAAGCGGTTCTTCTTATACAACTTCAACTGATTTTACAAACAATACATTAAAAATTGGATCAGGAGCTACAGGTGCAAATCAGATGCAGGGTTGGATTTCTAATTTGAGAGTAGTCAAAGGAACAGCAGTTTATACATCATCATTTAGACCACCAACTGAGCCATTAACAAACATAACTAACACTAAACTTTTATGTTGCAATAACTCATCTACAACTGGCTCAACCGTAACCCCTGGAACGATTACCGCTAATGGCGATCCAACAGCAAGCACAGATAGCCCCTTCGATGACCCTGCTGGTTTTGTCTTTGGAGACGCAGGGGATCAAAACGTAATCAAGTGCGGTAGTTATGTTGGAAATGGATCGTCTACAGGTCCAGAAATTTTCTTGGGATGGGAACCGCAACTTATAATTCTAAAAGAATCGAGTAATTCTGGTAATAATTGGTCAATCTGGGATTCAATGAGAGGTATAACTACAGGTGGTAGTGATGCTCTTTTAGAGCCTAATGACAATAGTTCTGAATGGAACGGTGCTAACTATCTTGCAGTAACACCAACTGGTTTCAAATTGGAGTCAGACAGTAATAATGGAGATGGTAGAACGATGGTTTATATGGCAATCAGAAGGCCAGATGGATACGTTGGCAAGCCTCCCGAACTTGGTACGGATGTATTCGCTATGGATACGGGTAATAGTAGTTCTAATGGTCCTGCTTTTGACAGTAACTTTGCTGTTGATTTTACATTCTCAAAAGAACCTTCATCTACTGGCTATTGGATAACAACAGCAAGATTAATAAATAAATGGTTAAGACTTAACGATACAGATGCTGAAGCATCTTTAAGTTCTTACGAAAGATACGATCTTTCTAAAGGTGTTCATCAACAATACAGCTCAAGTAATCAGGCATTTATGTTTAAACGCCACGCTGGTTTTGATGTGGTGACTTATAAAGGGAACGGTGTTGATCGCTATATAAGTCATTCAATGAATCAATCTCCAGAAATGATGTGGTTTAAGAAAAGAAATAGTTCTAAAAACTGGTATGTATATCACTCAGGATTAGATGGAGGAAACTCGCCTGAAGATTATTCTTTACGTTTAAATACAACAGCATTAGAAGATGAAGATGGAAATACCTTATGGAATCAAACAGTTCCTACAGCTACTCACTTCAGGATTAATACTGATAGTGGTGTAAATGCTGATGGTGACGATTATTTGGCTCTTTTGTTTAGCTCAGTCAGCGGCATCAGCAAGGTTGGTAGGTATACAGGGAATGGATCTGATACGGGACCAATTATAACCACAGGTTTTGCTCCAAGATTTTTAATAATAAGAAGAGCAGGACCAACTGAAGGTGACAACTGGAATGTATATGATACTATTAGAGGTTTTAGTAGTGGTAGTGATCCTCTTTTAAAAATTAATAATACTAATGCTCAATTAACTGGTTACGATATTGTTGATCCAACATCAGATGGTTTTCAATTAGTTACTACAGATTCGGCTCATAATTCTAGCAATGTAAATTATGTCTATTACGCCCACGCCTAAATGGAAATACCATCCATAAACTTAGGACGCGGTAAACTTCCAGATGCTCTAGATATGCCTAGCATCCCTCTAGAGCCTCCTACTGCAGAGATGCCAGTCTTTCCTCCTGTAGTTATACCTCCTAGTAATATCAAAGCTCCCAAGGGAGTTGAACTAGAAGAAGTACCAGAGGAAACAGAAGATGCAGAAACGGCTAGAACCGAACAACCTACCCTACGTGTACCAGTTATAAAAATAGATCTACCCTTACCTAGTGCAGAAGTCGTAGCTACTGCTACCTATGCAGCTGTTGCAGCTGTAGCCACTACCACCTTAGCTACTCCTTTATTTGACAAATTAAAGAAACAAATCCAAAAGTTCTTACAAAAGAAAGTAGATAAATGGAAGGAAAACCGCCAGAAAAAGAAAAAGGAGTCCTTGGAAAGCTGAAAGATGCTGTAGAGGATAAAGAACATCAAATAGAAGTACTTGGAACATTCGTTCGACTTGGAGTTGTCGTTTGGTCTGGGTTCATAATCACTATGAATTACGTGGAGTTACCAATGGTTAAGAAATCAGGTAATTCAGATATCACGTTCGTTGCCAGTGTGTTTACGGGAGCACTTGCAACTTTTGGCTTGACCACTGGTAATAAAAACAATGGTAAACCACAACCCGTAGACTGTCCTATGGCTAAAAAGAAAGAAGAATGAACAAATGGCTTTTACTTTTCCTACTGGCATCACCCACGGTAGTAAAAGCTGAATTAGTACAACCCAACTTCACCCAAGGGTCTATGAACAGTACTACAACTACAACAGTCGATATAGAAGAAGAAATCGTAACAACCACCTATGGAGCAGCGTTACAGAAATGGTCTGGAGACAATATAACTCATACATCAGCAAGCTCTGGAGGCATAGTAGACGAAGATTCAATCTTTACTCTAACTACAGCTGGAAGCGACTTCTCCTTAGAAGTGGTATCCAGAGAAGCGAGTCAGATCATCGAGAAAACAGAGATAGATCGAACTATCGCACAGGAATCTACTACTGTCTCCTTATCAGTCTTCTCTCAATAGCACCTGCTAAAGCATCAGATCCAGAGGTAAACAACACCTCTAATCCCGTTGCTGCAGCGACTGGAAATGTGACAAATCAAGCTGTCCAATTTCAGAATAATGGAGCACCGAGTAGACAACACTATGGATCTGGTGTTAGTTGCAATGGAGCAACAATGACATTCAGTCCCTTCTACATGGGGAATCATACGGTTCCCTATGATGAGGTAATGAGTCAGAGAAGCTACACGATAGCTGAAAATTGGGGAGGTCAAATCAACTTCATGTTTCCTTTGGATCGTAGAGGTTTAGAACAATGTAGACGTATAGCTAAACGGCAAGAAGAAAAGATGAGGCTTGATTATGAGCTTGTACGTGTACTGAAATGTTCTGACCTCCAGCGAAAGGGATTCATGCTGTCTGAAAACTCACGTGTCTATGACATGTGTAATGACGTAGTACCAATAGTTAAATACGAAAAGAATAAAAAGGCTGCTGTTAAACAGTATCTAAAAGAAGAGTGTACTCCTAAAGAAAAGAAATTCCCTTGGAATAAACAGGAGTACGAATGTCCAATTACCACTAAACAAGAATGAGTACATTAAGCGATGCAATAGCTAAGCAACATGCAGATCAAGCTAAAGCAAAGAAAAAAAAGTCTACTAAGAAAAGAGACGAGAACGGTAAATTCGTGAAGGAAGATGAAAGTTAGAATAGCCATCTTTGTCTTGGTTATCGCTGGTTCAGCTTTCGGTATCCATAAGGTAAACGAATTTAGAAATTCTCCATCAGGTCAACTAATAGAAACACTTCAAGAAAGAAAACAACTAATTGAGGACTTTCAAAAATCACCAACTCTACAAATCCCAATAAAGCAATGATCATCATTAAACCCATCCTAATGACTTTCCTCTCCACTAATGCAGTGAAGAACTTAATTGTTCAACTGCTAGAGGCATATGCGAAATCCACTGATAACACCATTGACGATAAAGCAGTAGAGATCGTCAAACGTAATCTATTCCCAGGAATGAAAGACGAATGAAGAACAGAGCCACTGAAGACCAATTTAACGAACTACATAACCTTGTTACTTCTGAGTTTCTAAAGCGAGTCAAAAGTGGCGAAGCTTCTACTCAAGATCTCAAGGCAGCTTGTGATTGGCTTAAAACAAATGATATTAGCGGTGTAGCAATGGAAGGTAGCCCACTTGCCAAACTTGCAGCCGTTATGCCAACAGTAGACCCCGAATTAGTACAGAGCAGACTCTATGGCAGGAAGCACAGCTGAGTATTACAGGAGTAATCCTGAAGCTCGTAAAAAAAGGCTTAAACAACAAAGCGCATATCAAAAAACAGAAAAGGGTAGTCGAATTAAAAAGAATGCTAACAAGCTTAATAGAAAACTAGGTACTTACGGTAATGGTGATGGCAAAGATGCAGCTCACTATAAAGGGAGTACTACTAAAGGAAGACTTCAGTCTCCATCTACTAATCGTAAAAGCAGACTTAAAATTCGTAAATGACCCCACTTCTACCAACCCCTGAACACTATTTATACAACCTAATAACCATGACAAGTGCTGATGCTAAACGGCTCTGGAGCAAAGCTATTAAAGAGCAGTTTAATTGTACATGTGTTTATTGTGGAAACAACTATGAAATTAATGAACTTACACTCGATCATGTTAAACCTAAAACAAATGGCGGAGAAAGTCTTGCGAGCAATCTCGTACCCGCCTGTAAGAAGTGCAATCAAGGGAAAGGTAGCAGTCATTGGCTTGGATGGATGCGTTCGACATATGGACGTAACCATACCAGAGAACAACTTATACTAAATCACATTAGTTAAATGGCACCATTAGTCATACCAGAGAAGTACCTAACTAAACAAACAAAAGATAATAAAGAGGAAATACTTAAGTTAATAAAAGAAAGGATACTTCAAAATAAAAAAACCAACCCTAAAAACTTAAGAGAGGGTTTACCAAAACCATTCTTATATGGTGATGAAATTGTACAGATTAAAAATGTAAGTGCATTTGCTAGAGGTGAAAAAAATGTACAAGTAGGCAGAATTACAGAAGCTAAGAAAGTTAGAGAAGCATTGCTTCGTGCAATGACAGATGAAACAGGAGCTGCTGCTAAAACTGCTTATGGAAGAGGTGCTAGGAAATTATTTAAAAATCAAGAAGATCACCATATTATATTTAGGAATTTACTTGATAACTTTTATGAAAATCTAGATCCTGATGATGCAGCTGAATTGACTGCACATTTAGCAAGACGTGGTTCTCCTGCTGGTAATGTAATAGAAAACCTACAAGGAATTGATATAGACTTACATGATTCCAAAATGCCTGGCTCATTACATCAATGGGCTAGAAATATGGGAATAGATAGTAAATCATTTCCAGATTTAACTAATTTAGATCTTGATGCACGTACAGCTGCAATAGATGATTGGTTAGACTTAATAGAAGAACCTCTTTTAGATAGAACTGCTGCAACTTTATCAAGACAAGATTATAGAAGGTGGGGTACTGACGGTCTACCAAAACCAACAAAAGGATTTAAAGATAGACCAAATGCAATATCAAAAGAAGCATGGAAAGAATACCTTACTAATCAACGAGAAAATGTTAAAGCAAGAGCTAATCTTTTAGATAAATATCCTATACTTGCAGAAGATTTAGATAGTCCTAATATAAGACCTGAATTAAAAGCAAGGTATGAGAAAGCATTGTCTTTAGTTCCAGAAGATGAGTTAAAAACATTTAAAGCTCTTACAAGTGAGCAAGATAAACATGCATTAGCTTGGCTTAATGATAGAGATTATAGAAAAACAATCGGTAAACCAATAGCTGAAACAACTGAGCTAGGTAGACCTCTAGGTGGTATTGGAAATAAAATTACAACAAATATCAATCCTAAAAGAGTATTAACCTCTACATATCGTGCTGTTAAACCTATAGCTAAACCATTTGCTAGATATGTATTACCTGCAGCTGGTCTTTACTTTGCTGGTAGTAATCAAAAAACTATAGCAGCTGAATATGAGAAAAACCCTACAAAATTAAACCGAGCTAGGACACTTTTTGCTAATGCGCAAGTTGGTCTTGAAATGGCTGATACATTCACATTAGGAGCTAGTGGTGCTGTTACTTGGATTCCTAATTTAATAGGTGATGCTGCTGAATATACATTAAGAACAATTCAAAATCCACAAACTAAAGAAGAGAGCGAACTGGAAATAAAAAAACAAGTAGGTACTAATTTCTCAACGCTCTAAGCCCTCTAAAAATACGTTAATGACCAAACACACATGACTAACCCTTTAGAGGCCTTACAGGCCGATTTCAAGCTGTTTCTGACCGCTTTATGGCAACAGCTTGAACTACCTCCTCCAACTAGAGCTCAATTTGCTATAGCTGACTACCTACAACACGGACCAAAGCGTCTTCAAATTCAAGCCTTCCGAGGAGTCGGTAAATCTTGGATTACTGGGGCGTTCGTGTTATGGACACTATTTAACGACAAAGAAAGAAAGATAATGATTATATCTGCATCTAAAGAACGTGCAGATAACATGTCTATCTTCCTACAGAAACTAATCATAGAGACACCATGGCTATCTCACCTACAACCAAAAAGCGACGAGGCAAGGTGGAGTCGTATATCCTTCGACGTAGCTTGCTCGCCTCATCAGGCTCCCAGCGTAAAAAGCGTTGGTATTACTGGGCAACTTACTGGTTCCAGAGCAGACCTCATGGTATTAGACGACATAGAAGTACCAGGAAACTCTA
>VTLG01007825.1_pt1 | contig 26633 bp, 31 predicted proteins | sample 4694571 | NCBI WGS metagenome assembly VTLG01 (sample SAMN12604809, study PRJNA352737) | marine metagenome | biome: ENVO:00000447; feature: ENVO:00000209|ENVO:00000569|ENVO:01000036; material: ENVO:00002151; isolation source: viral sequences binned using virsorter ...
ATTCTACTTCAAGAGAGGGGAAGGTTAAGGATTCTAGAATACCCATCCAATAATCGGCGTTCAAATGTTTTAGGTTAGAAGCGCCACTATTTGCAGGGCAAGGAGCCCCATAGCCCTTCAAATGAAAATAATCATCAGCAATTGCTAGAGTGAAAGTGGAAGGATGTCCTAAAGAAGGATGGAAAGACAAACTAGTGGAGTCGTTAGAAGTAATTCTATGCGTTGAAGTAAGAGTGCCAGCATCATAAAACTCAAGAACACATCCCACATACAAGTCATCTACTAAATCAAAACGGCTTGTGAAATCCGAATCCAGATTTAATTTTTTGATGTTTGTAGCCGTGAAGGTAATACTGCTACCTGTTCCGCTAGCGGCAGTATCCAAAGTCGCTTGAGTTGCGCTATCCACGGTGGCGATGAGAGTTCCAGCAGGAATATTTGTTCCTGTTATTGCCATACCAGCAACGACATTTGTGTTGGAACCGTAAGTTATGACTTTACTTTCATTAGTAGTTGCGCCGCTTGACAAACTAAGAGCCGTCAAAGCCGCAGGTTTCAAATAAATATCAACTTCGGGAACAAATGTTACCGATGAACCGCTTCCTAAAAAAATATTCGTGTTAGCCATAATCCCACTTCCTTACAAACAAACCTTATGGGAGGAGTGAACGCCGATTTGCCGTTAAATTAATTTTGTATCCGAATAATCGTTTCGCTCTATCATTTGACTCGTTTCTTGAACCGAAAAATAATTGGTTAAAACATGAATTATCCGAAGACTCGTACCCCCTACGCTTGCTCTCAACCACCCTACGAGTAATCAGGTATAAAGCCCTTAGCCTGTCTTTGCCAAAATCAGCATCCGTACCGGCTCTTTCATCATGGACAGTTCTAATATGTAGTGTAAAATTGTAGACTTCTCTACGAGTATCATAAAATAGAGTAGGGTAAATAGTCTCATTGGAATCCTCAAAAACGATAATGACATCCTTTGAAGAGAGGTCATATCTCACGCCTTTGTTCTTCTCTAAAGACCTAACATCAACAAAATTAGGCTTGGCGGAATGGGACACATCAATGGTTCCAGCATCAACAAGAGCAGTTGCCGAAGTTGTCCATTGAGTATTCAATAAATCAATCACTAGGCTAACTTCGTCCACCAAATACCCCCTCAATTTTTCTTTCTACTTCCTTGTTAATATGTTCAGCGTAAGCCGTTTCAGCATTCTCAATCATTTCATCGTTTGAAAAAGAAACATCAAATCCTAATAATCTAGATAACTCAATCATTTGGATATTCCTTTGCTTCTCTCTTTCTAGGAATCTATTGAAAATATCTGTGGCTTCTCGGAATGACATATCAATCAATTAAATACAACAAGTCTTTCTTTCCATCAAGGATTTCCATAGCCTCTTTGCGGAGAATATCATACTTTTCTTTAGTAGAAATGTTTCCTCCTGTCTCGGCAATAAGAATTGTTTGGTCGTCATGTCTCAGTATTTCTGCCGCCGCCAATTTAGTAGCGGCTTCATGAATAGCAGAAGGCACTCTGCCATCACCAGCAATGAAATTTACAATGACAGAATTTTTGTTGTGGTAAGGATATCTCTTCAAGAAGAAAATCCTACCATCATTATCCATCATCCAAAAGTCTCCTAACCTTCTCATCTCTTGCTTATCTGTAAAGGCTTCAAGAATCGTATTGGAATTTTCTCCTGCTTGGTCGGATACAGTTATTTGGCAATCGGAACCGTCCTCACCTTCTAAAAGACTAGAGATGTGAATCTTGCTACCATCTTGTTTATCCGTATAAGCATAGAAAAAGTCGGAGATGTTGTAGGAGTTAGGGCTAGAGGTTAATGCCTTCTCGGAGGTTGCCCCTGTAAATTGCGCTGTTTTTGCAGGGAACTCTTCGTTGATTAAAGCAACAATCTCCTTTGCTGTAGTCTTGGCCCCAAAAGAAGAATTGAATCTAGCGGCGTTTACTACTGGTGTATCCGTATGAGCATGGTATTTTAATTCCCAAACATTTCCGGAATTAGGCAACTGCAATGTAATTTTATTGATTTTAGTATAGTTGCTAGCATCTAATGTAATGCTTGCTTGAGCAGAAGCAAGTTCTCTGTAGTTGTTTCCTTCCCAAACTTGGAGGCTCACAATCTTTCTAATCTTCATTTGGTTAAGTTGAACAAAACCAACATAGCCTCCATAGTAAGAATGAATTGGGTGCCTTGTAAATTCAAAATCTCTAAATTCATCCTTCCAAATAATGGGGCGATAAGACCGCCCGACTTTATCATCAATTGTTCCTTCCACTCTTTTGATAATACTACCAATTTGTGCATCAGTAGGGTTTGTTAAAGAAGTAAAAGCCGGAATTTGTAAGAGGTCGGAAATAGCATCCTTATTTGTGTAGAAGCCCTTTCCTTGGGAATAATTAACATCAATGTCTGTGTAATCGCTTGGGGATGATGAGACAGGCATAATTAACCCTCCAATGCTTCTTCTAATTCATAGGTGTTAGCCAATAGATTCTGTAGTAAATCTATTGCTTCTTCTCTAGCCTTTCCTACTTGTTCTGTATAAGACCCGGTTTTAGCGGCATCTTCTTCCTCATCTATCTCGGAAATTTTGAAATATTTAGGGATATTTCGTGAAACTCTTCTTTCTTGAGCAAAGTCCCCTCGGCCTTTTGTAGGAATTGGAATTTTTGTAAATCTTAGTTCCCCTTTAATTTCTACTTCTAACTGCGAAAAAATAGGGTCAAAGAAAAAGGCATCTTTTCTAAATTCGTTCTTGTAAGGGTCAAGAATAACTTCTTCGGGGACTATCACTTTGACCTCCACCATCTGTTTGAAATCCGACAAGGCATCAATTATTTTTCTTCTTTCTCCACCTTTTTCTTTTGGAAATAGGCAATGCATGAGAAGTTTGAAAGCGGTATTCTTATCTAAATCTTTCAAAGAAAGAATGACTCTAGCCTCGGAAAAGAGAGTCATTCTTTCCTCTCCTCTTTTCACGCTTGTTTTCAGTTGAGAGGTGTCTACCTTTACATCGTATATATCCATCAAATTGAAACCGTTGATATCCATTTCAAGTTTTTTATCTAGCCCATGCACTTCTAAGAATGTTTTACCCTTAGGGTCGTTCACTCTTCTCCATTTAGTTTCTTCGCTATCATGGCTTTCCAACAAAGGCTCATCCTGTTTAGTAATGGTGGCCTTTGTCTTCGGATAATCTACCCTAAACAAAGTGCTAGGCCCGTAGTTTACGAGAACTTGCTCCGTAAGAGTTTTCTTTTCATCATCTCCAAAGGAAATAACAAGTTTACCCCTACCTCTAGTCACTTCCATATTGTTTCTCATTGTATCTACTAGAGTCTTGAAAGGATATTCATCGGATTCCTCTTCTAAAATTTCTTCCATGTTTTCAATAATGACATCAGCATCGCTAGGCCCATCTACAGAGCCGGAAGCCGTAAGTGTTTCATATTCGGAAGTCTCTTCACCTTTACCAATAATTTTAGAAAAGTTGTCGGGATTTTTCAAGTCGTCAATAGAAAAATCCATTTGTGTAAAATCAAGAAGACCGTCTTTAAATGGTTTAATTTTATCTAATTCGCTCAAATTGGAGCCCGTTATTTCAGCCAATTTTCCCTTAAGAATTTGTATGGCTTCATCCACATTATCTTCATAGGCCAAACTTTCGTTTAGTGCTTCCATTCTTTCAATGTTTTCATCAAGTTGGGAATCTTCTTGATTGCTTTTTTCTTCCAAATAGCCAAACGCTATGTTTTTTAGAATAAGTGCTTGTCCTAAAGCCTCAACATCGGTGACTGTGTTAGAGTCAAAGAGTAGAACCTTTACCATTTAAATCAACTCACATTAACCATTTAGCCCAAGCCGCACCCTTTTGGATAGCAGAACCTAGATGTAGGCCGCTAGATGGGGGTTCATAACTTGTCTGTCCTGTTTTGGGGTCAATCCAATATGGCCTTCCATATCCATCTGTTCCCGAAGGAGGAATAGGATATCCAGTTCCATTATTCATAGCGCCTTGCATTTGGTTGTATTGTTGAGAATGACCAGTCACTCCCGCTATAGCCATACCTGTATTGGGTTGCATTGGCTGTTGCATTGGCTGTTGCATCTGTTGTTGCATGGGCGCTCCTCCTCCCATATTAGAATTAAATCCTTGAGATTCAAGGTATTGTTGCTTTGCCATTTTTCTTTGCATAACAACTTCGCTGTCTATTGCGGAATTTACAATTGCATTAATGTCCAACTGGATGTTTTCTTGCGTGATTTTTTCGTATTCTCTAAGGCAATCGGGATGCACCGTCATCTTACCAGTAGTAGAATCTTGAACAAACTCAATTTTAGAAAGCATTTGGCTAACAACTCTTTCCATGACATCCTCCATCATTTTTTCAAAAGTAGTCAAAAACCTAACGCCATGGTATTGGAAAAATTCCTCTACATGGTTGTCTTGTAGAGAAAGAAGGTTATTGACAGTTTTAAATTGCGTATCTTGCGATGCGCTAATTGCGCCCACGATGTCTTTATTGTTCGGCCCGAATACCATTTCACTCACCCTTTCCTTTTACTAAGAATTCCATTCTTTCTAGTGCTGTTCTAACTTCTTGAGTTATTCTAATAACTTCTTGAGGGGGCGTTTCTTCTGCTTCTTGTTGGGGCGGCTTTACAATCCATCCTGCGCTCGTAAGAGAAATAACATCCTCCCTTGTCAATGTGGTGGCTGGCCCTTTAGATAAGACTTGTGGCAATCTTGGTTTTGGGATAAATGCTTTGAAATCTAATCCGTGTTCTTCTGCCATTATTTGTTGTTGTAGCATTTCCATTTGCTTATGGAAACCAGCGTGTTTAGGACAATAGGTTCCTCTCATAGGGCGTCCCTTTTCTACATGAGTTAGGGGGATAGGAGGCCTCATGTAGTCCCCTGCCTCCCAAACATGATGAGTGCCGCAAACTACGCATCTTTCTTTTAGATTGAATTTCCAGCCATAGTTGATGAATAGGAATTTTTTCTTTTCGGCCATCAATACCTTTCTAATCTCCTTGAGTCTTTTCTTTGGCTTAAGAGCCCTGTATTGGTATTCTTCTATTGGCCCACTTGCTCTCGCTTGGACAAGAGGGGGTAAAAATGGGTTGTTCGTTTGTGCTGATTGTGCGCCTATCAAGTTTGGTTGTTGATACATTTTTCTTCACCTAGTAATCCTTAATCATTGTAGTAACTCCACGGTAAACCATTTCGGGTTGAGACTTAGCCGATACTATGTATTTGAATGTCGGTATCCCTCGTTCATTTAGTTTTTGCATTCCATAGTGAAAAGGCTCAAAAATTGGGTGTTTGCTAATGTCTCCATCGTATTTGTATTTCTCTCCCCACATGTCGTATTTATTCGCCCAAATACTAATTGCCAAAGGAAAGTCTTCATCTTTTTTCTTTTTGCCGTTGGGCCAACGAGAAGAGCATATTGAATCTACTAGAAACTTCCATGCGAGTTGATGGTCTAAATTAGCGGCGCTATCCAAATGTCTATGGTCAATCATAAATATAATGTATCTCACCTTCCTGCTCTTCATATCCTTTACCCATTCTTTCCAATAGATAGATTCTCCTCCAATATCGGAAGAGCGTATGGTATGCATCTCCCCATCAAACTTTATTCTTTTACGGGTTGCTCTATGAACGCCTACTGTTCTTTCCTTTATTTGGGCAACCTCTCCTCTAGTTCTCAGTTGATGTGCTAGAGTTGTCTTCCCGACCATTGTAGCCCCATAAACTCCAAAATTAATTGCATGAATTTTTTTGTAGAATCCTATAATTGCTTCACCGACAAGAATAGCAAAGCCTGTCATTAATGACATTAATGCCCCCACCCGTTCAACAAAGTGTCAAACAGAAAACCCATGATGTTTACATCAAAAACACCAAGAATGTTTCCAATAAGGAAACTGGATAGCCCTAGACAAGTACCCCAAAAAAACATCCTCATCTTCAAAAAGAAGATGTCTGCTGAATGCGCTCTTTGTTGATTATAGGCGTAATCGGAATCGGAGAATCCCATTAAGTCGCCAAGAACCATTTAGCCTCACCTCATTGAAGTTGGGCTAAAAAATCTGCTCCTAACTCGTTATCATCAATTGTTTGATAAGTGCTGATATCCGGAATTCTCGTCGTGTTAAAATCGGTTTGGAAAGTCTTCAAGGAATCCTGCATTCTCTTTCTTTGTTGCTCTTCCTTGTTTTTCATTTTCCAGTAGGCTTCAATTCTGCGGTCAAGTAAGCCTTGTTCTATGTAATCATTGAGGAACAAGTCCATAAACGCCTTCATAATAAGAACAGCACCAACAGTAATCAGCCCAAACAAAACGCCATGTGCTAAATGTGTGTATGGGAATTGGCTCCCAAATTCCGCATAGAAGAAAACATTCGCTCCACTAACCACTCCCACAAAGAGAATGGTCATAATCAACCGTGTATCTGCGTTAAGCGCCGCCAAGAGAACACCTCAAGAGAATTCTACAGAAACAGCGGCTCCTTCGCCGGTTCCACTAGAAATGCTAAGATAAAGCCCATTGGATGCTAGAACACCATGCATATCATACTCCATCATTTCCGGCCCTACTCTTGCTGTAGGGGCGGTGGGGTCGGCTTGAGCCACAATCATTCTCGCTAATTCTGTTCCGCTTGCGGCAGAGGCATTATCAAAGACCTTAATTGTTGTAGGCTTCGTGCCTGTTAAAACCGCATGAATAGATACAAGTTTGCATCTTGTATCCGAAACTACTGCACTTGCTGATAATACGCCACTTGACCTGCTGGTTTGACCCGCCATATGAACACCTAAATAATGCTAGAAATCTTCCTTTAATGAAGGTTGTGGCTTCATTCCGAAGTTTTAGCCTTCTTGGATGCTGTCTTCTTTGGGGTTGTTTTCCTTCTAGTAATAGTCTTCTTCTTCGGTAGAAGAGTAGAAACTACCTTGTCGGGTTCACATCCCAAAGCAGAACAAAGCATGTCCACTTCTCTTTGAGGCAAACTCTCCAATTCCTCTCTATCCGATTCGGAAAAAACTACGATGACATTTTTACCGCCATAGTAATGAGAGGCAACGAAGGCCGAGACTTCTACAGCCTTGGCCTTCGTTGCGTCAAATTTTCCTTCTCTTCCTTGGAGTTGTAGAGAATCCGCCCAACAGATTTCACTCAATTGGATGGTTGCCAAAGAAACACCTCAAAGGTTGCCCCAAACACGAAGTCTTACTGAACCAACATTGGTATCGCTTGTTGTTGAACCGCTACCCAAATCATCAGCATAGTGCAATTTAAATGATGATGATGATTCATAGGCCCCTGTTTCTGCCGCAATTTCTGGAACGATTTTGTAATGGTTACCATTTTCTGCCCCTGTTACTACTACACAATGAACTGTTGATAATCCGCAATCTGTTGCTGAAACTGTCACTCCGCCCGATGGCATATTTGTGCTATCTACACAAACATCAACGACATATTCATCTCCTACCGCTTTAGGCTTAGTATTGCCTTTATGGTCGGCTAAAAATGTAATTGTATGTGTCATCTAGAACACCTCAAGCGACATTGGTGATTTTACCTTGTCCACGGAAGAAGGAACAACCAGTTTCTCCAATTGTGCGGTAAAGCGCTTGGTTTCCTAGGCGACCAACACCGAATGGGTTTCCGTTGCTGATACCATCCTCAAAGTATTGAGTAGGCTTCATAACTTGGAGCCAAAGATGGTCAGTATCAAGGAACAAAAGGTCGCTGATAGCAGTGTCGCTAGAATTCTTGGTAGAGGTCATTTCCTTAACAGGAATCAATGGGATGTCGTAGTAGGTAGCCACACGGAAACCAACTTCTGCACCCTTGATACCACGGACACCGTTCACGGTAGGAATAATTTCCTTTCTGTCCATGAATCTCTCTTGGCTCTGCAATAGGTCAGCAATTGCTTGGATGGTATCGTATCCCGTAAGGATGACCTTAGGGGAACCACCAGCAACACGGAGTCTGCGAATCATATCGTTGAGCAAAGTCAAGGTCAATGGTCGGACAGAACTTGCGGCGTAAGAAGCGCCAAAGTCCACTTCTGCATCAAGGAAAGAAGCGGCAGTATGTCGCTCATCTCCGAAGATTTTACCGAGAGCGTTAGATGCCGAAGCGGTATCCGTAGCAAGAACACCACCATCCAAAGCCAAAATCTCGGCTCGGCTAGAAACAATCTTCAACAACGAAGTGTAGTTTCGCTCAATGTCGGCAAGAGCAGAGACTTCACCGTAGAATTCAAGAGGCATAACGAGCATCTTGTTTTGTGCTTCTGCGTGAGCCTTACCCATGTCTTCACGGATAATAGCACGAATGTCTCCCAATCCGTCGTCAATTTGTGCCAATTCCATAGCAAGTTCGGAGATGTCAAATTGATGAGCAACCGTTTTAGGGCTCATAAAGAGTTGAGCGTAGGTTGGAGCCATAGCACCGAGGCCGTCAGCCGCAGTAGAAAGTCCAGCGTTCTCCGGAACACCACCGATTTCATCGGCTTGTGGGTCGTCGGCACCAATACCGCCGCCACTACCATCGCTTTGTAGGGTCAAAGTAGAACCGCTACCACCAAATGGTCGGCTCTTAAGAATTCTCCAACCGCTGGAAGTGTAAGGGCGCTTTGACAACATAGCCAATGCGTTTACTTCACGGTTAAGCATAGACCAAACTTTCTGTCCATAAAGAACATTGTAAAGTCCAGTGCCACTTGCGGCGGTCACGCCACTTGCGGCGGCGTCTGCAATATCGTGGGCCGTGTGTAGGCCTTGCACGACACCCGCTTGCTTAAGCAAGGAGTTTCCGCCAAAGTTTGGTAGTCCATAAGTTGCTGCTTCTAAGTCTCTAATTGTGTTAATGTATCCCATTTAATTCACCTCAAATGTTTCCGCTGACCATCTTATGAATGTCGCTCCAAGACATGTCTCCGACTTCCTCCAAAGAGAGGGTCTTAACTTCTTGTGCGGCTTCTGTAGCCTTGCGAATTTGTTCATTGCCGGTCTCCAAAGACTTTCGGAGTTGGCTAAATTGGTCTTGAAGGTTGCTGATTTCGGACTGAGCGTCGTACTCGGACTTAGCCACCATCTCATTGCGAGTAGAAACTTCCGTTTCAAATCTCTTAGCGAAGGTATCTTGGAGGTTGTCAAAAGCCAACTTCTCAAGTTGCTCTGCTCGGTATTGAGCGTAAGCCTTCTCAATGTTTTCGGGGGAAAGGTTTAGCGTTGAAAACTCACTGTTTCCAAAGGCCTTTGAAACCTCTCCTTCATTGGCGGCTTGCGAATCGCCAACAGGTCGTCCACCTTCAACCACATATCGGTCTGCGGGTTCTCCGGTTTCAACAGAACCACCATCAAGGGTAGGAGTAGGAGACTTCTTAGCCTCGTCTTGGTATTCTCCACCAGCCATCATTTCGGTTTCCATCATTTCTTCTCCGTCCATGTTTTCCATAGCGGGTTCTTCTTCTTCCTTGCGGAGAGTGTTCACTTCTTGTAGAAGCGTGTCCAACTCTGCCAATGCTTTTTCCAGTTTGTTCATATTGTTCACCTCTTGTTTGAGTATGTCAAATTTCGCTTCGGGATTGATTCCTTTCTCACAGATGGTTACTTCGTGTAATTCAAGTTTGCTAATTTCGTTGTATTCGCCCAACTCTTCATTACGCTTTTTCACTTTTTGTAGTGCTTGCCCTCCAATGCTAAAACTCCTCAGTGTTCCCTTGCGAATTCCTCTTCCTATCTCTTTGGCTTTTTCTATGTCATCTCTTAATTTTATTACTACAAAAAAACCGACATCATCTACTTCTGTCTTGAATAGTCTCCCTTGTCTGTCTCTATAACTTTCTACTACTTCACCGACTTGAACATTTGAATGATTTGTCATTACATTTCTATACTTGGGGTTTTCCATGTATTTTTTTACTGCCTCGTTCAGTGCTTTGAGTGTGATAAGGTCGTTCTGTTTGTCTACCATTTCAATAGAAGCATATCCCCCAATCATCAATTCATCGGATTTTAGAATTTCAAACTCCTGTTTAAGTTCCGCCTTGATAATAGAAGACATCCTTCCCAACCTCTCGTTGTCAAATTGACTATTTAACCGTATCCCTATTTTCACTTAATTTGAGCGTTTTGTATTTATCTTCATAAATATTCCATAAGCCATCATCAGCGTCTTTATCCACTGGTTTCTGCTCGTATCCTGTAAATGCAATCCATACTTTTTCTCCCTTGTAGTCCACTACACGGAAATGTAACTTAGTTTCAAATTTATTACCGTTTAGGATGTATTCATGGTATCCATGCCGTTGGGCGCCAATAGTAACATCCCCTTCATCAATTAGTTGATGAGTATCTTGTTGTTCCGATATTTCAGCAGGATACTTAACGGCTTTACCAAAGAGAGCGAAAATATCATCATCGGTTTGTAAGTCAATTGTCCACATCAATAACTCGTCTTTGTAATTGACAGAAAAGTTAAGATTGCCATCCTTACGGAGATACACTTTGAATTGCGCTTCGTTCTTTTGCAGAACTGAGTCATCTATAGTGACCTTTCCGCCCTCCACTGTAAGGTATTCACTTGCATCTAGGAAATCTGCTAGGGCCTTATCGTCTTTCAAGAATTTAAAGAAGTCTTGTTTGCTTTCAAATAAGTTTGACATTTCTTTGGGATAATTCCTTTGCAGATACTCTTCAACTTCTTTCAAATCAGTTTGCTTATTTCTACTCATGTTATCTTTAACAAATCTAATCGTGGCGGCTCTTACTTGGCTTTGATAGGTTTTCATAGTCTTCTCGGCTTCTTGCTTCCACATATCCAAATCATTGAGAGCATTCTTAGCCATGAGATTGTTTTCTTTGAAACCGTAAAGAACGAATCCATCCATGCTCTTAGCGATAATTGTTGCCTCTCCGTGAATGCCATCAGTAATTGTAATTCCCTTTTTCAAAGAAAGCGCCTTGTATTTCACACTCGGTTTTGAGTCCTGTGATAGCATCTGTAGAGTGACTATCTTATCGGGTAGAGTTGCTTCGGGAACCTCAATAACTTTTGCAGAGTAGAGAGAATATCTCCCGTTATCTTCCTTAACTTCATCTACCTTTACACGAATAATAGAACCAACATCCACCTTAATCTTCGTATTAAGAGCCTTGCCCACATTCATGTATTTTCGTCCGTCCATCTCTACGATAAACTTCCCTTCTTCCTCTTCATCAACAGGGCCAGCGCCTAAAGTGTAAGAGTAAAGACCGGACTTTGTGGACTTCTTATCCAAAACCAACATGTCTAAATCAACAAACTTCTTCCACTTAACCCACTTTGGATTCTTCTTTGTACCGATAAAATAAGTAGATTCAATGTCTTTAATCACAACACCTTCTGCTGTAGGCATCTCCATAATTTCCTTTGCATATTCATCAATGTCTTTCAATGAGTCAGCAATTCTCGTATCTTTCTTAGAAGGGAAGAAAAGATGTCCAGAAGATTTTGCAGAATAGTTGTTGAATAAAAGATTGATTCTGTCTCTCAACGGTTCCTCTGTCATGTTTCTTGTTTCATGGCGCATGATATCAAACACATGTGCTTTCAATTCCATATCTTGATATTTATCTTTGAAAACATGAGCGATTGTATCTGCTCTATGCAGTGCCTTATCTCCATCAAACAGAATTAACTCGGCATCAAGAATACAATCGCCATAAGATTTCTTTTTTAATTCTTCAACTTGTTCCTTACATTTCTCTGTAATGTCTTTCTCGTTGTAGGAAAAGACCTTGACCTTGTTATCTATTTTGTGAAGTTGTATTCTCATACCATCGTATTTTTCTTGAACAACATACTCTCCACTAAAGCCCTTTAATTCATTCATATCTTCAATATCAAAGATACGATACATTGGTTTGTTGGGAACAATAAACTGAGTTAAGGCTTTTTCTTCTTCGGATTTTTCAGCCTTTTCTAAATCCACTTCTTGCAGTTCTTCTAATTTATCTTCCGAAGAATTGTCAAGCATGAGGTCTTCCAAGATTTCATTTGCTCTGTTAAATTGTGCTTCTACCTTTTTAGAGTCTTTACCATCACCGTAATGCTCAATGATGTAAAGGGGAACATCGTCTACTTCTAGGTCTAACCCCTCTAATCCATCTGTAATCTCGTCTTTCTGCAATTCTTTGGAAGTGTAGAATTTTTCGGGTAGGGCTTTATCGTCGGAACGAATAGCGTAATGAATAAATTTCACCATTGTTCCGATATCAGTAAGAAGAGCCTCCAATACATTTCCTTTGAAAGTATCAGCGAAGGGGTCGGAGACTTCTTCCGACTCAAACCTCATATCTTTGATTCCTTCATAGATGATTCTAGCCGTGTTGCTTTCGGGGTCTTTTGCATTATTATCTTCAATATGTTTCTCATCTAGGAAACGCTTAATTTCTTTTCCGAGAGGAGTAATAGCATCAAAGGCTTCCTCAATATCTTCAAGAGCGTTTCTCCAACGCCCTCCATACTCTTTTTTGTCCTCTCTAGCAGAAAGATAGGCAACTCTAGTTTTTTCAAATAAAGCAAGAATTTCATCGGAAATAGGTGCTTTGACCTTTCCAAACATGAGGCCTGTGGAGGGCATAAGAATCCTCAACCTTGAGATTCTTGACCAGCCAACCCGTATCCGGAATGAGTCCCAGTGTTGTTCTCAATTTTGGTAGTATCCTTTTCTCCGGTTTTCTTGGGTCGCTTAACTTTGACTTCTTCCCCTAAAGAATCGTAAGCCACTCTTTCATTTGTTTCGGGGGCCTCTCTAAGATTCTTTTCTTCCTTAAGCAATTCCTTAACTACTCTCAATTGGTCTATTGTATGTGCTACAACTGTTTCTTCTTTGGTCATTTTTTCGGGCATTTCTTTCACCGTCCATTAACAAATTTTTCTATGTCGTCCCACGACATCTTGTGAATCATATCCCCTGCGGGTAGAGTAGAATTAGTCATGGAAGGAGTAGGGGATTCAGCAACGACAAATCCCGATTTCATCAAAAGGTTGTCTTGATGATACACGGTTTTTTCAAGGGATTGAATTCTTTCTACAAGGGCTTTCAAAACGCCCAACATTTCTTCTTCGGTTTCACTCATCTCTCAAATCCCCCTTTCTCTTTGGATAAACGATTTCACGAAGTTGTCTGTAAAGCAATTCGTACTCCTTACGGAGTTTGCTAGATAGGGCCAACATATCAATGTTCCTTTCATCTATGGATTTGAATCTCTTAACCATTTTTTCATCGGATTTGATGAATTGTAATTCTTTAAGCATGTCAATTAATTCCCCTAGTTGAGTGAAGTCTTGGCCGAAATATTCGGTAGGTTCAGCCGTCTGTAGCGTTTTCTTAACTCGCTTTCTTTTCTTTTCATCCAATGATTCAAGAATTGGACTATTCTCTTTTTCTATCTTATCTTCCTTCAATACTAGTTCCCACATATCATTCTTCCTCCTCTTTGGCTTTTCTTTCTGCTATCCTTTGAGCCCGTTCTTTCATGTATTCTTCTTCACGCTCTTTGATTTGCTCTCGGTCTTCTCTTACCTCGGCAATTTCTTCTTCGTCAAATTCTTCCGAAGTATCTTCTTGTGACTCTCTAATTAAGGCCATTCTTCTCCTTCTCTCGTCCTTAAATTTTCTTTTGAGGCCTTTTTCAGCCCCTATGTCTAGAATCTGCCCCGTCATAGAACGATAAACATCCCGTAATAATTCAATAAGGGCTTTGCCTTCATCCTTTTTATTGAGCAAATCATGAATATCTTGACCTAATGTACCCACTTCTTTGTAGGCCTCCATTGGTTTCCCCTGTTCTTTCGGTCTAAAATAACGATTACCTCTATTTTTCTTAGGGTCTTCAATAAGCGGCATAAAGAAATTTTTTCCTGCTGGAACATGATTATAGAATGCGCTTTCGGCATTCGCTTTGACCTTTTTTAGGAAAGAAAAATTGTTTTTTGCAGGGTTGCCTTTGCCTAAAACTTCAAGGATTTCTATATCTTCTCCCTTCGTTTTGTCTAGATTCTCCAACATGCCCTTTATTTGTTTAAGCATTTTGAGTGTTTTAGGAGTAATTTTATGTCCCTCCGGTTCTTCAAAACCTTGTAGCCTTTCTTGTAGGGCGCTAATTTGGCTCTCTATGAAATCCACTCCTTCTCTCTTATCCTTTTTCATGGCTCTTGAAACGGAAATCAAAGCCCTAGTCAAATTACGAAGAGCATCCACATCTCTCGTACCCATGCGAGAAAGAATGTTAGTAGTGAGAGCAACCGACTCTTCTAATTCTTGAGATAACATTTGCATTTCTTCAATTTGCTCATTGGAAATTGTTCCCCCTGCCTCTAGTAAATTCTTGAAATCATCTGTAATTAAAGCCGATTTCAAGGCTTGTAATAGTTTGACATAATCAAATTCAAACTGTTTAGGCGCTCCTTCTACTTCTTCGTTGATGAAAGCATTGAGGTTTTCTTCTCTCGGTTTATCCTTGTCCAACTCCTCAACTTGCTCCTCAATTTCCTCTGCTTCGGATTCTTCTGCCGTCTTGTATCTTGCTAAATCTTGCCTTTCTGCCTTTATTGCTTCTTTAACAGTTTGAAGAAGAGACCCCGTTTTAATCTCTTTACGGTAGGAATACTTGTCCCCGAATTGACTTGTTTCAGTGACCATTTCCGTAGAAAACATCATGGGTTTAATTGCCTCTCTAGCCCTTCTAGGTAAACTATTCACAACATACTCTTCGGCTTCATCTTTGATTTCCGAAGCCTTAGCATTCAAATCAATAAAGGAGCCTAAAACCTTTACAGAATCTAGTTTTTTCTGTTCATCCTCTTCTTGAGCATTTTTTTCCTTTTGCTCTTTGATGGCATTTTTGATTTCTTGTTGAGCCTCTTTGAGGGCGCTACTCATTATTTTTTGTGCTGAAGTCAATGCTTCAATATTTTTTTCTGTAGAGTCAATGATGGATTGCTTCGCTTCGGGAGAAAGTCTAGGAATTTTCCTAGGTTGCCTTTGGGCTTTCTCCAAAATCAAAACACTCACCATTTGTTTTCTGTTCTAGGTCTTCTCTTAACAGGAAGTTGAACAACATCGGGAGTATCCGCAGAACCTCTTTTTGCTGTATGAGTAGTGTCGGGCGGTAGTCCTCCCAACGAAAAATCTCTATTTTTCTTTACCACTCTGTCTTCTGCCGCCCTTTCGGAACGGACTCTTGCTAATTCTTTTACCAATTCTTTTTCTCTTCTTGCTGTATCAGTCATTTAACCAATCCTCCTTTCACTTCTTCTATCCACATTTTGATTTCCGGCTTCCTGCGGTAATCCTGTAAGGCGCTTGTCCGGCCCTACGCTATTCCTTGCTTTATTCCTTGTGGCTGGCGGGTTTTCTTGTGGAGTAGAACCCCCGCCTTCTAGCATAGCCATTTGTGCCTCTGCCAATTCTCTTTGGTCTACGCTAGAACCAGCCATAGGATTCGTTTCTACCGGCGCACCCTCTTCTCCTTGCGGAGTTTCTTTAGGTTCCGGTTTTGTGAAAGTGAATTGCCCGTCTTCATCCATGTCTACCTCAAACCCTAAATTTTTAGTAGAAGCCGCAATATTCACTTCTAATTCTCTCTTACGAAGAACAGCGACCTCATCTTCTTCTTCGCTCGGAGGCAATTTTAGAATCCAATCTGTAATCCCAAACTGCTTTACAAGGAATGGGAAAACATAATTGTTGTAGACATTTTGTGCCATTTGAACGGCTCTGTTCGTCACAAGAATTTGCATTCCTTCATTGTTCAAACCACCGCTTGTAGTGTTGTCAGCCATGAAGACTTTGCTAACACCATAAAATGCGGAGATTCGGTCACGCAAATCATCCTTAACAGCGACATATTCCATCTCTTTGAGACTGTCCATGAATTTAATCCACTCAACAGAACCTTTACCGTTCTCGGCTTCAATACCCATAACCGGAATATAATGGGGGTCTTGCTCCATCTTTTCTTTGACACCACGCCAAAATGCCGCCATTGAATCCATATTTCTTGTTTGGACGGCGAGTAGTCCTCTTGGCATACGGCTCTTAGTGTAAGAAGAATTGACATAATTTTCCATGGCAATAAGTGTCATAATGTTGTTGAATAGAGTAAGGATTGGGGACTGCCCATAAAGTCTGCTTGGACTGTATTTGCTAAAGTGAAGAACCTCGCCTTCAATAAAATACTGCTCTTCACCATTTGTACGATTGACATAATGAACAGGAAAAAGAGCGCTTCCACATACTTCGCAATTTTCATGGGGTTCTGTAGATAACTGGTCTCGGTGATTAATGCAAGTAAAGCCTTTTGTCCCTCTTACACCTACTTCATCAGCATAGATGCTCATTGTTACAGGGTCGCCTCTGTAGAGTTCCTTAATACGATGCATACGAATTTTACCATTGCCATCTAAGTAATATTCCTTAACAAGAACAATGTAAGCATCATCCATGATGTTAAGGTCGTCTTCTAATTCCTTGAAAACATCAATGAATTTTTGTTCCGAATTGTTCACATACCCTTCAATGAATCTTTCAGCAAAGTCCAACTGTTTAGGGTCGGGTCTTTGAAGGTCTGTAGAACCACATCTAGCACATTCCTCCACTGGCATTTTGTGTGTTTTTTGGCAAGCCTTACATTTGGACTCAAATGCCTTTTCCCAAACATACCCTCTGCGAAAAACTTCTTGTTTCAATTGTGTAATGCAGGTTCTTGCGATGACGGATTGTTGAACAACGCTGTAAACGAGAGGAGCCGTCATCATGTATGACTGCTCACGCTCTTGAATGCCGACATTGTAGACTTTTCTATCGTAGGGTTTAGGGGTAGTTCGGCGGAATAAATTCGTAAATGAAAATCGTCGTTTTTCAGCCATGATGAATCCCCCTAATCAAAATGTAGAGTTTCGCCTTTTTAATTGCTTTGGCCTACCATAGTTTTTGACACGCTAGACACTTAGAAGTTCTAATTGGCTTACCTTCACAAACTTCGCAATTATGCCTATCTCGGTATTTCTTTCTTCTTTCAGGGTCTTTGTGTTTCCCACCACCCGCTTTCTTACCTTCACCAGCGTAATTACTGTAATTCTTATCACCAGCATGTATCTTCTTATCTTGGTCAGTACGCATCATGATTTTCTTCCCCTTTCTATCGGAAGGATAGACACGGCCAACTCGCATGTCTTTCTTGTCTTTCTTGTCTTTCTTGAGAATTTCTTGCCAATCCATTATCTACCCCCCCCTAGGTCATAGCGGATAAGTTCATAGTAGTTCTCAAGAGGAATATCTAGTTCGCTAAAAACAGGGACAAGGAAAAAGAAGGAAAAAAACTCGTAAAATTCTCTATCTATTGAGTCATTAAAAAGTTGCCTATCCTCTTTAAGAGCATTTTGGAATCCTTTAGCCCTTTTATATTGCCCATTGATTAATCTCCTAACCATAGCGGCCACAACTTCCTTAACATCCAATGCCTGTAGTCGGTTTAAAATATCCCCAACTTCTTTTTTCCTCCTAGAATATTGCATCGCCTCTCCCTTTGCTTCTTTTTTCGCTTGTTCAATGGTATTGTCGCCCAATGCTTCCCAAACACCATCTTGCCAATCTTTCATTGCATCCTCATACACTTCTTGTTCGGAAACATCAAAGCCTTGTAGGCTATTACTAAACCACTTAGTAATTTTATCCACAACTTTCATAATTTTACTAGAATGGGAGGAAAGAATAGCCTTTTCTATATCCTTTACCATGGGGGGCATTTGCGCTTCTTTGTCTCTTCGGTTTTCTTCCCTTACTCTAGCCAACTCTTTTTCTCTTTGCTCTTTTGTTTTTGTAGTCGGTTTAGAATAATACTGGGAAAGGTCGGGCTTCTTTCTTTTTGGCCCACCCCTAAAAGGGTCGTTAATTTTTCTTTTGAGAATATTTTCCCATGACATATTATCACTTCGGGGTATGTGTGTAAAAATCACCATGTTTATGCTCAAAGAGTTTTCCTTCTTGCATTAATTGAGTAATTGCTTTATCTAGTAAATCTTGTGAAGCAATAGATTTTAGGTTCTTCATTCCTAAAGCACCTCCTTCTTTGAAAACTTCTTGAAGAATTTCTTTTTTGATTTGCTCAATGCCTTTCTCGGCTTTCTTCGTTTTTTCTCTAAGTTGTGCAAAATCTTCGGCAGTAATTTGGCCGTCATTGTTCGCATCAATTTCTTTTTGGCGACCAACTAATTTTTTCTCAAAATCTTCCTTTTCTTCGCTCTCTGTTTTTTCTGTGCCACAATGGGCTTTTAATATATCTTTCCAATTCATCTTAAATCATCTCCTAATGCCTAATCCATATATAAGGGTGCTATAAAGAAAACTATATCCAGCATACAGTCTAGTGTCTTCCGTTTCTTTACCCAAAAGTTTGTCAATTTCTGCATTAATAGTCCTTTCAAAATCTTCATCATTTCTTTCTAAAGACTCTCTGCCCTCGTTAAAGTAATTAAATAAAATTTTCATTACATCATTTCTGTTGGCTCTATTTATTTTTTGAATCTTTTCTTCTATTTGTGATATTTTTATCTTTGCGCTAGGTATTTCATCATCAACATAAGATTTTGCTTCGGATAATGCTCTTCCATCAGCGATGGCTTCTTTCCAATACTCTTCATCAGTGTATTGTTCATGCTCTCTCATCATTTCTTCTACTAGTTTATCATAAGGAGTATTTTTATGCTTTTCTTCCACTTGCTTTAATTCTTCCTTTGCTTCCTCTAATTCTTCTTTGTAGGGAATAGCAAGTCGCTTAACTCCTGCCATAATATCGCTAGATTTCTTGTTGAGTTTATTTTTAAGTTTGGTTTCAAAAGCGGCCTTTTTATCTGCTTCACTTTCTCGTTTTACTCTAGCCAGTTCTGCTTCTCTTTGCTCTTTTGTTTTGGTGGTGGGCTTACTATAATAACTAGAAAAATCAGTTGGTTTCCTTTTTGGCCCACCTCTGCGAGGGTCGTTAATTCTGCGATTTTTAAGAATATTAAACCAATTCATTCTTCTTCATCCCCCGCTTCTTCACGCTTCATTTGATTCTTCTTTGACTTCTCGTCTTTGGTGATTGGCCCACCCTTTGCCCATGTATAACAGGTTCTATCTTCGTGGCACTTGAAATCGTGCATCCAACAATACCCAAGACCACCCTTAACATCTTCAATAGGCATACAGTCTTTCATTCTTGGGCTAATGTCAAAAGCGATACAGTTAGAACACTTTGATTTCTTAGCGGCCTCTACTGATGTATCCCAATGTTCAGCGACCTTCTCCCAATAATCAGCCGGTTCATCAACATTAAGAGGGCCATACTTGATGTCCTCATCTTTGATAGCCGCATTACGATTTTTGGTATTAAATTTTAAATCCTGCGTTGCTCTAGGACAAGTCAGTTCTTTGAGAATAATCATCCAATCATCTATCATCTTCCTTCAATCCTCCGATAAACTTTTTTTCCTGCTTTTGTTCTAGGAACATGTTGTTTTCCTTTTTTACGGCCTGCTCTTTTCTTTCTGTTTTCTGCGGCTCTTTGCTTTGGAGTCAATCTATCAGCAACGGCTTTAGGAGCATACCTTCCTCTTTTGTATGTCCCCTTCTTTTTCTTTCCTTTGGGATTGGCCATATCTACCCAATTCTCTTTGTTCCATTCTACCATGTCTTTTTGCTTATCCGTTAAGCCTTTGATAGTGTTCCACCAATCACTTTTTATTGACAAAGCCACCACCTGCCTCTTGATATAATCGGTTGAGTTCTTGGGATTTACGAGCAGACCATTTGTATTTTCCAGTTCCATGAGTTTTTTTACCCCACAATCTCCTATGTATTTTCGCTCTTAGCGACGGGTTAGTATAAACGCCTTTAGGAACTTTGTAAGTGTATTTAGGCGTTTGTCGTTGCCTCCTACTTTTTTTCTTAAGAATCTCAAACCACATTTAGCACACCCCCAATCTGTTCTAGGCTATCCATAACAGACATTTTACAGTTGTCTTTGAATTTTTGAATATCATCTTGATAAATACCCTCCTTAGCAAAATCATAGCCAACATGGTCACGGTGATTTTCCCACTTCATCAACTTGAAAATTTCTTCGCATCGTTGTTTATACCAATCAGCCTTCTTGTAGCCTTTCTTAATTCTAACCAACTCTAGCAAAAGTTTGGCATTTCCTTGCTTCATTCGGAAATGTGGAAGACACTTGGTAAGCAAATTAAAAACATCACCTTGAGAATAAAAGTTAAGGCGATTAACCGGCCTTGTATCTTGTGGCGATTTTTGGTCAAGATGTAGTTTTCCAAATCCAATGGCCTTATGGATTTCTTGCATGAAAGCCTTACCTCTATCTCCGGTAGCCACTAAGCCAACTCTAGGGTTATGCTTTCTATCCATCGTAATGTAGCCGTCCGAATCAATAAAGGCCGCAGTATAAGCCCAAATATTTTTCTTAATTTCGGAATTGACCTTGTAATAGCGGCCTTCCAAAGAAACAATGTCTAATCTCTTAGCCATCTTTGAAATGCTATTCCAAGAATTATTTTCATATAGGCTAGTAGGCATCTTATCATGTAATTCTCTAGCACTTATTCCTTGATTCTCACAAACTTGCTTGAGAATAAAATATTCAGTTTTCTCTTTGATGCTTTTACGAAGAACAACATCCGGAATCTGCTTCACTAATTTTCTAAAGTTGGACTTAGACTCTTTCATGGATTTCTGCATCTTTGCATAGACTGGGCCATAATTTACTTCTTTACTATCAAGTTCCGATTCCCAATACTTGCACAAACAATCAACGATTTCTCTTCTTTCATTCGCTTCTTTTAGCGAATGTAGTTTCTTTAAATCAGTTTCTTTGAAGGTCATCTTCCTCAAAGTTGTTTTGTAAGGATTAATCCAATAGATAGATTCTATGCATTTGTCAATGTGTTCCGAATACCCGTCAATAAGAGCGTCAATGTTCTTTGTCATCTTATCCCTGTATTCTCCTTTCAATGACCTTCTTTCCTTTCTCATTGTTTTGATAACATCGGGAATGTTATGGTCATAGATTTCGTAAGTAGGAGGAAAATCAACGATGGCTTTTCTTGCCTCCGTAGCATTGATTTTGTAAGTCTTAGACATTTCTTTTACAATTTCGTGTTCGGACTTAACGACAAATTGTGATTTGAGAGATTCAAAAAGAGTCTCAATATCTTCTTCCGACTCCTCCCTAGCCTCGGCTTGTTCGTCTAGTAAATCGCTAGCCTCTCGTAATTCTTGAGCCGTTGCCATATCTAAACCTCAAAAATTCAATCCTCGTATGCCCCTAAACGGGGAAAACGGCCTCTCATTAAATAGGCCCATATCGTCCAGCAATAAGAAATTTTCACTTGCTCTTTGAGTAGCGGCATTTGCTAAAGCGAGACTCATCACCATATCGTCATGCGCTCCAACACCCTCAAATTTACCTTTGTCTGTAATAGAAAACATGGATAATTCTTCAATGAGAGCAGTAGTCACTCTTCTACTTTCCTCATTTCCGTAAGGAAAATGAATTTTAGAATTTTCAAAATTCATCTGTAAGTTCAAAATAATGTCTTGCTTCTTCTTCCTCGTAGTGTTAAAATCATGCACATTGATGTCCGAGATATTCCTCAACTCTTGTGTAAACGATTTTGCGAAAGTATTTGTTTCAAATAGAACCACTTCCGGATTGAAAATCTTACCGATAAGCCTAACCTTCTGTAGATTTTCTCTAAACTCTACATTCTTTGCTCGGTCAATGTAAACAATGGATTTATTGTCGTTTTCATCAACTTCAATGACCGTAATAACATTGTAGTCCCCGTCTGTAGAAATAGCAGGGTCAATGCCAGCGAAATACTTACAACCTTCTCTTCTTCTAGAAGACAAAACTAAATTCTTGTTCTTCGCATTCTCAAGATATTCGGGATTAAACAAAGAGGTTCCCGTAGCGATAGGTACGCACATGTATTCTCTTGTGAACTTGAGAGAGCCAATTTCTGCTTTCCTGTTCATCAAAGAATCGTAGTCCCATCTTTCCGGCCAAAGAGGTTCGTTGAGTGCATTCAAACAAGGATACTTTCTCACAAGATATTGTGAGTTTTCCTCAAGTTGAGAATAAATGTCAGTATAAGAGAAAGGCGTTCCGATGATTCGGAGAGAAGCCGTGTGGTGTAAGGCTGGAATCATGTCACCAAAGAACCAATCTGTAACTTTTTGGATTCCTACAAGACTGAACTCTTTCAAAGGGTCGTCAATGATAATCTCTTGAGGGTGAAGACCACGAACCTGTGAGTTTACGGAACGGGCTACGATTGAGTTTCCGTTTGTCAAATTCATTTCTTCTACGGCCCAACCCTTTGCGCCCTTTGGTTTGAATGCCGATAGAATAGGATTGTTGAACAGTTTGTCAATGGACTTCATGTGCATATTCGTCTGCTTTTGGTTAGAAGACATGTAGACAATTTGGTAAGGGGCAGGTTGGAAGAGTAGATTCCAAGCAACCCAAGAGTGCATAAAAACAGACTTACCGTGACCACGGCTACAAATAATGACATTACGATTGCTATCATCCATAAGAGACAACCATTCTAGTTGGTGGTCTGTCATTTGGAAACCTAGAACATGCTCAAAAAAATACGCAAATGATTTTTGCGAGAGCGACAAATCCATTTGATGCTCTAGGTTGAATTGCGTTATTTCCATTGTATCACCGGAAATTAGCCTTCACAAAGTAAACAGTTTCCTCGGTAACCCCTATGTTTGTGGCGATATTGGCGAAAGAATCTACCTCTTCAACCATCTTCACGATTTCATTCGCTACAATGTTTATCCCCATATCGTTTCGGATAAAGTTAGCAACGCTTGACACATCATCAATGTCCGACAAATCCCCTCTACCGTAGTAAATGGGCATTCCTTTCAAAATTCTAAATGCATCATGCGCTTCCAAAATTTTGTTGCGAATGTCTTTGGACTTTGACAATCGGTTGAAATTGAAATCTAGTTTCTTTATTTTTCTTTCAAATGATTTTCCTAGGGCAGTCTTATTTTCTAACATGAAATCAATAACTTCTGTGAAAGCCGCAATATCACTGATATCAAAATCAACATCTACTTCTTCCGGAGTGACTCCAAAATCTCTTAGAATGGGCTCAATTCTTCCTTTAGCAACAGTCTTCTTGTGGATAGCCCCAATGAGTTTACCAAATCCTTTCTTCATGTTTTTTACAAAGTCCGGTCCAGCCCCTCGGTAGATTTGGCTAAGGCTAGTAAATGCCTTATTTGCACTATTTCGTATCTTTCCGAAATCAAACTGAGTCCTCAAGGAATCCATGAAATTATTGAGGTTGTCGTATTGTTTTGAAGTAAAGGTTGCCCCTCCTCTTTTCTCCAACCTTTGGTATAGAACCGATACTGCCTTTGTAGAAGGCGAAGTTTGCTTTTCTGTTCGTGTATCGGCATAAACAGAAATAATTTTGAATTCCTTCGTTCTTCTCAAATCTCTAAATGAATGTCCTAAAGTCATAATTTTGTTTGAGATAGGGACAAATAAATAGTCATTAAGGGCGTTAATTACAGCATTTACTTTTTCTGCTTGCCCCTCTTCTAATTGTTTCCAAGACATGCCTCTTGATGTAAACGAAGCAGAGTAGGTTCTTTTCTCGGCTTCACCTTTATCCTTGTCCTTTGTACCCCTCTTAGCCTCTGCCACGGTTCCAGTAATAGCGGTAGAGGTTTCACCCCTCCTTCCAATTCTAAAAGCCCCAGTTTCAATAACGCTTGCCAGCCTTTCAATAAACAAAGAATAGTCGGAATTCATGTCCTCTACTAATTTTTCGCTATACTCTATTTTTCCTTCTTTTGAAGTTTCCATCAAGAAGCCTGTAGAAAATTGTGATGGTAGCATAACATTGCTATTTGTTCCTGTAAAGTCGGGAATATCGGATAAAAACTTCTTCAAATTCTTGAGGTCTATTTCATCCATGCCAAAAGTCGTAGCCAAATCATTCACTTCTTCAATGATAGATTCCTTCATTGCGCTTGAGACAAAAATTCCATTCAACATTTTAGAGATGTAATAGCGGCTAATTGGGTCAAGTTTTTCCGAAGTGAAACTAGAAAAATCATCTACCACATCCTGTATCTCTTCTTCTTCCTTGTTTGGGTCTGCTTCGGGGTCTGCTTCCATAGCACCTTCAACAGTTGTAAGGAATTCTTCGTTATCATCCACGCTCCTACCAATCCTCTTTTGGAACGCTTCTAATAAATCCAAAGCCAAAAGTTGGTCATGTGTTTCTTTCACTGACATAGGGGCATACTCAACAATGTAGGGTTTATCTCTAATTTCTTCAAAGGCCGTTTTCAACTTACTCATTTCTTCATTCTCAGCGTCTTCGGTTAAAGCATCAACAGCAGTCACCAAATCCTCATGTTTTTTGCGGATATCAGCCCAATATGCATAGATTTTATCTTTATTTTTCAAAACATTCTTTGAGGTAGCCCCCATAAAGGAAAGAATGTCATCCCGAATTTCCAAAAAACCATCCACTTCTTTTGGCGTGGAGGCTCCTTCTTGAATGGCTAATTTGATTCCTTCGGCAATATTTTTAATCTTCTCACCGAATTGTGTATTGAAAAAATCTATTGTTTCTCCCGTTTTTTCATCTTGGAGCATCCTATCTCTTCTTCTTGCGAACAAAGCACCATCCATATTGGCCGCAGTAATCTCAACCATGGAAGGAACAATATCCTTTGTCCTTAACAAGTCAAGAGTGATTTTTTGACCGTTGTATGAAAGACCACGGAAAAGAGACTCAGCAATTTTATTTTCAAATACTGCTGTGACTTCTCGTCCTCCGATTTCTCCCTTACTTCTTTCGTAGTCCTGTATGATTTGTGCTAACTTTTGGTCTCTTAGCATAGCATTGAGATGTCCACGAACATCTTTGCCGACCAAAGATTCTTTGAAATTCATTTGTTCTGCTTTTTCTTCAAGACCGGAAAGAACAGATTCACGAATAGCCTTTCTTAATCTTCGTAGGCTAGGGCTCTCTTTGTAGGCTTGGTAGGCTTCTTCTGTAAGTGCAGAAACCAAGTCCTTTTCAGTCAATCCTAGTTGAGCAAAGTCTTCTTCACTTATCTTCATTTTTCTACTCTCCTTCGGACTCGGTGATTAAATCGTAATAGCCTAACTCTTTAAAAATTTGGGGGAATTCCTTTTCGTATTTTTCCCTTTTTTCTATAATCTCATTCAGTTTTGCTAAGACCGCTTCATCAAATTCATTCTTAAATTTCATAGAAGTTTCCAACAACTTCTTCCCAAACTCTTCATTGGTAAATTGCTGGTCTCCTTCTTCGGTTAGAAGAGGCTCCAAACTCTCATAGGTAACTCCTATTTTGTAAAGAGTTTCAATGCCTAATCTAGCACCTTCTTCTCCTTCCTTTGTCGGTAAAAAATATTCATTGGTAGTTTGTAGAGAGGTTGAAATCGGAATTGATTTGACATCTTGTTCAATTTCGCTTTGAGTATAGTTCAAACTGTCTTCTTCAATTTCCTTTCTAAACGCCCCTAAGTCGCTCAAATTATCAAGAAGAACAACATTGTTTCGTTCTTCTTCTTTGTAAGGTATCTCTTCTTCTTCTAAAATTTCTATTGCATCCCGATATGACTCGTCATCAAGAAATGCAAAAAATCGGTCTCTTAGGCCTTTACCTAATTCGCCGGGGAAATAAGAGAGAATGTCTTCATCGCTTACTTTGGTAGTCCCTCTCAGCAACCCCTCTAGATAAGACCGTCCCTCTTCAAAGAACTGGCGAAGATAAGTGTTCATGATATAGCCCTTCTTACTCTTGTTGAAAACTATCGTGTTGGGTTTAGTCATGTCTCTTCCGGCAATTTTAGGAACGAGTGTTTTGATAATTGAAGCGGGAACAGACCCCTTTCTCTTTTGGGATTTTTCATTCGCCAAGAATTTGATGTAGTTTACTGTAGTCTCGCTGTCATTGACAATTTGATACTCTCTGCGAGAAGTTGCTCCCTCTGCTGAAACCTTATCTGTAAACGAATCCTTTCTTGGTTTAGGTAATTCTAGATTTTCCCAAAGGTCGGGATAGATAACAGAAACGAATTTTCTGTCTGTCGGTGTATCAATTCCAAGTTTACGATACTGGCCTCCAACATCCAATTCGTCTATAGGGAAGAATGCAATTTTTCTTGCTACTGAACCTTCGGATTCGTAGGCCAATACAAGGAGAGCAGAATGTAATTGTCCTGTAGCGTTCAACTCTGTTAGGAACTTCTCTTTATCATCAAGTTCACCAACGCCCTCTAAAGGAGAATAAATGCTGTTAAAAGCATCCTTCAACTCTTCTTTGGAAACTTGAGAACCATCCTTTTTCTTGGTTCTAGCGTAAGTCAAAGTCCTGCCTTTTATTTTATTAAAGAGAATAGAACCCATACGCTCCTTTTTTGTGCTGTCAGTTTCTTCAACAAA
>VTLG01010524.1_pt1 | contig 26630 bp, 42 predicted proteins | sample 4694571 | NCBI WGS metagenome assembly VTLG01 (sample SAMN12604809, study PRJNA352737) | marine metagenome | biome: ENVO:00000447; feature: ENVO:00000209|ENVO:00000569|ENVO:01000036; material: ENVO:00002151; isolation source: viral sequences binned using virsorter ...
ACCTTAAAGAGGTAATGTCTCGCTATAGAAATAAGTTAGTCTATAATGCAGACACAGGAGAAATAAGAGATGACAAAAAATTCATGTCAATGCTCGAAGACTTCTGGTTACCCAGAAGAGAAGGAGGACGAGGTACTGAAATCACTACGCTCCCAGGTGGACAAAATCTTGGAGAACTTGAAGATGTCAAGTACTTCCAAAAGAAACTCTACCGAGCACTAAACGTTCCAGAGTCACGGTTAGAATCCGACTCAACATTTAATTTAGGTCGTGCTGCTGAGATCACACGAGATGAAATTAAATTCCAAAAGTTTGTCACTAGGTTAAGGAAGAAGTTCAGTTCATTATTCCACGACCTACTTAAGACACAATTAGTTCTGAAAGGTATCATCAGTCTTGAGGACTGGGATGATATGTCAGAGCACATCCAGTACAACTTCATTGCTGACAACTACTTCGCTGAACTGAAGGAGAAAGAGATGCTTACTGAGCGTCTAAACCTAGTCACTGCAATGGATCCATTTGCTGGCCGTTACTTCTCACTTGAATATATCCGTCGTCATATTCTTAGACATACTGACGCAGAGATCAATGAGATTGACGAACAGATTGAGGATGAAATCGAGAAGGGTGTCTTACCAGATCCCGCAACGATTGATCCTGCCACTGGTATGCCTATCGAAGATCCTGCAGCTATGGAAGCTGAAGGAATGGAAGAAGAGGCTCCAATTGGCATAGATAATGTAGAACCTGCGGACTATAAACGTGGGGAATTCTAAATAATACTGATGAGGACTTATTATGCCTAGCATTCCAGCTACTGAAATCGTTGACAAACTGTTTTCCGATAAAAAGGATTTAAGCGGTGAAGTTAATGATGCAATGATGGCACTCTCTAAAGATGCTCTGGATCAGAGAAGACAAGAGATTGCAAAAGATTGGTTAAAAGATTCTGAACCTGAAACTGAAGTAACACCAGAGGAGACACCTAATGAAACTGATAACGGAACAGATTGAAGACATTCAAGTACTTGAAGAGAGTACAAAGAGTGGTAAGAAAAATCTGTATATCGAAGGCACGTTTCTCCAGGGCGAGATTAAAAATCGCAATGGAAGGATGTATCCTATGGCTACTCTCCGAAGAGAAGTTGGTAAATACAACGAAAGTTTCGTCAAGTCAGGTAGAGCACTTGGAGAACTCGGTCATCCCGAAGGTCCAACTGTTAACCTAGATAGAGTATCTCATCTAATCACATCTTTGCAAGAAGATGGAACAAACTTCAAAGGAAGAGCACGTATCCTTGAGACCCCTATGGGTAACATTGCTAGGTCTCTTTTAGGAGAAGGAGTCAAATTAGGGGTATCCTCACGCGGGATTGGATCCCTAAGAAGGACTAGTGAAGGTGTAAATGTTGTCGCTGATGACTTTATGCTTGCCACTGCTGCTGATATTGTGGCAGATCCCAGTGCACCAGACGCTTTTGTGTCTGGAATAATGGAAGGAAAGGAGTGGGTCTGGGAGAATAATATTCTCAAAGAACGTGAACTCCGCACAATTAAGCAAGGTTTGGACAATGCTCCAAACGCAAAAGTAATCGAAGAGATGAAAGTTTCCGCATTCGCAAAACTTATGAACTCTCTATAGATTATAAATATTTTTTAGATTAATTCCAGTAAGAATTTATTAAGGAGACAAACTAATGTCGGATGAAACAGTAAAGGCATCTGAAGAACAAACCCAAGAGGTCACCGAAGCTAAGTTCGACGGTGCCGTTGCTGATGGTTCTTCACTCGGATCAGTCGAAGTTCTAGGTGGACCTACACCTCAGAACTCTAAGCCTGATGACGATAGCAACAAGCTTAAGACACCTAGTCAAACACAAGCAGCTTCCCCTAAGACAAAACCATCTGCTGCAAGCAGCAAGAAGGCTGAGTCTGTAGAAGCAGAAAATGCTGACGGTGAAAACTTAATTGAGATAGATGTATCTCAAGACGTTGCTGCCCTCACAGAGGGAGAAGAACTCTCCGAAGAGTTCAAGAATAAAGCAGCAACAATCTTCGAAGCTGCCGTCGTCTCACGCCTCAACGAGGAACTTGAGAGAGTACACGAAGAGTACGCCAAGGGACTTGCCGAAGAGGTAGAAGGAGTTAAGACCGAACTAGCCGAAAAGGTAGATGAGTATCTTACTTATGCCGTTCAAGGTTGGTTAGATAGTAACAAGTTAGCAGTTGAAACTGGTCTCAAAGCAGAGATCGCTGAGAACGTTGTTGCAGGTCTCAAAAAAGTATTCGTCGAGAACCACATTGAGGTTCCCGAAGAAAAAACTGATCTCGTACATAGTATGGCATCAGAACTTGATTCAATGGAAGCAAAACTCAACGAGCAAATTGAAAAGAATGTTGGCCTCAGCACCAGTGTTGCAGGTTACGTTAAGAATGGGATTGTGAGCGAGATTTCTGAAGGATTAGCATCTACTGAAAAGGAGAAGCTAGCAAGTCTTTCTGAAGGGGTTGAGTTTGAAGATGAAGAGTCATTCCGCAGCAAGGTAGAAACTCTGAAGGAGTCGTACTTCTCCAGCAAGCCTGCTAAAGCAGACGTAGAAACCGTTGCAGAAGACGTACAACCAGTTGTGGACAGTGAAATCACAGAGTCTATGTCACGTTACGTAGATGCTCTGAAGCGTTTCAAAGCCTAAATGACTAATTGATTAATTAACCAAATTTTCCAAGGAGAAAAAAGCAATGTTCAATTCTGAACAGTTGCAGGAAAAGTGGAACCCCGTTCTCGATTGTGATGGTCTTGATTCAATCAAAGACAATTACAAGAAAGCGGTCACCGCAGTCCTGCTCGAAAACCAAGAAAAGTTTTTAAGAGAAGAAGCTGGAGTTCTTACAGAAGCAGCTCCAACAGTTAGCACAGGATCAACCTCATCCGTTGCAGGTTTCAGTGCTAGTGCTACAGCAACAGGTCCTTCTGCTGGTTTCGACCCAGTATTGATTAGCCTGATTCGCCGTTCAATGCCTAAGCTAATTGCTTATGACATTGCTGGTGTTCAGCCTATGACAGGTCCTACAGGTCTGATCTTCGCAATGCGCTCACGCTATGGTACTAACCGTACTGCTGGTGCTGAGTCATTCTTCAACGAAGCAGACTCACAGTTCTCTGGTACTGACGCAGCTCAGACCAGTGGATTCGGTTCACAAGGTTCTGCACAAGCAGGAAGCAACCCAGGTGTTCTTAACGATAGTGGTACATACACTAACGGTACTGGAATGCGTACAGACGAGTCTGAGACTCTAGGTACTGGGTCTAACGCTTTCGCTGAAATGAACTTCAGCATTGAGAAAGTAACGGTGACTGCGAAGTCTCGTGCTTTGAAAGCTGAGTACAGTTTAGAGCTTGCTCAAGACCTTAAGGCAGTTCACGGTTTAGACGCTGAGTCTGAACTAGCAAACATCCTCTCAACTGAGGTACTTGCTGAAATCAACCGTGAAGTTGTTCGTACTGTATACAAGGTTGCAAGACCTGGTGCTCAGAACAACACTGCAACTGCTGGAACCTTCGACCTCGACGTTGACTCCAACGGTAGATGGTCTGTTGAGAAATTCAAAGGTCTCTTATTCCAGATTGAAAGAGATATGAACGCGATCGGGCACGAAACTCGTCGTGGAAAAGGTAACATCTTGATCTGCTCTGCTGACGTTGCATCTGCATTGTCAATGGCTGGCGTTCTTGATTACACACCTGCTCTTTCTGGCAACAGTAACTTACTTCCTGATGACAACAGCAGCACACTTGCTGGAACTCTAAACGGACGTATCAAGGTTTACGTTGACCCATACTCTGCTAACGTTAGTGATTCTCACTTCTATGTTGGTGGTTACAAAGGTGGTTCTGCATATGATGCAGGAATATTCTACTGCCCATACGTTCCTCTACAGATGGTTCGTGCGGTTGGTCAGGATACCTTCCAGCCCAAGATTGGATTTAAGACAAGATACGGTCTTGTTGCAAACCCATTCGCTGAGGGAACAACTCAGGGTGAAGGCGCACTTACTGCTAACGCTAACCGTTACTACAGACGTGTTCTTGTTAACAACCTTATGTAAGAAGAATATTATATTCTTACTTCAACACCAAGAGACCCTACGGGGTCTCTTTTTTTATGCTTTGGACCTAAATATTTGCACTCATATTAGGACATTGCTAATGACCCATTACACTGTAGGGTACTTAGACCAGTCACGACACCACCAAGAAGTTTGTATCACTGCCGAAGACTCTTGGGATGCCAGAAGAATTGCTCAAGAAGATGTATCTTGGATACACGATCACCCAAATGCTGTAGACTGTATAATGCCAGAAGGCTCTTTATTCGGTAACGTATAATGAACGGAAGACTAGACAAAGTTACAATGACTGCAAAGCTAACACGTCTTAAGATCGAGCTAGCTGATAAATGTAAGAGGAATGAGATGGGAGAATGGGAATGCATAGGTGCAGACAGGTATCTTAACAAGACACTTGAAATTCTAGACGAGTTCTATATGTGACTAAATAGTGATAGGCGGTGCTCACCAAAATAGTTAATGTCTTTCACTAGTCAAATCTCAAATAGGAATTTCTTATCACCAGGTGGTTTCCGTTTTTCACTGGCAAAGTTTCCCAAGGTGGCATACTTTGCACAGTCTGCTAACGTGCCAGAGATGGCTGTTAGCCTCGTAGAGCAACCTACGATGTATCGTCCTATCAACTTAGAAGGTAGTATCTCCTATGGAGAGTTTGCTTTAACCTTCTTGATTGATGAAGATATGGAGAACTATCTTATACTCCATAACTGGATGAGAGCATTGGGTGTACCAGATAACTTCAAAGAGAGACAAGACTTCATAGACAATCAACCTATGAGTCTTAAAACTAACTACGGTAAATCTCTAGGTGATCTCAGGTATGCTGATGGTACTCTATCGATTTTAAATTCTAACTTCCAACCACTTTATAATGTGAACTTCAAGGATTTGAAACCAACGTCCTTAAGTACTTTAGAATTTGACGCTACACTAACCGACCAAGAGTATTTCCAGTCGAGTGTATCTTTTGATTATACATCATACGAGATTCAATCACTGTCAGGTACTCGTAAAACTAACCTGCAATAGATTATGACTCTATCGAAACAGACTGTGGAGCATCTAGATGATGCCAGTGGCAGCATACGTGCTGCATTGAAATATGCTTCTATCAATGAGAAACCATTAGTGGTTTCAAACCTTGCAAAACTTCTTACTGATATAGATCACATTAAGACGTTTGAACACATTATGGATATTATGGAGGAGCACACAGGTGGCATTACTTGATGAACTACAGGAGTCTTGGAGTAAGGACTGTCTGTTTGATGAGTTAAATCTAGGTGAGGAATCTCTGGTAGTACCTAGACTACACCAGAAGTATCACATCTATTACAACAAATATAAATTGGTCCTTGAGGATGAACGACAAAAACTCAAGAGGATCAAACGTGAGAGATGGTTATTCTATAATGGTAAAGGTCCAGATAAATCAGGTAAATACTTTGACCTTAAAGTACTGAAGGGTGATATCAATACATTCCTAGAATCAGACGAAGAGATACAAGTACAGTCTTTAAAGATCTGTTACTTTGAAACGTGCATCACGTATATAGAGAACATACTCAAGATGATCAATAACCGTGGCTTCCAAGTGAAGAACGCTATTGATGCCAAGAGATTTGAGTTCCCAGTCTGATGACTTCTATTGAAAAAAAGAATGATGTCTATCTTAGGATAGGTACTGAGCAACATATCCATCACGAGTTATCTGAATATTTTACCTTCGAAGTTCCTGAAGCACAGTTTCTTCAGAGACAACGTAGGTACAAGAGATGGGATGGGAAGATCAGACTATACTCACCTGGTACTGGTGAGCTGTATGTTGGTCTCTTTAATTACCTGGTTGAATGGTTAGAAAAGATGGGGTACGATTACTCCATCAATGATAACGAAAACTTCGGAACACCAGGAGAATTAGATGGAGAAGTATCACCACAGACAATTGCTAGTTTTGTTAGATCTTTGGGTTTGCCTGTCAAGATCAGAGATTACCAACTCAAAGCAGTTTATTCAGCACTTCTACGATATAGGAGACTCATACTCAGCCCTACTGGATCAGGAAAGTCACTTATAATATATTGTTTAATGCGTTGGTATCTCAAGAGAAATCTTGAAGTATTAATTATTGTACCAACTACATCATTAGTTGAACAATTATATAAAGACTTTCAATCCTATGGATTCTATTGTGAAGGTACAGTAGATCAGATCTATGGCGGTAAAGAAAAACATACCAAAGCACCTGTTATAATTAGTACGTGGCAGTCCATCTATAAAGAGGACAAGTCATACTTTAAACGTTTCGATGCGGTGATTGGTGATGAGGCACACTTATACAAGGCAAAGAGTCTCACGGGTATACTTTCTAAGTGCTTTAACGCTAAACACCGTGTGGGTCTTACTGGTACTCTCGATGGTCTTCAATGTAACCAACTAGTATTAGAGGGATTGTTTGGTCCTGTAGAAAGGAGTGTAAGGACAGCAGACCTACAGAAAGCAAACTACTTAAGTGATCTTAAAATAAACATTCTTGTATGTAAGCATAAGTATATTGGATTTGATACCTATCAGGATGAGATTAATTATATAATAGGACATAGAAAACGGAACAAAATTATCACAGGACTAGCGAGAGACCTTAATGGTAACACACTTATCCTGTTCAATTTCATAGAGAAACACGGTGATGTCTTATGGGATCTGCTAAATAGTATTAACAAAACAAAACAATTGTTTTATATTCACGGAGGTGTACCCACCGATGAACGTGAAGAAGTACGCCAAATATGTGAGACATCATCTGATTCAATCATACTTGCTTCGTACGGTACCTTTAGCACTGGTATCAATATAAAAAACTTACATAATGTTATTTTTGCATCACCAACTAAGTCTAGAGTACGTAACCTACAATCAATAGGACGTGCTTTAAGGAAGCACGATTCGAAAGGTCGTGCTACTCTGTATGACTTCGCTGATGATATTAGCAATGGTCGCTTTAGGAATTTTACTTTGAATCATTTGACTGAACGGATAACCCAATACCAAGGGGAGAAGTTTAATTATTCCATCACTGAGATCAATTTAGGAGAGAACGAATGAGCCAAACCTTAAGTTACATTAGACCTGATGAAGAATTCTTTGGAGTTATTAAACTCTTAAACGGAGAAGAGATCATCGGTCGAATCGTTGTGACTGAAGAAGATGGTGGACATCTTGCTTTCATTCAGGATCCTGCTAAGGTACACGCAAATGAAACGGTGTCGGAAGGAAGACGAGCAGTTGCAGTAGGACTCAAGAAATGGATGGTCTTCTCTGCTGAAGACTTTTATATCATTCCTGAAGATAGGATTCTAACTATAGCACCACTAAGTACTGAAGCAATATTAATGTATAAGTATTTTGTTAAGTCTGAAATGGGCGCACGGCACCCAGGAAAACCTGCTGAGGAAATCGAACCCGATGATACTATGGGTCTCATTGGAAAAGTAGATGACCACAGACAAAAGTTAGAGGATCTATTTAATTCAGATAAAAGCTAGAGTTATCCAACCAACCCTGACAGTGTTGAGTCTACTCATATTTGACCACCTTGTCAAGCTTCCTATTTTTGTGCTATAATTTTGTTATGAAATTCCCTTATAGATATGGCATTTATGGTGGCGAGGAAGAATACTAAAAATCAACACTATGTCGATAACCAAAAGTTCCTCAAGGCAATCGTGGACTATCGAGATAAGGTTGAATTGTCTAAAATTAGGGAGACAAAGAAACCTAGAATAGATGAGTACATAGGAGATTGCTTTCTAAAGATTGCAACGCACCTGTCATATAGACCTAACTTCATCAACTATATGTACAAGGAAGATATGATATCCGATGGAGTAGAGAATTGTGTGCAGTACATAGATAATTTTGATCCAGCAAAGTCTAAGAACCCCTTCGCATATTTTACACAGATAGTATACTATGCTTTCCTAAGAAGGATTGCTAAAGAGAAAAGGCAGATGGATATAAAGGATAAGATCATAGAGAAGAGTGGGTTCGATCAGGTATTCCATTCAGATGATCCTTCAGCATCAGCAGAATTAAGTGGTATCAAGTCTCGTATAGAAATGAACTCTAGATACTAATGGATGAATTTAATGCTAGAGGTGCATCAACGCACGGTTATACTAATCCATCACAGAAGGTTGACACAGCATATGTAGAGTCACAGTCTGAAGAGACAGACAAGCACGGCTTTACTATAAAGAAGAAACCAGGTGGATTAAGATCAGTACGGTTATCAGTAGAAAACTGTGAACAACTTGCTGGTCTAGATAAGAACGTAATGGCATCCTTGCTAAAGGGTGAATGGAATGAGTGGACAACATCCGATCATTCTGGTAGAATGTCCAAGAAGATTGTAATCGAGTATGACATCACACAAAAAGATCCTGCTGATAACTGATCAGCACTTTGGTGTACGAAACGACAATCAAGTTTTTATTGAGAAGTACAGAGAATTCTATACTACTATAGTACTCCCATATATTCGTAAGCACAAGATTGATACGGTCTTATGTCTAGGGGATACGTTTGACAAGAGAAAGAGTATCAACTTCTTGAGTCTTGAAGCTGCTAGAGAGATGTGGTTTGACCCCATCAGAGAGTTGGGTGTCAAGATGTATATGCTGATAGGTAACCACGACATCTATTATAAGAACACTCTTAAGATAAATGCTCCACAACACTTATTAAGTGGATACGATAATATAGAAATTATAGATGAACCAAAGCACATTGTTATTAATGATAAGAAGATTTTAATGCTTCCTTGGATCTGTGATGACAATCGTGAAAAAACTAATAGTTTAATTGAACAGTCAGATGCCACGGTATGTCTAGGACATTTAGAATTAACAGGATTTGAGGCTATACCTGGAAGGTTTATGGAGAACGGTGATGATCCTTCAGTCTATGATAAATTTGATCTAGTTTGCTCAGGTCATTTCCATCATAAGTCAAAGAAGGGTGTCGTTAATTACCTTGGTAACCCGAACCAAATATACTGGAATGATTACGGTCTAAATCGTGGGTTCCATATACTAAATACAGATACATTACGTTTACAATTCCATAAGAATCCTTATACAATTTTCAACAAGTTATATTATGATGATGTGCAGAAGGAATATGAAACACTTCCTGACTTTTCACGATTAAAAGGATCGTATGTTAAAGTGATTGTACAGCAGAGAACTAATCAAGTATGGTTCGATCGCTATATCAAATCACTTCAAGATACTAATGTTGCTGACTTAAAGATCATAGAGGATCTAACTTTAGATCTAGATGATGTTGATGAATCTCTGGAGACAGAGGATACAATGACAATCTTGGAAACCTATGTCCAAGACTTAGAGGATTCTATAGACAAGACTAGTGTAGTTACTATTCTAAAATCATTGTACACAGAAGCACTTAATCTTTGATGTTTATCTTGTTAGACAAAAAATCTGGTGGAGTATATGCTGTTACTGACGAGAAGACTGGTCAGAAGTGTGTACAAATATTTGTTGACAAGGATGACGCAGTACGCTATTATGGTATGCTAGAAGCAGTTGACTATAAGCGTCCTTTAGAAGTGACCGAAGTTGAGGAGGACATTGTTATAAACAATTGTTCTGCACACAGTTATAATTACACGTTCATCAATCCTGAAGATCTTGTTATTCCACCGTTATGATCACCTTTGAGAAGATTCGTTGGAAGAATTTTCTAAGTACAGGCAACCAGTTCACCGAGATTGACTTCACCAAAACTGTATCCACTCTAGTGATTGGATCAAATGGTGCTGGTAAATCAACGATGTTGGATGCTTTGTGCTTTGGATTATTCAACAAACCATTCAGGAAGATCACAAAGTCACAGTTAGTTAATAGTATTAATGAGCGTGAGACTATTGTAGAGATAGAATTTACGATTGGTACAATAGATTATAAGGTAGTACGTGGTATAAAGCCAGGTGTATTTGAGATGTATCGTAATGGTACCCTGATAGATCAGGATGCTGCCAATAGGGACTACCAGAAATACCTTGAGCAAAGCATATTAAAATTAAACTTTAAGTCATTTACACAGGTGGTTATATTAGGGAGTAGTACATTTGTTCCCTTTATGCAGTTAGGTGCTCCTCATAGACGAGAAGTTATTGAGGATCTATTAGACATACAAATATTTTCTTATATGAATATGCTCCTGAAGGAGCGTGTAAAGGATAACAATGCAGTGCTACGTGAGTGTAAGCACGAGTTGGAGATGGCAACTAATAATATTAAGTCACAGGAGAAGGTACTATCAAAACTTACTACTGTAAACAAGGAACGTATTGCACATCAACAACAGAGGTTTGATGAGAATGAGGAACGAATGTGTAGCCTCAAGAATGAGATTGAAGAATTCCAAGTGAAGATTAATAAACTCAGTGATGCTAGTCAGAAGTTAGTTGATAAGGAAGCAGAGTATCAGAAGGCATTTGGTATTAAGAGTAAGATAGATGCTAGATGTGAGAAGGTATCTAAGGATATAAAATTCTTCGAAGACAATTCTTCTTGTCCTGTATGCTCACAAGATATTGAAGATAAGTTTAGAAAGGTTAAGATTAATAACTTGTCTACTAAGGAACAAGAACTTAACGATGCAGGAGCAGAGTTAGAGAAACAAGTTGCTAGGAGTCTCAGAACGATTGAGAAACTTAGACAGGATACATCTAACGTAACAGAATTTCAATTTGAAATACGTCGTCTGGTCAATGAAGAACAAAAGTTAATGAAACAGAATACAGATATTCTGACACAGATTAGATCTCTAGGTGATCAACCAGATATTAAAGGTGAAGAGGAACTACTAACCAGACTACAACAGGAGTTTGACGAGAAGGAGACTGCTTGTTCAGGTGTCAATAAAGAAGCACAAGACTTTAAGTTAGTCAGTGGTCTCTTAAAAGATGGTGGTATCAAGGCAAGAATTATTTCTAAGTACATTCCTATCATCAATCAAAGGATCAATAAGTATTTGACATCAATGGATACATATATTAATTTCACCTTGGATGAAGAGTTCAGTGAAGTAATCAAGTCACGTCACCGTGATAGATTCTCCTACTCATCCTTCTCTGAAGGAGAGAAGCAGAAGATTGACTTAGCACTACTCTTTACTTGGAGACACGTTGCTAAACTAAAGAACTCTATTATTACAAATCTATTAATACTTGATGAAGTGTTTGATAGTTCACTAGATAATACAGCGACTGAAGAACTACTTAAGATCCTTAAGGAGATCACTTCTACCAATACTAATATGTTTATTATCTCTCACAAGGGTGATGTACTCCTAGACAAGTTTGATAGAACTATCAAGTTTGATAAGGTTAACGAATTTTCTAAGGTGTTTGAAGATGTTTGATATACCATTCTATACAAGTAACAATGAGTATGGTGATCATTGTAAGTTACGCAAGGCTTTACTAGAACGACGTGATGAATTCTGTTGTGAGCAAAACAAATTCTATGGTACGGGTTACAGCACTATCCATACAAACCCCGATATACATAAGGAGTATCCTGACTTTAATGAACTTTTGTTACAGAAGCAGGAACTATTTGATCCTGACCTCGTGGTTACACACTGTTGGGTTAACGTCAATCCAAAAGGCGGTTTCCAAATGCGGCACAACCACGCCGAATGTGATGTTGCAGGAACCTACTATCTTCAGGTTCCACCTGGCAATACTGGCGACCTTTATCTCTATCATCCTGCACACGCAGTAGAGACTACTTGGAGAATAAGACCTTATTGGCCAACAACACATTGTCAGATACCACGTGAAGGTGATCTATATTTCTGGCCAGGTTATCAGGATCACGAAGTGAGAATGAATGAAGAAGATGATGAACGATGGTCACTATCATTTATGATGTCCATCCCAGATGATATAAGACAAAACCGATTCCCTAATCTACCGAGACCAAGATGATTTTCCTAATTTCAATAATGTCATTTGCAAATTTTGTATTCTATCCACTAGTGGTAGGTGCAATCATTGCAGTTATAATAGAACAGATCCTTAGAGCACGTGGTGATGAAGCTAATGAAGCAGATGTTAAGAAGGTTCTAGTCTCTATGGGCATACGTAAGTATTTGATTAGACAAGCGTGGATATTTAATATAATATGGTTTGTAGGTTACTTCATTCTTATGCTAACTATAGGAAGGCAGCAACCTCAATCAATGCCCGACCTTATTTGGCAAGGATGATTTTACCAGGAACTACAGTTACAGTTAAGAATCCACATTCAATCTATCGTGGTTATGTTGGATTCGTTCAAAGGATTAGTGGCGATCGTGCTGCTGTCCTCTTTGATAATTATTCTCCGTGGGAGAAGATGATCACATTTCCAATTTCAGATCTAGTGGAGGGTGGACGTGGACCTAAATGATAACAACATAGTAGAAGTTCTTAGTGAACTTGTCCCATACATCGAAGCAGATGGTGGGTGGTTAGAATATGTTGAGACTGATTACACAACAGAAGGAGCATACGTTAAGGTAAGACTTGGTGGTGCTTGTTCTAGTTGTGCTATGAGTTCTCAAACATTAAAGATGGGTATTGAACGTAAATTAATGGAAGAGATTCCAGAGATTAAAGGAGTCATCCAAGTGTTATGAAGATTACCCAAAAGATTATTGATGACCTCACTGAGGCACTCGCTCATACCAAGAAGGATGGTACTGAGAATTGGAAGGATGGTGACGAGATTGATGTCTGTCTAGGTGGCACGTTTGCCAACGACAAGTTCATCTCTCTGATCAATCGTTCCAAGGAGAAGTGATTGACTTTATGGTCGAACTTTTTCCCACGCATTTACACGTGTTCGTTCACGATGATCCTCTTATTGACGAGGAGATAAATGGAATTCCTGATGATCCAGACATCCTATCTCACCTGAGTGTAGGTGCCAAGGAAGAAATTCTCTATGGGTCACATACAGGGATGAACGATCTCCAGTTGTTTCAGAAATATAATTTGCCACGGTTGAGAGCGTTCTGTGAAAAGTCATTAGCGAGTATTGATCCTATAGTCACGATAGCGCAGTCTTGGATGAATAGGGGTCCGAAGGACAGTTTCCAAATTGCACACACCCACGCTGGTTTCTCAGTATCTGGTGTATACTATCATCAGGACTGTGTTCCTGATATGGGTGGGATCGTATTCATCAATCCGAATCCTCATTCTAAGATGTGCTTATGGGGTACAGAGGAAGGTCGCCACTTCCCTGCTACTCCAAGGACTCTCGTCTTATTCCCATCTTGGTTAGAACATAAAACTGAAAAGAACCTTATAGATACTCCTAGAGTATCAATCGCTTTCAATGCAAAATGACAACTCCGAACTGGCAACACAATTCTGGGAAGCCACCCAAACGTAAGTTAAAACCACGTGCACTTAAGAGTGCAAGAGACAGACGCAACCACTTGATAAAGTGTCTACTAAAGACCTCCGACCGCCATCGGGGGTCTTATACTATGTACATACACGAGGAAATTAATGACAGTCAACAGAGAAGTCAAAGGAACCCTAGCAAGACTACTTGCTACAGAAGATCTAGTTGTGGAGCATCGTCAGTGTGAGACTGCTCAGTTCGATGTAGAGCGTAGGGTACTGACACTTCCTATCTGGGACAAAGCATCAGAGAACGTATACGATATGCTTGTATCTCACGAAGTAGGACACGCTCTATACACTCCAAGAGAGTGGGAGTATGGCAAAGTTCCCCAGTGCTTCCTTAATGTTGTAGAGGACGCACGTATCGAGAAGTTGATGAAGCGTAGATACCAAGGTCTTCCTAAGACATTCTTCGCAGGTTATAAAGAGTTAGATGAAGAGGACTTCTTCGATGTACAAGGAAATGTTGAGAAGTTTGCATTGATTGATAAGATAAACTTATTCTATAAGATCGGTAACTATCGTTTCATCCCATTCACTGATGAAGAGCAGGAGTATGTAGATAGAGTTGGTAAGACTGAGACCTTTGAGGAAGTTGAAGAGGTTGCTCTTGAGATTTACAACTATATGAAGGAAGTATATCAGGATCAGAAGGAAGAAGAAGCACAAGAAAATGATTCAGCATTCGATCTACCATCACTTGAAGGAGATACTCCTGATATGGGTGATGATTCACAAGATCCTTTCTCAGAGGAAGCACCAATCGATTCTGACTCTGATGATGGTACTGAAGCAGAGGGTGGTGATGTAACATCAGATGATTATCAGGAGAAGGGTGCAGGAGATGAGGCAGGTGATCCATTCCAATCACTAACTGATAGAGCATTCACTGATAAGGTTAAGGAGTATGTACAGACAGGTGGATATGATACTGAGTATGTTGAGATCGGTAAGGTTGATACTAAGAAGTTAGTTATCTCTTGGAAAGAAATCCTTAAAGTATCAGAAGAAAGATACCATCTTGAACCACCAACAAATGAGCACGAGGAGCATAGATATAATTACGAACAGGGAGATATAATAAGATCTGAGGAAGAGTATAGAGAGTTCTTCAAGCAATCCCAAAAGGAGGTCAACTACCTTGTCAAAGAATTTGAGTGCAGGAAATCAGCTTCGGCGTATGCTCGTGCTACTACTAGTCGCACTGGGGTTCTCGATACAACGAAGCTTCATACTTACAGATACAACGAGGATCTTTTCAAGAAGATAACAAACATACCTGAAGGTAAGAACCACGGTATGATCTTCTTACTAGACTGGTCTGGTTCAATGAGCAACTGCTTATTTGACACAATGAAGCAAGTTCTTCAACTTACTTGGTTCTGTCAGAAGGTTCAGATCCCTTTCAGGGTCTACGCTTTCACCAATAGTGCTTATGGTTTCACTAACTACTATGAACCAACTGAAGATAGGTTCAAAGAGAAAGAAGGACATATCTCTTTCAACAAGGGGTTTGGTCTCCTAGAGATGCTTTCATCTGATGCTAGTAGGAAGGAGCAGGATCGTCTTGCCTTATCACTCTGGAGAAATGCTGGTACTAACAGTTATGTACCTAAGCAGTGGGGACGTATGTACAATATGGGATGCCCACCAATACTATCTTTATCTGGAACACCATTGATAGAAGCAGTTGCTGCTATGCAGTCAGTGATCCCAACTTTCCAAAAGGAGACTGGTGCTGAGAAGATCTCTCTAACTATTCTTTCTGATGGTGAGTCTGCACCACCTTCATACGCTTGTCGTCGTGATCATCTATACTCTAAGTATTCAGATCTAATAGGTGATGAACCAAAATTATGGGTCAATTCACTGAGTGGTCGTTGCCAGTTAAGAGATCGTAAGACTGGAAGAACTTATCCAAAGAAAGATCATCCAACTGAGCAGTTGGTAGTCTTCCTTCAGAACCTTAAGGACTCAATGCCTCACGTAAACATCCTAGGGTTCAGACTAGTAGCACCACGTGATGTTAAGCAGTACTTCAGACTCATTCAGTTTATGGGATTTCATAAGGAGCATTATGAAGAAGCAGTTAGGAAGTTCAGAAAGCAGAAGTTCTATGAGTGCAAAGATTCACCCTATGACAAGTTGTACATTATGCCTGTAGCAGGATTGAGTGAGGAGACATCCTTAGATGATCTTAAAGAGGACGCAACTAAGGGACAGATCGGTACAGCATTCAAGAAGATGTTCAGGAACAAAGCGAACAATAAAAAGATGCTCACATCATTCGCTGAGACAGTTGGATAAGTGTCTACTAAGGGGTCGCAAGACCCCTTTTTTACACTATACTTAATTCATAGCAAACAAATCAAATCTAAATGGCATTCCAAACTGAAATCCCTGTTACCACCGAAGGCGTACTTGAGTATCTTACAAGTAACTTTGGTACTGAAGTCGGTACACCAGAATTGTTGAAAGCAGCAGACGAATTCAAATGTTCATACGCTACAATCAAGAAGAGACTCAAGCAGTACAAAGCATCCATCGGTAAGTGGAACTTAACTATCGAAGAGGCACGTGAGGTTTTTGAAAAGCAGATCGTTAAGTCAGATCCTAAAGTATCTTTGGTACCTCAAGCGGATCCACTCTATGTTCCGTTCGGAAACTTTAACTCTATTAAGAAGATTATCAAGTCTAAAGTTTTCTACCCAACCTATATTCAAGGACTCTCAGGCAACGGTAAAACATTCGGTGTTGAACAAGCTGCGAGTTCTCTAAATAGAGAGTTGATTCGAGTTAATATTACAATTGAAACCGACGAAGATGACCTTATTGGTGGGTTCCGTCTTAATGATGGGAGCACTGTATGGCATAATGGTCCAGTTATCGAGGCACTGGAAAGGGGAGCTATCCTACTTCTAGATGAGATTGACCTCGCTTCTAACAAGATCCTCTGCTTACAATCTGTTCTAGAGGGTAAGGGAGTCTTCCTGAAAAAGATCGGTAGATATGTGAAACCAGCACCTGGCTTCAATGTGATTGCCACAGCAAACACAAAGGGTAAGGGTTCAGACGACGGACGTTTCATCGGTACTAATGTATTGAACGAAGCGTTCTTAGAGAGATTCGCAATCACCTTGGAGCAAGAGTACCCAACACCAGTCACGGAAGTAAAAATTCTGAATAAGCAATGTGCTGACTCAGACTTCTGTGCACGTCTTGCTGACTGGGCACAGATCATCAGAAAGACCTTCGCTGATGGAGGTATCGATGAGGTGATCTCAACACGTCGTTTAGTTCACATTGTAAAGGCATTCGACATCTTTGGTTCAAAGGAAGATGCTATCCAGTTCTCCATCAATCGTTTCGATGATGAGACTAAGCAAGCGTTCCTAGAATTATATGATAAGATCGATGCTGACTTCAATAAGGATGACTTGACTGATCAACCAAACTGATGTACACTTAATTCAAATGGATCTTCCAGTAGACGACCAAGAACTAACAACAGTAATTGCCGCCCTTAAACTGGGTGGCGATACTGCGTTACACAACAAACTCAAATTAGTCAAGGAACTCAGAGATCTGGGTTTACCTTACAAGAAGATCCTTAGAGAACAGTATGGTTATGCAATGTAAGTACAATGAAGAAGAGATTCTCCGAGAAGTATCGGATTACATCTCTCACACCTATCGAGGTCACTACAGTACTGGAGGAGTACAAACTTTAGATCTCATTGATTCAGTAGGTGACGCAGAGGCATTCTGTAGAAGTAATATTCTAAAGTATGCCTCTCGTTATGACAGAAAAGGTTCAGCACGTAAGGACATCATTAAGATAATCCACTACGCTGTGCTATTATGTCATTTCAATGATAAGACTGCTAGAGCACAAGCTATCAACGATGGTACTACAGCATTCTCTGTAGATTATGATAAATGATCACCTTCACTCCACATTATGTCCCTTGTCAAACTCAGTAAAAAGACTCAGAACCTCCTTAAGAACTTTGCCACGATCAACAAGTCGATTGTTATTGATCCTGGCAACAGCATCAGGACATTATCTGTCAACAAGAACATCTTTGCTTCTGCTCTTGTCAGCGAAAACTTCCCTCAAGAGATTGCCATTTATGACCTCGGTAATTTCTTATCTACTCTCTCACTCTTTGAGAGTCCAGTCTTCGACTTCTCAAACTCTTCGAAGCTTATCACAACAGACGAAACCTCTAACTCAAGAGGAACGTTCTACTATTCTGACCCTTCTATGATTCAGCAGGTACCTGATAAGGGTATCCAAATGCCAGAGGTGGATGTAGAATTTAGTTTAAAGACTGATACGTTACAGGATCTTATTAGAGCAGCAAGTGTTTATCAGGTTCCTGACCTATGCTTGTATAACAAGGGTGATGAGATTAGGTTACAGGTATGTGATAAGAAGAACGAAACATCAAATACATATTCAGTTCCAGTTGGTAAGCACAATGGTACTACAGACTTCTGTTACTGTTTTAAGGTAGAGAATCTTAAGATTCTACCAGGTGATTATGCAGTTAGTGTTGCCAAGAATAAGGTGAGTCACTTTGTATCAGCAGCAAACAATGTAGAGTATTACATTGCACTTGAACCAGATACAAAATGAAACCAACAATGATATCCCTCAAGCAAGACCTATTCAGACTACCCTGTGTAATTGCACACGTACCTGAGTGGCAGGATGTGAAGAGGGATTTCTTGTCACTTGTTAACTGGCAGGATCCTGAGTGTCAATTAGATCATTGTTATAGTGATTACTTCAGGTACTTTGCTCAAGGTGAGCAACCACCATATCATATGGATCTAATGAAGATCCTTGAAGGTCCACTGGACTTCTTTGCTGATGATAATCCTGGTGCCACTGTAATGAGTTCTTGGTGTCAGAAGTATGGTGCTAATCAGATGCACCCTGTACATACTCACGGTGTGATAGGTTACTCAGCAGTGTTCTATGCACAGTTGGGTAGAGCACACAAACCAACTTGTTTCTTCTCACCATTTCCTGACCCTTGGTCTGGATTCATTGATGAGACTATTCCAAAATGTGAAGAGGGTGATATAATCTTCTTCCCATCACAAGTTATGCACCAGTCGTTACCACACGCTGCTGCTGAGGATAGAATTATATTCTCATTTAATATTATGCAATCCCCTGAGACTCTCTATGTCTGATTTTCTATGGTGTGAACAGTACCGTCCTCGTAAGATAGAGGATTGTATTCTTCCTGATAATCTCAAGACTGTTCTACGTAAGTTTGTAGAGCAGAAGAAGATACCAAATCTATTACTGTCAGGTCCACCAGGTATAGGTAAGACCACAGTAGCAAAGGCATTGTGTGAAGAAATAGGAGCAGATTATTATGTTATTAATGGATCGGATGAAGGACGGTTTCTGGACACAGTTAGAAATCAAGCCAAAAACTTTGCATCAACTGTTTCCCTTGTGGGTGGTCCCAAAGTCATCATCATTGATGAGGCAGATAACACAACGAACGATGTACAACTCTTACTTAGGGCATCTATTGAGGAGTTCCATACCAACTGTAGATTCATATTCACGTGTAACTATAAGAACAAGATCATCGAACCACTCCACTCACGTTGTTCGGTTATAGATTTTAGTATCAATGGTAAGGAGAAGCAGTTCTTAGCAGCACATTTCTTCAAGAGAATACAGAGCATACTCGTAGAACAGAAGGTGGAATCAGATCCCAAAGTTCTAGTAGCACTGGTTCAAAAATATTTCCCTGACTTCAGACGTACTCTTAATGAGTTACAGAGGTATAGTTCTATCGGTAAGATAGACACAGGTGTCCTTGCTGCTGTAAGTGATGTTAAGTTAAATGATTTAATGTCATTCCTTAAGAACAAGGAGTTTACTAATATGAAGAAATGGGTTGTTCAGAACCTAGATAATGAACCGACTCAGATTATGAGGAAGATTTATGATTCTCTATATACCCACCTCGAACCATCTACAATTCCTGAAGCAGTTCTTGTTATTGGTGAGTACCAATACAAAGCCGCATTCGTAGCAGATCAAGAGGTTAATCTAGTTGCTTGTATGACAGAACTAATGATGAGGTGTCAATTCAAATGAACTACGACTTTAGCAATTCACTAACAGATATTAGATCTGTTGTGCATCTTATTGGTATGCACGGTAATAATCTTAAAGGTCTTGAACTGGGAGTAGATCGTGCACAGAGTCATTGTACTCTGTTGCAAGCTTGTCCTAACATTGATCTGTTAATTGGTATTGATAACTGGAAACCATACACAGATTATCTAAGAGAAGATAATGGAGATGGTCCTGCCAACTCTACTGGTGAAGCAGAGATGGAGATCTTTGAGTTTATGGCACATCACCACGTGAAGTTTTCTGGTGAAGCACGTCGTTCCCAATTAATTAAAGGTAACACAGAAGATCTTGTTCAACAATTCCAAGACTTAGAGTTTGATTTTATCTTTATGGATGCTTGGATGAATTATGAACAGGCATTGAAAGAATTAAATGATTGGTATCCTAAAGTTAAGATTGGTGGATTGTTTATTGGTCACGATTATAAGTGTGAAGCTATTCAAGCAGCAGTAGAAAGATTCAGACACGATAATAGAATTACTAATCATATGAGTGTATACGACTCAGCATTTGTTTGGCGAAAAATATGAAGAAGCATCCTATCTTCCCAGTAGAACTCTATACTTTTGAGAGTAGTCCTGAGTTAGTACAGGAGACTCTTGATGCTTTAGATCCTATTGAGAGAGGGATGTTTAACCTACCCAATAATGTACAGACTACACAGGGTAACTTACATCTCTTACCACAGTTCAAAAATACATTTGATTTTATACACGATAGTTTAAATGAGGTTCATAAGGACCAACAGTTTGAACTATGGGGTAAGTTTGAAGTGTCACTTGCTTGGGGTGTTGTATCACCCCCTAACAGTGGTGGATGCCATCAACCACACAGACACCCTATGTCATATTACAGTGGCACCTACTGCCTTACAGAAGGGTATCCTACACTCTTTCAAGATCCTGTGATACAAAGATCATATAATCAATTAGAGATAGTCTCAGCGGTATATGAGCACGCTATAGAATCACCTGTATATAAGCCTGGTACTCTAGTAATATTTCCAAGTTGGTTAGTACATTTTACTGCACCACACTTTGCTGATTTCCCACGTGCAAATATATCATTCAATGCGTTTCCAACTGGTGCTATTAATCAAGGACCATATGGTCAGAATATGATTAATCTTCAACTGATCAAGGATGATATTGTTAAGGGTCGTATGTCTGGTCCTGATACTGGATGGCACATTGATAAGGAGGCAGGTAAATGATTGAAGTTATTGATGACTCCTTTGAGTATATGGATGTATGGAATTTGTATCAATACTTTGAGACCTATGATAAGTGGGAGAAATTAGGTGATGCTTTTGGTAATAAGGTACCTAGTCTTGGTAGAGTATTTGATAAGGAGTATGGTGAGTTTGAACCTATAGCAAACGAATGGTTAATGCGTATCGGTAGACCAACTGTACGTAGGTGCTTATACAATGCGTTCACATATGAGGACTGTCCTAAACCACATACAGATTCACATAGTCCACACGGTATCACGTATATGATCTATTGTAATCCTGACTGGCACGCTGGACTGAGTGGTGAAACAATATTTCTAGAAGATGGAGAAATTATTAAGAGTGTTGTACCTAAGTTTGGAAGGATGGTAAAATTTACTAGTGAACTCTGGCACGGTGCACGTCCACCTTTGAAGGATGCACCTATGAGATACAGTTTGGTTTACCAGACTCATCCACCTGAACCAGAACGATTAAGGGATCTAGCATAATGAGACTAAGTGATCTGCCTCTTGATGATATATTTTCTGAGACTCAGAAGGTATATGATGAGTTCGTTCGAGAAGAAATGCCACCACAGTGCTATGGTTGGAGGTCTTGGAAGATGGAGAAGATAGTAGATAGACTATGCCCAGATTTGAAATACATAGGTGGCAATAAACAAGAGGGTGACTTTATTCATACTGATGGTACTGTATATGAATCTAAGTGTGTGCAGGATGCTTTTAAAGTACATAAGGGATCCATAAAAATACCACCAATAACAATTACAAATTTTAGGGGGTGGTCATATGAGAAAGAATTTGCTAATATGGTTTTGCTTGTTTGGGATATTCCACGTAGGTGTGTTGGTATGTTTCCTCCTGATGCTGTTCAGAGACACCTTAAACGTACTGATTCTACCACTTCAACACAATTAACTATCGAAGAAGCAATAGATTATGTTTCTTTGAATGATCTTTTTTCATTATGAAATCATTGAAGACACCACTAAGATATCCTGGAGGTAAGTCTAGGGCAGCGAAGTATCTTATTGGTCAGTTTCCTACAGACATCAAGCAGTATCGTGAACCTTTCTTAGGTGGTGGTTCTGTTGCAATAGAATTTACAAAACAAAACCCAGACATACCTGTGTGGGTAAATGATAAGTATAAACCATTATATGCTTTTTGGTTAGCATTAAGAGATGATGCTGAATACCTTTCCAATAAACTAACACAATTAAAACAAAAACATCCAGATCCAGATTCTGCTAAAAAATTGTTTTTGGATGCTAAGGAGAGAGTAGCGGAAGATGATATTGCATACAAAGATAAAGCAGCATACTTCTATGTTCTTAACAAGTGTTCCTTCTCAGGACTAGGAGAGAACTCATCGTTCTCACCACAAGCATCTGATTCAAACTTTTCACAGAGAGGTATCGATAAACTACCAGGTTACGGTGAGATCATTAAGAACTGGAAGATAACAAACTTAGACTATACTGAGATTCTTAAGGACACTGAGGATGCCTTTGTTTTTATGGATCCACCATATGATATCAAGTCATTCCTCTATGGAGAGAAGGGTGGTACAATGCATAGGAACTTCACACACGATACCTTTGCATTAGATTGTTCTACGTCTGGTAAGAAGTGGATGATCACATATAATTCTAGTGATGCTATAAAAAAATTATTTGAAAGTTATAATTTGACAGAGTGGGATCTGACCTATACTATGAGATCAACAGGTTCTTATAATCTAGACCAGTCCAAACGTAAGGAATTGCTCATAACAAATTATACTAATGCCACCCTACTAGATCTTTTCAATGTACAAACTATCTGATTATTTAAACAGTATCAACTGGAGTAAGGAAGATCTCCAAGAGCGTGATGGTGACTGGATGAAAAACTATCCACCTTACATTGTTAACAAGTGTTTAGACGGTTTCATTGATTCAGTTTTGTATGCAAATGAGATGAATATAATGCATCATTTGGGTAAGGATATGCAATATTCTTTTTATCTAAATAGTCTCAGAAAGAAGCGTCGTTACTCACCCTGGCTAAAGAAGGACAAGGCTGAAGACCTTGATGTAATCAAACAGTATTATGGTTACAATAATGATAAAGCACAGGATGCCTTGCGAATTCTAACTAAAGATCAGATCGAATTGATCAAATCAAAACTGAATACTGGAGGAGTGAGATGAGTGAAGAGCAAGAGGTTTCTTGGTCTGTGGATATGATGGTTGAGGTTTCCTTAAGGCAACCTGATGACTTCCTTAAAGTCAGAGAGACGCTTACAAGGATAGGTGTAGCTTCTCGTAAAGAGAAGAAGTTATTCCAGTCCTGCCATATCCTTCACAAGAAGGGCAAGTATTACATAGTTCATTTCAAAGAATTGTTTGCGTTAGATGGTAAGCACGCTAACCTAACATCTAATGACATTGAACGACGCAACAGAATTACAAAACTTCTATCAGATTGGGGACTAGTAGATATAGTTCACGATGATCTGTTGGGAGAATTAGCACCATTAAATCAGATCAAAGTTATTTCTTACAAAGATAAGAGTGAATGGACACTTGAGTCCAAATATAACATCGGTAAGAAGAAGCAACCGTCTGAAGAATAGGCTATATAGTAGAGCCTTAAAAAACTGAATATGCCAGAAGAAGAAGTTAAAGCTGACAAACCTAAAGGTCCGCTTGGTAAACTTAAAGCTGCCTTATTACCAGATCAGGATGAGCAAGCAGCAATCTTTAGTACATTTGTACGACTTGGAGTTCTTGTGTGGTCGGGCGGGATCTTGACCCTTAATTATGTTGCTATCCCAGGTATTCCTCAACAAAAAATAGATCCAACTTTTATAGCTTCAGTTTTTACGGGAGTTTTAGCTAGCTTCGGAATTCAGACAGCTAGTAAGAAAGGTGATGGTACTATGAAGATGCAGAATGGTAATGGTGGTGGACCTGGTGGTTCTGGTGGACCTGTTCAAACTTTAAGAATCGAACAAGCACCATTAAAGATCATTGCTGTTGATCCTAGCAAGAAAGAAGACAAAAATTACACACTTTAGATTATGAATAAATGGATTGGTATTTCCCTAGGAGCAGTCCTAGGGTTGAGTCACATCGGTATGATTGGTATGTTAGCCACTCGTACTAGTCTTCCTAAGCTCAATCTTCCTGTTGGTGAGTTTACTTCTTACCAAATTAAGGCAGGGAAGGATGGGTATTGGATTGATTATCGTGCCAATGATCCCAAGGTGATGCGTGTGGAAAGGGATGTTAAGAAGAAGGCTGGGTTTCTGGGACTGGGTAACAACACGTACGAAGGATTTGAAGAGTATACTGTCTCAGGAAAGCGTCACATCGGTGGTGGTGCATCCTCATCAGCAGGAGCAACAACTGGAAAAAAGTCTATCGCCTGTATCAAGGCGGTCGGTGGAGGAGAACAGTCAGGTAGACTCGTCGGTGCATCCGTTGGGGCTGCTGTCTCTCCTAGTCTTGCCACTGTTCCTTTCGTTGGTTGGGTGCTCGCTGGTGCTGCTACGATGATGGGTATGGATGCTGGTTCAGACATAGGTGGATCTATGGTTGAAGATCTAAATAGTGAGTGCCAGGAACCCGATGATGCAATTTAACGAACAAGACCTTCATTATATGAGAGATGCCTGTTTACAAATGCAACAAAAAGCAGGATCATCGTTTATAATGCGAGAGTATGATACAATCATACACAAGCTTGATAACTACAGAGCAAATTATGAATGCCCAGATTGTGACAGGTGCGAGTTACATCGATAATATAGAAGCAGGTGATGCTTTTGTAGAGAAACTTAAAGAGAAAGCACCTGGTATAGGTGGGTTCAATGCAATGTATCCTGTACCTGAAGGATATGATAAACCTGTACTAGTATCTGGTACGGATGGTGTAGGAACTAAAATTAATATTTGCAGAGTTGCTAATGACTACACTACTATTGGTATTGATCTCGTTGCTATGTGTGTCAACGATGTCATCTGTTGTGGTGCAGATCCATTATACTTCTTAGATTATATTGCTTGTGAAAAGATAGATCATAGATTAGATCCAATAATGGAAGGTATTCTTAGAGGATGTGATATAGCAGGAATAGAATTAGTTGGTGGAGAGACTGCTGAACACGGTAGATTTGGTAAAGATTATGACCTTGCAGGATTTTGTACTGGTGTAGTAGAAGCTAATGATATAGTTGTAGGTCAATTAATCCAGAAGGGTGATAAGATTATTGGTTTACCTAGCAGTGGATTGCATAGTAATGGGTACACTTTGATCAATGATATGTTGTGGAGACATAAGATATACTGGAAAGATACTCCTGAGTTACTCACACCTACTACAATATATGCACAGAAGATCAAGGAGATAAGAGAAGAGATTCCTGTCCTTGGTATGGCACATATAACTGGTGGTGGTATACCTGGTAATCTTCCACGTTGTATACCAGAGCATTTAACAGCACACGTTGACTATAACTCTTGGAAATTACCAGATATCTTTAGCAAGATACAACTTGCTGGTGAGTTCACAGAGGAGGAGATGAAGAGAGTATTCAATCTTGGTATTGGATTCTGTTTAGTTGTTCCACAAGAGGTTAATGACCTCGACGATAATCTTATTGGAGTAATACAATGAAGAAAATTACTGTCACTTACAAGATCAGACAGGATGGTATAGTAGAAGAGAAGGTCGATGGAGTAGTAGGAGGTGAGTGTGAGAGGGTCACTGAGAGCATAGAAAACAAACTTGGAGATCTTACACGTCGCCTACATACTTCTGAGGCGTATCTTACAGAACAAACGAACGTAACCGATGTCACACTTCAGCACAATCAAGACTAAGTTAAAGGATCGTAAGGCATTACTTCAAGCATTGATGCTAATGGGTCACCCTGTAATGGTTGATGAGAAATTAGTAAACCCATCAGATCATCATCACGAAGAGGTGGATGTACATATTGCTATAGGAACTGATATTGGATTCAGATGGAATGAAGTAACAAAATCATACGAACTTGTAACAGATCTTCAAACTTGGAACCAACCAGTACCTGTTGAAAGATTCCTTTCACAGGTAGCACAGCAGTATGCCATTGAATCTATAGCAGCATCTGCTAGAGATGAAGAATTTGAGGTCGTTGAACAGAGGGTTGACTCTAAGGACCAGTCTGTTATAATGGTTCTTGAAAAATGGACTACATAGTTATTCAACAAGTTAAAAGTTATGAAACTTCAAAAGATCGTTAATGTACTTGCTGTTGCGTCTTTCGCTATATCTGGTGCCGTTGTTATTGGTGGCGTATCTCTATATGTCAACAGAGATAACATCATTAATAGCATTACTGATAAAGCTCTTGATTCAGTGTTGGGTGGGGCTAACCCATTGGGCGGCGGGGCTGTCCCAGACGTAGCACTACCATCTGCATCACCACAGATGGCTCCTGATGCACCACAAGAACCAGCAGCTGCTGGTGGATTTGGAATACCACAGTAATGGACGTACAAAAGATCGCAACATATACCACCGCTGCTGCTGTTGTAGGCACTGGTGGTATCGTTGGTG
>VTLG01012311.1_pt1 | contig 26629 bp, 40 predicted proteins | sample 4694571 | NCBI WGS metagenome assembly VTLG01 (sample SAMN12604809, study PRJNA352737) | marine metagenome | biome: ENVO:00000447; feature: ENVO:00000209|ENVO:00000569|ENVO:01000036; material: ENVO:00002151; isolation source: viral sequences binned using virsorter ...
AGAACAGTTGCAGGAAAAGTGGGCTCCACTTCTAGACTATGAAGGTCTTGAGGAAATTAAAGATCCTCATCGTAGAAGTGTAACCGCAGTCCTGCTAGAAAACCAAGAGAAATTCTTAAGAGACCAAAGTAGCTTTGGTGAGTCAGGTATGCTTTCTGAGCAGCCTACTAACTGGACTAACTCCTCAGCATCTGCTGCTGGTTTTAGTGCTGACGCAGCTGCTGCTGGTCCTACCGCAGGTTTCGACCCTGTACTAATCAGCTTGATTCGTCGTTCAATGCCTAACTTGGTGGCATACGATCTTGCTGGTGTACAGCCAATGTCCGGTCCTACTGGACTTATTTTCGCAATGCGCTCCCGCTACTCTACTCAGAGTGGAACAGAAGCATTCTACAACGAAGCAGATACTGCTTTCTCTGGTCAGAATGCCGGATTGGGTGCAACAACTGGTTGGGCAAATGAGGCCGCTGGTATTGGTACTACGTCACAGACTGGTACTAACCCTGCAGTACTTAACCCAACATCCGCTGCCAAGAACCTACTCTATAATGTAGGCGAAGGTATGCGTACCGACTACGCTGAAAAACTTGCTGGTTCAGGCGATGATGCCTTCAACCAGATGGCATTCTCAATCGAGAAAGTCACCGTTACAGCGAAGTCACGTGCACTCAAAGCTGAGTACTCATTAGAACTCGCTCAAGACCTTAAGGCTATCCACGGTCTTAACGCTGAAGCAGAACTTGCAAACATCCTTAGTACTGAGATCCTCGCTGAAATTAACCGCGAAGTTATCAGAACTATCTACAAGGTTGCTGAGCAAGGCGCTGTCTCTAACGTTGCTACCGCTGGTGAGTTCGACTTAGACATCGACTCAAACGGCAGATGGTCTGTTGAGAAGTTCAAGGGTCTCCTATTCCAGATCGAGAGAGATGCAAACGCAATTGCACAAAGAACTCGTCGCGGAAAGGGCAACATCATCATGTGCTCTGCAGACGTAGCGTCCGCACTGACCATGGCTGGTGTTCTCGATTACACACCTGCACTTAACGCTAATCTTAACGTTGATGATACAGGTAACACCTTCGCTGGTGTATTGCAAGGTAAGTATCGTGTATACATCGATCCTTATTCTGCTAACCTCACTGCTGCTAACGCAACAGGTGGTAACCAGTACTATGTTTGCGGTTACAAAGGTTCTTCACCTTATGACGCTGGACTATTCTATTGTCCTTATGTACCTCTACAGATGGTACGCGCAGTCGGTGAAAACTCCTTCCAACCAAAAATTGGATTTAAGACTCGTTATGGCATCGTTGCTAACCCCTTCGCAGAAGGTACAACTGTTGGCGCTGGTGCTCTTAACACTAATACCAACCGCTACTACAGAAGGGTTGCTGTTAAGAACCTAATGTAAGAAGAAGTTTATATCTTCTACATATCCAAAGGGTCCGAAAGGACCCTTTTTTTTATCTAAATACTTAAAACTCACCAATAAAAATGTCTTTCTATATTAAAAGACCATCTACTATAGACTCTAGTGATGAGGTATATTGGAAAGGTGATAATCAATGGACTGAAGATTTTTCAGAGAAAAAAGATTATTCCAATAAAACTGATGCAGATGCTCAAGTAGCAACTACTGTAACTGTAAATGGATATACTTACACTCCAGTTCAATGGAAAACTAGTACTGTGGTTGAAGAATAATGGCATCTGATAGTTATACTCCAGGAGCATCAAGAGGAACTCCAATAGGAAATAGAAATTTTCTATCACCTGTTGGGTTTAAATTTACTCTGCAAAGAAGTCCAAAAACATCTTTCTTTTGCAATCAAGCAAATATTCCTTCTTTAGATTTGGGAATAGCAGTACAACCATCCTATTTTAAAGATATTGATACTCCAGGTGATAAGATTCGATTTGGTAATTTAGATTTAAGATTCTTAGTTGATGAAGACTTAGGAAATTTCATAGAAATACAAAATTGGATTCGTGGATTAGGTTATCCTGAAAGTGTAAAAGAATTTGATGATTTGAATAGAAGCGGCACTCTTAACAATTTTGATTATAAGCAGTCTGGAGATCAAATTTATTCAGATGGAACTTTGCAGATTTTGAGCAATAATCTTGTTCCTAAATTTCAAGTAGTATTTAATGATCTTTGGCCATATTCATTATCGACAGTTGTTTTTGATGCAACTGATACGGACATTCAATACTTTACAGCAGAGGTATCTTTCAAGTATACTATATACGATATAACTGATTTATCAGGAAATTCACTTTGTGTATGTGTTTAATTAATAAATGACTATCAATCTTGAAGCAATTCAAGAGATGTGGGAAAAAGATTCAAAAATAGATAGAGATAATCTCCATGAAGAATCTTTAAATATACCATCTCTACATGCAAAATATTTTGAATTATATAATACCATATTTTTACTAAGAAAGAAAGCGGAACAGCAACGTAAAAATATTCGTCACGAACGGTATGAGTATTTTAGTGGAAAGGCAGATCCAGAAGTCTATATAACAAATCCTTTTGGTAAAAAAATTAGGGATAAAGATACAATGACAAAGTATCTTGATGCAGATGAAAAGCTTTCTAGTTCATCTCTTAAAATTGATTATTATGATACAATGTTAGTATATCTTGAAAGTATTTTAAAGGTAGTTCAAAATAGGACTTATCAAATTAAAAATGCTATTGAGTTCATGAAATTTAATTCTGGATTGGGATGAGAAAAGTAGTTAAAAATATTCTTACTAATAAAGAAAGAAAGGATTTAATAAAATATAGTAAACCTCTTCTTGTAGATGGAGAAGAGATGAACAGACAGGTGGATATTCCAGGAGGCCAACATTTTTCACAAGATGTAAGCTATTTTCCACCTAGTAAACAAACTTGGTCTATTAGTCTTGATGCCCACCCTCAGTTTAAACCTATAGTCAAAAAGATATTTACCAAAGCAGTTCAGGATCTTAAGTACAATGTTTATATGGCAAAGTTTTGGGTAAATTGGAATAATGGAAAAAAGAATCAACAATTATGGCATCATCATGATGAAACTGATTATGCAGTGGTATATTATATGAGAACTTTTCCTTTTTTAAATAATGGGACTTGTTTTAAAGATGGATTTGTAAAAGCACCTCAAAATAGTTTAATAATATTTTCAGCAGAGCAACTCCATAGTGTTCCTGCATATCCTATTCCATTCCACAGATACACTTTGGCTATGAATTTAAATATTTGGAGGGGTTGGGATGATGAGAATAATTGTCTTAAATAATGTTCTTTCTAATTCTTCTCGAAAGAAATTTATAAAAGATGTTAAACCTTTTTTGGTAAATGGAAAAGAACTTAATAGATATTATGATGGAGGAGATGGTCAATATCCAGAAGGATTTAAATGGTTTAATTTAACTCATCCAGATTTACATATGAAGAAGGAATTTTCTTCTATACATACTGATACATTATATCTTATTAGAAAAAAAGTAGGATTAGATTTAACAATTAAAAAATCTTGGGTAAATTTAACTAATGGTAAATTAAAATCTCGTAAGTGGCATAGCCATCGTGCTGATTTTTCTTTCGTATATTATATGAAAACATTCCCATTGTTTAGCAATGGAACCTTATTTAAACATCATGGATTTGTAAAAGCTCAACAAAATAGTTGTTTAATATTTCCTGGTACTTTATTTCATACTACACCATCATCACCCATTCCATTTAAAAGATATACTTGGGTAATGGATTTAAATATTCGTAGATAAATATTCTTAGATGAATGGATTTGTTTGAGAACCGATGTTGTTATAGGAAAGAAGAATGAGGTTTTCCTTCAGATACAAGCCGAACCTCATGTCTATCAGGAACTATCCGATCACTTCACTTTCGAAGTTCCAGGTGCAAAGTTTATGCCCCAATACCGTAACAAGTATTGGGATGGAAAAATTCGTTTATTCTCAACATCCAATGGAGAAATTTACGTCGGATTACTTGATAAGATTATTGCCTTCTGTAACAGACACGACTATACATACGAATTTGTAAATAACGAATATTATGGTACTCCCTTTGAAGTTAATGAGGGAATATCATATCAGGGTGTTAAAGATTATATGAGATCTATTTGTTCTCATTCTCCTCGGAAGTATCAGATTGAGGGAGTATACGATGCTTTAAGACATAATAGAAAGCTGTTGATATCTCCCACTGCATCCGGGAAATCACTGATGATTTATTCTCTAGTAAGATACTACACAGATAAGCACGAAAAAATATTGTTAGTTGTTCCGACGACATCTCTTGTAGAGCAGATGTACAAGGATTTTCAGGACTATGGTTGGGATTCTGATTCATATTGTCATCGCATATATTCTGGTAGAGAAAAGACTAATGAATATCCAGTTACAATTACTACATGGCAATCTGTATATAAATTACCTCGTTCTTTTTTTGAAGATTACAATGTAATTATAGGGGATGAAGCACACTTATTTAAAAGTAAATCATTAGTATCTATAATGACAAAGTTGCATCATGCAAAATATAGATTTGGATTTACTGGTACTTTAGATGGAACACAAACTCATAAATGGGTATTGGAAGGATTATTTGGTCCATCTTATAAAGTAACAAATACTAATGAATTAATAAGACAAGGGCATTTATCTCAATTGGATATTCAATGTTTGGTTCTTAAACATCCTCCTCAGAAATTTGATACGTATCAGGATGAAATTGAATATCTTATTAGTCATGAACAAAGAAATAAATTTTTATGCAATTTAACATTAGATTTAAAAGGTAATACTCTTTTATTGTATAGTAGAGTGGAATCCCATGGAGCAATACTTTATGAAAGGATAAATAAAAATAAGCAAGATGATCGTAAAGTATTCTTTGTCCATGGTGGTGTTGATGCGGAAGAAAGAGAATCCGTTAGAGAAATCACTGAACAGGAGAAAAATGCAATTATTGTCGCGTCCTATGGGACTTTTAGCACTGGTATTAATATTAAGCGGTTGCACAACATTATTTTCGCCAGCCCCTCCAAGTCCAGAATTAGAAATCTCCAGTCCATCGGTAGAGTCCTGAGAAAAGGAACAGGAAAAATAAAAGCCTGTCTCTACGATATTGCTGATGATTGTACGTACAATTCTAAACGTAATTACACATTAAATCATTTCATTGAACGAATTAAAATCTATAACGAAGAAAGTTTTAATTATGAAATAGTTTCAATACAATTAAAAGGAGATAGAATATGAGTATAGAAGATGACTTTTATTCAACAATAAAATTTAAATCAGGTGAAGAAATATTCGCCAAAGTAGCAGCATCTGAAGAAGATGAAAGGACGATGTTAATTGTTCATAGTCCCATTATGATATCTGAAGTTAAAGCTAAAGGTGGAATAGTAGGATATAAAGTAGAGCCTTGGTTAAAGACTACTAAAGAGGATATGTTTATTATTAATCTTCAGGATGTTTTGACATTATCTGAATCTACAGATGCTGAAATGATTAATATGTATCAAAATTTTCTAGAAGACACTCGAAAAGAAAATCGAAATAGAACAAAGATTAATAGAAGAATGGGATATTTAGGAACAGTTAATGATACTAAAATGTCTTTGGAAAAGATCTTTAAAGAATCTAAGGGATCTAAGAATAATCAAAGCTAAGTTATTTCCCGAACCCTGACAGAGTTATTCTACTTGGTTTTTAGAACTTGTCAAGTCTCAGTAGAAATGTTATAATTTCTACATAATAGTGATAAAGACCCATGGTAATGAAGCTGGGAACTATGGCCAGAAGAAAAAGATCTGAGCATTATGTTAATAATAAAGAGTTCCTTGCTGCTTTAATTAAGTATCGAGAGGATAAAGAAATTGCTGAACTTAGGGGTAAACCTAAACCAGTTATTCCGCGTTATATTGGTGAGTGTTTTTTAAAGATAGCAAATCATTTATCTTTTAAACCTAATTTTGTTAATTATATGTTTAAGGAGGATATGGTTTCTGATGGAATCGAAAATTGCGTTCAATATATACATAATTTTAATCCTGAGAAATCCCAAAATCCTTTTGCTTACTTTACGCAGATTATACATTATGCATTTCTCCGGAGAATACAGAGAGAAAAGCGCCAATTAGAGATTAAGAATAAGATTCTTGAAAAGTCCGGATACTCTGAAGTCTTTGATGATAGTAATACAATTGACGGGAGTAATTTTTCTGATTATAATAGCATTAAAGATGCTGTCCATTCTAAACTTCGCAATAATTAAGTCATGGCAAAAGTCCCAACGGATTTCACAATTAATAAATGGGGAGATCTTCCTAAACTACCAACTCAACCACCATTTCCGCCTGTACAATTAACTATGGAAAATATTCTTGAAGAGATTACTAAAGATCTCGGAGGTCAGATTCACTATTTAACTTGTTCCAATAGTGCAGGACGTACATCTAAAAAAATTGTTATAGAGTATGACCATGAAGATCACAGAAAAGATAATTAAAGATTTAGAAAAAGCATTGGATATGCGGAAGAAGAATGGTGATGAGATCTGGGAAGATGGTGATGAGATCTCTGTTAATATTGCTGGTACTTTTGCTGCAGATAAGTTTATTACATTAACGAATAAAACCAAGAATCCTGTTGTTTCTTCTGTTAGACCAAAATGAAGATAGCAATCATAACCGATCAGCATTTTGGATGTAGAAAAAATTCAAAACTTTTTCATGATTATTTCTTGAAGTTTTATAATGATATATTTTTTCCAACTCTTGAAAAAGAGGGTATTACGACTATTGTGGATATGGGAGATACCTTTGACAGTCGTAAAGGAATTGATTTTTCAGCTTTATCTTGGGCAAAGAATAATTACTTTGATCGTCTTAACGAAATGGGATGTGAAGTTCATACCATTGTAGGTAATCATACAGCATATTATAAGAATACAAATGAAATAAATGCAATAGATTTATTATTACGTGAGTATGATAATGTAAAAATTTATTCTGAATCAACAGAAGTTGAAATTGGTGGATTAAAAATCTTGTTTGTTCCTTGGATCAATCAAGATAATGAGGAAAGAACTATTCGAGATATTAAAAATTCTTTAAGTACCGTAGTAATGGGACACCTTGAACTTAAGGGGTTTAGGGTGCATCGTGGATATATTGTAGATTATGGTACTGATGCTGAATTGTTCAATAAATTTACTAAAGTTTATTCGGGACATTATCATACTAGATCTGATAATGGTACTGTTTATTATTTGGGAAATCCTTATGAGATGTTTTGGAATGATCTTCAAGATACTAGAGGATTTCATATTTTTGATACAGAAACTTTAGAGCATACTCCTGTCAATAATCCTTATCGTCTTTTTTATAATATCTATTATGAAGATACTAATTATAAGTTGTTTAATGCTACTGAATATGAAGGTAAAATTGTAAAGGTTATTGTAAAGAAGAAGACTGATCAAGTTTTATTTGAGAAATTTATTGACAAATTATATCAGGTAAATGTTTCTGATATTAAAGTTGTTGAGAATTTTGAATTTAATAATTTATATCTTCATGAAAGTGAGGATGGTTTTGAGTCTGAAGATACCTTGTCTATTCTTAATAGATATATCGAGGAGGCAGAAGTTAATCTTGACAAGTCCCGTCTCCAGAAAATGATTCAGAATGTTTATCAAGAGGCTTGTGAAGTAGTCTAAAATGTATATCTTAGCAGTCAAAGATCAAGAAAGTGATGGTGCATACTCTGTAACAGACGATGACGGAAATCAAATTCTTTATTTGTTTGAGGATGAGGATGATGCTATGCGTTATGCTTTGATGCTAGAAGATCAAGATTATCCTGAAATGCATGTGATTGAAGTTGATGATGGGGTTATGATTAAGACTTGTCAGGTGCATGGGTATAACTTTACAGTTATTACACCTAATGATATAGTAATACCACCTGTCAATCAACATGATTTTATTTGAGAAGATACGCTGGAAGAATTTTTTAAGTACTGGAAATCAATATAGTGAAATAGATTTCGTTAAGAATTATACGAATTTGATTGTGGGTACTAATGGTGCAGGTAAAAGCACTGTATTAGATTCTTTGACGTTTGGATTGTTTAGTAAACCGTTTCGTAAGATTAATAAACCCCAATTAGTTAATTCTCAAAATGAGAAGGACTGTAGAGTTGAAGTGGAATTTTCTATAGGACAAATTAATTGGAAGGTAGTTAGGGGAATAAAACCAAATATTTTTGAGATTTATAGAAATGATAAATTACTCGATCAGTTTTCTCATGCTGGTGATCAGCAGAAGTGGTTAGAACAAAATGTTCTTAAGATGAACTACAAGTCTTTTACTCAGATTGTTATTCTGGGTTCTAGTACATTTGTTCCTTTTATGCAGTTAACTGCTTCTAATAGGAGAGAAGTTATTGAGGATCTTTTAGATATTAAAATCTTTTCTTCTATGAATAATTTGATTAAAGATAAGATTAGACAGTCTAAAGAGGACATTAAAGTTTTAAATCTTAAGAAAGAGTCTCTTAAAGATAAAGTTAAAATGCAAGAGACTTTTATTGAAGAGATAGAGTCTCGTGGAAAAAAGAATATAAAAGAAAAGAAAGATAAGATTAAAGCATTAGGTGTTGAAGTTGATACTCATATAGAGAGGAATAAGTTAACAGAAGCTGACATTTCTGATCTCATCAAAGAGCAGGAGGATGTAACAGGAGCTACAGAAAAACTACGTACTCTTGGTGGATTGAAGGGGAAGATATCTCAGAAGGTATCAACTATTACTAAAGAGCATAAATTCTTTACAGATAATGTAACATGCCCTACATGTACTCAACCAATCGAGGAAGAGTTTAGAATAAATAGGATTAACGACGCTCAAACTAAAGCAAAGGAGTTGCAATCTGGTTATAAAGAACTAGAGGAGGCAATTAAAACAGAGGAAGAGCGAGAGCGTCACTTTACAAACTTATCTAAGGAGATTACTAAACTAACGCATGGCATTTCTAAAAACAATACACAGATTTCTGGATGTCAACGACAAATCAGCGATCTGGAATCGGAGATTCAAAGAATTACCGACCAACTTGCAAATAGAAATACTGAGCATGACAAGTTAGCAACTTTCCAGGAAAACCTTAAAACTACATACACCGATTTAGCATCTAAGAAGGACACTATCAACTATTACGATTTTTCGTATAGTTTACTTAAAGACGGTGGAGTTAAGTCCCAAATCATAAAGAAGTATCTACCGCTGATAAATCAGCAAGTAAACCGTTATCTTCAGATGATGGACTTCTACATCAACTTCACACTTGATGAGGAATTTAACGAAACCGTACAGTCCCCTATTCATGAAGATTTTTCTTATGCTTCTTTCAGCGAGGGAGAGAAGATGAGAATAGATTTATCACTTCTTTTTACATGGAGGGAGGTTGCTAGATTTAAAAATTCAGTGAATACAAATCTTTTAATTATGGATGAAGTGTTTGATAGTTCCCTAGATAGTTTTGGAACAGATGAATTCCTTCGTATCATTCGTTATGTAATTAAAGACGCTAATATTTTTGTTATATCCCATAAGACGGGTATGGAGGACAAGTTTGAAAGTGTCATACGATTTGAAAAAGTGAAGGGATTTTCACGTATAGTACAATCATGACTACTCCAAACTGGCAACACAATTCGGGCAAGCCACCGAAACGAAAACTTAAACCCCAGGCACTAAGGTCTGCAAGAGAAAGACGTAGACACTTGATAAAGAGTCTACTTGCCTCCCAAAATGGGAGGTTTTGTCGTATTATGGAGTCATACAAAACAAAGTTACATGGCAGTACAGCAGGAAATCAAGTCACAATTGGCGAAGTTGCTTGCTACTGAGGACTTGGTAGTAGAGCATAAACACGTCACTAGTGCTCAGTTTAACGTCCATACACGGGTGTTGATTCTTCCTTTGTGGGAAAAGGCAAGTCATGATGTATATGATATGTTGGTAGGTCATGAGGTGGGACATGCTCTCTTTACACCTGATGAAGATCCCCCTGCTGATATTCCACATCAATTTGTGAATGTTGTAGAAGATGCAAGAATTGAGAAGTTGATGAAGCGTAAGTACATGGGACTTGCCAAAACCTTCTTTAACGGTTATAAAGAATTACATAAGGACGATTTCTTTGAATTAGATGGTGAAGATATTAGTAGTTTTAATCTTGCTGATAGGGCTAATCTATATTTCAAGGTGGGTCACTTCCTTGATTTGGCTTTTTTCCCTGCTGAAAAAGAGATTATCGATATGATTGGAAGGTGTGAAACCTTTGCTGATACAAAGAAAGCCGCATTTGTTTTATATCAATATTGTTTAGAGCAAGAGAAGAAGGAAGAGGAAAGAGAAAAATCACACAATCACAGTTCTAATGTAAAACTAGAAGAAACGGAAACGTCACCAGATCATGATTGGTATGATGAAGAAGATGAGCTGGAGGAGGAAGAAGAAGATGTAAATAAAGATCCTGAAGTTAAAACAGCAGATACTTTGGAGAATAAACTTCAAGAATTGGTAAATGTTGGTGGTGTGGAGAATGTTTATATAGAAGTTCCTAAAGTTGATTTAGATAGTGTAATTGCCACGAATAGTGAGGTTCATAGTGAGGTTGATAATTGCTTTGCTTTTCAGCAGAAAGGATATGATGATAGGGCTGATGAAGTTGGACTGAAGTCTATTGATATTTTTGAAGAATCTGATAAAACATTTTGGGAATTCAAAGAGAAGGCACAGAAAGAAGTTAATTATTTGGTTAAAGAATTTGAGTGTAAGAAAGCTGCTACTGCTTATTCTCGTGCTACTGTATCTAAAACTGGAATTTTAGATACTGTTAATCTTCATGAATATAAGTTTAGTGAAGACCTCTTTAAAAAAGTAACTATACTCCCTGATGGGAAGAGTCATGGACTAGTCTTTATCTTAGATTGGTCAGGTTCTATGCAATATGTTATGCAGGATACCTTGAAGCAATTGTATAATCTTATTTGGTTTTGTAAAAAAGTTCATCTTCCTTTTGAAGTATATGCTTTTACTCAAGAATGGAATCGTCACATAAAGGATTATGTGACAGGTGAGCACCTCCCCACTAAAATCCAAATTCACTATGAGAAAAAGGAAGGATTTTTGAAGATAGAAGATGATTTCAATTTATTGAATATTTTTACTAGTAAAGTTAATATCAAATTGTTGCAGAAACAGATGTTAAATATCTGGCGTTTGGCTCATTGTTTTCGTGAACCAACATATTATACATATCCACAACGTTTGGTCCTTTCAGGAACTCCTCTTAATGAATCACTTATTAGTCTTCATCAGATTATTCCACAATTCAAGAAAGATACTAGAGTTGAAAAGGTCCAATGTATTATATTAACTGACGGTGAAGCAAATCCTTTACCTTATCATAAGACAGTTCAACGTAATTGGGAGTCTTTACCTTATTTGGGATGTAGAAATATTAATCCAGGTCGCTGTTTTTTACGTGATAGAAAGGTTGGTAAGGTATATAAGTTTGAAGAACCTTGGCATCAATTTACCAATACTCTTCTTGTTAATTTAAAGGATAATTTTCCTTTTGTTAATTTTATAGGTATTAGAGTTGTTGCATCTCGTGATGCAAATCAGTTTATTAAGATTCATTATTGGAATGATTTGAAGGGATATGAACGTGTATTTAAAGAGTGGAAGAAATATAAGAGTTGTAATATAACCAATTCTGGTTATGATGCTTATTTTGGAATGTTATCCACCAATCTTTCACAAGATTCTGAGTTTGATGTTGATGAGGATGCAACTAAAGCACAAATTAAAAGAGCATTTGTTAAATCATTGAAAGTCAAAAAACTAAATAAGAACGTTCTTAATCAGTTTATTTCATTAGTAGCATGACTGATTGGAGAGAAGAACTAAAACCTTACACAACTAGTAAGTATGAGTTGGAACTCTTAGAGAATGGACCCAAGAGTCTTGCTCAGTCTTGGATGATGAATGCTTTGCATCAAAAGTGGAAGAAGATGAAAGGGATTAAAGATCCTGAACCACCTAATTGTCAATCGTCCTTTAAAGAATGGAATGCTGATGTGGAGGCTGATACATGACTGCTTATAATGAATTAAAGGATAGTGTTTTAGGAGAAAACTTTCCTTGGTTTTTTATAAAAGATGCTGTAACAGAAGAATATAGTAAAGATCAAACGAATGTAAATATCTTTCCTGTTTTATCTCATTCATTTTTAGATAGACCAGGAGATAATAAAACACACTCAGTTCAATCTTCTAGTCTTCTTCCTTTGGCAGAACAAGTGTTTGTTGATATATGCCAGGAGAAAAATATTTCACCTATGGTTCTGTATAGAGCGAATGCAAATATGACGTTTCCCTCTACTACTGGAAATACTTATCCAGGTCCATTACATAGAGATCATGATTTTCCTCATAAGAATATGGTGGTTTATCTTACTGATTGTAATGAGGGTCCGACAATGGTTGTTGGTGAAGAAGATTATTATGGAAAGGAAGATGATGTTTACATCTTCGAAGGTCTCCATCAACAGAAATTACCAACCTCAGATCGAAGGGTAGTTCTCGTATACACATTTCTTGCGACATAGTAGAAAATGGATATTGTTGTAATTGATAATTATCTTTCAGAACCTAAGTTTAAAATTGTAAATGATCATATCAATGATTTCCATTATCCTTGTTGGAAATTAGCGAAGAAACTTGTGATAGATGTTAAACATGAAAATCAATTTCAATTGATGTTTAGTATGGTTAATGATAAACTGTTGTTTCCAGGTTCTGATTATCTTCCTTCGATTGTTATGGATCCTTATATAAAGTATCGAGGTTTAAATATATCGATTTTTCGTGCAAAAGCTAATTGTTTTATAAGAAATAGATCTTTTCCTTTTTCTTTATTTGGTAGAGGGATGGGATATCATACAGATTCTGATGATGAGAATATGCTTACCCTTTTATTATATTTGGAAGATAGTAATGGAGGAACTCAATTTAAAGATAATGGTAGAAAAATTAAGAGTAAAAGGAATAGAGCAATTATTTTTCCTGCTAGAAGAGAGCATCAGACAGTGATGCAGACCAATACTTTGTTTAGGATGAATATTAATATTAATTTTGTTGTGACACAGTAGAAAGTGTCTACTATAAGAGATTTATTCTCTATTATCCTTTATAATAAGATCATTGAAAAACAAACTTATGCCCAGGATGACTTCTGATAAACTTATTGAAGAGTTGAGGTCTTTATACGGAACAGAATTTACTTTTGCAGATGTTAAAGGTTATTGTATATCCCATGGGGTTTCAGAATCTACTGTGATGAAAAAGATTAACAAATATAGAGTTGGTAGGGGTAGATATAATTTAAAAGTAACTACTAAAGCTGTTCAAAATATTGAAAAGTCCTTCAGTGCACCTGCTGTTGAGCCTAAATTAGAACAGAACCTTATTCCAGCAAAAGATGATACCTTCGTCAACTTTGGTCCTTTTAATGATCTTAAGGCCATTCTCAAAGCCAATCTGTTCTATCCTACGTTTATCACGGGTCTTTCTGGGAATGGAAAAACCTTTGGAGTCGAACAAGCCTGTGCTCAACTAAATAAAGAGTTAATAAGAGTTAATATTACAATTGAAACCGACGAAGATGACCTTATTGGTGGGTTCCGTCTTATTGATGGTAACACTGTATGGCATAACGGTCCAGTTACAGAAGCATTGGAAAGGGGAGCTACACTCCTTTTAGATGAGATTGATCTTGCTTCCAATAAGATTCTTTGTTTACAACCTGTTCTTGAAGGTAAGGGAATATTTCTTAAGAAAATTGGTAAGTTTGTCACTCCAGAACCAGGATTTAATGTAGTTGCTACTGCAAACACTAAAGGTAAGGGGTCGGATGATGGAAGATTTATTGGTACTAATGTACTTAATGAAGCATTCCTTGAGAGATTCCCTGTAACCTTTGAGCAAGAGTATCCTTCTCCTGCTGTAGAAAAGAAAATTTTAGGGAGGGTTGCTGCTACGGTAGGTATAACAGATATTGGATTCATTAATCATCTCGTTGATTGGGGTGACATTATCCGTAAAACATTTTATGATGGAGGTATTGATGAGATTATTAGCACTCGTCGTCTTGTTCACATTTTACGTGCTTATTCCATTTTTGGCGATAAGATGAAAGCAATTCAAGTCTGTGTCAATAGATTTGATGATGAGACTAAGCAAGCATTTTTAGAACTTTATGATAAAGTAGATCCAACTGTTGTAATTGACAATGAGGAGGATTGATGCTATGGTTAATGCATGGAGCTTACTGTATTCAGAGATGAATGGAACTATGGACGAGGACTATCCTATTATAAAAAAACAAGAAGATGAAGAAGAAGTGTCTGATGATATGGTAAGTGCAGATTTTCCAACTGGAAATTTTTATGCTGCTGATACTGTACCATTTTCAGATTATGATGGGTATGGAATGGATCAAATATCATTTGGTACTGGTAGTGGTGTAGACACTATAGACACCTTAGATTTTGGTGATTATATTGGTACTGCTTCTACCGCATCGTATGTCTATGGATATGATTTAGATGATCCATCATCTGTTTATATAGAGAATGATGGAACGATGGGTCCATTAGCATCTAAACCTAAACCAAACTTGAAGTATCAATCTCAAAAGTATGGTGAGGATAAAGGTATTGCAGACCTTAAAGATTATGTCTCTTCCACCTACCAGGGACATTATACAAATGATAATTCAGATGTACAGACACTGGATCTTATTCATTCGGTAGGTGATGCAGAATCTTTCTGCCGGTCTAATGCACTCAAGTACTTGAGTCGGTATGATAAGAAAGGACAAGCAAAACGTGATATACTAAAGGCAATGCATTATTGCCTGCTGTTGTACTACTTCAGTGGCCAAACAAATGAAACTCCGACCCGTGGTTATGAAACTTTCTGATAACACCCTTTCACTTCTCAAGAATTTTTCTACTATTAATACATCAATTCTTTTTAAGAAAGGAAATAAACTTCGCACTATTAGTGTGATGAAGAATATTCTTGCAGAAGCAACGATTACAGAGGAACTTCCTAAAGATTTTGGTATCTATGATCTTAATCAGTTTCTTAATGGAATGGCACTTCACTATGATCCTGAACTTGATTTTGCCAATGATAGTTATGTGGTAATTAGGGAAGGGAAGATGCGTTCTAAGTACTTCTTTGCTGATCCTGCTGTTATTATTACTCCTCCAGCTGAAAATAAGATTGCACTTCCTAGTGAGGATGTAACTTTTGATATAAGTACGGATCAATTAGATAAGTTGCTTAAAGCAGCAGCTATCTATCAGCTTCCTGATTTGTCTGTTGTTGGTGAGAATGGTGCTGTAAAACTTCTTGTTCGTGATAAGAAGAATGATACTTCTAATAGCTTTGCTATAGCAGTGGGAGAAACTGATGTCACATTTAACTTTAATTTCAAGGTAGAGAATATTAAGATTCTTCCTGGAACTTATGAGGTTATAGTATCTCAAAAACTTCTATCTAGATTTACGAGTAAAAATCATGATCTTACATATTACATAGCATTAGAACCAGATTCCACTTTTGGATAATGATTTATGTAATTGATAATTTTGTTTCTACATCTTATTTTCATGAGATACAAGAACATATTGATTCCCCTTGGCAGGAATGGTACTATCAAGATAATATTTCCTTCATGGAGAAAAAGGGAAAGATTGGATACTTTGGATTTAATCAATATTTGAAGGAGGACAATCAAGATTATCTTGATCATTATACTGCTAGACTTTTAAAACCTCTTATTCTTTTAATACAACAAAGAACTGGATGTAAAAATCTAATTAGGTCTAGATTAGATTTAACTACTTATCGTGGTGAATCAAAAATTCTTGAACCTCATATTGATTTCGCAGACAGAGAACATATTAGTACTATTTTTTATATAAAAGATTCCGATGGAAATACTGTCATTTATAATGAAAAATATAAGATAGGAGATCCCACTGATTTTCAATTAGAGAATTTAACTATACAAAAAGAAATAAAACCAAAAGCGAATAGATTAGTAATATTTGATGGGTTGTATGTGCATACAGGACACACTCCAGGTGAACATAATTCTAGAATTTTGTTGAATTCAAATTTTAACTAATGTATAAAGTTTGTCCATTGAGTAACGAATATCCTCATTCTCAAACTTCTGAAGTGGAGTATGAGGATTGGACAGATGCTCAGGATGAAGCTGTACGTTTGTTGGAATCTGGTGTAGAATATGTACAGATAATGGTGAATGATGGATTACTTCAAGAGTTGAATTTGGAACGGGGTATTGTAGATAAGAATTTTACTACCCATTCTCTTTCACCCTATTATGTAAAATTGAGGAATTATGAAGATAATTGATAATTTTTTACCTAAGTATTATTTTGAAATGATTCAAGAGATGCTAGTTAGTGATTTTCCTTGGTACTATGGTGATATTCTTGAGTATCCCACAGATAAGGAAAAGGACATGTTCCATTTTTATCATTGCCTTTATGAGAGGGATAACCCCAGCGTATTTTTCGATTTAGTAAAACCTTGTATTCCATTATTAGGTGCTCGTAATTTATTGAGAGTAAAGGCTAATTTACAAACTAGAACTTGGTTCAATAGAAATGGTGGTTATCATACTGATCCTTGGCCTGATGCAACAACTGCTGTTTATTATGTCAATACTAATAATGGATGGACACATATTAAAGGACATGGTAAAGTAAAGAGTGTTGCTAATAGAGTGGTTATTTTTGATTCTAATTTAAAACATGCGGGATTTACCTGCACTGATGAAAAAAGAAGAGTCGTGGTGAATTTTAATTATGCATGATGAATTTTTATGGGTTGAAAAATACAGACCCAAAACAATTGAAGATTGTATTCTTCCAGAGAATATAAAGAAAACCTTTAGAGAGTTTCTAAATAAGGGAGAAGTGCCAAATTTACTTCTTTCTGGACCTGCAGGGTGTGGAAAGACCACGGTAGCAAAGGCACTTTGTGTAGAATTAGGAGTAGACTATTATGTCATCAACGGATCGGACGAAGGACGGTTCCTCGATACCGTCCGAAACAACGCAAAGAACTTCGCTTCAACAGTCTCTCTCTCGTCTGAAGCCAAGCATAAGGTCATTATCATCGACGAAGCAGATAATACCACTCCCGATGTACAGCTCCTCCTTAGAGCGTCTATTGAGGAATTCTCAGGAAACTGTAGATTCATCTTTACCTGCAATTATAAAAATAAAATCATCGAACCCCTCCATTCCCGTTGTGCGGTCATTGAATTTTCAATCAAAGGTAAAGAAAAACAGGAAATTGCGGCTGAGTTCTTTAAGAGACTTAACTCTATCTTGGACACCGAACGGTGCGAAAGCGATAAGAAAGTACTCGCTGAGCTCATTAACAAGCACTTTCCGGACTGGAGAAGAGTTTTAAATGAGTGTCAACGGTATTCCATAAGTGGTAAGATAGATAGTGGTATACTTGCTCATTTTAGTGATGTAAAGGTCGATGATCTCATTAAAAATCTCAAAGAGAAAAACTTTAAGGAAGTACGTAAATGGTGTGTCGATAACTTGGACAACGATCCTGCTGTTCTACTGCGCCGTATTTACGACAATCTTTACTCTTCCCTTATACCTAGCACCATTCCTGCTGCTGTTCTTGTTATTGCTAAGTACCAGTATCAAATTGCCTTCGTAGCGGATCAAGAAATAAATTTACTTGCTTGTTTAACTGAAATTATGGTGGAGTGTGAATTCAAATGAAAAGAATTGATCCAAGTGAGTACATGGTTGATGGATGGGATCAACAAGGTACTCCAACATACAAACGAGGTTCCCTTCATAATAAAGTAGGTATGTGGATTATGTGGACATACTATGTTTTGTTTGCATCTATGTTTATTAGAGGACTTATTCTATTTTTAAATAGATGACTTTAAAAGACCATATGGGACCAAAGAAAGATTGGTCTAATAAAGATTGGTTACAGTATGCATATATTCAACGATGGAATCCTTGGATTTCTGAAGAAGACCGCCAGTATTGGAAAGACAAAATTAAGGAGTTACAATGACTGAAAAATTAGAATTAACTGAACTCAATGTAAATAATGTTCTAAATGAGATTCGACCATATGTGGAAGCAGATGGTGGTATTTTAGAATTTGTTGCTATTGATTACCTTGCAGAAGGACCGGTGGTTATGGTAAAATTATTAGGTGCTTGTGCAACATGTGCTATGAGTGCTATGACATTGAAGCAGGGTATTGAAGCTCATTTACAGCAGAAGTTCCCTGAAATTAAAGAGGTTATTCAAATATGAAGAAGAAACAAAAAAGACATCAAGTTAAATCACAGTTTTATTATATCTTCTGGGGAGCCGCTACTGTATCAGTATTGGCAGGACAGATATTAGTTGGAAGTGGATTTCGTCGTATGTCAAAGAGTATTGATAGAATAGTTGATACTGTTGTTTTTGAATTGGAAGAAGAGTTTAGACCTCATCGTTTTAATCCTCCTAGACATCCTATGATTATTCCATGAAATCTTTGAAGTCTTATAAGACACCTCTTCGTTATCCTGGTGGCAAGTCTCGTGCTTGTAAAAAAATGGATCAGTATTTTCCTGATCTACGAAACTATGTTGAGTTTCGTGAACCTTTCCTTGGTGGAGGAAGCGTAGCACTACATATTAGTAAGAAGTATCCTCATTTAAAGATTACTGTTAATGATCTTTATGAACCCTTGGTAAACTTCTGGAGTAATCTTCAGATGTTTGGGGTTGAAATGAAGGATCAATTGTTAGATTATAAACTTACACACAATGATCCAGATTCAGCAAGAGAACTATTCAATAATTCCAAGGATATATTGGGGAAGACTAGTTACTCATCCATTGACCGCGCTGTGGCTTTCTATATTGTTAACAAGTGCAGTTTTAGTGGTCTCACTGAGAGCTCTAGTTTTTCATCTCAAGCTTCCCGTAGCAATTTTTCAGTACGGGGGATTGAAAAATTACCTGGATACTCTGAAATAATTTCTCATTGGAATATTAATGGATATTCATATGAATATCTTATGGAAAATGATATGCATGATGGTATATTCATGTATCTAGATCCTCCTTATGATATTAAGGATAATTTATATGGTAAGAAGGGTTCTATGCATAAGAACTTTGACCATGATCAATTTGCAAAAGATTGTGATAAGTATGATATTCCTATGATGGTTAGTTATAATTCAGATCAGTTAGTTAAAGATAGATTTAAGAATTGGAATGCAGCCGAGTTTGATTTAACTTATACTATGCGTTCTGTGGGTGAATACATGAGAGATCAAAAATCAAGAAAGGAGCTCTTACTTTTTAATTATGGAATTGAAGGATTGGCTGAACTCGATTAATTTTACGAAAGAAGATCTAACAGAACACACAAGAGATTATCCTCCATACATTGTTAATCGTTGTTTGAGTGGACATTTAGATTGTATTATGTTTGCAAATGAGATGAATAGGTATCCTAACCTAGACAAAGACATGCAATATAATTTTTATCTAAATACACTTAGGAAAAAGAAGAGATTTTCGCCCTGGCTCCGTAAGGAAAAAGTCACGGATCTCCAAAGTGTTAAACAATACTATGGTTATAGTAACGAGAAAGCATCTCAAGCACTGAAAATTTTATCAAAGCAACAACTGGAATTTATTAAACAACGACTTGAAACTGGAGGATCGAAATGACTACTACAGTAGAACCTGAAGTTAAGTGGTCTCAGGACCAAATGGTAGAGGTTCTTCTTAACGAACCAGATGATTTTTTAAAGGTTCGTGAAACTCTTACAAGAATTGGTGTAGCGTCTAGAAAAGAAAAGAAACTCTATCAGTCTTGCCATATCTTGCATAAGCAAGGTAGGTATTTTATTGTTCATTTTAAAGAGCTTTTTGCTCTCGATGGGAAACATGCTAATCTTACAACTAATGACGTACAGCGACGTAATAGGATTGCTCGCCTTCTTGCTGATTGGGGCCTTATATCGGTCGTAAAGACAGAAGCAGTTTCTGATATTGCACCTCTTAACCAAATTAAAGTTTTATCTTATAAAGATAAGGGTGATTGGGTTCTAGAGCAGAAGTATAATATAGGTAAGAAAGGAAAAACTCCAGAGGACGGGTAACCCCACTGCACTTTTTGGCGATTTGTGCTATAAATAGGTATGGATGCCTTCGGGGTCCACACAACACAAACTCGCTTAAAAGGAGCTACAATCATGGGCACATTAGCCAGGTATCATGCTGCAAATCTTCCCGAATTGATGGAGAGGATTACTAGAAACAGCATTGGAATGGATGATTATCTCAATCGATTCTGGGATGACACTACGACTTCAAATTATCCCCCTTATAATGTAATTCAAGTAAATAATGTCGAATCGAAATTGGAAATCGCACTCGCGGGATTCAAGAAGAAAGAAGTTAAAGTCTACACAGAGTTTGGAAAACTATTTGTGGAAGGCAAAAAAGAAGAATCAGAGACTGTGGGAGAGATTGTCCACAAAGGATTGGCACAACGCTCCTTCACTAGAGCTTGGACGCTCTCTGATGATACGGAAGTTCGACAGGTCAGCTTTACCGATGGACTCCTTGTGGTACAATTGGGAAAAATAGTCCCAGAGCATCATGCTCGTAAGGAATATCTCTAAGATAGATGATGACACGAGGTCCGCCTGGTGTCTGAAATGCATTTCAAGTAAAAGGGGACCTTTACGGTCCTCTTTTTTATGGTATAATGGTATAGTCAAGGTCGCTACCTAGGCTGCTCTGGAGTAATCTTTTGAGGTTTCTATACCAGGGGCGAAGAAACCTCACTTTTAATATTGGAAATATGGATTATAAAAGTTCAGGTGTAGATATAGAAGCAGGGAATGCTTTTGTAGAAAGATTAAAGGATAAAGCACCTACCATTGGTGGGTTTGGAGGGATGTTTAAGGTTCCTTCTGGATATGAGAAACCTGTATTTGTTTCAGGTACTGATGGAGTTGGTTCTAAGGTTAATATAGCAAGAGTTGCCAGTGATTACACAACCATTGGTATAGATCTTGTTGCTATGTGTGTCAATGATGTAATATGTTCTGGTGCTAAACCATTATATTTTCTAGATTATATTTCTACAGGTAAGATATCTCCCCTTTTAGATGATGTCATGGAAGGTATCATCAAAGGATGTGAAATATCAGAAATGGATCTTCTTGGAGGAGAGACTGCTGAACATGGTAGACCTCTTGGTGGAAGCCAATATGATTTAGATTTTGCAGGATTTTGTACAGGTATTGTAGAAGAGAATGAGATTATAGATGGGAGATTAATTAAAGCAGGAGATAAGATAGTTGGTCTGCCAAGCAGTGGTCTCCATAGTAATGGATATACTTTGATTAATGATATGTTGTGGAGGCATAAGATCTTTTATAAAGAACATCCAGAGTTACTTACACCTACTACAATTTATTGGCCACAAGTTAAAGAGTTGATGGATGAGATACCCATTCTAGGTATGGCACATATTACTGGGGGTGGTATCCCTGAAAACCTCCCACGCTGCCTTCCAGACGGTCTCAGAGCAGAGGTAGATTATAATTCTTGGGAACGTCCGGAGATCTTTAATGTTGTTCAGGAGTCAGGGGAGATAGAAGAGGAAGAGATGAGAAAGGTATTCAATCTTGGTATTGGTTTCTGTTTAATAGTTCCTCCTGAAATTGAGATAGGTGGCGTTATTGGAGAAGTTGTGGTAGAATAGAGAAAATATCTAGAATTATGGCAGATCCATACCCAGCATTAGGTTCCAATTATCGCGAACCAATCAAGACCTATACAACAAATAGGGGACTTACATTAACAGCAGAAGAAGTGGAATTTTTAAAAGGAAGATTTTTTGACACTCTACCAGAATCTTTGCAGGAAAAGGTAAACAAATTATGACAATTAAGTTATTGTTGTTAAAGTCTGGAGAAGATCTTATTGCTGATGTCTCTGAGATGGTAGTTGGTGAGGATGAAAAGAGAAGAGTAATTGGGTATTATCTAGATAAACCATGTATTATTAAGATGAGAAATCCTAATCTTCTTCCTGATGAGAGGGAAGGAGATACTCAGAAAGCTGGATATGAAGTTTCGCTTTTTCCTTGGATGCCTCTTTCTAAAGATGAAACTATTCCCATTCCTTCTGATTGGATGGTGACAATGGTAGAACCAGTAAATAAGTTAACAGAGTTGTATAACAAAAAGGATGTAAAAAATGGCCAAAGCAACAATAAAATTGATAGTACTGACGACTCAGGAAGTTCTGATAAGTCAGATTGACGAGGTAACTTCTGAATTAGGGGAACCTGATTGTAAATTACAAAATCCTTTTATTGTTAAAGGTGATCTTGTTTTGGAACCATGGTTACTTAATGTGACAAAGGATGATATCTTTATGATGAGTTCTGATAAAATAGTTACGTTGTGTGATCCAACACCCACTTTACTTGAAAAATACCAAGACCTTATTAAAGAATGAGATTTTACACCAATGTTCAATTGATCGGGAATCAGTTTTTGGTTCGTGGTGTAGAAAATGGTAGGAGATATGAGCATAGGGATGAGTTTTTCCCAACGTTATTTGTCAAATCTAAGAGAAAGGCTAAATATAAGACGTTGAGTGGAGAAAGCGTTGAAGCTATTAATCCGGGAACGGTCAGGGACTGTCGCGACTTCTATAAGAAATATGAGGATGTCGAAGGATTTGAGATATATGGCAATGATCGCTACATTTACCAGTACATATCGGAGAAATATCCCCAAGAAGAGATTAAGTTTGACATCACTAAAATTAAACTTGTTACTCTGGATATTGAGGTTGCGTCTGAGCAAGGGTTCCCTGATGTTGAATCGTGTGAGGAAGAGATCCTTGCTATTAGTATACAGGACTATACAACGAAGCAGATTGTTACTTGGGGAGTTAAACCCTTCACGTATAATCGTAAGGACTTAACTTATCATTATTGCCCTAGTGAATATGAACTGCTAACTAATTTTATTCAGTATTGGATGCAGGATGTTCCAGATGTGATTACTGGATGGAACATTCAATTATATGATATACCATACATCTGTAAGCGTCTTAGACGGGTGTTGGGTGAGAAGTTGATGAAACGTATGTCAACTTGGGGACTTGTGAGTGAGAGTGAAACTTATATTCAAGGAAGAAAACATACAATTTTTGATGTTGGTGGTGTAACTCAGTTAGATTATTTGGATCTTTATAAAAAATTTACTTATAAGGCACAAGAGTCTTATAGATTGGATTATATTGCTAGTGTAGAACTGGGGCAGAAGAAATTAGATCACTCTGAGTTTGATACCTTTAAAGATTTTTATAAGAAGGGATGGCAGAAGTTTATTGAATATAATATTGTTGACGTAGAATTGGTTGATCGTCTTGAAGACAAGATGAAATTGATTGAACTTGCATTGACTATGGCATATGATGCTAAGGTTAATTACGTTGATGTTTTTTATCAGGTACGAATGTGGGATAACATCATATATAATTATTTAAAGAAGCGTAATATTGTAATTCCACCTAAAAATAAATCGAAGAAAAATGAAAAATACGCTGGTGCATATGTTAAAGAACCGAAACCTGGACGCTATGATTGGGTTGTTAGCTTTGATCTTAATTCCCTGTACCCTCATCTTATCATGCAGTATAACATCTCACCGGAAACACTCCGGGAGGCTAGACATCCCCGCGCAAGCGTTGAGAGGATATTAAATCAGGAAGTAGAGATTGGTGGAGATTATGCTGTTTGTGCTAATGGAGCACAGTACAGGAAGGATATTCGTGGATTTCTTCCAGAGTTGATGGATAAGATGTATGGAGATCGTGTGGTCTTCAAAAAGAAAATGATTGAGGCAAAGAAATCATATGAGAAGACCCCCACTAAATCACTGGAGAAGGAAATTGCGCGATGCAACAACATCCAAATGGCGAAAAAGATCTCTCTTAATTCTGCTTATGGTGCTATCGGCAATCAGTACTTCAGGTATTATAAGTTAGCAAACGCAGAGGCGATTACTCTTTCAGGTCAGGTCTCTATTCGATGGATAGAGGATAAGATGAACCAGCATCTTAATAAAATTTTGAAAACAGAGGGTATTGATTATGTTATTGCTTCAGATACTGATTCCATTTATCTTAATTTGGGTCCTTTGGTTGAAGCTGTATACCAGGGGAGAGAGAAAACTAATGAAAGCGTTGTCACGTTCCTTAATAAGGTGTGTGAAGATGAATTTGAGCCTTTTATTGAGAGTTCTTATGAAGCGTTGGCCAAGTACGTAAATGCTTATGATCAGAAAATGTTTATGAAGAGAGAGAATATTGCTGATCGTGGTATATGGACTGCTAAGAAGCGATATATTCTTAATGTGTGGGATTCTGAGGGAGTGAGGTATGAAGAACCTAAATTGAAAATGATGGGCATAGAAGCGGTTAAATCATCTACTCCAGCACCTTGTAGAACAATGATCAAGGATGCATTAAAGATAATGATGAATGGTACAGAGAATGATGTAATTGAGTTTATTGATACATCGCGTAAGAAGTTTAAGTCTCTTCCGCCTGAAGAGATATCATTTCCACGTTCTGCATCTGATGTTGTTAAGTATCAAGCACATTCTACAATATATTCGAAAGGAACTCCTATACATATACGTGGTGCTTTGTTGTATAATCATTATGTTAAAAAACATAAGTTAGATAACAAGTACTCTCTCATTCAAAATGGAGAGAAGATTAAATTCTGTTACCTGAAGAAACCAAATATTATTCATGAGAATATTATTTCTTTCATTCAGGATTTTCCGCATGAAATAGGACTTGACAAGTATATCGATTATGATTTACAATTTGACAAATCCTTTTTAGAACCACTCAAGATTATTCTTGATGCTATTGGTTGGAATGTGGAGAAAACTGTAAACTTAGAACTCTTTTTCACCTAATGGATTTACCTATCGACGACAAAGATTTAGAAATTATTGTTAGAGCACTTGCTCTGGGTGGGGATTCTAGACTCTTTTTTAAACTTAAGGAGGTTAAAGAAGCAAGGGATAAAAATCCTAGTGGTCCATACAAGAAGATTTTACGTGAAGAGAAGGGGATGGTCATATGACGCATCTTGATGAAAAAATTCAGACAGCTCAAAAAAGAATAGAGGAATTGAAACTTTTAATTAAGCATTGGAAAAAACAAAATGAATTTTTTGTCTGATAAAATTGCTGTTTTTGATAAAAGAGTTAAGTATTCTGATCAACAAAAAACGTTTGGATTTGCAACTAATTCTAATTTGCAATTGGGGTGGCATGATGTAGATGAAGCTGAAAAATATGAGAAAAATTTACATGGTCGATGGAATGAGGCTGATTGTGAATCTTCTGGTATTTTAAGACATATAAGAAAATGTATTAATGAGACTTCTTGGTTTACTAAAAAGGAGTTTGATGGTGCTGTTTTAAATTTAATTAGACCAAGTGATGTTCATTATATACATGAACATGGAGATCTTCAGGTTGCTCTATATTATATAAATCGTCATTGGGAAGATGGGTGGTATGGAGAAACAATTTTTTATGATAATAATGATCAGAATTCTATTGTCTTTACATCTCCTTATGTTCCTGGTAGAATAATACTCTTTGATGGATCAATACCTCATGCTATTAGACCACAGTCTATTCGTGCTCCCAAATACAGATTGAGCCTTTCATGTTTTTTTAAGTGATAATATGGATTTTTTAAAAGATATAGTAAAAGAAATTGGAGATGACTACACCCAACTCGCAGCCGATATCAACGAGAGTGAGCAATACATTGACACAGGTTCGTTGGTATTTAATGGGCTGGTATCAGGGTCTATTTTTGGTGGCGTATGTAGTAATAAAATCACTGCAATTGCTGGAGAGTCTAGTACAGGAAAAACTTTTTTCGCTCTCGCCGTTGCCAAGAACTTTCTTGATAATAATCCCGATGCTTATACACTCTATTTCGATACTGAGAGTAGTATTACTAGGGCACTTTTAGAGAGTCGTGGTATTGATACTCAAAGGTTTGTTGTCATTAATGTGGTGACTATTGAGGAATTCCGTACCAAGGCACTTAAGGCTGTTGATAAATATTTGCAAATGCCCATAGATGAACGCAAACCATGTATGTTTGTGTTAGACTCTCTGGGTATGCTTTCCACCGAAAAGGAAATCACAGACGCTCTGAACGATAAACAAGTCCGTGATATGACTAAATCGCAATTGGTCAAAGGTGCGTTCAGAATGTTAACACTTAAATTAGGCCAAGCGAATGTCCCGCTCATTGTCACAAATCACACGTATGATGTCATCGG
>VTLG01000885.1_pt1 | contig 26623 bp, 42 predicted proteins | sample 4694571 | NCBI WGS metagenome assembly VTLG01 (sample SAMN12604809, study PRJNA352737) | marine metagenome | biome: ENVO:00000447; feature: ENVO:00000209|ENVO:00000569|ENVO:01000036; material: ENVO:00002151; isolation source: viral sequences binned using virsorter ...
TTGATAGATGTATATTTGTAGGTAAACCAAGAAAATTAGTAAAGAAATACAAACTGGACGTAATAAAGATTTCATACAAGATTTAGCAAAAAGAATGGTTAAAGACCCTGAAATGAAAGAAACTACTGTACAAGAAATTGCTAAACAATATGGCGTCAAAGATAGAGTAGTCCAATTTGCTGCTAAATTTATGACTGTACCAGAAAGACATATTCGTAGAGATGCATTTATGGCTCATTATATTCAAGCATGGGAGCGTTGGGGAGGTGCTGTTAAAAATCCTGAACACCCATTTTTAATTGAACAAGCAAAAAAAGGAGTAAGAGCTACGCAGTTTCTATACTCTGCTCCATTTAGACCTGCTTTTGCTAGAACTGCTCTTGGTAAAGTTATGACACGTTTCCAATTATGGTCATGGAATGCTGTAAGTTTTAGAAATGATGTATTTAGACAAGCGAAAATTTATGGATTTACGCCTGGTACTGAAGCATATGATAGGTATGCAAGGATGATGCAAATGGATATTTTTGTTTTTGCATTAGCTAATATGTTTGCTTATTCATTATTTGAAACTGCATTACCTGCTCCATGGAATTGGTTACAAGATACAGCAGATTGGATATTTGGAAATGAAAAAGAACGTGATAGAGCCTTTTTTGGGCAATGGCCGAAACAGCTTGCTCCGCTGCAAATGGTAACTCCTCCCATTCTTCGGCTATTGCCTTCATCTATGAGAGCTATAGTTGATGACGACTGGTCTAAAGTTGGTAAATATTATATTTGGACTATGGCTCCTTTTGGAAGGATGGCAAGGGATGTATTTGGGCCTGGGAATTTAATTGAGAATCCTATTAGGGTAATAGAAAAAACGACTGGATTTCCTTTATTACAGTTACAATCTAAGGGGAGTAAATTTAAGGAAGAAAGAGAAGAAGGTAAGAGACAACCTTCTCCTTATCCTGGATTAAAGATGTTTTAATCATCTTCTATCATTCCCCATAAAAGCATTAAATACACTATTATGTCAGTGATTCTTCCTCTGACATCTTCTCTTTGTGACTTATATCCATTAACGTAGGCTTTAATGCCATCAACGTGTTTTAATAGATATGTTAATAATACCTTTTCTCTACTAATATCTAATGCATCACCAATACGTTCAAAGTTGGCAAAGACGTTATCCTGCTTGTGGGCGTACTCCTTCTGTCCCGATTCCCTCGTCTTGTTTATCTCCGCCTGTATCTTTTTCATTAGATTGTTCATCTGTTTTCTGTTCATCGATAATGTCCTTAACTGAATTTAAGCTTTCTTTTTGATTTGTATCAATTCTTTCTTTCACATGTTTGAGAAAATCGTCTGCTTTTCCCTCCCATTGAAGAAATAATTCAAATAAATTAAAAAAATCACGTGACACTTTTTGCGTTGCAAATAATTGCTCTTTTAAGAATTTACTTTCATTTGCAAGTATTTTAACTGCATCAGCTGTTGACATTTTTTGTTTTTTTCTCTTAGCCATCTAACGTTTTCTCCTTCATGTGTTTTCGATAAAATTTACTTCCATAGTTCTCTTTATATATACAAGTTCGGCATACAGGATAGAGTATGCGTGGTACCCAATCTGGTATATACTGATTATTTTGTATCCTGTAGCTGAACTTATTATATATAACTTTCTTACACATTTCACATGTGTAATGTTCTTTTTTAACTAACTCTTTTAATTGTAATCCCTCACTTGACAATTTTTGTATTTCCATGAGTCTTAACAATGATGTCAGTCATTCTTTTGCATGCATCTTTAAATCCATGAATATCTTCCCTAACTGGGGTTTTAGACACAGGGTTTCAGTTATCAGCCTTATTTTGTACTGTTTTGGGAGATATCTCTGTTTTTGTAGGGTTAGTATCGATTTCAGGTGTTTCTTCCATCTGGTGTCCATTTAAGCACGCAGAACGAAATTCTCCAGAATTGAAGTTTTCATCTACTGATTCAAAATAATTGGTTAAAGTTTTGACCATAGCGTTTAATCTTTCGTTGTTATCTAATACTCCACCCACTATTTTTGCTATTGCATTATAGTGTTCAATTTGCATTAGTTCTTTCTCCTTTTAGCAAATCTACCATTTTTCTTTCTTGGTCTTTTACCTAAAACATTGATTTCCCAGTCTTTTCTTATTTCTTTGAAGAAGGCTTTTATTGCTTGTATCATTATTTTCTCCTGTTTTGATATTCAAATCCAAATGGAAACAATCTTTGTCTTCGTTTCCGTTTAATAGCAGCTCTTTTTATTTTCTTTTCAGCTGACGATAATGCATTTGGATGTAATGTTTTTAGTTTTTTGAGTTTTTTAGTTTGAATTTTTCTCACATACTCCTTTTATCTTCTAACTTTTTAATACGTTCTTCAAGGTCATCGATACGACCCTCAGACCCCTGTATGAGGTCTGTTAGGTCGTCTATAATCTTAAACTTCTTACCTATAGTATTATCTACTATCTTTAATACTTTTTGTAATATTATATTCTGCAATCCCATTATTCATATGCCTTCGATGGATATAATTCTTGTCCTTGACCTTCATATACTATTGCATGAGTGTTATGACCAGCCTTAGCATCGCCTAATATAAAATCACGTATCCACCAGCATCTTCCATTATCTGATGCTTCTGATGCAGATTTTGCTGTTCTACCTCCAAAGGTTAATCCTTGATATGCTTTTATAAATATTGATGTCCCTTTATTAGCTGCACCACCTTTTAAACGTGATATACTATCTATTTTATTATAATGTCTCTCTTTCGTAAAACATTTATCTTCAATTATCATTTTTCTTTTCTCCTTTATTATTTGTTAATTTTTGTAGTCTATTGACTAATAGTGTTAGTTCTAAGACAATTTGTTTTAAATTGTCCTTTATTTCAAGATATTCAATATCAGGATTTGGTTTACTAAAGTAAGTTTTCGATTTCATCTTGAGTAACTCCTAATTTAAAGTTATCTGGCAATTTTATACTTTCTTTTGGCCTTGGATTGTTTCCTCTATAATCGCTATTGAGCCAATACCATAAATTTACAGTACCTTCAACGACGTCTGGAAGAAATTTTAATTGTTTAAATGTTGGATTAGGTTTCTTTTTCCATTTATCATTAAGATATAATCCATACATTTCATCAATCATATATTCACTTCCTGCTTCTGTATGTTCTATTATAGTATCCCATAGGATTTTATACATTGTAGCTTGTAAATCATGTGTCTTATAGTGACCACCTGTTTTAATATCGATTAGGACATTCTTATTATCAATACGTGCTAATATATCAAATCTACCTGCGAATCTTATTCCAGGGAATGCTAGCATTATTTCTTGCATAATTATTTCAGGCTTATAATCATTATACCATTGTTCCAAGCACATAATTCGTTTAACTATTTCTGGACCAGCATCTAGCACAACTTCTTCACCGTTTAATAAATCTTCAGATATTTCATGGACTATTGTGCCACGTTCAGCAGCTTTATCTCTAACTTCACAAGCTTTTTCCCAACCCCCTTGATTAGCAAGCCATTTATCGAAAAATTCACCTTTACCTGCAGCTGATAATATTGATGTTACTGATGGTACCCATTCTTTGTTACCTGCAACTGAATACCATCTTGTTTTACCTTCCTTAGATACTACTCTATTAGTTGTTAACCATTTAGTTATTGGGTGCATATCCAAATATCTCCTTTATTGGTATTAATGCCATTTCACTAGCGTTATAATCTCCTCCATGTGTTATACGTCCTTTACCTGATAATACTATCTCTTTAACACGTCTTTTTAAATAATCTACTGGTAAAATATGAACTCCATAGAACTTAAAATTATCAACTAAGATTGTAGCCCAGTAATCTGCTTTTGTAACTGATAAACCACTGGGTAAATGTCTATGATGATTATGTAATTCTATTGCTATATTGCCAGTTTTTTTCCAAGTATCACGTTCAGTTTTGACTTCAATTGTGGTATCTTGGAGTATTAAAGCTAACGTTTTTTCATATATTTGCCCAAACTTTAAATCAATATCAAAATCGCTATTGTTATTAAACATTTTTTTATTTAAATTAGCTTTAAAATACTCTTGTATTTTTGTAACTACATCCTTTGTTGTAATTTTATTTATATCTTTTTGTGTTATATAATTATGACCATTATCTACTCCCATATTACTCCTTATGAATATTAATGAGAGAGCTAACCCGCTTACAAGATTGAGAATATTAGAAAGGAAATTAAAAAATATTCTCTGTTAGCGTGTCGGCCTTACGGTATCGACACTCTCTCATTAATTGTTTAAAATTTAATATTATCTAATCCAGGAATTATCGATTTTAATTCCTCTTTTTTAGATTCAATTGTTTGATTAACTTGTTCTTTAGCTTGTATTGTTAAACTGTCAATACTACCTTCTAAAACATTGATATGCTCTTGAAGAAGAAATACTTTTTCTTCCCATGATATTATTTCTGATTGTACTGCTATCAAAATAGTATCCATACTCTTAATAGCCTTTTGAGCTACTTTAGCTGATTCTTGCAAGTCCTTATAAATAGGATAGTTAGCTATTATTGCCATAATAATAATAACTAAACCACTGATTATTTTTTTCTTCATTTATCCTCCCATTACATCTGATTTTGAAAGTTTACGCAATATATAATCTTGAGCTGGACGGGCCATACGACTTACCCATTTTAATAAACTATTATATTGCTCATGTGTTAAAGGCCCTTTTCTTCTATTACATCTATTACAAATTAATTGTAAATTCTTTGCTATAGAACTGCCTCCTAGACTTAAAGGTATTATATGGTCGCAAACTATATTATTAATATCTAATTTCTTAGTACAATAACGACATTTACGACCATATGCTTGTAATAGAATATTACGTATTTCTTTTAGATTCATATTAAATTCAACTTCATATTCTTTACTACGCCTTTTAAGAGTAGTCTTTAATGTAGATGATTTTTTCATCAATCTATGAAATACATTTTTCCAGTGATTTCCATGTAGCTTTCTAAGTTTTTGTTCAAACTTAGATTGCCATTCAGAAATTACTTTAGTTTGTCTATTAGCTTTACGAAACACCATATGTTTTATTAAACACTCTATAATTTGCTATACCAACTGCAAATTCAAAATGCAACCTATGTATTCCCATAAAGAAACAAAGTCGTTTTTTTAATTCTACGACTTTTGTAGTAAATCCAATCAATATTAAACCACCAAAAAAGCTGATAAATTTAATATCATTTGCATTTACTATATTAATAAAGAACTTCGTGATTTTATTCATATATTCTCCTAAGTCTGAAACTATTAGTCCATTCTATGTCACACTCCCAATTGGAGTCTCCATCTGTGTTCTTTAACATTCGTACTACTTTCTTAGGGTCATCAGCTTGTCCATCAATTGAAATTACTTTTCTACTTGCATTCTCTATAGCTCCCGAGCCTTTTGCTGCATACAAACTTAATACGTCTGCTTTGCTATGTTCTCTGCTAACTTGAGATACTTGTATTATAATTACATCCATATTTACAGCAATATTAGATAAGCTATGAGAAATATATTTAATTTTCTCATGTTCGCTTCTTCCATTACCACGTGTATCTATTAAATCGATATAATCTACTATAACAAGTGACGGTTGCAACTCCTTTATTTTTTGTTGTATCTGGTCAATTGTAGGCGATATTGTTTGAAACGTGATATGAGATAAATCATCTTTATGTTTCTCAAATACACTTTCAAAATTGTCATTGACTTCATCCTTATCTAACCCTGATACAATCTGTAATCCACGTCTATGCATATACCAATCTGCTAATTCTAATGAAAGAAATAATGTTGGTATTTGCCATTCTGGATTAATAGAATTTGTTGCAAAATCGACTCCTAATGCTAAATTTTGAACGAAAGTACTTTTGTTAGAACCTGTCCTACCAAATACGGTAATGAGTTCTCCAGGAAATATGTCACAATCAATATGTGGCATACCAAGCATTTCGGAAAGATTAATTGTTCTACCACTAAAATCGGTAGTTAATCTTTCTTTTAATTTAGATTGGAGCGTTTCTACTGACGCTGTTTCTATCATATAGTCTTTTCTTTGGAAATGTATACATTTTGTTTTACAATGCTTTTCCATTATCTCATCTTTACATCCATATTGATAACCTGCATTATAAACACGTTCTACAATTCCATTTAGAACTTCTTTATTTAGTTGATTGTTATTCCATTCAGTTAATACTGCTTTAGCATAATAACTTGGAACACCATTTCTTCTTAAATGGCTAACTATTCTCATAGCTGTTGTATTTCTACATCCATCTTGAGGACCTTGCATTAACATTTGTTGAACACAGGGCACTATTGTAGATGGTTCTCTCACTTTATTTAATGCATCTATTTTAGGAATCGTTGTTTGTACATACTCAGATAATTCTCCTTCACCTAATAAAGATTGATATGGAAATTCTAATCTTGGCTTTTTAGCTAATTCCAAGATAGTTTCTGATTTTTCATTCATTATCTCTGTAATAGTTAAAGGAATTTTATATAAGTTTGTTTTTGGATTTAAAGTATGTTGTACTCTATATAAAGCAGTTCTTATATATACCATATAATCTGCATGTGGAAACAACTTTTTCATTGTATTCTTTACAATATATGGCAAATCAGTAGATACTGGAAATTCAAATACATCGTTACTTAAAACAATATGATATCCACTACCACTAAAATACGCTTGTATATTTTGTTTAGTACAACCTAATTCTTCTAAATCAAATATAACGCTTCTTGTTAAATTGAGAGTGTGCTCATCTGAATTATCTTGTTTATCAATATCAATCAATATTTTATCAATACTACGTTCTCCATAATAATTCTTTAGCGTGTTACCATTTTTTCTTGCAAAAATAACAGCTTCTTTATTATATAGATACGCAGAACGATATAAAGCACTATTTAAATCGATATATTTAGATAATTCATTTTTAGGGATTAGAACCCCACGATTAAATGGGGTTCCTTGTGCGATTTCAACATAATCCATTATAGGTTATCTAATGCTGATAATCCTAACTTATCATCATCAATAGTCATTACAGTTTGCATTTCTTGTTCTGTAACTTCTTTTAAATAACCTTTAGATTTCATCCAATCAATGTCATTTTGTAGTTTATTTCTACTATCTCCACCCGCTGGATAAAGCTTATGATGAGCTACATTATATGCTTGTTTTCCAGGCTTCTTAGGGGCTTGTTTATAGAAATATGCAAGATATTTACCATCTTTGCCAGAAGAATCACCATCCCATTTAGTAAGATATTTACTTAAATAATCAGTAATATTATCTATTTTCTTACCTTGTTCATCTTCCCATTCGCCTTTGATATTAATACCAGCAGGACAATTGATAGCGTCAAAGAATGTGTACATTCTTTTGATTACGCTGCCACCTGTGATATTACCTTTTTCGTCTTTGTCAAAACCACCAGCAATTGTAGCATTTCTTGTATATTTACTACCATCTTGTAATAAAACAACTTGTAAATATAAATCAGACCATTCAAACATATCTGATTTATCATCTATTGCAATTATATTACAATTACAAATACCATTGTAATTACTTGTTTTTATTTCGGGTTTAAATAACGCCATTTTACTTTTTCTCCTTAGTTATGTCCATGTTATTATATTTCCACAATCGAATTGTTTGAGCAAATGCATCTTTAAATTCATAAGCATCACCCCAATTTTTTCCAGCTATTTGTAATACCCAATCAAGCTGTTGTTCAATTGTTTTACATCTATCTTTTTCAATATGATATATTTCACGTGTTTTCCCTTTTATAGTTTCTGAAATAGTGAAATATTTATCATCATATTCATATGATAAATTATTTTCTCTTCGCTTAGGTATGTCAATTCCTTTAATAATCTCCATTACTTCTTTTCCTTTATGTAGATTTGTTTCCAATCAAAAGGTAATACTTTACCACGTAAATGAGGACTGCGTGAACCTGCTTCCAATGAATCATTTGGTTTAAATGATATTAAAAGTTTTTCATCTTCATCCCTATATATATAGCCAATAGCATCACTATCTGACATTATCATATTCTTTAAGCGTCCAGTAATATCAAGACTTTCAGGCTCTACTATTGCCTGGCCTTCAATTACTGCTTTAGCTGTCTTTCTATGACCAACTATTATAAGATGGTCACATACATCTTTAAATGCATGTATAGTATTCATTACTTTATCACGTGCTAATCCCCATCCTTTTCCGAATGGTAAATCAGCTAAAGCTTGAACACTGTTTTCTTCACATACTGCTGCTTCTGCCCATTGTACCACTTTATCGATTGTATCAATAGCGATATATGTAAACTCGTGACCTTCACGTGCTTGTTTTAATACTTCTATTAACTCTTTTCGATTATTAGCATTTAAGATATGACCTTCCACCATATTAGAACCAGATTCTGTATCAATAATAAGACATTTGTCTAGTCTGGATAACATTGTAGTTTTACCTATTTTTGGGGGGCCATATATTAGAAGTGTACTTGGGTTTTGAGAAATAGCTTTTCTCTTTGCTACTTTAAGTACCATTTTGCTCCTTTTCTGAAATATCAAGAGTCTCACATATGTTCTGCCTACGTTGAGCCTAGTTGCTGTCTACGGTGTAGACCACCTGTCTTCACTAGGGCTTATTGAGTGTCTTCTCGGGACTTCTGAACCCAGCTATTGACTCTTGATAATTCAATTATTGTACTAAACAACGACCTATTAATCTATAACAATTATTCAGTTTTTCCAAGTACTAATCCTGGAAAATTAAATAAAAATTGTTTAGGATAAGGCTCATTATTTAATACTTTTTTTATTGTATTTGCTATGAATGCACCACTCATATTTGAACAGTATGAAGTCGCTTTAGCGTTGCAAGGTTCATCAACTGCATTAGCATCAGAATACCAAGTATCTACATATTGTTGTAGAGTTGGTTTTCTTAATGTATACTGATGATACTCCTCAGCTCCCATTCGGCCGTCAATAAGCAAATAAGGCTTATTTTTACGTTGTAAGGCTGCCTTTGCTGCCGTTAAGCGACTTTCCATACTGTCAAAACCCAGTATTACTATGTCATCCTCCTTTAAAGGCTTAATAAATTTGGAAAATATTCCAAATTGTTCAGTAACACGTATTGCTGGGTTTATCTCTTTTAAATGTTGATGCAAAGCTACCACTTTAGGTTTTTTAATATCTTTATAAATATAATAGCTTACACCTACATTCTGAACCTCAACTTCATCTAAATCATATAGAACAAATATATCTGCACCCATTCTAGCAAGTTGAGTAGCTGCGGCACTACCTATAGCACCGCAACCAAGAATATGAAAGATTTTATCACCGAAATTATCTATAAGTCCGACACTTCTTTGATTAAATTCTGCCATTTTCAGCTCCTTCTATGTTTTCAAACATATCAATTGGACTGCTTGTTATACATTCATCATGAATATCAGTAACTGTCTTCATTGTTTTAACTTTTAAGTTATATTGTTTTAACAGTTTATTCAATTTACGTGTTCTTTTACGAAAAACTTTACCTTTAACTGTACCATCCATAAAGCCATCCATCATTTCGTCCATTTCTTCAATACATTCTTCTAATGTACCTACAGGAACACCAGTAACACATAATTCATCATCTATTTCATTCCACCAATCATGTTGATTAAATGATTTATTATAGTTATATACTTCTTTCTTTTGATTCCATAATGAAGCTTGTGCACCATGTCCACCATAAGTAACAACAGAAGTAGTTTCCTTACTGCATAAGTCATTAACTTCTTTATCAATGTCTGGATTGGTTGCATCAGGATTAACCATTATATTTAATTCAACATTCTCTTCATGCAGAAATGGTTCAAAGAATTGAATACGTAATTTATATTCTCTCTTTAAATTAACTACTAAAGAAACTGTCCAATCATTAGCTGGATGTCCTAATATGGTAGAATCATCTGTACCTGACCAAAATGCTCCCATTGTATGATGACTATGCCACCAACAATGTCTTACATTATTGCCATGTTTACCTATCATTTTAGAATAATGAATAGCAAGTTGTTCACCATCTAATTCACAATTCGCTGCTGATATTTCTTGCTTTAATATTACTGGGTCTTCTAATATGAAATCACCATCTTTATCTTCAAGGACAACTAATTGTCCTCCAATTTCAGATTTATGTAATCTATATGCAGATTCAGCATATCCTATGATTCTATCAAAGTTCTCGCGTGATATCCAGAACTTTTTATCTTTATTATTTTTAACTTGCATATCGCAATCCTTCCTTTCTTTGATTTATGTATTTTGTATATGTATAATAATCATCTCTACTACTCATCTGACCTGTAGCAAATAGCCATGAATAATGATTATCTTCCATATCACGTCTTGTTAATACTTTTATAGCCTCTTTAAATGGCATACCTTTTGTTTTCTCTACTAATTGATGAAACATATCTGGATTATCAGTAGAAATATTTCTTAATGTCCAAGCATATTCACATCTATTAAACATTTCTTTAATGTTAGTCATTGGTGCTGATTTCCATTCTACTAAAAACTCAGCCCAATCTCCATCAAAATGTTGCATACTATTAGTCATACCAAATACTTTTAAGACTTTAAGCCAATTAGGTTCTTTAGTCATAATTAAGTAAAAATATAAATCATTAAATAATTCATACATTACTTTCTCATCTATTTCACCATCAAAATAATCTACCATTTTTGGATACATTTCTATCCAAGATGCTGGTGGAGATTCTTTCCAATCCATATCTATAAAAGCTAATCTAGTATATGTATTACAATCGTTAGTTAAAGCACAATTACTACAGAATTTATCTTTAAACTCTTGTTTATCAGTACCTAAATCAATCTGTTTTTGACAAACACCTTTATCTGTAGCAATCATACTACGTGTTAATTCATTCCATTCTTTTGGTAAACCAAAATGTATAGTTTGTAAACTATTTAATGGAGATGTACTACCAGCTGTATATGAACTTGACCATATTTTAAGATATGTTTTAAGCATTTTTAAATTACCACTCAATAATGAACGAAATATATCACCACCTAAATCACCAAAACATGTATTGCCATTAGCATATGCTGTAAACCATGATATAGTAGTTCCACTTTCATATTGACGATATACAAAAGGATGACATAATGCTTCATAATGTGGGAATACTGTTGATGCATAACCAATAAATCCTGTCTTAATTAAAGATTTTTTATCCTTTATTCGTCTATAATTAGTACATAGTGTCATTAAATCAACTGTAAGTCCGACTATTATATCACCATAAGGTAATTCACCATATGTACGTGATAACTCATTATTAGTCACTGATATATTTATATCTTTTAATGATACTAATATATTAACATACCATTTACCAGGATGCTTTTCAAATTCAACCATAGTAGCTTTATGAACTTCATAAGTATCTAATGCATCATATACATTATGATTAGCACTACCTATAATTTCCATATTAGGTTCTATTATTGGAAATAATCTACAGTCACTATGAATAGCATTATTACATTCTCTATATCGTAATCTTTTACCAAAATATGGTACAGGACTAATATCAAATGTTATGTCTTTAGTTGGCATAGATAATAATTCAATAATTTCTTTTAACATATCTTTAGATTCATCTAAATCACTATCTTTATATAATTCCATACCATCTCTACGATAATTAAATAACATATCATCTAATCCATGTAAATCCTTTTTAAAATTAGAATAATTCCATCGATTGCGTTGTAATAATTTACTAATATTATTAGCTCCTCGTCTTGTTTTCCAATGAGGATACATAACATTAGGAATATAATCTTTTAATTTATTATATGTTCCTGGTTGCCATCTTGCTGTTTTAGTAGCAACTAATTCAGTTTCATAACGCTGATTAAAATCATCTAATTTTTCACCAAATTCTTGACTAGCTGATAGTTTAGTATAATCTAAATCTAAATTATCTATATCATATTCAATTTTTGGCTTTAATATTAATTCTTCTTGCATATTCTACCTCGCTTTTTTTATGCAATGGGGAAGAGACTGACATCTTCGCCTGCGAAGGAAACAATCTAGATTCCCCATTACGTTTCAAGTAATTTTGAGATAAAGCGGACTATACTTAAACTGGGAAGCGGCTTGACGTCTATTGCTAATATTCCTCGAAAGGACCATAACCTCACCGTGCTGCGGCTTGTGCAGTGTATAGAAGAAACTTTATCTCTACTGTTGTAGTAAAACTTATTTACCACCTCTTTTATTACCTGCTACATGCACAACTCTATCATCTGCATTTACAGGTGTTGAATCTGAAGCTATAACATCATTCACTGTAACGTGACCTGTTAAATTAAGTTCAGTTCTTAAAGCACCAACTGTTCCAGCTGTTGCTGAATCTGTTGCTGCCATTACTACATTGGTAGGTTCTAACGTCATGCCACCATTCATTAATTGAATTTGGACTTCAGTTATTGTTGTTTCTACTGCCATTTTATTTACTCTCTTTCTCGCTATTCAGCGATTTGTAAGAACTCTTGTTCTTTTGTTGTTAACAAACTTATTTCTTCTACAAAATTAGTATGATATAATTTATTGTTCCATCTAAATGTCTTATCTGGGCCAAGTAATGAACGTGCCATACTAAATGCTCGTTCAAATGAATTTTCCTCCTCCCAAACAAATCCGCTATTATTAACAACTGTTATATCAGTTAATTCTATAGTTTTTTCTTCTATCTCTTCTGGAATTACTTCCAGTTCTTTTATTACAGGTTCTTCCATCATAGGCAATTCAATTACAGGTACTTCCTGATATGTTTCTTCAGAAATTTCACCTGCAAAAGCATTATTAAATGCTAAATATAATGGAAATAAAAATACTACCCATAATAGTGTTAAGAATGTATTTGTTGCAAATACCTCTACTGTTTCATCTATGTATCTCATTATTCTCTCCTTTTTTTGTCGGTTTTATAGCAGGAAATAATAACTTCTCTGCTAAAGCTACGTGTTTATTATTCTTGTTATTTAACTGTTTAAGCAATCCCTCGCCTTTTTTAGTTAATTTATATAATCTTGTCACTATTATCCTCCTTTTTTAAAGAAATTCTTATTTATCATTTTACTAAGAACTACTTCTTCATTAACACTTTGACTATCCATAGTTTCTTTAACAATTTCAATTAATACTCCATTAGGTGTTAACCAAATAACTAAATTATATTGTGTATCACCTATTGATTCTTGAAATATATGTTTATAGTCTGTTCTCATTTGACTTTCTGTTACGAATCCCATTTATTCATCCTCCTTTTTATCTAATAATAATAATAATTCAGCTATCTCAAAGAAATCATCATGAGATACTCCTTCTGCATTATCTACTATTATTAGAGTGGTTTGTAAGATTTTATTATTCATCTTTAATATCTTACTTTTTAAAAACTCATATTGAGTCATTACTTTTTCTACTTTTTGTAAGCACATGCTTAACTCCTTCCGTATTAATTATTCTATCACCCTTACCTAAATTACATGGTATACATGCAGTTATTAAATTCTTCATATTATTCCTACCACCATATTTACGTGGCAAGATATGGTCTACATGTAATAAATCTGTATCTTCTTGGATAATACCACAATAACCACATTTAAAACCATCTCTTTCTAATACTTGAAATCTTCTCTTAGAAGATAAAGTTCCTTTATATGGCCAAAATACATCTATTGTATCAATAAAATAACTTCCAAATGTTATATAATACATATTACCATTACTATTTATATGAGTATTAAATAATGGATATTTATTACCATTTGTATTATTTAATATTTCTTGAATATTTGTTGATAAACAATCTTCAAATTGTATATCTATTATAGAATGATAACCATTATCAATACAATCTTGTATTATAGGAAATAATGACAACCATTCATATTGTGTTACTGTTAACATCTCTTTTTTACAATATACTTTAATTTCATTATTTATATCTATTGTTTCCATAACACTCCTTTACGTGTTTAATTGTTGAGGTATAGCAACTGGAACGATTTATATTTGCGGATATTATCGAGTTGTCCCAGCTGCTATGTTATAGAGTATCAAAAAGGTCACAGTAAAGGCTCAAACATGTAAAAGCCTATGAATAACCTTGGCAGGTCTTACGACGGGTGCTCTCTACTCTACCAGTAAGTTTATCTGAATATCCTCATATACCATAACCGAAGCCATGATTTAATCTTATCTAAGCGTGATGGATATCTATTTATATGTTTTTTTTGCTTTATTCTATGTTTTAAGCGCATCTCAAAGCCTTCTGGTGCCTTGATACTCTTTAATGCTTTAATAGCCTTAAAATAGGCTTTTTCTTCTTTAGATGTTAATGGTTTAACTAAACAATCACTAACATCTACATCATTTTCTCGTAGTTCTATTACTGCATCTTCCATAGTTTCAGGAATATCATTACATTCTTTTACTAGTTTACCTTTTTTAAAGTATTGCCAACTCATTTTACACCTCTCTTTCTTCTATATAACCTCTTAGATTATTATCTATATCAGCTAACCATTTTAGTTGGTCAGCTAATTTTTGACTTTTAGGACAATTATCTAGTAATGTTTGTGCAATACTTATTATCATAGGTATTACAAAGTTTTTACTAGGCTCATCAAAAACACTAATAGTTTCTACTGTTTGTCCTTTATCATTAATAGTTGTTCCTACTTCTCTCATCTTACTACCTCTACTTTCTGTTTACCATTAACTATTTTATATTTTATTGCTTTAATCTTATCTGGATTACATCTGATACAATAATGACCTGTATTATCTTTATTCTTAGTATAATATTGTATTGAATGATTACATCTCATCTTACACCTCGCTTTCTTTATTTAATTTAAGAGTTTCTTGTCCTATCATTTTATCTATATCACAATGATACTCACCTTCTGCATATTGGTGTTGAATATCATTATAATTAGGCGTGAAACCACAATCATAAGCTTCTCGCTGTTCTTCATGATAAGCATTATCATATGCATTTTCTGCGATTATATTATTTAATCTATGTATAACATTTAGTAATATTTTCTCTATCATCTTACTACCTCTTCTTTCCGCTATTAGCGTGTTTATTGTTAAAATAATAAATGCTACACTGAAGCCTCGTCAAGTTTCACGTTCGCTTCCCTTTCCACAGTCATATCGTCTTGAACTTACGTCCACAACTCAACTGTCACCCACACCTCACATCTATTAATTATTTACGTGTTGATTATTGAGAGCTATATAGTCTGCAATTCAGCAGATTTTATCCTATTTCTATGGACAATACATCTCTCAATTATTTACGTGTTTATTGTTAAAATATGTAGGGCTTTATAGCATCATCGAGAAGCTTTAACCGAGGTTCTCTATTTAAGCAGTAATTATATTGCTCGGAACAATATAACACTCGTACTCTAAAGCCCAATTTTATTGTTACGTGTTTATATTATAAATAAGGCGGGTTATCATTCAAACCTCTTTAAATCCATATCACAATAATGTTACTTGGATACCTAAGTAGAGTTTATGTCATTTACAATTGTAATAGATAGCATACAACTGTAATTTACTCTTCTTATTAAAAAAACTTTTCTTCTTTGCACATAGCTTACAATCTTTTTTCATTGTAATTTCATGTATATAAGGATATGTATGCCAAGAAATATTTTCTATGTGCTCATCATGATTATTGAATCTTTTATAAGCCCAATTAACAAGCTCATATTTATACTTATATGGACAATACATATTACTCCTTTCACTGTTTGGCACGCAGTTATGTGTGTAGTATTAAAAAATATAAAGGCAAACGGCTACCTTACTCGCTTGTTCGCTTGTAAGGTAACTGTTTGCAATGAGTCAAACTAAAAGTTTACTTGAAGTTCACTTTAAGTTTCTGAAGTGCTGTTTCAACTCGCTCTTCGATTGTTGGAACTGCGCCTTCGAAGAAAGTTAAATGAGCATCAACAAACTTTTTAGTTTGAGGATTATAATCTTTTTCATTATAGATGCATCCATGTTCTGATGATTGTTCTTTTATATCAGAAACCAGAGTATCTAAAGAAGATACTGGTAATTCATCGCTAAAGAAGAGTATTAAATTACCTGTTTCTTCTTTGACATGTATACCTGATATTAATGAACAATCTTCAATGAATGCTTCTATAATGTTAAAGATTGATTGTAGATTTGACTGTTTTATAATTGACATAAACGGCGTCCTTTCGTTTTATAGTTTAGGTTAATTGTTAAATCTGCAATAGATTTGCAGAGCAAATCATAGTGGGCAACCGAGGCAAGCCAGCTGAGAACTACCAGGGGTGGTTGATTGAGGAAGAACAATTTTGCCCTAGCAAAATTTTCAACGAAAAGCAACCCCCTTGGCAGTTATCGCATGGCGGTAGCCGAGCGTATATATCTCGTGTACGCATTCTACAGCTATTTTTTCAGATTGGCTTTTTTCAACGTGTTTATTTCTCAAACGCTACTGTAAAGGGGGGGGCTCTATATAGCGTGGGTTGTAGCTTATTATATAATATCACGTTCTGACAAGACGTAGGGTTTATATATACTACTATAGCTACTACTATATATACTACTACGTAGTAAAATAGTTGGAATTAGAGTAAAAGTCAAGTATTATTTTAATTTAACTTTTTTTATTGTTTTGTAGTACGTACTTATATTATATTTATAAATGGTCAATTTAGGCATTATTCTTAATTCAGTAAGATATGATGGTATTTTGCGTAGATACGGGCGTAAAATGCCCTTTTTAGTCCCTAATAATGAACATATGGGGGTAGACGACCCTAAGATTGAAGATGCTAAACGAACAGCTTTTAAGGATATGTTGGATAATGTTGAATATATTCACCCAGAACTGTTAGAGCATGGAGAATAAGATACAATTACTGACATTACAGGAATTTGCTAGGAAATATGGGATTAAAGACCCTTATGATAAGAGTGAGTACGATTATGTATACGCCTATAAACATAATATTATTCCTGATACTGATGGTAATTGGCCTAAACGGAGAGATAATGGATAGAACATGGGAAGATACTCAAGAATTTAGAGATATACAACTTAAGGCTGCTAATTTAGCTTTTCCTGCAAAAGAAACTGATGCTTTATTTAAAACGATGGGATATGGTGCTGCAGGAGACTTTCTAACTAATGTTATGGGACAAGAGAGCACATATGGATATCAATATAAGCCTGAAGCAACCCATACTATGACACAAGCACAGATTGACCCTATTCGATATCATGAATTATTAGAAGATATAGCGAATTACCCTGGATGGGCTAAAAGAGCTAAAACAGTTAATAAATATATGCAGACTAAACCAGGGTATAAAGATTGGGATATAACTAAATTAGCTGATGTGGATGTTCAACCTAAAAATGTAGTTCCTTATGCTCCTGGAACAGGACATGTCCCTTATGCAGTAACTAGTGATAATTTTGATTTTTCTTATAATAATATCTCTCCTTATACTCAAGACCCAATAACAGCATTTATGTTATCACGTTTAATGCTTACTAAGGATAAAAAGCCTATTCCCGTAGGCCCTGAAGAGCAAGCTTCTAGATGGGATAGTTTTTGGAATAGAAATCCAGCTCCGGGTACGGGTCAAGAAGAGTTTTTAAACAAGCTTAATACATTTAGACCAGTAGAAGCTACAATGAATAACTATAATAAGACCAAGTTTTAAATGAAAGGGAATAACTACAATGAAAATATTATTCGTATTAGTGCTGATTTTACTAATAGTATGGAGTTTTTATAAAGCAACCTAATGAATTTACCACGCTATTATTCACCTGATACTTCATCTACTTGGTATGATACCAATGCCTTAGGGTTATTAGGTGCAGCTATAAAAGATGCTGTGATAAAAGGGGAGATGGCTCAAGTAGAGAATTATACTAACAATCTGTTCTTTGCTGGAGGATTTGATACTCCTGGAGGATACGGGGGTTCAATTGAGTTTAATACTCCAAGTCCACTTGGGGATAGGTTTAAATGGAATGTAGGTCTTAAGATACCTATTGACTTATAATGTATATTGTTACAATAAAACACAGGGGAGATAAGGAAAAGACACATTATCCGATTTATAGGGAAAAAGAGGCTAAAACACGTGGAATCTCATATAAACCGTGGAAAGATGCTGGTGTTGGGGAATATGCCTTATCGGATGATGGATATGTTTCATCTGTACTTTCCCGTCGTGAATATGTTGATAGTACGGGGAGAAAGAATGTTTATATGAGGTTTCCCTTTGGGTATACGTTTTTTAATCCAAAATTTAAAGCACGAAAGCTAAATGTGCAGGGACGCAAAACTAATACTACTTTAACTGGGCAACCTTACTTACAGGTGCAGTCTAAGCAGAATAAGATGAAATCACTTGCAATGATGTTCGCTATTAAGCCAGATTACAATCAGGCTATGGAGTGGGCACTAGGAGAACTAAATGATTCTCAAACACGTAAGTGGAAACGTACAATGAAAACGGAGACATTTCAAAATATGGTAAGAGATGAGTTAGTCAAACGTTTAACAGAGCATGGTCTAGATGAAGACTATACGTTAGACTTATTAAAAGAAGCTATTGAGTTAGCTCAAAGTAAAAAAGATATATCAAATATTTTAAAGGCAGTGGATAACTTACAAGAGATGCATGGTATGAAAGAGAAGCACTTATTAAAGACTACTGATAAAATTGAAGCATTCTCTAGTGTTAAACTTATTGATGAGTTAAAAGAAGAAGAAAAGAGCTTTATAGCTCAAAGAACACAAATTGAAGAAAAGAAGGAAGATAATAATGATAAAGAATAATTCGCCTTTACAGGCATTATTTGAAAAAGGTGATTTACCTGGGATAACACAAGGCGATGTTATTAATCAGGTTCATCCAGGATATATGCAAGCAGCTCCAGACCCTAATGTTATAGCTCCTGCTGGGACTAATGTATTTGGACAACCTACAGCTCCTTTAACACAAGAAGATTTAATGAATATGATAACTGGTATGGGTTCTCCTATGGCAATGGGAAGTGTAGCTAAAGGTGGCAGTAGTTTATTACAAAAAGTATTAGCAAAATTTAAACAGGATAGAGCTATACAGAAGAGTATTGGAAGGCATCAGAATAAGCCTTATGACGATTTTATGGGTAGAAAAGCTGACAGAGCATATCAAAGCTCGCAAGAATCGTTTCAAAGGGTGCTTAATAGACCCAAAGGAAAGCCATATGACCCACAGCCCGACTGGGAGCGACATCTAGATGATTTATACTCTGGAGAATAATGGATTTTGAAGAAAAGTATGCTCAATTAGAAGCATTAAAGAAGATGCGGAAGAATATGGCACTATTTGGAAGGTATTGCTTCCCAACAGCCCTCCGCAAACAAACACCCCCGTTCCATCACGAGGTGTATGCTTCTCTCAAAGACGACGACACAAGAAGAGTGCTAATAGCTGCTCCTAGGGGAACGGCAAAGAGTACTGTTACCACTCTTATTTATCCACTTTGGAAAACTGCATTTAAATCATCTAATGAGGATTTGTTTATAGTTATTATATCAGAATCACAAGCACAGTCAATTAACTTCTTATCACGTATTAAATACCATTTGATACATTCAGATAAGTTTAAGCGAGTATTTGGAGATTTGGGTCCTAATACTGCAGCAAGATGGACTGGTACCGATGTAGTACTTGCTAATGGCACAAGGATAGTAGCTGTAGGTACTGGACAGAGAGTTAGGGGTTTTATCGAAGGAGATACTCGTCCTAACCTCATTATAGTAGATGACTTTGAGTCAGAGTTAAATGCATATACTCCAGAAGCACGTGCTAAAAATAGGAAATGGGTAACAGAGGCTGTAATACCGTCATTATCCGATGAAGGTAAGATATGTATGATAGGTACGGTTATTTCAGAGGATTGTTTCTTATATTGGGCAAAAGAGAGTAGTGCATGGAAAACTCTATGGTATTCTATATGGGATGATGAGCAAAAGTCTATATGGCCAGAAAGGTTTCCAAAAGAGCGTATTTTAGAAATTAAAGATGAATTTGCATCTGTAGGTAATTTAAATGGATTTTATCAGGAGTATATGAATATTGCTCAATCTCCTGAAAATGCACCATTTCAACCTAAGTGGATACAAATGCATCATTATCAATTCGAAAGAAGAGGAGGACAAGGATGTTTAGTGAGGAGATTAGATGATGATAAGGAAAAAATTATACCAGTTGATGTATATTGTGGTGTTGACCCTGCTAGCTCTCTATCAAGGCGTGCTGACTATTTTGTCATCGCTACCATTGCTGTTGATGGGAATAATCGAAAGTATTTCATTGATTGTGTACAAAAGCGTATCTCTCCTGCAGAACAACCTGCAGAGATTATACGTGTTTTTAAAAAATTTAGGCCTAAAAGGATGAAGATTGAGACAGTTGGATATCAAGAAGCCTTAAGGACTGCAACTAGACAGTTAATGCAAGAAGGAAATTTATATATCCCGGGATTAGAGAAAGGCGTCAAACCAAGAAATGCGAAATCAGAACGTTTACTTTCATTAGTCCCAATTTTTGCAAAAGGTGATTTTTATTTTAGGCCTGAAGATATTAATGCTCAACAAGAGTTCCTATCTTATCCGAAAGGAAAGCATGATGATATCATGGATGCAGTATGGACTGCATTAGATGGGCATAGGGCTTGTAGGGTGAAGGAATATGTAGAAACTGATGAAAAATCAAATTTAATTAAAAAATTCCTTGACTGGAAGCTAATGTAAGGTTTAAATTACGCGATATGGCAAAAAAGAAATACGCAGATTTATCAGATAAGGACATTGTTCAGAAGGTTCACGATTTATGGAGAACCTATTCTAAAAATAGAGAGACATGGGCACAACATGCTCAAGAAGATAAAGAATTTAGATTAGGGAAACAATGGACTTCTGAACAAAAACGTATACTTGAATCTAGAGGACAAGCGGCTATTGTTGTAAATAGAATACATCCTGCAGTTGAAGCTGCTAAAGCTATGATTACATCTAATAGACCTAGTTTTAGAGTGGCTGCTAGAGAAGATTCGGATAATAAAGTAGCGCAAGTGATGAGTGCGTTGTTATCTTATATGTATGATATATCTGACGGAAGGTCTGTAATTAGAGAGGTTGTAGATGATTATTATGTAATGGGATTAGGCTATATGCATGTTTATCAAGACCCTATGATGGATATGGGAAAAGGTGAAGTATGCTTTCATAGTGTAGACCCTCTCGATGTATATGTTGACCCTAATTCTAGAAGTCGCTTTTTTGATGATGCTGAAAATATAATTATCTCTAGATTCTTTACACGTGACCAAGCTAAGAAAATATATCCTATCTATGAAGACGCTATTGATAATGCAGCTTCTGAACAATGGTCTGATAGACCTGAAACAGATAGGGCTGATGATGGAGAGACTGTTTTTCCAGAGGATGTAGAAACTAAGACTCAATATGGGAATTTTGGAGAGAGTGATGAATATGTACGTGGTTATGAATGGTATTCTAAAGAGTTAGTTAATAGGTATAGGATATTTGAAACATTCTCTGGTAAAGAAGATTTATTAGAAGAGGATGAGTATAAAGAGTATATTCAAAGACCTGCGTGGTTAATTGAAGGGCAGCCAGTTGTAGACCCTCAACAAGCTCAAAAAATTATTATGCAATTACAGCAAAAGATTGCTCAAGAATATGAAGCTATGGTTAGAGAATATTCTCAAGCTGGAATTGCTCCTGAAGATATGCCTCAACCTCCTGAACCTGATGTAAAAGAAATTTCATATAAATTGTTAATAGAACAGCAACTTATTGAGATTGCAAATGTAAAAGTTTCAAGAGTACATCATTGCGTGGTAATTGGAGATAAAAAATTATATAGCCGTGTATTGCCTACAGAACATTACCCTATAGTACCTTTTGTTAATATACATACTAGAACACCTTTCCCTATATCTGATGTAAGAATGGTTAAACAGATGCAAGAATATATTAACAAAACACGTTCTTTAATCATTGCACATGCTACTACTAGTACGAATACTAAGATATTAGTACCTGAAGGTAGTGTAGATATGAAAACATTTGAAGAAAAATGGTCTCAGCCAGGGGTAGCTATTCCAGTGGATATGGATGCTGGTACTCCTATGCCTGTACAACCAATGCCTCTTCCTAATGAATTATATAAAAATGAAATAGATGCTAAAAATGATATTGACCATCAGCTAGGTTTATATGAAATGATGATGGGTAATTCAGCGGTAGCTCCACAAACTTATAAAGCTACTATTTCATTAGATGAATTTGGACAAAGAAAAATTAAGTCAAAATTAGCTGATGTTGAGGCTAGTTTAACACGTGTTGCTCAGGTAGCTATACCTTTAATGCAGCAATTGTATACTATGCAAAAAATATTTAGAGTCGTACAACCTAATAATGCTATGTCAGAGTATGCAATTAATAAACAAATTTATGATGATAAAACAAATGAAGTACAAATTATTCAGGATATTACAGTTGGTAAATATGATGTAATTGTTGTAGCAGGGTCAACCTTACCTACAAATCGATTTGCTGAACTTGAGTTTTATATGGATGCTTATCAAAAAGGACTAATCGACAGAGAAGAAGTTCTTAAGAAAACAGAAGTATTCGATATTGAAGGGGTTATGGAACGAACTGATATAATTCAGAAGTTACAACAACAACTTCAGGCCTCTCAAGACCAAATTAAACAATTACGAGGTGATATCCAAACAAGAGATAGGGAGTCAGTTAATCTCCGTAAACGAGTTGAAGTTGAGAAGTTTAAATCAGATATGGATAAAGTTAGTAATAGAGCGCAAGCTGCTAGCACCGTATTTGAAAAACGGCTTGATGACAATTTATCTACCGTTAAATCCGATATTAATCGGTCAATTCAAAAAGGCTCACCTTCTGTTGGTAGGACAGAAGTAGCTCAAAAAAAAGGTAAGAAATAATGGACAATACAAACGTACAGGATACTCCTCAAGATGCAAATATACAGGATACATCAAACACTTTTGATGCTCAAGTTAATGCACAGGACCCCTCTAGTGAATTATCCGTTGATGATATTATATTAGGTAATGTGGACGATAATAATACGGCTTCCGCTTTTGGAACACCTGATGAAGGGAATGTAACTCAAGAACAACCTCCTGTAGAGGCTAGAAATGATGATACTCGTTATGAGTATTGGCAATCTCAAGCAGCTAAGAAGGATAATGAGTTAAATCAATTAAAAACTCAGCAGCAACAAATAATGATGATGCAGCAACAACAAATGCAACAAGCTCAATCTCAACAACAAGCTCAACCTGAGGAAACAAAACAATTCCCTGGACCTCCTGAAAAACCTAATAAACCTCGAAACTATTCTAGAGAAGAAGCTTATGCTGATTCAAATAGTGAGAGCGCTCGTTATTTAGACGATGTGGACGAATGGCGTGATGACATGGATGAATATAAAGATTTACGACATCAGTATGATTTAGCTATAGTGCAAGAAAAAATGCAGAAAACTGAAGAAGCACGTGTTAATGAAGTTAAGAAACAACAGTTTTATGCTAAAAAACAGCAACAATTATCTGAGGTCAATCAGTTAGTACAATCTAAGTACGGTTTAAATTCTGATGAATCTGTTAACTTCATAAAAGATATGTCATCTGACGATTCATTAACAATGGATAATTTGGTGCAATTGTGGAGGATGAAGCAAGGGCAAGGAGCTCCAGTAGGGACTCCTGTTCAAAATAATCCGTCTCCTACGTTTCAACAAACGAAGAGAGCACAACAAATACCTTCTCCTATGGGAGTGATGCCTAGTACAGGTAATCAAACCCAAGGCTCTACAGAAGACCAAATTATGGATAAAATGATTTCGGATTTAGATAGTAAGAATCCGTTTAAACTAAAATAATCCTACTTGAAGGCCAAAAGGTAGCTGATAGAGGATAAAATAATAAGAGGTTGTAATGGCAACAGTATATAGTAATATTGCGTCTGCCGCCGGTTCAGGTACAGCTGATTTAGATAATACTCGTAGAGTCTTTAATTTTGGGGACAGAGTTGCAGAGTTATCTCCGCAACAAAGTCCATTTTTTGTATACTTAAGTAAAGTAGCAAAGAAAGCAACTAATGACCCTGTGTTTAAATTTCTAGAACAGAGGCATCAATGGCAAAGACGTAATTTCGAAGTAACTCAAACAGCATTAACATTATCAGGTGCAGAGACTCATGGTGGTGCAGTGGATGCTGGTGAAGACTTAATTGTAACAGCAAAATATGACCAATATGGTAAAATAAGCAGTGGTTCTCCATGTCAGTTTATCGTACCAGGTTGTATAGTGGCTGTTAAAGCAAATGATGGCGTTGTATATCGATTCAAAGTAGAAGAAGATACAGTAGTAAATAGCTCTGCATCAACTGTTCACGATGGTACTGATATCGCTCATAAGACTACAACTGGTAATACTGAAATCTCTGGTGAGAAACTTACAGCAGTTGGGACTACAATTCCTGATGGGACTGTATTTGGTATTGGCAATAAGGGTCAAGTGATTGGTAGTGCATGGGCTGAGGGAACTGATAGTCCTCTTGGTTGGGAAGATAAAATGTATGACAGAGAAGGATACTGTCAAATCTTCAAAACTGGAATGAGTATCTTTTCAGGTACAGCTATGGCTACTGAATACAGAGGTATTAAAAATGAATATCAACGTATTTGGCAAGATAAATTAATGGAACATAAGATGGATATAGAACAAGCTATGTTATTTGGTGATGGGATTACCGTTGCAGCTGGTGAAGCTTCTGGCGGTGGTGCTCCTACTAGATATTCTCATGGTATAGTTCCTTTTACCAGTTCAAATGGTAAAGTTTATAATCTATCATATGCTTCATCTGGATATGATGCTTTCTTAGATGCAATGGAAGATTTCTTTGCACCTGAAGGTGGAAATTCAGGAGAAAAACTAGTATTGGCTTCAAGAAAAGTAATCACGTATTTAAATAAATTAGGTGCTGGTTCTTTTATGAATAACTCTGTTGGTTCTTCTCAGTATAGATTAGACGTTAATAATATTCCTGGTGCTTTCGGGCATACAGTAACAGTTGTAAATACTATATTTGGTAATTTACATTTTGTTGCTGAACCTCTATTAAGAGGTCCATGGGAAGATTACTGCGTTGCAGTGGACTTAAGCAATGTCGCTTATCGTCCTTTAGTGGGAAATGGTGTGAGTCGTGACACCTTTATTGAGACAAATGTTCAGAATCCTGGTATTGATGGTCGACAAGACCAAATCATTACTGAAGGTGGTTTGGAAATTAGTCTTCCTGAAACTCACGCAATTCTTAAGTTTGCTTAAGAGAAGGGATTAATTATGGCTCAATTATCAATGGTTGGTGAAAATACTGTTACTGATGGTACTCATAATATAAAAGATGCTTCAGTCTATGGTTCATGGGCGTTTGCAGACCAAGAAGGTGGTTTAGCAGTATTTAGAACAGATACTCTTGACCCTGCTGATACTGATGCAGCTCTTGTAAGTCCTGGTATTCCAGGTGAGATGGCTGCTAATAGGAAGATAACGATTGGTTTCAACACTACTACAGCAGGTGCAAATGTAACTTCTGATTTTGGTGCTCAAGGTTCTTGGAATGGCACGGATTGGATATTAATATCAGAGGAAGATGCTGATGTAACTCCAGATGTAACTGGTATTCAGGAATATGAACTTGATTTAAGTGACAAGTACTATCCTTGGATTAGGTTAATATGGAATGACGGAACAGATGATAATACTACTTGGCAAGGATACTTTTTTGTATCTGGATTAAAAGCTGGTGGTAATATTTCTGGTATGACAGTTGGCGGCGTAGGCCCTGACCCATCATAATAGGTTAGATAATAATGTAATGGGGAGTTTCGGCTCCCTATTACTATAAATTTAAGGAGAAAGAATGGGTGCAGAAGTATTAAATAATACGTTATCCATAAAAAAGGATTTAGTAGTAGCTGGGAAAGTACATACTCCAACTGTAACTGGTAGATTAACTATTACAGGTGGTACGACTGCTCAGTTAAGATTAGAGAATCAAAGTGGTACAGAAGTATATTTTGAAGGGTCTGGAGCTGCCAATATATCAGCAGATAATAATTTGTATCTTCTTGCTAAAAATGATGGGGAAATACATTTTGGTTCGGCTGGAACAGATTCTGAACTGGTATTAGAGGATAGTAATTTAGGATTAGGAACAGA
>VTLG01008661.1_pt1 | contig 26607 bp, 35 predicted proteins | sample 4694571 | NCBI WGS metagenome assembly VTLG01 (sample SAMN12604809, study PRJNA352737) | marine metagenome | biome: ENVO:00000447; feature: ENVO:00000209|ENVO:00000569|ENVO:01000036; material: ENVO:00002151; isolation source: viral sequences binned using virsorter ...
GAAGATCGTTGAGGGGACTGGGATCGATGTCGACTGGACCGATACAGATAACGGAACGGATGGCGACCCGTATGACCTCACGATCTCGTGCGACCTGGAAGGCACGGAACTGAAGTCGACTGGTGAGACTGGCGGGTCCAAGTTTTTGCGAGAGGATGGCGACGGCACATGCAGTTGGCAGACGGTGAGTGGTGGCGGGGTATCGCTCAGTGGGTCGACCAACAACACGGTGGCAACCGTGACTGGAGCCGACGCACTGATTGGCGAGGCCAATCTGACCTTCGACGGCAACAGCCTGTTGTGTGTGACCGGTAGTGCGAGTGCGGTTCCCTGCACGATCAAGGGAGCAAGTAGCCAGTCTGTGGACCTGGTGCAGTGCCAGGACAACTCCGGTGACAACCTGCTGATGATCGACCAGGGGGGCAGTATCCGGTTGGGGTTGGGTGGCGACCGCGAGATTCACGTCGAGCCGGAAAGCGGGACCAACCGCGCAGGCAAAGACATTTTCATCAAGGGTGGCAAATCGACGGGCAACGGCGAGGGTGGGGACATTCGGTTTTACACCTCTCCAGTTGGCTCGTCTGGCTCAAGCGTCAATGGATGGGCCGAGGTGTTGAAAATTCGGCACGATAAGATTTTGGACTTCAAGCTAGCTGCCGAGACAGATAGCGGAACCGACTATCAATACGCCTCAAAAGTGTTGGAGGTCAAAGTCGCCGGATCTCAATACTTTCTTCCGCTTTACGAAGAGACGGGCGGCGGCGGGATGGGTGGGGGTGGAGGTCCGTAAACCAGTGGGTCATGAACTCTTATCTGCAAAGACAGTGGTCGTCGTTCAATTTCTTGTGCTGGCCACCATTCTGCTTTCGCAAAATGAAGGTGTTTTGAGATGAATGTCGAGGGTCACACAAGACATATTTCGGTGTGGAGCTAAACGATGGGCCAGATCACGATCAGTGCCTGGGACAAGGACATCACGATCGAATTTCCCGACGACATGGCGGGTGATGCCCCGGCTGCGTTCGCGGCACAGTACGAGTACGAAGCGACGATCCTTGATGAAGACGAAAACGAGATCCCGAACCCCGAATCGGAAATCGAATTCACGATCCACCGGATCATGGATTACATCAAGGACGTGATCAGAGCGGCGGGGATTCGGGCCGCGAAGGACGCAGCCGTCGATGCGGCACGCCTGGAGATCGAGGACCAGTTGAACCAGATCGATTTGACGATCAATGACGGGGGTGCGTGATGGCATTTGAACGCAATTGGAACGATTGGTTGCAGACAAACGACCCGTCACTCCAAAACCAACTTGACTGGTCATCGCAACGGTTGGGGACGTTGTGGCCACAATCGAGCGACCAGGGAGGTGGGTATCTCGGCCCCTCGTACTTCGGGGATGTCGAACAAGCCTTGGAAACACACCCCGCGTTTTCGGGTTCGACGTTTCAGCCTTTGCTTTTCCAAGGCGAGGAGTGGATGTCGTGGGGTGGCCAGGGAAACAGATCGGGTTTCACTTCGCCCGGGGGCACTCTGCATCACCCTTACGGGTTGGTGCATATTGGAGCAGCACCTGAACACGCCAGTGTAAGCGGGCCGACCACTGCTGGCCGGATAAACACTGACATGAGTTATGGGCCGGATAGTGCGCAACGATATTTCGACCCGCGCACAGGGTCGATGGTCGACATTGTGCGCCAAGGCGATGTTGGGTTTGTCTACAGAACGACTCCATCTCAATCGTCGCTGACAGCGGGTGAGAGTCCAGACGCCACGACAACCGTCGGTGACGCAACGACGGACACGACGACCGGTGAAACCACAGTTGGCGATACGACAATCACCGACACCACCGGCGGAACAGCGACCGAGGTGACAACCACCGGTGACACGCCAGTCACCGATGTGACGACGACCGACGATTCGGTTGTTGGCCTAACAGGCACGACAGGTGCGGGGACGACTGACATGCCGTTGACTTACCAAAACCTTTTTGGCGGTTGGGGGATGAATCAAGGCGGGGGGTACTCATACAACCCCGGTTTCAACCTGCCGGAACCACAGTATCCAGTGCCAGGCGACCGTCGCACATTCACCGATTACACGAATGACCAGATAATCAGGTCGTTGCGAGCCGAACACAACTGGTCGGTTCCCGGCGCGACAGAAGGCACGTTCCGCGAACGTGAAGGATGGGACGTAAAAAGTGATCAGGACATTCTGGATTTCATGGCGACGCAACCGGCGTCGTGGTTGCAGGAAAAACATGAAGATTTTCGCGCGCCAGCATTGGCCCAGATGGGCGAGGACCATAGCCAACGCGCCGAGTTTCAAACGCGGACCCAAGCTGCTGACATTCTGAACCTGGCCAACCAGGGCTTCCTCGGCTCGATGGACATGATTCAGGATTACGGTCGCGGAGCCATGCAGGAAGTCGCCAAGAACTACCTGCGAAACGTCGGTCGAGGTCGAGCGGGCCTGGCATCCCGCGGCATGACCGGGACCACCGTGTACGACGCGATGATGCGTGGTGCAGGCGAGCAGTCGATGCAGGATTATTTGAATGTTCAGGACGCGATCACGGGCAGGAAAATCCAGACGTACCAGCAGGGCATTGGCGGAATCGTCAATGCGTTGAACTCGATCCAATACCGCACGATGCATCCGATGGAGTACGCGAACCTGTACCAGGCGTTTGGCGAGGGCGGTGCGGGGGCTGCGGTTCCCGAGGCACCGAGTACGACGACCAGTGCGTTGTTGGGTACTGCTCTGGGAGTTGCCACGCCGCTGTTGTTCAGCGCATTAGGACCAATTGGCGCTGTGGCAGGTGGGGTGCTTGGGTCCGTTGCGGCTGCGGGCGGAAATGTCCTCGATGATATTGGTGACTTTCTTGAAGATACTTGGGACGCAGTTACAGATTGGGTACCGTGGTAGGAGCATCCCGTGCCGGTAGTTGAAAGTTATCCGAGCATTGTCGGCATAGCCCAGGTTGCGCAAGCGGCGGGACAGGGCCGTTACAACCAGTGGTTGGCTGAGTACAACGCCCGATCGAACCAGATGAAGACCAACGCTCTGATGAGCGGGTTTCAGGCCGGTTCGAATCTCGGGATGTCGATCGGCAACATGTGGCAGCAGCAGGCCCAGTTTGCCCAGCGGCAGGGGTTCATCGAGAGCCAGGCTGCGCAGCAGCTGCAGAAGGATACCGAGTTCACCCAGGCGATGATCCCTGCGCTGGACCCGTACATCCAGCAGTTGTACCCGCACCTGAACGAGGAGCAGCGTGGGGCATATATCGGATCGTTGGATCGACGGCAGGTCGATGCGATGGTCAACAATCTCGGAAACGCCAGTCGTGCGAAAGCCGCGTATGACCTGTTTGGTAGCCCACAGGCGGTCAAGCGGCAAGCGGAAAACACGTTACGCAACAGGTTGATGGGGAAAGAGCACCACAACGCTCGCGTCCAATCGCGTCTCCAACCCATCTGGGACCGCATTCGAAATTCTGATTTTAAATTTAATGAATCAGCAGTCGTGGGCGAGATTTCTCGCATTCTGCAAGAAGAGGGGGAGGCGACTCCAGGGACGAATCCGCAGGAGCAATACAATAAACATGAAATCACTGTCACGGATGCGAATGGTAATCCGGCATACAGACTCTGGATGGACCCAAAGGGGAAGGTTCACCACTTCGATATTCGTCCCAGAGGCGGGACGGGCACGACGCCGGGAACCCGAACTCCGATGGAGATTATGAAGGATGCCAACACGCTCCAGGGATATATCGACAACCGTCATAACATCATGACGACCGATTGGGAAAAGCGGTACGGGGAAGAGGCGAAGTATGAACCGAATCAGGTTGGGACAATTGAACGGAACGGAAAGTATTATCGCCCACTAACTTCAGAGGAGTTACGGGCTCAGGGGTATCCACTGGGTAAAGGGTCGATAATGGTCCCGGCCAGGATTCCGCCGCGACCCACTCGCCACGATGCAGAGGAATGGGTCAAATCCCAGTACCCTGGCTTTTCTTCCCTGATTGGCAGTCCGGCACCCGTTGGCGTCGGTGTACCTGCCCAACCGCAATTGCCTCGTCCGGCTCAACCGGCACCGGGTCTGGGTCAACAACCGGGGGCTGCGGTTACGCCACGACAGGCAATGCCGACTACTCCAACTCTTCCAACGCAACCAGCGCCGTTGCCGCCTGAGCGGGTGGAGCCGATCCGGTCACCAGAAATGATCCAGGTCCAAGAGGAAGCACGCGGCATTGCAATACAAAAGATTCGTGGTGCGGGCAGAACACCTCGCCCGGGAGAAATCATTTCAGTAGACGGCAAGCAAGTAGCCTACGATCCCAAAAACAGAAAGCATGAACGTGCCGCGCATTTTGAATCTGAAACCGGTGCCGCCACTCATCGTGGTTTGACGGAACTGCTTGGATCAGAGGGGCGACAGCAGACCGGACTGATGGACTTGTTCCAGCGTTACGTTCGATCGGGGCGTAAGGCCGAAGATTTTGGGAAGACTCCCGACACGGCGATGGTTGGCCCGCTTATGGCAACTGAGGAAGCGAAACTCCTGCAGAAAAACATTAAGGAATTCGACGACAAGGCGAGACAGACCATTGGCGGATACGCGGGGGGGGGCGGTTTCACCGACCCAGACCAGATACCAACAGAACGTATACCCGATGTGCTTCGCAAAATGTTCAAAACCGACCCAGACCGAGCGCACAAACTCGCCACGGGAAAAGGGTTATTCACACAGAAAGAACTGCGACAGTTCTTTAAGACGAATGACGTGTTCGATCGGAAGCGTGATTTTGTCACCAAAGTCGCCGCAGCGGCGGTGCGTGCAACTCCCCCAGGCGAGAGACCGGATATCGCCAATCTGCCAATCATGGATCAAAGAACATTTGAATCGCGTGTTGCTGGTGTGGGCACGTCAGGCCGGTATGCCACTTTTCCACCCATTCGTCCCGGTGATGTGTTCCTGACTCCGCGAGACGGAATCTTTGTCGTGACCCAGTTTGCGATCGACGCAGCCCGAAGAAGTTACTTGCTGCGGCATCACGGTCAGACACAACCTCCGGTGCCTGGTTTTCCGGCCCAACCTGTAAGGTAATGGTGACGCGATGCCCGAGGGACGACCTTGGTGGGAATACGCAGACGACGGCTTGGGAGACCTGCCAGAACCAACCCGGGTTGTTGCACCCGATCTCCCGCCACCCGAAACCTACCGTGAAGCGCCAGCACCGGTGGAGGAAGTCGACCCGATTCCCGATTGGGCGTTGCGATCACTTCCGGCTTCAGGACTGATCGGTAGCGATGAGGAGTTGAATCGGTACACCCGAGACGAACAGGTCGAGGACAGAGACAGGTTTTTCTCGCTCGTGGCCGACGAGGTCGTCGGTTTTCGAGAACGTGAAAACGAGTTGTCCGAGAGGACGTGGCGAGGTGCGCAACGTGTTCCGTTTCTTGGCGGATTCCTCAGTGCATCGTCAGCAATGGAACTATTTCGCGCGACGGAAAGATTCCAACGTGGCGAATATTGGAAAAGTGACGCAAAGTTATTTGCGGCGGCAACGGCGGAAGCCCAACGCCAAGGCGACTTGGGAATCCTCGACAACTTCTACGACATTCTCTTGGAGATGCCTGGTTACGCAGCGGAGCTTTATGCGACAGGTGGTGCGATGGCAGGCGGACGAGCGATGGTCCGCAAAACCATGACCGAAGTTGCAGAGAAGATGGTCAAGCGCCGTGTTCTCAAAGCCGTTGGCAAACGCGGAACGGCCAGGGCAGCGATGGCGGCAACACGCGGCGTTGGGGAGGTGGCGGGACTCGCTGTTGGCGGTGCAGCACTTACCGCGATGAATCCGTGGCGAGTGGCCGACGCGACAACGAGACAAGCGGTCGAAAATGCATTTGCTGGTGACGACGAAGCATTCGCAAACGCACTTTGGCAGGGTCCGCTTTCCGCATGGATTACCTTAAGCAGCGAATTTGCAGGGGGAATGACGGCAAAAGCCTTGAGCCGCATGCCGGGAATTCGGGCGCTGAAAAACACGATTATTGCCGATCGGTTAAATAAACCGGGAGCGACACTCCAGAAGATCCAGCAGACGCGAGAACGTATTGGCTGGACCGGCATGTTGGGTGAACTTGAGGAAGAACGATTCGATGAACTGCTGCATGGTCTCACGGGACTGTCCGAAGACTATGGTGTAATTCAACGCATTTTCAGCGACGACCCAGAGGTCGTCAAAGCCGCCTGGAGCCAACTCGCTTCCGAGTCCCTGGCCTTCGGGGCCTTCGGTGCTGCCTTCGCATTGCCCAACGCATCACGATACGCGAAAGGCATGGACACGCCGCGACAGCGCCTCGAAAAGTTCCTGAACAGCCAGAGTCGCGGGAACTACAACAAGCTCGACCCGGGCATTCGACAGCGGTTGCCGAACACCGTTGTGATCGATGGCGAGGAAGTGGACTTCGATCCCAGCAAGGGGAGCCACCGTGCGGCGGTCAGGCCGGAAGCCGAACGGATGTTGCAGGAAGTCGATGCGCAGGTTGCTGCGGCCCCCGAAGAATTCAAGACACAGGTGGCTGAAGTCGCCCAGGTCGTGGTAGCCGAGGGGAATGCCCCGGGCACGTCACAGGTGTTCAAGGGACTTCTGTATCGTTTGGAGATGCTCCTGGCCGAGGACAACCCGGGCGAAGCAATCCTTCGCGAGGGGATCACGCTGGAGGAGTTGAACACCATTCGGGTCCAGGTGGCCGGTGTACCGGAGACCGAATCCGGTCAACGCCGAACACCCCAGCAGTTGTTGCTGGAGTACCCGTCAGCGGCGAGGGAGTTGAGCCAGGCGTCGGAGGTCTCCAACGACGAGTTCAAGCGACTGACGGGAACGGCGCTGGCCGAGGGTGAGGGTTCCGAGACGATCACCGAGTACCAGGATTCCCTGCGGGCGATCGTGACGGGGGAGGCGACACTGGGCCTGCAACCCGCAGTCCAGCAGTTGGAGGCGATCGGACAGGCCGAAATGGAAGGGCAACCTATCCAACGGTTCGGCACCGTCGGTATGGGGGGGGTTGCGGGGATGGAGACGATGCAACCCCCGGTTGGGCAACCGGCAGCGGCTCCGGTTGTCGAGGGTCCGGTTGCGGCGGAACCTGTTGCAGCGGAAGCCCCGACCGCAGCAGACGAGGAAGGCGCAGCCGCACGCGGTGGAGCACCTGGCGAGTACGGTCAACAGGATGTCGACACCGGCCCCGCCACCGCAGAGTTTGGCACCGGCGAGGCGTTGGAACTGTACGGGTTTGCGTTGCCGGAACTCGTCGAGCTAGCCACCAACCTGCTCGAGGGGCGCGCCCCCGAAATGAGTGAGCGGCTGAGAGTGGTGGCGGGGATGTTCAAGGGAGCCGATGGCCAACTGACTTCTGCCGCGATCCTGATGAATCCGGCGTATGCCAAAAACATCATGGAAGCCACCCAGATCCTTGCCCACGAGATTGGTCACCTCATCGACTACCTGCCCCACGACGATGCGTTGGGTGAAGCCACTACGGAACGCGGGAACATCCTGGGGAGACTCAGGGGTCTGCAGAAGTACACGTCCGATTACTTGGCTGGCACGATCGGCGGTCCTGCTCCGTTGGATGCCAGCGAGAAAGCACGTCTACGGAAGGAAGCCAGGCGACTGCTGACGAACCCCGATATCGAACAGGAGATCGCTGACGAGTACGGATTTACGGCAAAAGACATTGTCGACATCTTTCGTGCGTCGAAAGACACCGACATCCACCCAGTTCTGATGAAGTGGTTCAAGCAACTGCCGAATGAAACAAAACATTCCGTTGTAAAAGCTGCACTCAGTGGAGTGGTGCCGCATGACATTCCGAAACTGCAAAGTGCAGTTGAGTCTGCAAGTACAGGCCAGCCGTTGTCTGCCTCCGAGGAGGAAATCCTTAAGCAGTATCACGAGTTAATAGCAGAGGAAGTCCGCAAGCGGGAACTACTCAGCCAAAACAGCCTGCGGGAGGAGTTGATCGAACTGTCGTACTGGTGGACACCGTATGACGAATCGACTGCGACGGATGCGTACCGCAACTACCGGCATGAGGACAAAGAACTCTTCGCCCAGGCGTTGAGCGTTCTGCTGGTCGCGCCGAAGGAGTTGAAGGACCGCGCCCCCGAATTCTGGCGGGGGTTCATGGCATACGTTTCGCGAAAACCTGAGTTCCTCAAGGAGTACCAGGAACTGCAGGACTTGCTGGCCGGTGACTCCGAGAAGTTGCTGAAACACCGAAGCGGGCGAGTGCTGGCGGGGTTCCAGAGCAGCGAGGAGGCGTTGCTTTCGGTCGCAGCGGCACGCGAGGGCGCTCGCATGAGCGGGTGGGACACGCTTGTTCAGTTTGCGACCCAAGGCATCCTCGATCGGTTTGCACCTGGCAAGAAGTTGGCGAAGCGAGCACGGGACCGGGGTGCTTCGGTCAAGGAGTCCCGAAACTTCGAGGCGCTGCTGGACGAGTTGTTCACGGTCGACGCCCCTGTCCATGCCCTGGTGATGCGGACGCAACGCGAGATCGTGGAACCGTTGCAGGCGGCTGGCGTGTCGATGGATCAGTTTGGTGAGTACACGATGATGCTCCGGGTCATCATGGAGCGATCCGAGTTCTTCAACCCCTTGGGGACCACCGCCGAAACGGCTGCGGAAGCGATAAACCAACTCCAGCGAAACCTGAGCGCCGAGATTACGCATCCGATCAATGGCAGCACGATGACGCAATTCGAGCTTCTCGAAGAGATGTCGTTGCGGTGGCACCGTGAAATCGTGTTTCCGATTGTTGAGAACGCCGTCGAGGCGGGAGTCTACAACCGCGACAAGGTCGAGGGACCAGGTGGTCTTCGCGAGAACATCGACAACTACTCGACGTTTCTGGTGCTGAAGTACATCACCACCGACGAGCGAATCAGTCCGATGCTGGAGAAGCAGGTCGGTACTTTTGGCGAGATAGCCAACCCGTTCAACGCGACGATGCTGAAGATGGTGACGCTGCACCGCTTCAACCAGATCAACGGGACAAAGAAAAGCATTGTCGAATGGATGGAAAAGTATTTCGACGAAGAGTTTGAGGAACTGAAACCGGAGCCAGGCCCCAAGGGAACCCTGCGGGAACCCGACCCACCACAAGATCCAAATCGGGAGATCCTGAAAGTGCTCCGCGATGGAGACATGAAGTATTACTCCGTCGACAAGGCAATCGTGAAGATGTTCATGCAGCACGACATCGGAACGCTGCAGAGCATTTCCGGCCTGTTGAGTTCGCAGGTGTACAAGAGATTCCATCCGCTATTTGTGACGTACAACCCTTCCTTTATCGCCGGGAACTGGTTGAAGGACGTACAGCGGACACACCGGAACCTCGGTGCTCAGTCGAAACGGTTGGAATACGAAACGGCCCAGGCACATTTGCAAGACATTCGGGATACACACGGTCGGGAACCCAACCAAATAGAGGTGGCCGAGGCGGAGGCAATGGGCCGGTCAATGCGAATTGGCCTGCTCGATATTCTCAAGGAACGTCACAAGCTGATGGGTTGGGGGAGGGTGGCCCAATTCTTGAGCGGAGGTGCGTTGAAGGCCGGTCCAGCCAGACAATTTGCGAGAGGTCAAGCGAGCGAGGAGGTGAAAAAACAAATCGAAGAGATGATGGACGAACACGCTTATGCGATTCCGTTGACCGACATCGAATCACAGACAGGACAAATGCTTCCCGGTTTTTTGGAAGCGGATTTGTCACCGCGAGAACGAGCGGCCAAAGAAATCAAGCGTCTGCGTGAACTCGACGACCCCTCGATGCTGGAGAAGTTCAAGTCAAAGGTACTGCCAGCATGGGGCCACATGCTGCATGCGTTTGAGGTTCTCGGTGCGGAACGATTGAAGTCCTATGCCGAGGCCCAGGAACTCGCCGGAAAGATGACCGGTTACAACCTGATGAAGCAGCGGGGCGTCGATACCCGCCAGCGAGCCTTGATGACCAGGAAGGACACGGGGACACCCGACTTCATGCAGCGGGGGTTGGTCACCACCCTGACCAACTTCATGTGGATGTACTCGAAGGTGCGATGGAACTCACTGCACCGGGACTACCAGTTGCTGAAGGGTGACCAGCCGAAGACCCGTGCGGCGTGGATCATGCACCAGGTGGTGTGGACCCTGGCACCGACGACGGTCGTGAAGATGGCAGGGTACGGGGCGCTTGGGTTTCTCGGACCTGTCGGTGACGAACTGCAAGAGTGGTACAAGTTGTTCTCCCGGTACTTCGTCGACAACTACGACGTGATCCCGTTGGGGACGACGCAGGTCGATGGGAAACGGCACGCCGTGGGACTCACGATCCCGCGTGACGAGACTCGCAGTTTCCTCGCCCAGATGTGGGGCAACGCCATGGACGCTGTTGTGGAAGCGACAACCGATGTGGAGACGGAGGCAGGTACATCACCGGCAGCGTTGCAGGATCTGCTTGAGTCCATCGACACCAATATGCGTCCCAACCTGAACCCGTACATTGATATCGCAGACGCTTGGCGGCAGTACGCAACCGGAATGAATCCACGCGACCGGTTCTACAAGGGCGACATTATTCCCCGGTCACACTGGGAAGCCGGGGGATGGGAATCGAACCGCAAGATGCTCGCCTGGACGATCAAGAAGACGGGGATTATCAACACGGTCGTTCACCCGTTCACCGGCCCAATCCTGGGCGATGCGTTTGACGATACCGAAGAGCAATTCAAAACGACCACGGTCCTCCGGTCGACTCCCGTGCTGCAACGGTTCCTGCGGGTGAGTCAGCGGGGCATGCAAGACCGGCACTGGATGGCGATGGAGAATGAGCGGGCAGACGCGGCTGCGTTCCGGTTGCAGTTGCCCAAAACGGTGCGGAACGCCAACGGTCGGCAATACCTGTTGAGCCACACCCAGCACCTGCTCGACGAGGACGGCAAACAGGAACTGATGGTCCTGAACAAGTGGAGGTCGATGACCTACATGCCCGCCCGCGAAAAGATGCTCGAGGCCGCTCAAGCGGGTGACGAACAAACCGTGCAGCAGTTGCGCGAGCAGTTATCGGTCGTCACCAAAGATGTGATGTCCAACCCTGTGGCGAACGTACCGGATCTGTACCTGGGTGCCATCGCTTGGCAGTTGACCAACCCAAGCTTCGAGGAACCGTTGAAGTCTGATGAACTGAAGATCCTCCAGGCCAACGGTCGTGGCATCAGGGAGATCGAAAGCCTCATCAAGCAGGAAGCCCTACGCCGCAGCAACATGGAAGCCGAGCGAACTCAGAAGCGTCTCGGTCGACCGTATCGGCCACGCAAGGTGCCACGGATCACCAAGGCGCTGGGTGAACGGCTCAACAACATGCGTCGGATCTTCAGTGGTCGTGAACCACGACGGCGGCGGATCGGTCGAGCGGGGGCCAGGCGTTAGGGTTCCAGCACCACGCGAAAACCGTTGGCTCCGACGTAGTCCTCTCTCAGTCCGCTGCGAGAAGCGGAGCGAGCGAGCCAGGGGGTTGCCCGAAAGGAACCGCCCTTGAGAACCCTCCACGGTCGGTCGTCGGAGAAATGATCACCGCACCATTCCCAGACCCCACCGATCATGTCGTACAGGCCGAACTCGTTGGGTTCGAAAGACGCAACGGGGTGCGGGATTCCACCACTTGAAGCCGCCGTCCAGCCGCAATTGGTGGCGTTGAGCAGGTCGTTGCCGGTGTGCCATCGAGTGTCTGTTCCACCGCGAGCGGCGTGTTCCCATTCCGCCTCGGTGGGCAGACGATACGTCCGACCGGTTTCGTTGGACAACCATAAGCAGTATTCGAGAGCGTCCCGGTAGCTGATGTTCATGGCGGGCATGCGATCATCAATCTCGATGTCTTCGCCCAAATTGTCGAACGTGTAATCGTTTGACCTCACCCAGGCGTTGTTGACACGTCCCCAGCCGCCCTCATCGTCGCTTTCACCGGTGGTGATGTGACCTGTCGCAGTCACGAATTGTCGAAACTGCCGGATCGTCACCGGGGTCGTCGCAAGATAGAACCGGGGTACGTCAGCCAGCCGTTGCAATTCCGACTGCACTCGCAGTTTGTTCCATCGCTGCAAGTCGACGTTGTTCAGAACGTAATTTCGATCCGCCTCAGACGATCCCATCGTGACGGTTCCTGATGGCACCAACACAAGATCGATGCCCGAAATTGGGCACTTGACCGTTTGGGAAGGCGGTGTTTTTGTCGGCCTCGAAGGGGTCACCCCGAAACCCAAAGCCGCGCAGGCGACCAGAAGCAGAGAAACGACGACTGTCGGAAACCAAGGTCGTCCGTTGGCTTTCTTGGGTTTGTGCTTGCTAACCGATTCCTCGACGACCGCGTAGACGCCTTTCAGCGAGTGTTCTTCGCCCACCTCTTTTGCGATCTCAACCATCTCGATCGTCGGGGCAAGGTAGATCCGAGTCGTCGTGTCACCATCGGAGATGCGGTCGTAAATGCTCGCGTACTCCTGGGCGAGCGATTCCGAAGTAAACGAACGCCTGGTTTGCGGGTCTCCGTTGCGCTCAACGTACCATTGGAAGACCGTTCCGGTTGTGTTTTTCATGCCCCCCCCCTAACTCTCCGTCAACATGTCCAATACGGTTTGACAAAATGCTAACATCAGCGCATTCCGATATCAAACCAACCACGCAAGCGGGGAATACTCACGCGCGCAACACTAAATATCTTTAGGACGCTTAAAAATAATCGTCCGATATGGCGTTATTTCCGCTTTGCGTGCGTCCCGGGCCTTGATGTGCTTCCACTCCTTGCGGATTTCTTCACACATCTCGCGGATTTCCTCGGGCGTGGGCTCGCCTTCGGGAACTTCCAGGTCATCAGTATGCCTTTCTGACGGCATGTCCATTCTCCACCAGTAGATCGCAGATCTTTACGCCCTCACTGGTCTCCAACGCCCCCAGGAACCGGCCATATTTGCCCTGTGCGGTGCCGCGAAAGGTCTGCACGATGACTTCGTCGTCTTCCGTGTATCGTGCCAGCAGGTTCCTCAGAGCGAGCTTGCTGGCCAATCCGGCTTCACGCTCCGCACCACGAACTTCTGGTGCGTTCAGGCCGACCCCGTCGCTCATGCACAACCGCAGCCGCTCAACGACTTCAACGTGGAAGCCCAGGCGAATGCGACAATCGACCGTGTCACCATCGACAATTTTTAGGACGGTTGCCTTAAATCGGTAGTCCATTCAAGGATTCCCCGCTGCAAGAGACACGGCAATTCGATCACGTCGGCGGGCGACATCGATGCGGCATCGACTTCGATTTCGACCCCAGCGTGCTTCAAGGCGCTAACAACGAACTCACTACAAAAGAACCGGTCCTCGTTCGTGTCACGTTTGATCTTCAACAGATCGCAGATACGGCGTGTGACCAGGCTGAAGGTGCGAACGAACTGCCAGGGGCTCGCGTAGCGTTTGCCCCAGTGCCGCAAGGCAAACTCGCAGAGCTCAAACCGCCGCAACTTCTGTGGCAATCGAAGCTGATACCACCAGATCTTCCGGCCTTCTCGAAGCAGCGTGCTGATCGGAAACACGCGGACCCCGTGTCCCTCCAGCGCCTCGATCACGCACAGGCGACCGTAGAAACGGATCGCGATCCCGACGTGACTGATTCGGCTGCGGGTGACCAGGCTGATCAGTTGGCTGAAGATCGATGTGCGGACGTAGCCGAACGCCAGCACGTCACCGTTATTGATGTCGTCGCGTACTAACGAGTAATCCATTACTCTACTCGACCTCTTTTACACCGGTCACTTTCAGCTGGCCGTCAACGGTCTCGACGGTGATATCGAATTCAGTTTCGGCAGGTTCCGCAGGAGCCACGACGGCGGGGGGCTGGGCATCTACTGGCCGCACCCGTGAGGATGGAAGCGCGTCCAGTAATTGACTGGCTCCCAGGACTCCCGCGCCGCCGAGACCCATGAGGGCTGCGGTGAGCAATGACGTTTTGACCATGCCAGGACCACCCTGGATCACGGTCGTCGATTCGCCCGGGTACGTTCCAACGTCGTAGCTTTCGTCGAGGCCAGCGTCCCGCGCGAGAGCCTTGCGGCGGATTTGCAGGCGATTGGTCAGGTCGTGCAACCACATGTTCTTCAACCGATTACGCGCCTTCAGGTGCGCCGCCATCCCCTTTTCGATCACGGGTGAATTCATCGATCAACTCCAGGTCCAACGCATGCAATTGGTCCCACGACCTCTGCGACTCTTGTCCGAGCCGCAGGGCCATGACGACCATTTCGCGATCACGTCCCGTTTGATCCAATGCGATCAATCGGTCTGCTTCAGTTTGGATGTCGATCAAGCGGACGGACCATCCTTCGACTGGATCAGCACGCGGCTGGCGAATGCCTCACCCGTGTCGACTTCAGCCATGTTCTTCAAAAAGGCACGGTCCATCAGTTGCAGAAGCGAATTGTTCGCGGCGCTCTGCTGCGCCAGTCGTTCGCCGCTTGCCGCTTCCAGCAACGCCTGCAGGTCAACACTACTTGCCATCGGTCTTCTCCTTGTTCGGCGCGATCTTCACGCGGATCACCGCTTTGAAGTTGTCGCGCCATTCTTCGAGTGAAATGATTCGATCGTTCAGCCCCGTATCCGTCGAGCCAACCGGTCCCGGTTCCCCGCGGGGTCCAGGAGGCCCGGGAGGACCGGGAACCGGCGACTGTTTACTACTCAGCAGTTTTTCGAGAGCCGCGACACGTTTCTGCAGCGCCTTGATCTCCCGAGTTCGATCGTCGTCTCCCCAACCGGTGCCGAGGGCGAGCGGTTTGGCAACGCCTGGCGGCGGAAGGAAGACCGCCCTGGTTGCCTGTTCCGCGTCCGCGAGGAAGGCCAAAAACTCCTCGTGACGGCACCCGTAGACCCATTGGTCGTCAACCCCGTGGGTCATGACGGTGACGAGATCGGCCCCGATGAAGACCCCGCCACCTGAGTTGCCAGAACGGAACTTGCCAGCTTCTACCGCGAACACCCATCGCGCACCGGTCAGGTTGGAAAACTCTTCTCTGTTTGAATAACGCAGCCGCAATCGTTCCGGCCCCGAGCCTTCAGGCCACCCGCATCCGGTGATCGGACCCGCCGGTAACCGTCGCGGAACTCGAACGTGAGCGATTGGCTTGTCGATCTTGAACAACGCCAAATCACGTTTCTCATCGACGTACAGCCACCGCCCTTTGCCCGTGGTCTTGTTGTCGTAGCCGACCCAGGTCAACTTGCGGTCGACCTTCGCACAGTGACCGGCACCGACGCCGTAGCCGTCTGGACTGATCACGGTTCCCGAACACCCATCGACCTGGATGCTGGCACGCACCCACACCGGCTCTTCGGCCACCGCCGTTGCGGCGATAATCAGGAAGAGAGCCAGATGTCGACCACTTTGAAACCAACCGGAATCAACACGCCAAGTATTCCGGCGAGCGTTCGCATTTCGGTACGCAGTTTTGTGATCTGCGTGACCAACGAATCCTTGCCGTTGCCACGGTAGATCGTGTTGTCGATCGACGTGAGTCGCTGGCTGTGGGCGTCGAGTGTTTTCCATAACTGACCGTCGAATCCGTCCTGGCCCAATTCGACCTTCAGACGTTCCTCAATTCGAAGCAATCGTTGCTCGATGTCGTCCATGACAAAAAAACCCGCGCGGTCCTTCTCGGGGACTCGCGCGGGCTGGTTACCGATTCGCGATTCAACTGTCGTCATCATCTCCGTCACCGTCACGGTTGTCAATCACAAAGGGTGGATGGTCGATGTACACGATGCACCGGTTCAAACGTTCGAGCTTTACGGTCACACGAATATCACCGACACGGGTCGGAACATTTGGTTCTGCGATTACGACAGTGCGAGGCATCAGTTATCCGCCAGGGTTTGGAACAGGGTCGCCACCAGGTCTGGAAGGTCGTGTAGCTGCAGGCTGACGAGCCAGGGCTGATGGTCGCCCCGGTGGAGGACGACGGCCACACGCCCCTCTGCGGCGTCCTCGACGGCCTTGGCAACGACTCGCTGGACGTTGGTGCGGGCGGTTCGTTTCACCTCGAACGAGACGCCTGGCTGGCCGATGATGTCGTCACTCTCGTCTGATCGACCGCAGAACTGCTGCGATCTACGCATCTCGACGCCGAACAGTTTCGACCAGACTTTCGCGGCTTCCAACTCTCCGCGTTTTCCCTTGTTGCGGCTATTGATCATGATTCGCCTCAAAAACGGCTTTTGCAAAACCCATCGGTGTTTCCGATCGTTTGGCCGCACGACCGTGACCGGGACTCATCAGCCAGATTCGCTGGTCACAGTCTTCCGGTTGTTCATCGATCGTCGGTTGCGGCATCAGAAAACCGTTGCCTGTCCAAAGGCAGGTATTCTTCGTGTAGTTATCGCCGTACATCCACGGGTGAAACGTGTGATCTGGCTTTCGCCAGCAGGACGAAAGTCGACTAACGGGATTCTCCAACATCCAGGGACCAGTGGTGAACTCGCACAACTGGCGGCACGCTTCGACCAGTTCGAGACCGTCAATCAACCCGCGAATTCCTTTTTGCTTGAAGTCCCTCGCCCCCGAAACGGCCAGATTCGTACAGGGCGGAAACGCAAACGTGATCACCGGGTCACGAGGAAGATCCGATGGTGTGAGGCTTCTTACATTCGCCCAGCGGTAGACGATCGAACCTGATCCGACTTCGGTTTCACGCTCGCGCCGAATACTGTGGGCGATGTCGAGACACAAGCATCGATAGCCAGCCTCGGCCCAGGGCATGACCATGTTGCCGGTGAGGTCACACAGACTGACCACGTCAAACGGCTTCATTCGTCGCCCCTCGCTACTGCTTGAAGTGTCGAATCAAACAGTCGAAAAAGACTGTCCCGGTTGAACTCCGTCATCTCGCACAGACGTTGCCAGCCGATCCGTACCGCCGCCGCCATGACCATCTCGTCGAGGTCTTCAGCAGCGGCGACACGCCCCATCAGCCCGTGCTTGCGGATCGCAAGGCGCAACTTCTCGAAAGCGTCGGCACTGTTAATCTGCACAGCGACGGCCCATTCCTCGGGGTCGTCGGCCCACCGTTGCTGGTTGAACCAGGTGCTCGGATGTGGCGTGTATTTTCTGTCGTCTCGGAACTGGCCGTTTTCGTCGACACGGGATTTGGCGTAGGCTTCGACGGCTTCGAGCAATTGATCGAACGGGACTAGCTGCAGGGCTTTCGATATCGCCTTGAGCGCTGCACCGCGACCAACCTTCCTGGGGTAGGCGAGGTATATCGCCATCGCGTTATCCGTTCCTGTCATCACGACATCCCTGCCTTCACTCAGCACTATTCAACCTCGCCAGTAGTCGAATGATTTCGCGATCCCTGTTAAATGCCTCGTGAAAAAGTCGGTTGTTCTCGACCATCAAGCGTTCGCACTCGACGAGCAACCAGACGTGTTTTTCGAAATCGGCGGGATCAACAAACGAATCTGGGCTGGTCGTTGCCGCAATTCGATAGATTTCTTCCATCCTTGTTTCTTTCTCGCTAGCACCCCCCTGGCGCTGCAGGGGAGAGAAACACTTCTCTCTCTGTCTGCACGACTTCCCTTGATGCTGTGGCCAGGGGGCGGGCTCACACTCCACAGCGGGCGCTTTGTTCGCAGTGACTTTTCCCCGCAGGGCCGGTATCACTGCCGTGCGCTTCCCGCCTCAGTCGATACCGGTCGAGGCTCGGCGACTAACCGTGTTGCCCTGTTTGGCGGGCTATGTTTCTCGAATCACCCAGACGGTCGCGTTGCGACCGCTGCGTGTTTTGCGTTGTCGTCCCGAATCCTCGACCACGCCGTCACGGACAAGGTCCACACGGCGTGGCCGCTGAGTCGATGGGTTCATCTCCAAAGCGATCTGGATCTCTTCGTCTGTGCATCCAGAGTCACCACGGCGTGCGATGAAATCGTGAACCCGACTCTTCAACGACCTGGCCGGAGACGCGATCTGCTGCGCAGCCGCACGCGACGTTGGCGAGTGGCCCTGAAACGGCGGGTTGGCCCGATCGACCAGTCCGTCGAGTTCAAATTTCATTGCACGTTGATGATTCAAAACGGCACCTCATCGGTGGCCGGTGGCGCTGGTGCTGGTGCCGGTGCGGCGACAGGCGCTGGTGCTGGCGTAGCCACGCTGCCACCCAGTCGGTCCAACCGTGTAGCGATGTCACCGTCGTTTTTGATCTCGGCCTTGCGCGGCAACTGGATGTCGAAATTGTCGTAGAGCTTGTCGGGGTTCGAAGTGCCGGGCTTGTGCGTGTTGATCACGCTGACCTCTTGGCCGTGAAAGTCGGTGTAGCCGGGAGTGTCGGGGCTCAGGTCGGACCAACTGCCACCTTCCCAATTGAAACAATGTTTGAGTTTTGCCTTTGCAAACCCCCTCGCCTTGTCGGTCGTCAGCCAGAAGTTGACGGTTCGCGGAAACGGGTTCGTCACTCGTTCCCGTTCGCCACCCTGGACTCCGTCGATGACGTACCAGATCGGTCGAACGACCAGGCCGAAAAATTCTTTTCCGTTTGTGGTTCGGTCGAAGCCCTGCGACTCGACGACGGCGATGTACTTGCCCTGTTGATATTCAGGCATCTTTCCTGTCCTTGATTCCGGTGAGAATCGCGACGGCGTTGTCGACATCCACGATCTCAAGAAGTTGCTCGCACAACTGGTGTGCGGCGAGGTATTGCTCTACGCCGATTCCCGCTTTCGCGCGTTTAGCATCGGCCCACCGCCTTTTCATGATTTCGCTCATTTTGCGGCGTTGGCTCGTGGACATTTGTTTTTTAGCCTTTTTAGCCATTTGATCGTGCCTCCTTGATTGCTCCCACAAGATTCGACCAGGCTTCGGTGCCGTTGCTGCCCATGTCCAGCACGGGCGGAAGTCCCAACCGGTTCTTGGCATCGAAGGCGGGGCTGTACTCGGTGTACAGCACGCGACTCTTGCCGCCTTTGCCTTTGCCGTCTTCCACTTCGGTGTAGTAGTTGGCAAACAACACCGCGTCGGCCCATCGAGTGAGAGCGGCTGCGGTCTTCTTGTGCAGATCCGGCTGGAACCGGTCGTAGTCCTCGCCCTCTGGGTTTTTGAAGGGGGCGACGCGGGTGTGTCCCAGAAGGACGACGCTCATGCCCCGGTCACGACAGGCATCGAGCTTGTCGAGAAGATCGACCCAATCGGAATTGGCTGCGATTTCGTACCCCTTGTGATACGCCATGAACGAATCCCAGGATCCGCCGAACTGGCTGTCGGTCACGTGCTCGTGGCAAAGCGATTCGGCACAGGTCGCAGTGTCGATCGCAACGCCCTTGTATGCGTGCTCTTCGCTCGCCAGGGCGTTGAGATTCATCATCAGATCGAGCCACTTCGTCGCTCGTGGCAGGACCGGCAGGTCGGCGGGAACCGCGCCAGCCTGTTTCAAGAGACTCCAGGTATCCTCGCGGCCAAACGGCTGAACCACGATGCCCGGGATGTTTCCGGCCAACGTACTCTTGCCGATACCCGGTGGTCCCATAATGAACATGGCCGATGGCCGACTGGCGACCTCCGTCGTGATTTTTTCAAGCACACTCATGAAGTCATCCTCACTCGTTTCGGGTCTAACAGTGTCTCTCGCAAAATTTCGATATCTTGCGGAGCTTCAATGGCCAGTTTCGTTTTGCCGTTGGTGCAGCGACCGACGACGACATCGATCTGCCGGTCATCCGGCAGCAGCAGCACAACACGTTCTCCCTCACGCAAACCCAGTGCCAGCATGGTTCGCCTCCTTACTCGGCTGAGATGCCCGCCCCCGGCTCCGCCGGTCTCGCCACATCTTGCGGCGGGCGGGACTTGGCCGGAATCACCTCGCGGAACTTGTCGAGCCAGGGTCCACGCTTTCGCGCCGGTCGAGCCAGGCCAGCGGCCTCGGCCTCATCCCAAGTCAAATTGCCACGCCTCACCTGCGTGCAGCAGGCTTGATAGCATCGGTGGCAGAGTCCTCGTCTCACGCCCACGCGGGGGCAGGTCAAACAGGTCGGCAGTTGTTCGTCGGTGTGCATCTCACCCTCCTTGTGTGGAGAGTGAAACTACATAACCGTTTCAGACATATCAACGGTTACACAAACGGAATCAAGAAGTTTTTGGCAAAATCCGATATGATTAGTTGTGAAGATGTTCACGAGTCTGTAAAAGTAGAGTCAGGAAATCGGATATCGGTTTTCTCTGCACGTTTGTCGGGCAAGATGCCCCACTGTGAATAGGATTTCAAAATGGCGAAGGCACGCGGAGGCTCAATCCCCAACCAGTTGCGGTGGGGAACGATCACGATCCCAGATCTCGAAGAAAAAATCGAGATCATGGAGAAACACGCGGCGGCGCTCAAAGCGATCGTCGATCAGGTGACGGACCTGGGTCTGGACGAGATCCGCGTCGATTCAGTGACGAAATTCGACCGCGCCAACGACCTGCTGACGACCTACCAGGCGAAGGTCGAAATGGCCGTCGTACAGGCGAAGTGGAAGAAGAAGTAGTCGTTTCTGGGCCCGGGAATTGGACTTTCGCGGGCCGTTTGCCGATAGGTTAGGGCGGATACTAGCCGGATACTAGCCGGATACTAGCCGGATACTAGCCGGATTTTTTGACGTGTATGTGAGTGTATGATGGATTGCGGAGTCGACCTAAGTACTGTACAAGGTAGCACTTAGACTGCGTTTTCCCCGATAGCTCAATCGGTAGAGCGAGCGGCTGTTAACCGCTCTCCCAAAACACTTATATACACATAACCGTTACGGTATACTGTTCAACCAAGTATACCAAAGGAGTTATGTGTAATGCGTAAGGTTCCCGAGCTAAAATTCGACAAGGCCCTGGGTCAGTATCGTGCTCGCTGGGAAAGGAACGGTCACGAGACATCGGAGTATTTTGGCAACAATCAAGAGCAAGCCGAGATACGGTATGCCATCTGGAAAGCCGAATGGATTCAGGCGTCCGTTGCCAACAAGGTTCGCCAGGCGACGAACACAACCGGTTGGCACGCAGCCGCCGGTCTGAGCCCCGACATCACCGACGAACTGACGTTGCGGGAGCTCGGCGAGCGCTATCTCGCTGAGATGCGGGAAGAGCACACGAAGAACGAGGCGAAGAACAAACGCCTCGTCGTCGACCATGTCCTGCGACACGTTGGGGACATCTTCTGGTCGGAGTTCGGCACAGCGGCGTACAAGCGCCTGCAGAAGGCACTGATCAAGGAACGTCGGACTCGAAATCGGATAAACAAGATCTGCGGCGAGGTGCGTGCCTGGATGAAGTGGTGCCACGTCAACGAACTGATTAGTCGAAAGTTGCACCACGACTTTCTTGATGTCGGGCCGGTGAAGAAAGAAAAGCGAAACAAGCGCAAGAGCGGCCCGCCGATTCTCGAAGCGAAACGAAAGATACCAGTCACTTGGGACCAGGTGACTCCGATCCTGCCCTTCATGTCGCCAGTCATCGCGGCAATGGTGACGGTCCAGTACTGGGGCGGCATGCGTCCCAGCGAGGTGTGCGAAATCACGCTCGGTGAACTCGACATGTCCGATGATGCGTGTTGGTTCTATGAGCCTTGGGAGAACAAGGTCGACCGTTTCATCGACGACGACGACGAAGAAAGCGAATACGACCTGTACAAGGCATTGGGTCCACAGGCGCAAGATGCCATTCGCCCATTTGTCGAGATGTGCAGTGACCCGGGCGATCATGTGTTCCGCCCGATCTACGCAATGGAGTGGCGCGCGAACCAGATGGAGAAGGCCGGTCGGCGTGAAGATCGGAAGTGTCCCGTCTACCCGAGCGAACTGAAAGCTCGGGAGATCCGAAAGGCCACTCGTTACAAAAAGTGGCAACGGACAATCAATCCGTCCTACAGCCTGAATTCATACGGCAAAGCCGTCGCCTACGCTTTTCAAAAAGCAGAGGCCAGCGGTGAAAAGCTCAAGCGCTGGTCGCCTGGCCAATTGCGTCACGGGATTGCCACGGCGCTGCGGGCAATGGGGCGTCTGCAGGACGCGAAGGCGTTGCTGGGCCACAAGTCGATCACGATGACGACGAATTACGCCAAGTTGACCAAAGACGAACTGCGGCGAGTCGTCGAAAGTTTGGACGAACTCAACGCCGCTTGAGAATCCGCTGAACCGATCCCGGGTGCCATCCGCCACCTCGTGGCGGGTGGCCTTCGGTGGTCAAGACCTCGCAGATCTGCCGGTACGACTGGCCGGATTCGCGAAGCTCACGCATACGCTCGATCGCTCGCTGCTCCGCGTCGTCGTGCAGCATGCCGCTGGGACGCCCGTACTCGTTCAAATCGGAGTCGGGATCGCTCCGCCAACCGTAAGGGACTACAGCCGATTGTCGTCGCCCGTTGCGCTGGTTGCGGAGCATACCGGCCCGGGTCCTGGCGTTGCGAACGGCGCGATCGAACTCCGCAAAAGCGTGCATAATAGTTCGCATCATCTTCATCGACGGATCTTCGTGCCGGTCGACCAGGTCGCCGTTTTCCATCGACATGAGGCTGCAGCCGCGAGCCTTGATCTTCTGCTCGATCACCATAGCCAGCGTCGTGTCGCGAGCCAGGCGCTGATAATCGCGGCACAACAAAATCCAGCCGCGTTTCAATGCTGCGACCGCGTCCCACAACCCAGGCCGATCGTAGTCGGCACCGGAGAGCGCTTCGTCGCTGAACTCGGCCATCACTTCGATGCCCTTCTCGTCGCAATACTCGTGGAGTGCCGTCAACTGTCGGTCAACGCTATCGCACTCGTCTGCGTTTTTGCGGGGGCTGAATCGGGCGTAGAGGATCGCTCGCTTTGTCATGCTCGCTCATCCAAAAAATGCCGCCGGACTCGCCGTCACCGGGGAGATTTGATTACCCAGTGGGGCTCAGAGGGGGTTCCAGTCCCTGTCCGGCGGCTGTGCAGTGTGTAATTTTCCGCGACCCAACAGTCAAGGTCGCTCGTCCGATGCCGTTACAGGGCATCCTCGGGCGTCGAAAATCGCTCGTTCAGTTGCGTGCCGCGTTATCCGCCGCCAAAGCCGCGCGAACGACCTCAGTGACCTCATCGCGAGCCTTCCGCCAGTTGTCGAGTGATTCCTGGTCGTTGACTTCCCAGATACCGTCGATGTCGCTCGTTGCCTGGATGTAGTCCAGACAAACGTGAAGCGCAGCTACTAGTTGGTCTCGCGTGTTCATTTTTTTTCCGCAGTATGGTTGTGGGTTGAATCGCAGTATCGAATTATGCTCGTCGCTCGTTCGGTCTAGCAATATTCGGGATTCGTTGTCGGTGCGCCGCTCCAGTGACCGCCGCATTTGTTGCACGTTGTGAAATCGTCACCGGCATCGGAAACCCTGGCTACCAGTTCGTGATCGCAATCGGCCAACGGATAGTCTGGTTCGGCAATCTCATGGCCGGTTTCGGACGGATGGACGATCATCGCGCCCATCGTGACGACCTTTCCCAATCGCTCACACGTCTCGATCGCGGAAACGTCGGAATCCAGCAGCCCAGTCCGCCACCCGGGCTGCGACGTGTCGACCTCGTAAGTCGTCACATCGTCGCCACTATTAACGGCGGGTAGTTCGTTAAATGTGATTCTCATCGATCAATTCTCCATCTGGAACAGGGTTTGTGGGTTGAATCGCAGTATCGCTCACTCACTCAAAAACGCAGACCGGTCTTGCCGCACGATAGTCACATTGCCGGTCTTCGAATCGATCACCGTGCAAATCTCGCCAGGTGAGTGGAAGTCGATCAACCGTTGAACCTCGACACGGTATCGGTCGCGATCGTGGCAATCGATTAACGTCCAGTCACCTTCCGCGTACGTCAGCACCTGGAACGTCCGCGGGTTGATCCAGACGCCAAAGTAGGCTGCGTCCTGGTCGGTATCGAACTGCTGCCAACCTTCCGACTGGAAGTCGGTCGCAAAATCGACAATGTACCGGTCAACCTCGTGAATTATCGTCCGCACGTCGCAACCGGCCCGCCCGCTGGCGGTTGAATCGCTCCCACAAATCGTCGCTTCGGTCGTAATCCCTCGCACAATTGTTGTCATCTTCATCGTCAAAATCTCCAATTGGAACAGGGTTTGTGGCGCTCGCTCGGTGGCGCTCGCTCGTTATCGCTCGCTCGTCAAAAATCGGCCAACCGTCCAGGCCGACAAAAAAACCGCCCACCGCCCACCGTCGACCGATCGGCCAACGGTGGACGGGTTGTTTGTTTCCGCCGGTCTAAGTTAGTTCCCTGCAAATCTCGAGAGCTTGCGGGTCGGTGGTGTAGTCTTCCGCAAACTTGATCTTGTCCGACGCTAGGACTAGGCCCAGTTGTAAACCGACACTCACTTGGTTTGCGGCCCGAACAACATCCACATGGGTGTAGCCATCATTGTCCCTCACTTCGACTACCACTTGGCCACCGTCGTTGATCGTCAGAAACGCTGCGCCAGTGCGCCACGATTTCCGTCGTCTCTGTTGGTCTCGAATCGTCATGGTTTCATTCCTCACGGTCAGGCCCGCCGGGGTCGGCCCGGCGGGCGGGTTGCGTTTATTGGTTTCGCCTTTCAATGATTCCGGTGCCAACACCGTGGGCCACGATGGAAACCGAAACGCGCCCAGGAGTGTCGTTTGGCCCGCAGCCGTTGCAAATCATGCACGTTTGACACTGCAAACGGTGACCGGATTCGGGACTGGCGGGACAATCAATCTCGCCAACGATCGGCAATTCACCGGGGAGACGAATACGGAAAGTGCGCCAACCGTTTGACCTGGCCAGGTCGGTTTCTTCGATGGAATCGGTGCTGGCCATCAACCAACGTCGATAGGATCGGTGGGCGTTGCGCCACTGGTGCGTATAGCCCGTCCATTTGGTGACTGAATGGCACAACCCGCGCAAAATCGGGACGGGAAGCGCCACGGGGTCACCGTACGCGCCTAGACGAACCTCAATCCCTAGGGCTGCCAACAAATCGCTAGCTTCCCGCGGTGTCAACGTGGGATACGATCCGCGATGGTACGCATTCCAAATCGATATCGGTCCCATCAGTCGGACGTAGCACGTGTTCCCGTCGGTTTCTCCGTTTTCGTCGACTTGGCCACGATGAACACAACCGCCACAAATCGACGAGTCTTCACCGGTCTTCAAAGCTTCCGCGGGGTGGATATCCTCCCGTAGAATCCACAATTGAGCGATTCCGCCGGTTTTGGGATTCGAGGAATTGCCTTTCATTCCGGTCAGGATTGCCACGATCGGCTTCCCGTCAAGCTTGGACGGTCCGTTGTAAATGACAGCGCCGTTCATCGTGACGCCCTCCCATCGATAACGTCACCGGCCAACAGCGATACGCCACGTGTCTCAAGCTTGTGAACGGTTTCGTCGTGGCAATCGCCACATTGGACAACCGACGTTTTGCCGACGGTGACCAGTACCGAATCGCGCTCGTCCAGGATTGTCTTGCAGCCCGGGCACGATATTGCACGGCCAACAGCGTAGCGCAACAACTGGCGGTTTAACTCGCCAACCATCCCGTCAATCAGAAAACTCATAAACAAATCTCCACTTGGAACACAAAAAAACCGCGATCGCCAATCACCGGAATCGTCACCGGTGATTGGTCATCGGGGTTTAGTTGCGGAATCGTCTCGGGGTTTTTCGGTACGAATCGCGCTTCGCGATTGCCGCATTCAATTGCGGCGCGTACGGGTTGCCCGGTGACAACGCCACAACCCGCGAATCGGTCGCGATTCCGTCAAATTGTTGGGCCAACGCCCACAACCTGGAAACCGCGTGACAACGTCGAGCGTATTCGTCGGTAAGCATCGTGCAAATCTCCAATTGGAACAGGGGAACAGAACTAGTTGACAACCGGGACGATTCGCGCCCCCGGCCAGTTCTGGCGAGCCCGCCAGAGCGCGTGGCCACGATTCAACCCCTTGATTGAATCGGCAAAGCTGTCAGCCGGAAGAGCGCCACAGGCCGGAAACACAACGACCAGGTCGAGAGTGTAGGGAAACCGTTGGGCGCAAAATGATGACAACGCCATCGATCAAATCTCCGTCTTGGAACAAACTAACTCAACCGTTCACATAATTATATTCGGCACCGTTACGGTGTCAACTCCAATGGCACTAAAAACGCAGGCGATTTTTATTGCAGTCGACCGATTCGGCCAGTACCCTGCGGGGAACGGCGGGCGTCCGATGGGGCCGATTTCGCTAATTTTCGGATGACCCAACTATCGCGGTAGGCAATCCAAACGCCTTACACGCGATCCTCGAGGACCGATTTCGACCGATTGCAGTCGGAAACGCCCGATAGCAGCCAACGACCGATTCTACGGTGGCCAGGTGAACCGCAGCCGGAGCAGCCCGGGACGGTGGCGGTTGACGGTTGGCGGTTGACGGTTCACGCTGGCCGGTTGGTCGGTTGGTGAACCCGGGAGTCGGTTCAGTCAAATCCCCTTCACGCTAACCGACTACTCACGTACGACGATAACACCC
>VTLG01009576.1_pt1 | contig 26598 bp, 24 predicted proteins | sample 4694571 | NCBI WGS metagenome assembly VTLG01 (sample SAMN12604809, study PRJNA352737) | marine metagenome | biome: ENVO:00000447; feature: ENVO:00000209|ENVO:00000569|ENVO:01000036; material: ENVO:00002151; isolation source: viral sequences binned using virsorter ...
TACCTAACTACCATTTATAATTTTTAGACACCTTATATATATATATATTAATTAAGTAGTTATTACGTCATATATTACCTATAAATTATTATTAGATTATCTATAGATTAGGTATATATATTTCTTAGTTTATTGCTATTAATGGGTAATCTATCTATCTAATTATTTTAATTATTATCTATGCTACCTGTTACATAATTCACAGCTTTTTAACTACTTTAGAGAGTACATAGTTTGATGTGGTCGCCGTAACACCATGGCACGCCCCTTGAATATTAATGGTCTTACTCTCAGCGTTGAGATATGTTATTCTATTTTTATGGTTTACAAGGAAACAGGTAAAAAACCTACTGCAGCGAAGCGTCTTAGTATGCTTACCCCTGATGGGTTGAGGAGGAGGGTCCTAGATGCTATCCCTACATGGGAGAAGTGGAACCGAGTACTCCGACAAGTGGCTGTCTTATTGCCTACGCATGGCGATATAGATGCGATTGCTGAGGCTTTAGAGATGACCTCTGACTCTTTGGAGAAGGTTATTAAGAAAAACCCAGATTTCAAAAAATTTTTGGAGGCTTACGCCTCTACTGGGGAGTACCCTGTACAAGAGAGTACTGGTATTATACTAAAGCATAGTCATCTAGTAGAGCAGTTAGCTAATGAGTCTAGTGTTATTGCGTTAATCAAATTAGAGAGAAGTAATAAGTCCAACTTAGACCAGAAGATTGTGGAAGATGCTGGGTGGTACCTTAACATTAAGCACGATTCTGAAAAGTATAAGCAATACGTTGACCACAATACTACTAAATACAGAAGTAAGTTAGAGTATAATGCCCAGAAAGCCGAAAACGGCAACAAATCGAATGGTAGTGGTCTGCAACAGTTTAAACAAACCATTGACCCTGAAGAATTAAGTCCTGTTGAATAATGCCACACCCAGATATTATTAGATCTAAACAGAAATTTGATAATTTAAAGCTTGAATATATTAGAACTCCCAAGATTATATGGGATAAGCTTATTAAAGAGTTTGAGTTTACTGTAGATGCGTGTGCCTCTGATAAAAACGCACTATTACCTAAGTATTGGACTAAAGAGGACTCTGCATTAGATCATAGCTGGGATGGAGAAATAGTATATTGCCACCCTATGTTTGATAACAATATACCTAAGTTTGTTAAAAAAGCTATTGAATCTAAGTGTATTACTGTATTTTTGTTGCCATCTAGTACTAATTCTGTATATTTTCATAAATATTTTTGGGATTCACTTACCAACACTCCTAAAAACAACATAGAAGTTAGATTTTTGCCCAAACCTGCTGGTCAGCACGGATTAAAATTCCTTACAGAGGATAATGTAGAGCCTAAGTTTGGCTATTTAAAAGCTTTAATGGTAGTAATAGTAAATAATGTATAATGGAAATAACTACATACCTTGCGAATGGCAAAAGAAACTGCATGGTGTAAAAGCTAGAGTAAAGTATATATGGGCTGGTCGTAGGGCTGGTAAAGGTAGAGCAGTTATACAGGAAGCTCTAAGTCTTATAGAGGAAGCATCTAAACAGAAGTTTGTAGTTAATGGTATAGATATGACTAATACCCTAGTTCCTCCTATTCATATATGGACTGTAGCCCCTACTAGAGCTCAAATGAGACAGGTATGGAACGAAATGAAGGCATTCATACCACCACATATTGTTAAAAAGAGAGTAGCTGGTCAAGCAGGTGGTAGAGGCTCTGGGTGGAAAGAAGATGAAATGTATGTAGAGCTTGAATTAAAAGATGAAAGAGGTAATTGGTTACCTGGTAGGCATAGAAGAACTGTGTTATGGGAGCTGAAGTCTGCAGATAACCCTGAGTCATTACAGACTGTAGGGCTTGATTTTTTACACATGGCTGAAGGTCAGGATATTAAAGAAGCTGCCTGGAACAAAGTTAGACCTACTCTTAACTCTCCTGGTAGACTAGGTAGAGCTTGTATAGAAGGCATACCCCCTATATCTAGGTCTCATTGGTTTTCAAGAAGATTTCGTCATGCTGAAAATGAACCTAGTAAAAGTGCTGTAGCTATAAGAGCAACTACATTTGATAATCATTATCTTAATAAAGAACAGCTAGAGGATATAGAAAAAGAAAAAGAACTAACTACTGAAGCTATTTGGAGAAGGCATTATATGGCTGATCAACCAGAAGGAGCTGGTGGATTCTTTAGCAAAATACATGAAGCCAGTGTTGGCAAAGAACAATTAAGACCTAATGGAGAAAGGCAATATGTAGCTGGTTTAGACTTAGGTAAACAAGTTGACCCTACTGTATTAGTTATTAAAGATAGAATTACTAGACAATCAGTTTATGCTATGGAAATGCTTAAAACAGATTGGGTTTTACAGAGAGAAAGTATAGCTAAAGAGTGTGAAGACTGGAGAGTTCAGGAAGTTAGAATAGATAGTTCAGGTATGGGTGGTGATGTAATCTATGACGAACTTCTAGCTATGAATATACCAGTAGTAGCATTTAAGTTTACTCCACAATCGAAATATCAATTATTTCTTAACTATGCCATAGCTTTACAAAATGGTACTGTGCAATTTCCGACATCTTGGGATAAACTAAGGAGTCAGATGGAAGCGATAGAGGTAAAACAGTCTGGCATGGGTTATCAGTTTTCACATCCTGATAGTGCTCATGATGACTGGGTAGATGCTGAATGTTTAGCATTAATGGCTTGTGATCCAGCTATGTTAGATGAAAACCAAAAGCATGTAATACCTAGTATTAGAACTGTAACACCTTTAGGTAGCACATCAAATACTTCTAAAATTATCCAAAGGATAAAAAGAGAACGTAGAAAAAAGCAAATAGAAGAACTTCAAAATACAAATCCAGATTTAGTATTAAATGGAGTTCCATTAACACTTGAGGAGAATATCAAATGGCAATGAGTCATGCTGAAATAGAAAGTGCTGCAGAACAGACTGCAAATTTATTATCTGCATATCCAGAAGATGAGCCAGAACTTACTTTACAATGGATTAGAGCACAAATGTCTCAAGAAGGTTCTATGGCAACATTTCGTAACTTTTATAGAAATTGTGAAGAAGCAGATGATTTTTATTTAGGAGATTTTGATTTTTCAGTGCCAGAAGGTGGTAACCAGGTAAAACTAGGTACTTTTCATTCTATTATAGAAACCTTAGTAGCTCATGCTAGTCCAAAGTATATAGATATAGATGTGCCACCACCAGGACCTAGAGCTCAAGCAAGAGCCGAACTTATAGAAAAGTTTTTACAGGGTGCTCATCACATGATTCAACAGAATACTCCTGTACAAAGAGAGATAGTAAAGCATCAAGGATTGTATGGTGTTGCATGGGCAAAATACGAGTTTGCTGGACACATGTGGAGCGATTTCCCAGATCAATCAGAAGGTGAGTCAGATGCTGAATACAAGGATAAAATCCAGCAAATTATTAATGATAGAAAATTTAATTTCCCAATAATTGCTGAAGTTATTAATCCTCAAGAGTGTGTGTGGGATATAGCATCAAGCAACCCTAGATGGATTATTAAGTTTTGTGAGATGGATGCTTCTTGGGTAAAAGCACACTTTCCAGAATATGAAGGAAAAGCAAGTGGTACTGTAGAGTTTTTAGAAGTATGGACATCTACTCATGTAGGTTATGTAGCTGATGATAGATGGGCTATGCAACCTAGACTCCATAACTACGGAAAAATACCTTTTGTTCAGTATTATCCTCAAATGGGAGTTAAAACTATAGGTAGAAAGCCAGAACATTTATATAGAGGTATAGGTCATGGTAACTTTGGTATGCTTAGAGCAGAATCTAGGTTAGCATCTCAATATTTAGATATAGTTGGTAGAAACGCATGGTCTAATATTTCATTTAGAGGACCTAGAGGTCTTACAGAAGAAGTTATGTCTGAGTATTCACAGGAACCAGGTGCTAGAAACTATGTACCACCTAATGTTGAAGTAGTACCAGATCCAGTTGCAGAAGCTCCTCAAAGTATATTAATAGCTATGCAAACTATTAAGGGTGCTATAGAAGCTAATACAGTACCTAGTGTAACTAGAGGAGAAAGACCAATTGGAGCAGCTAGTGGATACCATACTGCTGTACTAGCAGGTATAGCTAGTTTAAACTTTAGTGCTGTAGCAAATGCAACTGAAAGAGGTATGCAAGAAGCTAATGAAATATTACTTAGAATAGTTGAAGATGTAATTATGGATGAAGTTACTGTATTCGGTAAAACTGAATCAGGTAATTTAGATGCCAAGCTAAAACCTAATGATATTCGTGGTCATCATGTAAGTATAGTTAGATTAAATAGCACAAGTCCTGAAGAACAAGAAAGAAAACTAGGTCTTTGGAGAGATACTTGGAGAACTGGTTTTGTAGATTGGGGTACAGCATTAAGAAGTGCTGGTGTATCTAATCCATTGGAAGTTATAGGTAATAGATTAGCTGAAGATTTCTTTGAAATGCCTGAAGTAAAATCGTTATTTGCTCAGATAGCTGCAGAAAAACTACCTCAACTATCTCAAGCTATACAAGCAGCAACAGGTACTACTGATGATAATGCTGCAAATATTGCTGCTAATATATTAAATACACAAGGTGCAACACAATTAACTAATCCAGGTAACTTTGGACCTGGCAATCAAGCTGCTGCAGGTGGTGGAGGGCAAGTACCCAGACCAGTAATGCCTGGTAGCTTGGAAGAAATGAATCAAGTAGGTAGACAAATAGCAGGACCTAGAAGTGGACCTAGAAGAACAGTAGGTGCAGATATGGCTCCTGGAGGAGGTAACTACTAATGGCAAAACCTAAAGGTAGTAGTGTAGATATAGGATTTAGTAAATTCCTAGATTATGCTACCCTAGCATTTAAAGCAGTAGATAATAGGTATAAAGATTTGGACATACCAGAAGTAAAGCAAAAAAAAGAAAAATCTATGAATAAACCTAAACCTATAGATTTAAATAACCCATTTCAAGGAGATTTTTAAATGCCGTGGATACAAACAGAAGAAGGTGGATTAGTTTGGGAGCCAGATAATACTGGAATACCTGCCTCTTTGGCTTCAACAGCAGCACCTACTCCTTATACAAGTTCAGCATCTACACCAGCTTCAACAAACAATATGATTGTCGGTGGTAATGGTAATCAAGATGATACTTTTTCAGTTAAAGGACCTAAAGTTCTTACTGAAATGCCAGAGTTTGGAATGCCAGCAGTTGCAGGACCTGAATCAGATGAATTTACTAGTTATAATCTTTTTGGGTCTGCTAGTGGTCCAGCTGGTATTTTTGATAAGCCTAAAGTTGATCCTAATGCTGTATCTAGTGTTAGTTCAGGGGCTGGGTCACCAAATATGTCAGGAATGGAAACAAATGCACAATTTATGGGAAGCGTATATGAAAATATGGCACGATCTAACCCTCAAGTACTTTACCAAGCTTGGGCTAAAGTTTACAATTCACCATTTTCATTTGAGCAATTTCAAGAAAATCTTAATAGTGGTGGAATAGATATAGCAAGTTATGGTGATAATCCACAAATAGCTGCAGAGTTTGCTGCTATATTAAATCAATCAACGGATGATGTTTTAAGTTATTTTGGTCCTACAGGTGATGGTAGTCCAGAAGGACAAATTATAAAAAAAGGTGTAAATAATTATAATTCTTTAACTGATGAACAAAAAGTTATTTTTGATAAAGCTATTAATGATGGTCAAACAGGAAATTATTTATCTAATACAGCAAGATATGATCTTAATAGGGCAGGTTTATTGCAAGGGGATGGAGTTCAAGATTCTAGTGGAGTAAATATTTTTGGTATTAATGATTCACAAGTAAGCACAGCATTTAATCCAGCAGAACAAGGTCAAGCACAAGAATATTTATTTGAAATAAATAAATATATGATGGGTTTAAGAGGTTCTGTTCCACCATTACCTACTAATTTAGCTAGAAGTTATCAAGATGCAAACGGAATATTGCAATATACTCCTGAATACCAAGAATTAGTAGATACTTATCAATCAGCTTTGGCAAGCGAAGAAGGTAGACAGCTACAAGAACAATCTTTTCAAAATGAATTAGAAATACAAAGAGAACAATTAGATGCACAAGCTGATAGATTAGCTGAAGAAATACAGGCAAACTTAGAAGTAGCAGGTATGTCTGCAGAGTCTGCAAATTATGCTAGTTATGTTGAAGCTTATAAATCAGATAATACCTATAAATTAGAAAGATATTTACAAGCACGGAGAGATTCACAAGCAGGACTTGAAAGAGAACAGCAACTACAGTTAGCAAGAATAACTCAAAGAACTGAACAAGAAATTGCTAATATGTATTCTCAGGCACAAGTCGCTGTAGCAGAAAGAAATGGAATTAGTGCTAGAGAAGTAGCAGATATTCAGGCAGGTGTTGCTGCTGCAGGTGTTGCTGGTGATATTGAAATTGCTAGTATTCAACAGCAAATGCAACAAGAAATTGCTAGATTAACTGGATTAGATGAAAGATATATAGCAGATCAACAAGCAGAAGTAGCAAAAGCTGTAGCTTTAGCAGATAGAGAAACACAAGCACAAATTGCATTAGAAGATAGAACAACTAATATTCAAATTGCTCAAAGTACTAACTCTACAGAAGAAGCAATAGCAAAAATAAATGCTGATGCTCAAATAGCAATAGCAGAAAATAATAGAATATCTCAAGAAACAGTAGCTCTTGCTAATTCAGCAAACGTAGTTGCAGCAGCAGAGGCTACAGGTCTTAGTCAAGAAGCTGTTGCTAGGATTCAGGGTGAATGGAACAAACAAGTATCAGATGCCACAGGATTATCTCAACAACAAGTAGCTCAGATTCAAGCAGCATCTCAAGAAAATACTGCTAGTATACAAGCATCAGCACAAAGAGTTGTAGGTGAAGCTCAGGCACAAGCTCAAATTCAGTCAGCCCAACAAGCTGCACAAGCTCAAACAGGTGTAGCTCAATTAGGGGCAGCAGAGCAAAGATTTGCAACTACTACTGAAGCATCTACTCAAAGAAATATTGCACAACTACAAGCTGATACTCAGACACAAATAGCACAAATACAAGCTGATACTACTAGAGATCAGGCTCAAAAAGATGTAGAAATTGCTAATGTTCAAAGACAGGCACAAGAAGCTATTGCAAGAATACAGCAAGAAGGTCAATTAGCTGTAGCACAGCAACAGACTAATCCTTTTGGTTTAAGTCCAGCACAATATATGCAGATGCAGACACAACAAACTGCTCCAAGTCCTGCAGAAACTCTTACGACTCAGCAATATATAAATTTACAAGAATCACTTGCTAGAGGTGGGTTGACTCCAGCTCAGCAAATTCAGTTGTATGAAGCACAGCAACAAGCACAAGGAGCATCTCAAAGAGCAGGTTTGAGTCCTGAACAATTTATTGGATTACAGGAATCTGTAGCAAGAGGTGGCTTGACTGCAGACCAAAGATTAGCTGAACAACAGCAAGGTCAACAGGTTCAAGCACTAACTTCATTATTATCATTATTATCTAATCCTAGTGCATTAGGGTCATTATCTGCTTTATCTACAGGTCAAACTCCATTTGGTACTACTATACCTAGTGCAGCAGCATTACAAGGTAGATCAAATGAGTTCTTAAACTTCTTGCAAGGAGCTTTTGGAGCATTAGGAGTTACTCCTTCTGCTTTAGTTAATTTAGTGCAAGGTGTTACACCTGCAGGAATATCTAATCCGTTTGGAGCATTAACTGGTCAGGTGGCATAAATGTCAGGTCCATTTAGCAGAAGAAATCCATACGATAATGAACCTACTGAACTTAGTAGCAGATGGTCTTTTTATAAAACTAAAAGACAGCAATTAAAAGACAAAAGAGATGCAGAAAGACGACAAGCTCTTTTAAATCAAAATAATATAATTAGGCAACAAAAGTTTACCCCTACACCTATAAGTGATATAAATATCGATTCATTGCCTCCTGAGGCTCAATCTGAAGCTCTTATAGCAGAAGCAAATGCTAGTAATCCAAATCCTGCACTTAGAGAAGAAAATAAAGGTTGGTTTTCTAAACTTATGCAAAAATGGGATGATAGTACAGTACAAGGTGCAGGTAGTCCTTTAAATCCGTTTAATGCAGTTATAAATGTTTTTAATCCTAATGCTGCTAGACAATTAGAAATAAAACGAAGGCGATATAAAAGAGAATATAAAGATAGTGGATTATCAGAAAGAGAAGCTCAATTAAAATCTCAACGAGCTGCATGGAGAGAAACAGACATATCACAGGTTACTATAGGTGGAAAAACTATAGATCCAGTTAAATTTTTAGGAGAAGTTGTATCTGATAAAAGTAACTTTATATTTTTTGGAGCAGGAGTAGCTTTTAAAGGAGTAATAAAAGGTGGTGCAGCTATAGGTAGAAAAAAATTAAGGAAAGAAGGTTCTAAATTTGTTGATATAGGTAAGACTAAAATGGGTAATACTAAGGATATGGTATTAGAAGACGAAGTTTTAACTAATCCTGGATTTTATTGGCAAAAACAAACTTCAGATGACATAACTCAAACATTTTTTGCAGGATCAGAAAAAAGTTTACAAAATATTGCTAGAAAAAAATTCCAAAAATATATGCTTGAACCTGAAAAAATAGATGCAAAAACTTTAAGAACAATATATGAAGATCAAGACATATTTAATGCTTTAAGTAGATATAAAAAAGGAAATCTTAGTAATGAAGCATATTCAAGAGCAATGACTTATGAAAAATTTGAACAATTTTATAAAGCTCCGATAGTTAAATCAGATAAAACATATTTATCAAATCCTAAATCAGATTATCAATATTTAGCATTGCAAGGTACTGCAGATACTGCTGATTCAATAACTAATTTAAAAGCATTTGGGTATGCTATTGCTGGAACTGAATCAAAATTAGCAGCTCCTTTAAGATTTGCTTGGAAATATTTTGACCCTGCTCCATTCCAAGTTAAATCAAAATTAGGTAGAGCTTTATTAGTTCATGGTGCTAGAGAAAATGATAACAAAGTATTGGTAGCTAATGCTGTTAGAAAACAAACTGAGCTTTGGAAAGAATTAGGAGTTGATCCTAGAAATTTAGGTAACGTAGGAGCTTTTAATCATTTACTTAAAAATAATTATGATTTTCTAGCAAATGGAGAAAATGTAGAAGCATTAGACTATTGGGCTACTTTTCTTGAGTCAGCTTTTGTTCTTGATAATAAAGGTGGCTTTAAGTTAGCAAAACATATAAACGCTACTGAAGCAGAAGAAAAAGCATTAAGAGGAATTATAGAAGGATGGGGTGAGCATGGAATGCATCTTGTAGAAAATGGAGTTGTAAGTCCTGGAGATGTAGGTCTTAAAGTAATTCAAAATGCAGACGGATCAATTATGTATGAACATGATTTAATAAAAACTGGACAGTTATATATAGGTTCTATAGTTGAATCAATAGGTGAAAGAGATTTGCGTGTAGGAATAGTTAATTTTAGTAAAGCCTCTGGGCAAAGAACACGAAAATATATAAATGATTTTAAAATGAAATTAGATGATGAAATAGGTGATTTAACAAGAGATGAAGCTAGAAAAATGGGTATTAATTATCTTAATGATCCTATATCTGTATATGATATAAAAAGTGGTGAAATTATGGATAGAATAAATGACTCATCTTTTGTTAATAGAATGAAAATTCTTGGAGATAAAAGATTTGAGGCAACTGATGATTATATGAGTTTATCTCATAAAATAGATATTGTTAGAGATACTTTTGATGATTTAACTAAAACTATAGATAATTTAGCAGATGCTCCAAAACTAACTGGAAAAAAAAGTTTTTTAGCTGCTGGAATTAATGAATTTGGTACAGAATTAAAAGAGGTTATAAGTAAAATAGATGGTGATGTAGCTCCTGAAATACAAGAAACAACAAAAAAAATGTTAGAAGTTCTTGATGGACCAATGAATCAAAGGGCTAGACAACTAGAAAATGTTGAAAAAGAATTAATATCTGTGGTAAATAAAATGGATACTGAGGGAGCTGTTATTAAAGAGTTGCAAACACTTTTAAATAAAGGTTTACCTTTTATTCCACCAACAAGAGAAGGATTAGAAAAATCAACTAGAACAAGAATAGAAAAAGTATTAGGAGGAGCATCTCATAAATTTATGCAAGGTGCAGGAGAATTTGATGCAGATACTACTTTAAGACTTAATAGAGAGAAAATTTTAGATAATTTAGTTGGTACAAAATTTGCAGGTGAAAGAATTGTAGTTGGAAAAATTAGAAGAATACCAGAAGGAATGCCTGTAGCAGCAGGTATTTCATCATATAGTTCAAGAAAATTAAAATTACCTAAAAATATTGATGAATTAAGGGAATTAAGAAAAGAATTAACAAATTTAGAGCAAACTTTAATAAATGCAAATTATTCAAAAGCAACTGTAGAAAATGTTACTAACACAAAAAAAGAAGTATATAGAATAATAAAAGAACATAATGAAAATATAAAAGCTGCTCAAGATTTTACTAGAGATCCATTAAAACCTATAAAAAATGTATTGAATAAATTAGATGAATTACAGCAAGACAATCCTATTCTTGTTAGTAAAGTTAAGAATAGCGAATTATTTAATAATTTAGATAAATTAATAAGAGGTTACTCTGCTGCCCCATCTAGGGCTATAACAAATAAATTTAAACAACAAATAATTGGAGAAACTAAAACTATAGTAAATAATATAGATAAAAGCATTTCAACAAGAAATATATTAGGAGAAGAATTACTTTCTGTTGTTGGAATAATTAATACTAATCCTAATGAAGCTACAAAACATTTTGGAAAATATTTCACTAAAACAGGTAGATTTAAACAAGCAGTAATGAAAGATATTGAGCAGGAGTTTCCTGCTGTAGCAGATATACTTCAAAAATTCCAACAAGATCCTAAATATTTAAATGAATACAATGAAGGCTTACAAAGTTTAAAAAAAGATTTATTGCCTGAAGTTCAAAAAACTTTAAGTACCCATTTTAAAGAGCTTCAAGACATGAAATTAAATTATTATAAAAGAAAAAATTGGGAAGGAAAGTATGTTGATGTGTTTGGTAGAAATAAAATTGGAGGAGGTAGTACTCGACTGGATCAAGCAGACTTAGTTAATGTTAATTTAAGAAACGGGATTCCTACAAAAGAATTAGAAAACTATTTTTTTACGAATGCAGAAAAAAAACAAGTAGAAGCATTTTTTGGTCAAGTTCAAGGTAAAGGAATAGCATCTAAATTTCAAGCAATACTTGAAACTACTGGTACTGTAGGAGATATATTAAGAATTATGAAAGTAGGTTATGACTTAGGTGCTCCGTTAATTCAAGGTCTTCCATTATTAATTAAAAATCCTGCTGGGTGGGCTAGAGCATCAGGTTTGCACTATAGAACATTTTTTCAAGGTAAAGAAGCTGTTGCTGGTTATATGGCTAAAAACTCTCATATAATAGATGAAATGATAGAAGCTGGTGTAGAAATATCAGGTGATGGATTAGATTATTATAGTGCGTTTAAAGATGGAACTTTATTTAATCAAGTATTAGAAGGAGTTGATAAAGGAATTGCTAAAGTACCTGGATTAGACGTAGTTTCTACTAAAGGAATAACTAAAGCATTTAATGAAGCTTTTGATGTGTTTGGTGATATAGCAAGAATAGAAATGTATCAAGCACTAAAAGATGTAGCTATAAAGAAAAGCATAGGTGGTGGTATTAGAACTGGAGTAGTAGGAGCAGCAGGAGATAGTGGAGACTTAGCTATGATGCAATTAGCAGATACTGTAAATAAAATGACAGGTGTATTTAGTTCAAGAGCTAGAGGAGCTAACAGGTCTGCAGCAGCTATAGACAGATCATGGTTATTCTTTTCTCCTAGATATACTAGAGCCAGTACAGCATTAATAGCAGATGCTCTTATGGGTACTCCTAATTCTGTGTCAGGATATGCAGCAAGACATACTTTATTTAGAATGCTTAATGTAGGTATGATGGGATATATAGGAACAGTAGAACTTTACAGACAAGTTCAAGCAGAACAAGGTATTCCAGAAGAAGAAAGAGTAAAAGCTTATTTGGACCCTAGACCAGTATCTGAAGGTGGAGATGGTGGTAAATTTATGAAAATAAGAATGGGAAGCGAGGGTAGAGAAAGTTATGTAGGTGTAGGAGGTTACTTTACCAGTTTTTTAAAACTAGCATCTAATATTGCTTTAGATCCAGGATTTAGAGGAGATAAATCAGATTCTCCATTATTTATGACAGATGAAGCAGAAAAATCAACTACAGCTAGTTTATTAAGTAATCCTATAATTCAATGGTTAAGAGGAAGACAGCCACCAACTGCTGGATTAGCATGGGATTTGGCATTAGGACATGATTTTATAGGTAATCCATTAGAAACTCCTACAGATTGGGGAAAACATATAGGTAAACAATCTTTACCATTTTGGATAGAACATGGTTTTTCTCTTGGAGATGAAAATCTTTGGGATAGACCAGCAGGTATGTTAGCAGAAATAGGTGGATTTGCAGCAAATGAAATATCAGATTGGCAAGAATTAAAAGATTTAAAAGATGAATTATCAATGAAACATCATGGAGTTATGTGGGATGACTTACCTGTATTACAACAGGAAGAAATTAAATTATCTACTGCAGGTACTACTGATGATATTCAATTAATAGAAGAAACTATATATGAAGAAAGAAAAAAACATCCATTGGGAAACAAAATTCAGGAAGTTATGCCTGATTGGTTTAAAGATGTAGATGAAATTCAGGCAGAATACGACAAAGATGCAACTGCAATAACTTCTGCTTTAAATAATAATGAAATAGATGTAGCTATGTATGTAAAACACATGAACTCTGTATCAAGAAAAAGAAGGTTAGCTCAACAAGACCTTAAAAAAGAAACTAGATATGGACCAGTATATAAAAATTTTGAATATCAAACTATTGATTCTAAGACTGGCGTAGCCGATTATTTTTTTAATGAGTATATGACTTTAATATCAGATAACAGTCAGTATTCTTTATTGCCCACAGAATTAAAAGATATAGGTCTTATGGATTCTGACATGATAGATTGGGATGCTAAAAATGAAGCTGTTGCTAACTTTGAAGAAAGAGTTGGTCCACAAGTAATGCAATATATAAATAAAAGATTAAATACTAAGCCAAGAGTAGATGATACAGTACATCCTGTATATCAAGAATATATAAGAGGTAGAGAAAAATATTTAAATGATTACTATCAAAGAGTAGAACAAGAAGCTTTAGCTTTAAGAGGTGACGAAGCGATAGAATTATGGAATAGCTATAAAAAAGCTCCTTATCCTGTAAGAGAAGAACTAGAAAAAGTTAATCCTATAATTAAACAAATAAATAATGATATTAGGAAAGCTAGAAAAATACTTAGAAAAAACAACCCTGACCTAGATGCTTTTCTATATAGATTTAATATAGGTGGAACTTCAACTATGATACATAAATATAATCAATCTGATTATAGAAAAGGAGAACTATCTCAACCTTTTCCTATGGAAAGATATACTCCTGGCTTTACAACAGATTAGTTATAGAGTTAAACTATAGGCAATATTAAGTAAGTGAAAGGCTACGGCTAATGACTACAGAAGATAGTGCTAAGGCACAAGAACAGAATCCTAACGAAGAAGCTAAGGCTGTTGAACAAGAAGTTAGTGATGACGTAAAGAATGCTGTCGAGGAAGCAGTAAATAGTCCAGAGACAGAGGAAGTTCCTTTGACTCGTGCAGATTTAGATGCGTGGGCTGCAGAACGGAAAGCTGTGTTTGACCAAGCTCAAGGTAGAGCTCAAAATCTAACACAGGAAAAAATAAAAGAAGTTCAAGATGCAGCAAAAAGCGAAATTAACTCTGCTGTACAGGACTTAGAGGACATGCTTGATGATGATGCTAAAGAAATGTTTAGACAAAAGAGAGCTCAAAGAGAAGCTAGTGAGCAACAGGCAGAAATGCAGGAAGCAATAGAGTTTTTCAAAGAAGCTAAATCTAATGCTAATAATATATCTCAAACAACATTATCAAAAGAAGAATTAGGTTCTTTAGAAAATGGCATTAATGCTGTTGCAAAGAATTTAGGCGTTAGTGTTACTGCTAGGGATAATAGTGTGTGGAATGGTTGGACTGCAGACATGAATTATAATGATTCATTGGCTTTAGCTACTAAAAATATTAGTGCAATGACTAAATCTGCTTCTGATCCTGCACCTAAACCTAAAGGTAATGTGCCACCTTCTACTCAAGGAGCTCCTTCTACGGCAAAAAAACTGTATAACAATCAAGCTGAACTAGCGAGAGCTTTTTCAACAGGCGAGATTGATTTACGGCAATTCAAAGAATTAAAAAATAAACTTTAATAAAGAAGGATAAAAGATAATGGCTACAGGATTAACGCTATCAGACTCATCGAGTCTGGAAGACATGAGTGCCATAATGATAGCTAACGCTATTGCTAATATCGAACCTGCTGGACCAACAAATCAGCTAGTGACTAGATATGATATCCCTAAAGGTGTAAAACAAATTAATGTTCCTTTATGGGGTAGAAATGATGCTGCTGCTTTGACAGAAGGTGTTGATATTTCTGTTCCACAACAACTTGGTGTAACTGTAAGAAACCTAACTGCTACAGAACATGGTTTACTTACTTTTGTATCTGACAAACTTGTAAGACAGAATAACGAATCGGTAATGGCTCATGTTGGAGAAGTTCAAGGTAACGCTGTTGGAAGATTGCTAGAAAGTGATCTAATAACATTGTTTGATGGATTCTCTGTTACAGCTCCAGGTGCAGGTAATGCAGGTACTTTTTACCATGTCGCAGGTGCTGTTTCGTACTTAAAAACTGACAATGACTCATCTTTTGGACCAGCTCCTGGAACACCTAATGGTGTATTCCACCCAGAGCAAATCCGAAGATTTGTACAAGAATCTACAGGTATTCAAGGTGGTGGATCAACTGGTATGGCTGCACAGCCAATTCCAGATGGTTATTCTGCTGAGGTCCTTAAAAACTACTACAGAGGTAATGAACAGATATTTAACGTACCTATTTATGAATCTGGTGTAATTTCTAGGGATGGTTCTGGAGATTCTAAAGGTGCTATTTTCGCAAGAGAAGCACTAGCATTAGCAATGGAAACTGAGATTAGTGCTGAAGAAGAAAGAGACATTTCATTGAGAGGAACTGAAGTTGTAACCACAGGTAACTGGGGTGAACTTGAGATCGTTGATACTTGGGGTGTTGAGTTCTACTCTGCAACTGACGCAGTATTCAGTTAATAAGGATAAATAATGACCACTTCTGATGCAGATATATTTGAATACCAAAGTAAAAGACCAGTCACAACAAGAACTGGTTTTGGAGGTTTAGATTTATCTGCTGAAGAAGGTCAATTTACCATCATTTATGATGGATGGGATGGATCTCCATTTAGGGTTAGAAGCATAGATGTCGAAAGGTATTTAGGTAAGACTAAAACTCAAACCATAATGACTAAAGACGGAAAGTTAAAATCTATAGGAGAACCTATTCCAGCATTTGTAAAGAATAAAGAAGAAGCCAAAGTTGTCTCTGGTGATACGAAAGGATTTATAACCCCTAGTACTACTAACGCATATCGCAAGAAAGGTAGGCGTGGAGGCAAGAGAGCAAGGAGAAAAAATGCTGCTAGAAGCTAAAACGATTGAATCAATTTGGAATGATACAGTTAATACTATAAAGATAAGTGATTCTAAACAAACCTATAAGGATTATTTAGATAAGCATAATTTAGAAACATTACCTATTCCAGAATGGGCAGATCAAGTGGATATGGCATATTTTTGGTTGCAATCTAGCATCAACGGACAGCTTGTCTGGGAAAAAACTAAGGCAAGGGCTACTTGGGATAGTGTTGTCAGGTTAATTGAGAAAGGTGCTCTCTTTGCTCCCCCTGAGGTAGAAGCAGAAGATAGAAGCACTCTCAAAGATGAGCAGCTCCCTGAATTAGAAGCAACTAAAGCTTCTTCAGAAGTTTACAAGTGTGGCTTTAAGTTTAAAAATAATAGAGTGTGTAAAAGAGAATACCAAACTATGGGTAGATTTCTTACGCACCGAAAGAAACACGGAGAATAAAAAAATGACAGTAGGTACTAGACAATACGAAAGTGTTAACTCTACTACTACTACTATGTCTGGAAACGCTGATATGACTATCACTGCAGCTAGTGATAAGTTACAAGTTGTTGATCCAGGTGGTAGTGCTAGAAATTTAGATCTCATTTTCGTTGATGCTTCTGAAACTGGTGTTACAACTGGTTTCGCTGAAGTATACATACAGAACGAGGCTGATGCAGACGAAGGGATAACCATCAGAGACGGAAACAACTCTGATAATGCTATTGGTGTTCTTGACCAGAACGCTGGTGGTTGGTTTAGATTCGTTGGAGGACAATGGGTGTCTTCAACATCTGGACTTAACTAAAAATTAAATAATATTATTGGTGGGTGGCTAAGAATACTTCGTTACTCTGAACTCCCAAGTTAGTACATTAGACTTATTCCTCCAAGACTACCCACCATTAATACATATATATAAAGGAGAAAAGATGGCATTTGGACATCAAAAATTAACAGTTGACGCTACAGTAAGATCGCTAACTGTGCCACAAGGTGCTAACTTTGCACAAGTAAAAGTAGAAACAGCAGCAATAAGGTACAGAATAGATGGAACAGACCCAGCTACTGCTGAAGGTGTGTTGATTAGTGCTGGTGATGCTTTTACTATTTATGGTAATGATGCCCTAAATATTATTAAAATGGTTGAAGCTACAAGTACAGATGCAGTTATTAATGTATCTTATGGTATAGCTAATACTGGCATACATGGCGTTATTATAAATACGGCAGCGTAGTATGGGCAAATACAATAAATCTAATAATAATAATATATACAAAGATAAGCCTGAAGTTACTTGGGTAGATACAGTTATAGAAAAAGATGGAGTAAAAAAACAAGTATTTATTCCTGATGCTAAAAATGCTTATGGAGATAAAAAATCTGTAAAACAAATTACAGAAGATTTTGTAGGTAAACATAGTGATAACAAAACTGCTGTTAAAGCAGGGCAAGATGCTGAAAGGCAACTTGAAGAAACTGACTTTAATACTGTTATAGCAAAAATAAGAGAAGATAAGTGGAAGTCTCAAAACAAAATGATGGACATGATGGTTCATACTGATAAAGAGACTGGAGAAACTACTGGTGCTACTATAACTTTTATGACTACAAGTAGTGATGGACTTAGTTATCCTAGAAATGTACACTTAGATCAAACTCAAATCCAAAAAGTAATAGAAAGAACTAATGGAGGTAAATAGTGACTACTACAACAGTAAATACAATACTTCCAGAGTTTGCAGACTCTATAGGTGCTTATGTAGGTGCGTTTAGCACAACAACTGCTGTTGGTGGAACAGGATCATTAACTACAATAATTTCTACAGGACTTAGAGATATAGGTTTTACAGATGATGATGTATTAAATGATTTTTTTATAAGAATTACAAGTGGTAACAATGATGATGTTATAAGGCGTATATCTGATTACACTGGTAGTAGTGGAGCTATTGCAATAACAGGAACTGATTTAACTGGAGATAGTAGTGCAGGAACTACTTTTGAAGTATATAGATATGACCCTAATCAACTAATAAATTCTTTAAATTCAGCAACTAGGAGAGCATTTCCTGCATTACATAAGGTAATGCATGATAGAACATTAACTACTGCGTATCAACAATATAGATATACTAGACCTACAAGTATTATGCCTAGATATATAAGGCAAGTGTATCTAGTTCCTAAATTTGATGTAAAAACATACTCAGAGAATATTTTAAATGATTTAAATTGTGATTTTGAAGAAAGTACATCTAGTGTTCCTGATGATTGGGCAGATTCTGCTAATATTACAGATGCTATAGAAAATGATACTACTGATCCTAATAACAATATGGTATATAGAGGTAATAGTTCAGCTAAACTAACTTGTGCTGCAACTAGCACAGGTACTTATACTTTATCAGCAAGTAGTCCTACAAACTATGAATCGGAGGAATTAAACTTTTCAATATGGGTATATTCAAAATACGCAAGTCTTGTATCAGCTATGATTCAAATAGATTCAGATACTGCTACTACAGGTACAGCCCATTCTGGAGGTGGCTGGGAAAGATTGATAGTATCAGCAACAGCTTCAAATGTTGGTTCTACAGTAAAGGTAGGTCTAAGTTTCGCATCAAACAGCACTATATATACTGTGTATGCAGACGAAGCTATCCTTACTTCTGGAGCTAGTGAGTCACCATTAGGTAGCGAAGTTAGAGTGTATGACTGGAGAGAAGAAGGAGACTACTTTAGATTTCTAGGTACTCCAAATAGTTTATATCAGATACATGTAGTTGGTGCAGCTCAATTAGAAACATTAGATACTACTGGTACTACTACTATTACTTTAGAGCCACACCAAAGAGACTTTTTATATTCTTATGGAGCAGAGCGATTTTTTGAAGGTGAACTAGATCAAACTAGCTATGAGGATCAAACAGCTATATTAAGAACTATACAACACTATAGAAATAGAAGATTGGAGGGTGTGGGTGAGATGATACTCCCACCTTTAGTTCAAGGTGTAACTAGCTAATGCCAAGTAATTATGATGTAAAACTAACTAAAACAGATGGTAGCTCTAACCAGGTATTAATTTCATTAGATAGAACTGCTGATAGTGGGGGCTATGCTGTAGAGCATTTATCTCCTGATCCCCCTAGACAAGCTAATGATGCTGCAAACTACCAACAACAATCTCCAGATTTAGGTTTAGTTTATGATCAGGATTCTTTTCATAGGGGTTTTGGTCAAACTATTATAGAACGATTTGATACTGCAGATACAGCTAATAGAGCTAGAACTCAATACTTTTATAGTGATGGAGTATTAGGTATGTTTAAGGGTGAAGCTACTATGGGCTATCAAGAAGATGATGTAGACCTTTTATTAAAGAATGGTAGATTAGAAAAAGGTACTGTAACAGATTGGACTGGTACTAATATTACTTTAGCCTCAGAAACAGGTACTGTAAGAAATGGTGATTATAGTATGAAAGCTACTGTAACTGCTAATAGTGGTACTATTACTCAATCTTATTCTGGTACTGTTAGTGTCCTGAGAAGCCGAGAAATCACTTTTGCTGCGTTTGTAAGGCGTAGTAGTGGGTCAGGTACTATAACAGCTAAAATAACCGATTCTGCAGGTACTACGACAGGCACATCATCAACATCAGCAGCAGCTAGTGATTGGGAAGTAGTATATGCTACTAAAACTATTGATTCTGGTGCAACAAGTATTACTTTTACTTTAACAGCTAGTACAGACGAAGATATATTTTTTATAGATGATATAGGAGTAGTTCCTACTGGAGGTACTACTTTTACTACACCAATAGAATTTAATGGGCAAATATATTTATCTTGTGGAAGGGTTTTATACCAATGGGATGATAGTAATGTTTTTTGGAAAGCTGTATATGCAGACGCTTCATACGCTATAACTGATGTAGAATCTTATAGTGGTGCACTATATATAGGGTTTGGAAGCAATCAAGTATATCAACGAAGTACAAATGGTACTACATGGGCTGTTCCGTCTACTAATAGTGGTAATGGTAGATATGCTGAATATTTTTCTAAAGGTAGAAATGCTAGTGGTAATGCAGCATTATTTAAAACTAGAGCTAATCAAGTCGCCGTATCAACTGACCCAAGTGATACTGCTAACTGGGGAACTGAAATAGAATGTGGTGATTCAGATAGAAGTATTACTAATTTATTTTCATCAAACGATATAGTATATGTAGGTAGAGAAGATGGATTATTTGCTTATGATAGAGCAACTAATAAGTTTAGAGACTTGCAGCCAGAAGCTAACTTTTTTCCAGATTCAGATAACTTTGCAGTTGCTGTAGGTAGGTCAGGCTCTATATTCGCATCAGGTGGAGACCAATCATTTTGGCAAATACAATCAGGATTCTTTGATGGAGCTTATCAATGGAATGATTTATCTTATTTATTTAAAGCTGCTGGAGTGTCTGGTTTTGGAGGTAGAGTATCAGCATTAGCACAGGACAGGAATAATCTATTTGTTGCTTTAGCTGATGACTTGGAAGCTGAAACTTCATTTCCTTATGATTTAGTTCCTGGTTTTAGCTTTGCTGGTGCACAAAAATCTCAAACTATTAGGCTTCTTAGTGTAAGGTCTCAGCAAGAAAGTGCTGGTCAACAACCTGAAACTATAGCTCATACTATATCTACTTTTAATGTAAGTAGTATATCAGCTATGGGTAAATTTAAAGGTGATGTAAGAACTAGCTTATTTGTGTGTGGGAATAAAACAGAAGATACTTTGTCAGCTATAGCTAATGATACATTTCCTAGAATTGTTAGGATTCGTATGCCTATTAGAAACGAAAACCCTTCTACTAACTCTTTAACAGAGCAAAGACTATCAGGTAATCTATATACAGGTTGGTTAAATTTTAATTTCCCTGATGTAAATAAGTCTGCTGTTAAGTTAAGTTTGACTGGACAAAATTTAGATTCTAATAAGTATATTACTGTATATTATAAGACTGATGATGCTAGTAATGATGATACTTCTGGTTGGACTGTATTTGGTAGTGATGGAAAGTTTACATCATCTGGCACAACTATAACATCAAGTATACAGCTTAACTTTAAGCGTATTAGGTTTAAAATAGCTTTTACCAGTAATAGTAATGGGTCTGGTCCAAAACTAACTGGATTCGTGTTTCATTCTATGTGGAACCCTATTGAGTTTAGAAGGTGGGGAGTTAGCACAAAACTAACAGATAGGCGTAGCTTATCTATGAGAAGGGTTAGGAACAATACTTTACGATTAGTAGATTTAAGTAATTTGGAAACCTTGAGAAAAGAACCACTTATACTTTATACTGACATAGATGGTAGTAGCCATTATGTAAATATGCGTTATGCAGATGAACTTATAAGAAGTAGAACGCAATCTACTAGAAATATAAAACAAGAACAAACTAGAAGATTGTATTTACAGCTTACGGAGGTTAAAACTAGCTAATGGCAAATGAATTTAAACATAAAACAGTAGGCACCCAGCTTACACAAGCAGAATGGGAAGCTGTTGGAGGTCATGTCTTAGACTCACAGGCTGCTGGAGATATTATATATGCTAGTTCTACTAGCCAACTATCGAGACTAGGTGTAGGTACAGCAGGTAAAGTTCTTATGGTTAACTCTGGTGCTTCTGCTCCAGAATGGGCTGCTGCTATAACTGGTATCACTTCTGTTCTTAATGCAGCTTTAGTAATAGGTAGAGATGCAGATAATGATATAGATTTTGCAACTGATAACAATATTATTTTTAGAGCAGCAGGTGCAGACCAAATTAAATTAGTAGATGGCGTATTACAGCCAGTTACTGATGATGATATAGATTTAGGAACATCAAGTTATGCTTATAAAGATATATACCTAGAAGGTGATATTAAGTTTTCAGATGCTGGTGAGATTGATGTTGCAGCAGGTGATTTAACAGTTGATGTTGAAGGAGACATTATCCTAAATGCAAATGGTGGTGACATCAAGTTTGCTGATGATAGTGTTAGTCTACTAAGCATAACTAATAGTTCAAGTGACGCAGTAATAAAGCCTTTAACAGATGCTAAAGATATTATATTTCAACAGTATGATGGTACTGAAGTAGCTAGAGTAGAAGATAATGGTACTTTTAATATAGTAACTGACAAGTTAGCAATTAATGGTACTGCTATTACATCAACAGCTGCTGAACTTAATTTAATGGATGGTGGAACTTCTGCTGGAACTACAGCAGTAGCAGACGGAGATGGTATCGTAACCAATGATGGTGGTACTATGCGACAAACTACTGTTCAAACATTTGCTACATACTTTGCTGATGAAATAACTGCTATGTCTAACTTAGTAACAGTAGGTGCTTTAGATTCAGGTTCAATAACATCTGGATTCACTTCTATTGATGTAGGTGCTGGTGCAATCGCAGGAGGTTCTTTTGATGCTTCAGACGGAAACATAACTAATGTAGGTGATATATCACTAGATAGTATTAGTGCTGATGGCACTCAAATAGATATTACTTTAACGGATAATGATAGTACTGCTTTAGAAATTAAAGAAAGTACTAATGCTTACATGACATTTAACACTACTAATAGTAGCGAAAAGATACAAGTTCATAAAGCGTTAGATATTGATGCAGCTTCTGACTTTGGTAGTAATGCTATGACTAATGTGAATATAGATAGTGGAGCTATAGATGGAATAACACTAGGCACAAACTCTGCTGTAACACAAGCAGTCATAGATAATATAAATATAAATGGTACAACTATAGGTCACACTAGCGATACAGATTTAATGACACTAACAAGTGGTGTTGTTACTGTAGCTGGAGAAGTATCAATGACTACTTTAGATATAGGTGGTACTGATGTAACTACTACAGCAGCAGAGATAAACTTAATTGATGGTGGTACTTCGGTAGGTAGTTCAATTACAATCGCAGATTCTGATGGATTTTTAGTAAATGATGCTGGAACAATGAAGACTATTCCTGCATCAGATATAAAAACTTATGCTTCAGCAACAGCTACTAATGCAACTCATGTGTTAGTAACAGATAACGAAAGCACAAATGAAGAAAACTTAGTTACTTTTGTTGAAGGGGCTACAAGCTCTACTGGCAACGTAGGATTAGAAATGGATGGCAATCTTACATATAATCCTAGCAGTGGAACATTAACGGCAACAGCATTCGCTGGAAATATAACAGGTAACGTAACTGGTAATGCAAGTGGTACGGCACTAACTGTAACACAAGCAGCACAAAGCAGTATTACTTCTCTTGGAACACTTACTACTCTTACTGTAGATAATGTAATTATTAATGGAACTACTATAGGACATACTTCAGATACAGACCTACTTACTCTTACAAGTGCAAACTTAGCAGTAGCAGGTGACTTAGAAGTTAGTGGTGAGTTACAAATTGCTGATATTGGATTTACTGATGGTGATAACGCTATGACAATAGCAGATGGTGGTGGAGTAACTTTTGCACAAAATGCAGTATTTTCAGGAACTATAGACATAGGACACGCTACAGATACTACATTAAGTGGTTCTAGTGGAGTTCTTTCTGTTCAAGGTACCCCAGTTAGAACAGCAGGTGTAGAGCATATATGGGTTCCAGCAACAGCAATGACACCATCAGAATCAAATGGTTGTGGAACTTTAACAACTTTAGAAACAACAGCAGGCAGACCAGATATATCTCATTTGCCTTTTGACAATAGTGCAGATGAAAATGCACAGTTTTCAATATCACTTCCTAAATCTTGGGATGAAACTAGTGACCTTACTTGTACAGTTTATTGGACAAGTTCACGAGATGTTAGCAATGAAGATGTTACTTGGGCAATAGCACCTATTTGTTTTGGTAATAATGATGATGTAGATACTGCTTTTCCAACTCCAACTATAATAACAACAGATACTGCACAAGGGCAAGAATTTATGAACATTACTAGTTCAGTAGCTATTGATGTAGCAGGAAGTCCAGCAGCAGGTGATTTATGTTTTTTTGAAATATCAAGAGATGTATCAGATACAGATGGAACTACTCTTGCAGCAGATGCTTTATTAATAGGAGTTAAAATTTTCTACACAACAAATGCAGCAACGGATGCGTAAATGTCAAGATTTGGGTATACAGTATTAGGTTTTGGTGGATTTACTCCAGCAGGTGGTCCAGGTGTATGGACAGATGCAGCACAAACTATAAACACAAATAGGTATCAATGTGTAACAGCAGGTAGTTCAGCTTCAGCAATTATAGCAGGTGGTAGCAGCACAGGTAATTCAGAAGTATGGAATGGAAACTCATGGTCAAATGCGGCTGACAATTTGGCTACATCTCCTGTTAACTCTGCACAAGGTGGTGGAACAGCAAGTAGTGCTATAGTTATTGGTGGCAATCGAGGTGGTTCTGCTTCTCAAGTTTGTGAAATCTGGAACTCTGGTTCTGGTACTTGGGCTAGTGGTCCTGATAACACTAATAGTGTTTTTACTGTTGGTGCAAGTGCTGCTGATAGCAGTACAAGTGCGTGGGTATGTGGTGGTTATACTGGAAGTGCTGTAGGCGATAAAACTAATTCGCTTTCAGGCACAACATGGTCAAATAAAGAAGACCTGCCAACAGGTAGACTTGCAATGGCTGCTAACAATACTGGCAGTGCTTCAGATGCTGCTGCAATGACAGGTTCTACAGGTTCTTTGTCAGCTAAAAATGAACGCTGGACTGATGATACTTGGGCTACAGATGGAGCAGATATTACTACTGCATTAACTGACAGTCCTGCTGGTTTTGGACAAACAAGTGGTGGTGATGTAATAGTTAGTCATGGAGAAAATGCTAGTGGTCCATCAGGAGATTGTTTTGAATTTACTAATGGTAGCTGGACTACAGGCAATACTTGCTTAGCAAATATTAGAAACAACTATGGTGGTGGACCTACTGGTGCTGGAATTACTTGTGGTGGATACAATGAAACAGCAGGGGCATTTGTAGATGATACATACACTTTTGCGAGGGCAATTAGTACATGAGATATTGGTTAGTAGAAAACAAAAATCCAAATACTACTCAAGGCAACGAAATAAAAAGGCTTGAAATTAAAATGTATGGCAAGGTTGTAACTACTAATGACAAGTGGGCAACAACTAACTGGGGAACAAGAGTAGGTGCAGTAGAAAAAACTAAAGCCCAAGCACAAACTATATTAGACAACCGAAGAAGCACAGTTACAGCAGAATGGGATGACCATCCAAGATCACCTGGAGGTCAACCAGCAAGGGTGGTATTACCATGAATGAATTTCCAGTATTATCAAATGAAAATGCAAAGAAAATGGAAGCATTGCGTGCAGAAGTAGAAGATTCTCAAAGAAAAAAACAAAAATATAGAACAGAATCACAGATGCGTTACGCTATTTTAAATGACAATAGTTTTCCTACTAGAGCAGGTAAATATTGGCAAGCTGTTAGAGAACAAGCAAGTATGTATGAAAACTTAGTCTGGCTTTCTTTTCAGTATAGAGCAGACAAAATAGAATTAGAAAGAACGACAGAAACACATAAAAAAACTTCTGATAAATATGAAAAACAACTACTTGAAATAGAAATAGACAAGATAAAATGGCGTTTGTCAGAAGCAGAAAGAGAAGGAAAAGATAGAGTCAGAGAAATAGAAGTATGGTCTAAGCTAAAAAAAGAATTAGATGATGGTAGTTTTGATACTGAAAACGTAGAAACACATAAGCTAGAAGATATGTATAAGTCGTTATTATCAAGAGCAGATGTGCTTACTCCACATCATGGACCTGATGAAATATTGAATGTTCATGGACCTTTAGATACTATAAAGAAAAATATAGATATGACTATGCTAGATGCAGAGCACATGAAAAAGAGCTTAAGTTATAAGGAGGGAAAATGACTACAGAAGAACAAACCAAACAAGATTTGCTAACTTTAGTGCAAGCTAGAAATCAAAGAATAGCAGAACTTGAGCTACAAATACTTAATTTAAGTAGAAAACAATGTAGTGAAGATTGTAAAAAGGAGGAAGAAAATGCCGAAGGGTAAAGGAACTTATGGGTCAAAGGTTGGTAGACCCCCAAAACGAAAAAAGCCTAAAACTATGCCAAAAAGGAGAAAGTAATGAAAATAACTTTTGAAGAAGAACCTAAGAAAAAAGCTGGTCGCCCTAAAAAAGAAGAAGCTGAAGCTCAGGTTGAAAAAAAAGAAGAAACTACTGAATCTGTGGAGGAATAATGATGAAACTATTTACATCTTTAATGCCATTAATACCACAACCTTATAAAAATATTATTAAATTTTTTATAAAGGTACTAAATAATGCTAATTCTAAAGAAGAATTACAAAGAATCGCAGATAAGTTTGAGGAAATTACCAGAGATGGAAAAATTTCTACTACTGAGTGGTCAGAGTTAGGTGGTAAAAATTATCTAGGTATACTAGGTAATGTTAATAAAAAATAATGGCTCCTAAAAAGAAAAAAGGTTTGTATGCAAACATACATGCTAAAAGAAAAAGAATAAAAGCTGGGTCAGGTGAACGAATGAGAAAGCCTGGAAGCAAAGGTGCACCTACATCTAAAGCATTTAGGCGATCTAAAAAAACAGCAAAGAAAAGGTAACTATGGTTAAAAAAGCACATCAAAACCCTAAGGGTGGACTTAATAAAGCAGGTAGAGCACATTTTAAAAAGAAAGGGCAAAAC
>VTLG01011308.1_pt1 | contig 26598 bp, 26 predicted proteins | sample 4694571 | NCBI WGS metagenome assembly VTLG01 (sample SAMN12604809, study PRJNA352737) | marine metagenome | biome: ENVO:00000447; feature: ENVO:00000209|ENVO:00000569|ENVO:01000036; material: ENVO:00002151; isolation source: viral sequences binned using virsorter ...
CTTGGGGCTTGGTGAGGAGAACAAAGGACGTCGAAGCTGATGCGACTCCAGCGTGAATCGTCTGATTTCGGTTGAAGGTGACTGAGCCATGGGGTTTCAATAATTAGTTTTTGTAAGAAGATAGACATGTTATCTGCTCTTTCTTTAGAAGCAGATATAATCATTATTTTTCTTTCTGGGTCATTAAAGAGTGTCCAAAGAACAAAAGCGCCAGTAATCCAAGATTTACCAACACCTCTAAAGGCTTGGATCTGTAATCTCTTTGGTCCATTTTGTAAGTAGTCAGCTATAGCATACTGAGCACGAGTAGGGGATGGAAGGTCTAGCTGACCCCATAATGCTTGAAGGAATAGTTTGAAGTCGTCCTGGAGGGCGGTTAAGGAGTCGGTCATGTTATTTTAAGTTTTTTACGATTCTTAGCAAATAGAATTTCTTCCCATACACCGTTACCCATGTATCTCATTTTACTACCATCAGGGAATTTCTTGATGGTGCCTTTTTTAATTGGATCTTTTGATTTTCCCATAATGTTTTTATTTTATAGTTTTTAAAGCTCTACCTGTTTTTCTAATGAGATTATCAGGTGTTTCTATATCTCCTGTTTTTTTAGTCTTTTTAGATTTAGCAGTTTTTACATCATGTACAGTTAAACCTAAATCAATAGTTGCTTGAGCTGCATCTCCAATACCAGGTATCTCTCCTAAGAGACCTCCACCTACGGATAGAAGAGCTTTTGCAGGTTGACCAGATAACGCATAACCAGCTCCTTGTATAACACCTGAACCAAAACTAAGACCAGGTATTAATTTTAGACCTTGCTTTGCTAATAATGTTGCTACTTTTTTCTGTACAGCTGGTGTCTGCATTGCTACAGCTAGAGTGCCAGGTATAACTTGACCAGATGCTAACATAACAGCAGCTTCTGCACTACCTAAACCTGTAGCTACTTTAGTAAATTTACCAGTAGATTTAATAGCATCTCTCAATAAATGTGAGTTGTTAATACCAAATTGTTTACCAGTTGTTTGCGCTAAATCTGGTGCTAATTTATCTAATGGTAAATTTTGAGGTGATAATTTTCTAGCTTGAGATATACTTTTTTCAAAAGCTTCATCAGTATTCCGAAGATACTCCATTAAGAGATCTCCTCTATTTACTAAGCTGCCTTTACCAAGCGACGGGTCTGCTAAATCATCGAAATCTGTAACAATCGGACCAGTCCAATTTTTTGCTGATTCTCCGAATCCAGTATCAGGACGATCAAATGGTACAGTTTTTATATAATTTTTAAATTTATCAGATAATCCTGATACACCTTTTCTGCCTGATTTATCTAAATCAAAAAATTCAACACCTTTAAATTTAGGATCATCAATTTCAGCATCCGAAGCATACCCTAAAATTTTATGTGTTAAATCATGTTGTTTTTTATTTAACCAAGCCCAATTACGTCTATCTGTGCCTCCAATGAAATTCTCATTTAACATTCTTTGTCGCATTTCAAAAGCTTGTTTAGGAGTAGCTCCATCGAAAAATACACCTAAATTTGCTAAACCTCTTTTATGATGACCTTCTAATGGTTCAAAATCAGCAAAGAATGGTTTCTTAACAGCTTGTCTTGATTCTCCTGCTTCTTTAGCACCAGAAGGTCTCTGTTGAACTTCTCTTAATTGTCTTAAACGTTTTCTATTGAAATCACTTGTTAATAATTCATTACCATTTTCATCTATAACTATACCGTATTTAGATCTAAATTGATCAGAAGTACCATCAGGATTTTGCTGTAGCCATGAATCTAATGTATTTGTATACTCCTTTCTTATAGCTTCTGGAGATGTATTATTTTGAGTAGATCTAAATAGATTATATTTAGTAACCCAATTAGGTGCTTTAACATCTTCAATTTTACCAACATAAAGTTCTGTTTTATGTCGTTTCGATCCTAAGCCCATTATTTCCCTTTACCTCCTCCTCTTCCACGATTTGTCTTACGACTCTCTGCTTTATAGGAACCATCAGATTGCTTAGAAGCATCCATACTAGAACCTGTTCTAATCTTTAATTTAGATCTTTGTTTAGCATGAGTTCTTTTATACTCTTTGGAGTGGGCATACTTACCGCCAGGGCTATTATCACGTACATGCTTAGCACGTGACTTAGCATTAGTTCTATATGTTTGAGTTGACGATTTTGCCATACATTCTCCGTTTTACAAGTTCAGGGTCTACTTTAGGCATAACACGAGCTAGCTTATCTAATGGACTACCATCATAAGCTACACCGCTAATATCATTTGTTTTTAACCAGTCACAAGCTGCCTTTAAATCTTGTGTTGAAGCTGTGCCACTTTTGACCCGTTGTAGGAATTCTGTTGTGACAAGGCTATGTAATTCGTTGAACTGGTCTTCTGTGGCTTTCTTCATGATCTTATCTTAAGAATTTCTCGATTCTTTTCTTCAGTTAATCTTTTTAATATTTCTTTAATATTCAACATTTTCGCCCATAGAGTTTTCTTTTCTTTAGCCATAATTAAGGTTCGTAAGTTTTACCACCATTATCTATTACTGTTAAATTACCAAGACCAACTCTAGTAACAAAACCTTTCTCTACACCTAATTTAGGTTCTCCTATTTTAGGTTGTGTTTCATAATTAGTAGGTTTAGCTATTTCAGTTTCTTCTAATTTAACAGCAGGTTTAACTTTAGCTTTTGTTGATTTTCTAGGCATTTAACTAAATAATTTATCTTTTACAATTGCCAATGCTTTATCATCAAGTTTATTATCAGTACGTTTTACATAAGCACTTAATAGATCAACTACTAATTGTTTAACTGAATCTGACTTAAGGAAGGCGAGTAGGATGGGCTTGATTAATACTGTCATTGTTTTTTAAATGGGTTGATTTTTTCTATTAAAGATTTCTCTTTAGGTTTAGGCGGATTCTGTTCTTTTAAGTATTCCTTTATGGATACTATATCTGAACAAATATGGGACACACGAGTTCCAGGTTTTATCATTAAACCTTTCTGTAATAGCTTAGCACAATTATCTATACGTATTAATTCATAGTTTAATTGCATCTTTTTTTCTTGACGTTCACCAATAGATTTACATCTATCCTGTATTTCATTATCTAAAGGTATCATAAAGTTAACTTGAAATCCCCAGTTTTCATTCTTGACATATGATTCAGGGTTCATTGGGAGTTCAGGTCTAACATGATTACCCATATAAAAAGGACTAAACGTCATTGTAGCACCATTACAGCTAATATTAGGTCCCAAATGCTGCCTAGATGGTGCTCCATTGTTCTGGAATTGTACGGCTTGATTGGTTACATTTCCAGTCGCTGCAGCTACAGGATTACTTACGTTATTTGTTTCATCTTCAGCTTTAACAGGTACACCTATTGTGAGAAGACTGATAAGGATGTAGTAGTAGAAGTAGTTTCGATATCTCGAGTTACTTCTTCTAGAGATAAGATTTGACTGGCTGCTCTGGTTGTTATTTCTAAAGAGAATGGATCTCCAGCTGTCTCTATTTGAAAGACTTGTCCAGACGCTGAGATTCCTCCAGTTGCATCTCCATTCGTTGTATCTATCTCTACATTTTCTCCAGTCCATTTGTCGATCTTTGAACCATAAGTAGTAATATCTATGGTTTCTGTGATGTCTTGTGTTGTAGTAGTTGTGCTCTGCATGGAGCCTTGGGTAAAATTGGGTGTTACCAATTCTGCTCTCGCTACCGTGGGTGATGCCAGCATTAAGAGTACTAGCCATTTTTTCATTCTTCTTTCTTTTTAACCATAGGACAATTAACGGGATTACCGTTACCTTTATCTTTAGAATTACCAGTAGCGAGGCCAAAAGTCGCTAATGCTCCAGTAAACACTGAAGCAACGAACGTGATATCTGAGTTACCAGACTTCTTAACCATAGGTAATTCTACATAGTTTAATGTAATAATAAAGCCAGACCAAACTACAACGCCAAGTCTGACGAATGTACCAAGGATCTGGATCTGTTGTTCTTGATCCTCTATTCCGTCTTTGAGTTTTTTGAGGAGTCCTTTTTTTTCTTCCTGTTTTCCTTCCATTTATTAACTTGAGCTTGTAGTTGTTTTTGAACCTTTTTCTTAATTGGTTCAAATAAAGATGAGGTAACAGAAGTAGTTGCTACTGCTACTACCGCTGTTGTTACTGCAGTTACTACTACCGCTGGTTCTGGTAGTGGCATTTGTATATCTAATACAGGTATTTGTAGTTTTGGTGCTTCAGGTTGTTCAGTATTAGATTCTGCTTCTACTCCTTCAGGTTGTTCCAGGTCACTAGGTGGAACTACAATAGGTGGAAAGGATGGTATTCGAGCAGAAGGTGGTTTAAATTCAATTGAAGTTATAGTGGGTGTTTTAGGAATAATTAAATCTGGAAATGATATACCAGGCATAAGTATTCTTGTTATGCGTTATTTGCAGTTGAGATTTCAACCCACTCACTACCAGTATAAAGTAAGGTTATATTATCATTAGCACCATTTAAATTAAAATCACCTGAAAGTTTTAAGTTACCTGTACCATCTTTCATTACAACAGTTCTAGAACCATTAGCTGGGATTAATGTAACAAGTTGACCTAATTTTCCACCGTTAATAGTATCTAAATCGTCACTTGCTCCATCACCTTCAGTATCAACTAAATGATAAGAAGTATTAACTTCTATAACACCACTAGCTATAGTCAACTCTGTACCTGTTGTATCATTATCTGTTGCTGCAACTTGAAGCCAATTAGTACCGTTATAGACAAAAGTTATACTATCTGTAGTATTATCTAACCAAACTTCTGAACCCATTTGTAATCTTAAATTACCTGAGGTTTTGCATTTAACAGTTCTAGCACCATTATGTGCACGTAATGTGAGTAATTGACCTTTGGAACCACCATTAATGGTAACCAAATCGTCACTTGCTGCATCACTTTCTGTATCTACACTATGGTAATCATTTGTAACAGTGATTACGCCAGATGCTATAGTTAACTCTGTACCTAAGCTACTATTCATATATGACACTTCTAACCAATTAGAACCATCATAAAAAAGCATTATAGTATCATCTTTATGATTTAAAGGTCTAGGATTTTTTGTTAAAGCTATATTACCACCTTCAACAATATTTACAGTACGGGCTGAGTTAGCTGCACGTAATACTAATCTTTGGCCTTCTACACCACCATTAATAGTAGTTAAGTCATCAGTAGCTGCATCACTTTCTGTATCAACTTCATGATATGAATGAGTTACTGCAATCACTCCACTAGCTATAGTTAATTCATCACCTTTACTATATATAACTTTATCTACTGTTATGCGGCTTGTGGAAATAGCACTGTCAGAAGAGAATCGACCATCAGTTATGGCTTCTACTTGTGACGTACCGTCAAATGTTCTGTATGTCATAATTGTTGTTAAGATCCGTTATCTGCTGTGGCTATTTCTAACCAGTTTGTACCATCATACATAAGTGTTATAGTATCTTCTTTATTATCTAAACTGAAATCACCTGAAAGTTTCAAGTTACCTGTACCGTCTTTAGCTACAACAGTACGACCTGAATGAGCAGCATGTAATGTGAGAAGTTGTCCTTTCAATCCACCATAAATAGTAACTAAATCGTCAGTTGAATCACTATCACTTTCTGTATCTACTTCATGGTATGTTACTCCAGGTTTAATTGTTATAGCACCATCAGCATTTATAGTCAATTCTGTACCTGTTGTATCATTATCTGTTGTAGATAATTCTAACCAATTTGAACCATTATATATAAAAATAGCAGTATCTGTATTCCCATCTAAATAAAAATCAGTATTACTTGCAGTACGTATATTACCTGTACCATCTATAATTTTAACAGTTCTAGAACCATTAACTGCGTGTAATATAAGAATTTGACCTCTTGTACCACCATTAATAGTAGTTAAACTATCAGATGTTTGTGTTAATGTCTGAGCATTATTACCTTGACCATCAAAATTTATTGCTGATCCACCAGTAGTTTCAGATAATGTAAATGCATCTGCAGTTAATGTACCATCATCTATAACATGAAGTTCAGTAGAATCTGCTATTGATGTACTGGAAGATTTAGTCCAATTGGTACCATTACTTGTATATGTAACTGTATCGTTTCCTTGAAGACCATGGCCTGTTTTAGTTATTACATTACTAGTTGTATTAACATCAGATGCAGCTATTACTAATGGTGTATCAGTATTCTTTACATCTACTCTGTGATAGTTTTGAGTAACAGTTATAGTTCCAGCATCAATTGTTAAACTATCACCTTGTTCAAATTCATTACTATAAACAACGTTATGACCTTTGAAATATGTTGTATTTAATTCTTCAAGAGAATCTCTAGCTCCATTTGTTCTACTTGTAAATCCAGGAGTATGTACACGAACACTTACTTCACTATCAGATGTACTATTATCTTCTATATGAAGTAATGGTCCGCCTGCAGAATGGTTATCATGGAAAGTAGCACCTTTTGCATTTGATGTAAGCGTAAATGGATAACACCAATGATCTATATATTGATCTCTAAATACATTGTTCATTCCTTGTGAACCTGTAAATAATCCAACACCAGAACGAACTTTGTTTACTACTAATCCTGGTTGATTAATATTTGGAGTATCACCAGATTTAAGTGTTATTTGTGTATCACTGTCAATACTAGCAACTTCAAACATATAACTTACTTTATCTGCTTCAGGTGATGTTGGGTAGTCAAAGCCTATAGCAAGACGACGAGATATACCAGATGTTAAATCATTTGGAAGTTCTGTAGTAAATTTTGTACCTGTTCCTGTAACAGTTGTACTACCAATTGATACTTGAATTGTTCCTGTAAGATCTGTAGTACCACCATCATATTCAAAGACAGTATTACCAAATACATTATTAGCATATGGTTTTTTTCTAGCATCAGGTGCTGAACTACCATCTATATTATAGTAATGTGCAGCAATACCAAATCTTGGTCTTGCAGCTTCTGTACCAGAACCCATTAAAATATTACGTGGTCCAATTGTATTTTCATAAGCTGCACCACCAATATAATTACCAGTACCTCCACCAGCAGGTTCTCTATCTGTTTTCGATTGACTATGACGACCTAAAATAATACCATCACGGAAATTACTAATTCTATTATTTCTAATTGTATTACGTAAAGATGCTCGATTTCTAGTAGTATCAGTTACAGCATCATAATATGTTGGGCCTAAAAAGATACCATCCATATTATTTTGATAACTAGCATTACAATCAAATCTATTTTCTTCTATAATTGAAGAAGAATAACCAGCACCATAAAACATAAACTTTTTAATGTCTCCTGTAAATGTCATTTCAGAGCAATTTACTTCCATCCGTCTAAAATGAGAGTAAACACATGATGCATTCATTTGGCCATCAGTTTCAATTAAAGTGCTATCAATTTGACATACTTCTATACCATGAACATTTGTACCTGATAATTTAAGTTCAGTAGCAAACATTGACTGACCTTCAACAGAAATACGAGAAGTTATATAGAATGGAGCTGCATAGGGATAAGAACCACGACTAAATTTAACAACATATGGATATGTATCTGGATTTGAATATTTTAAAAAGTTTTCATAATTTGTTTTATTTACACTACCAGTATTTGATGTAAGTACTCCGAGCCATTCAACACAAATTTCATGTGGAATGCTCCATTCAATAGAACCAGTACCATGTTCACCAATTTGAGATTTACCAGCTTCAATACTCATATTAAAAATAAGAGAATCATCAGCTTTAATTTTAGCTCCTTCATCAAAAGTAAAGTGACCAGTAAGTGTTAGTGCTGTTCCAATACGATAAGTACCAGCAGGAACGTAAACTGTTTGACCAATACTTGCATCCATTGCATCAACGAATGCTGTATAATCATTTGTAGTACCATCACCTACAGCTCCAAAATCTTTTACACTGTTAATATGTTTTTTAAATTTACTTTCCCATGTTTCAGTTCCTGTTGTGAAACTAGTTTGAGTAGCTTGTATTTTTGTTAATGCCATAATTTAGTTATCACCGTGAGAAATTTCCAACCATTGGTATCCATTATAGATAAGTGTAGCAGTATCACCTAAAGAAACATCAATTCCAATAGAACCTCCACATACAATACCATTTAATGTACCTGCAGTTGTAGCTGCAGCATCAGTTAATGATATATCACCAGCTTGGCCTATATAATCCCATCTAGGATCTGGTGCTGAACCATCATCTTCGATATTAGCTGAAGTTCCTGTTGGACCTCCTGATGAATGAGATGTACCAGCTCTATCACATTTATAATATTTACCACTATCATTATGTACTATATCACCAATTTCATAAGCAGTGCTAGCTCTCCATACTGGTGGTCCAGAGATAATTAATATTTGACCAGCTACACCACCTGTAATTGTTGCAATAGCATGAGTTGTACTACCTGCTGAAGGACATATTTGATGATATGTATGAGTTGCTGCAAATGTAGTACCACTTAATTCTGTAAAAGTTTTGTTGTAGATCAATCCATTAACTGTAGTATCACTAGATAAAGTAGTAGTACCTGTTACTGCTAATGTTCCAGCAATAGTTGCATTAGCATCAAGTGTAGTATTACCTGTTACATCTAAGGTACCAGCAATATCAATGTTATCAGTTAATTTCGAACCATCTACTGAATCATTAGCTATTTTAGCTGTAGTAACAGCAGCTGATGATAATTTAGCTGTAGAAACTGTTCCATCACTAGGAGTTACATTTGTATCTGCAAGTTTAGATTTTAATATTCCAAAAAATGTAATACCAGTACCAGGAGCTTCAGTAAATGTAATTGTACTAGCTGATGAATTAATAGTATATGCAACATCAGGTTCTTGTAAAACACCACCAATACTTATTAAAACATCTAAGGCACTAGATACATTTATGTCACTGCTATTATAATGTAAATTAAAAGTAGTAGTACTACCATTAAAGTCACTAGATATATCATCTAATTTTTTTTGAACAGCTCCAGCTGATGATGCGTAGGTGCCTTGAGATGTCCATTTGACGCCATCATATTGATAAGATAAACCATTATCAGTAGCGTTATATGTTTGTCCCACAGTAGGGGACGAAGGAAAATTTAATGCCATAAGTGTTAAGATCCGTTATCTGCTTTTGCGACTTCTAACCAGTTAGTACCATTATAAATTAGTGTAATAGTATCTTCTGCATTATCTAAACTAACATTTCCAGATAATTTTAAATTACCTGGGCTAGCACCGTCTCTAAGTACAATAGTACGGGCTGAGTTAGCTGCTGCTAATGTAATAGTTTGACCTGGTTTAGTACCAGTAATAGTATCTAGATTGTCTGTACTATCAGAATCACTTTGTGTATCTACTAAATAAAAATCTTGTAAATCATTTATAGTAATCGCACCATCGCTATCAATTGTTTTTTCATAAGCACCTGTTGCAATATTATATCTAGAACCAGGAGATCCTGGTTTACCTGGATCTGACTCTTGATCAAAGGCATCTCCATGTAGTTTAAATCCATTAGCATTTGCTAAGACTTTAGTACCATCATACCATCTTTTAATATAATTATTAGAAGTCTGACAATCATAACAGTAATCTAATTCTATTGCTTTATTAGAACTTGTTTCAGTCCATGAACCTAATCTAAGTCTACAATCTCTTATAGAAATACCATTAACATATTTAGCTCCAATTGAATGATCACCGCTTAATGTTATAGCAGGATAATCTGAATCATGGAAATTCTTACCATCGATTCCAGCCCCTGTTAAGGTATGCAACATTGAAGAATCCATAGAACCAGTAGCTGTTGTAGTACCACTAGTACTACCATTTAATGTAAATACAAAAGAAGAAGCATGACAAGCGTTAACATCTATAGCTTCTCTTTGTGGTTCTTCAAAGTATACATTTAAAACATGTATTGAATAGTTCTGTATTGCATCACCACTACTAAATTTCTTCCAACCATTTACCGTGGCTGTAGAAGTTGGGGTTGTATCTGTATGTGTAGGATCTCCACCTCCAGCACTTATAGTTGCTGTTGCTTTATATAATTTCCCATTAGCTCCAATTATCTGTTCACCTTGAGAATAAGTTTTACTATTATCATATACCTTTCTCATTGTACCAACTACCATACCTTTAAAACAGTTATTAATCCTACCTCCAAGGAAAGTTACTTTCTTACATTCATCTAGTAAAACTCCACACCAATATTTTTCCATAGTACTACCGTCAAATTGTTGACCGCTAGCAACTGTAAAATTTACAAAGTGAGAAGTTGATACTTTATGACATTTTAAAGCATATTGCTCATCTCCACCAGTTAAAGGAGATCTTGGTACAACTGTAATATTTTCAAAATAAGATGAGGCTTGTACATTGTACATTTCTATACCGCCTCTTACTTGTAAATCTTTTATAACTAGACCGTTTATCATATAGTCATCAGTAGCACCTGAATAATCTGAAGTAGCATCTCCAACTGTAGTTAGATTATCTTCATAAACAGGTAAACCAATTTTTAAAATACAATTATTTAAAGTTGTGCCATTAGCTTCACTATTAGCATTGGTTTGTGCAGAACCTCCATCACCTATTATATGTAAATGATCAGCAGCAGTTCCACCTAAGTCTTCTTCACTAGTAAGTGTTCCTGGTGGTGTCACTGCAGTCCAATTAGGTACAGGTGTTGCTAAACCACAAGCATGGTTTATATAAATTGTATCATTTGGAGCATCATCACAATTATATACTCCTGAAGGTATATATAAAGCTTTACCTAATTTTATAGCAGCATTAATTGCGTTTTGTATATAAACACCAGATTCTGTTGTATTATCTCCTACAGCTCCAAAGTCTGTTACACTAATATAATCATTGAGTTTACTATCCCATGTCCTAGCAATTGCACCAGTACCAACTTGAGTAAATGCTCTGTCTCCATCAGCATTGAATGGTGGATTAGATTCTACCCATTGACTGGTATCTGTATCAGTATAATAAATATAAGTTCTACCACTTGCCGTATCAAACCACGTATCACCTGAACTAGGTGTAGTAGGGGCTGTTGCACCTGAACTATGATTAGCATTAGCGTAGTTAAATATCTCTCCTTTTTCTATACTATTTTCTTGTTCTTCTAATGCATATAATGCTTGTGTTTGGTTATTATTCAAACTAGCAGCTTTTACAGCAGAACCTGCAGCAAATACATTATTAGCTGTTGTTAAACTTGTTTCTCTATATATTTCAATTTGAGAAAGATTAGTTGGAACAGTATTGAAATTAACAGTTGTTGGATTAGAAGTTGGCGTTAATGTGTATTCAGTTGTCGCTTGTACTACTCCATCAAGTTTTACCTTAATGTCATTAGTATTTAAATATGGAAATACAAAAGCAAAGGCTTTGGTGGTACCGTCACCTGTATAATAATTTTTAGTTGTAGCCATAAGTTAATCTCTTTTTTGTTATTTAGCCATATTAAGTGTTTCTTGAAGGCCAGCATCTTCATAGAGTTGATCTATATTACCAGCTTTTTGATTGTAATCTGCATTAATCTTCTCATATTCACGTTCTCTAATACCAGATCTCATTGGTTCATCTAGGTTATCTTCTGCTAAACGTTTAGTTTGAGCATAAGCTTGTTGTAATCTAGAATAAATATTAGCATACTTTGCAGTATCTAATACTTCAGATGAAATTAAACCTTGTCTTTGAGCACGTATAATATTAGCAAAACCTTTTATACCGTTATATTCTAATCTATTAGCATCTTTCATTATCTCACGTATCTTCTGTTGATAGATACCCATCTCACCTATTTTACTATTGATAGCTGCTATTTCATGATTCTCTAAGACAACACCTCTTTGACTCATATTCATAGTAGGTGAACTATTGAATTCAATATCAATAAGGAACTGACGTTCTTTAGAAGGCTTATCATGAATCTTAATTGGACCCATGTTAAATAAACGAATAAAGAAGTTCTCTTGGAAACCAACAGGTTTACCATCAATAGGATCAACTAAAGGAGGTAAGGCACGTTCAGGATCAAAAGCATCTAACCAAGCATTCCTATTCCGTAAGTTATTTTCAAACTCACTTCTTAATTGTCTTAGTTGAGGATACATTAGTTTACCTAATTCGTTTCTTAAACTACCCATAGGGACAAAGTTATTTAACATACTAGATGACCACCTAGAAGCTGCTGAACCATTACCTTGTAATACGTCAAACATAGGCTCTAATTGAGCTAATATTGTTCTATTAGTAAGCGATCCTGCAAGAATAGCAGTTAACTTAGTACCCATATCTTCAACCATACTGGAAGTTAAAGTATCTGTGTTATCTACAACATCAGCTGCTAAAGCTATCCAGTCTCCTATTGGACCCATCCATTCATAACTAGCTACTTTATCAGTACCTGGTATTGTACAGGTCTTAGCTTTCCAACCACTTTTAACTCTGAATCTTTGTCTAGCTTTATCGTAATGTCCTGTACCTGTACATCTACCATTCATTGCAGCAAAGAAAGCTGCAGTAGTCATTAAACTGCCTATAGCTGCTTTACCTTTAACTTCATAGCGAAGCATCTGAAAGGTTTCATTAGAAAATTCATCAATTGGTTTACCTTTACTTTGTAATATCTCAGCAATCTCATCCATTGAGAAATCACTTAATTTCTTACGTCCTAATGGACCCCACATTTTTTGATAATCTAATGAGAATACACCAGCTGGACTCCATTTACGGAATGTATCAAGAACATTAGCACCAGTTCTAGGGAACCAAATAAAAGATCTAGCAAGAGGGAATCGTTTAATAAACCAATTAGCTCCATCAACAATAGGTGAATCAGCATTAAGTGCTATTTCACTAGTTATTGTATCTACAGCTGCATTACTAATCATTCCATTAGCATCATGCCATTTATTATAGATTTCTTCAGTAGCTTTTCTAATACTAGTTTCAGTTATTTCTTCACCAGATTGAGCTAATTTATTAAATGCTAGATATTTAGCTTCTGTATTAGCTACTACTGATTTAGTAAAACCATCTAATGCAGTCATAGCATTACCACCAAATCTAAGCACAGGGTCTACTGACATTGCATCTAGATCTTCATAGATTTTAAGAAGCATTTTAGCTCCATCTTCACCTTCTGCACTAGAAGCATCAGCAAAAGCTCTTAATGCATCTAAACCTTTTTCAGTTTTAATTGCAATATCACTACGCATTACATAACTTACATCTTTAGGATTAGTAGAAGCCTTCCTAAATACAAGTCTCATATGTTGAAATGCTTGTTGTAAAGTATTATCTAATGCAAAGTGAGCAACCATAGCTTTCCTAGCATTAGCTAGATCACCTTCTGTAACGGCTCCAAACACGGTTGCACTACCTTTACCTAATAAACCAGTCAAGTTACCAGCAGCAGCCCTTGCAGGCGTTCCTAGAGCTGATAGAGCAGAGTTAAATAAATTACTCCACATTGCCTTATTGATAATTGAAGGTACTTCAGGGTTAAGATCAACAATTGCTTTCTTAAATACTCCTAAATTCTCACCAGCCCATCTATGTAATTTAAACAAAGAGTCTACATCACCATCAGTAAACTCATTAGCGAGTAATAAAGGTTTAAGGAATTCAGGGTTTTCTCTTGCTACAGTCTTTAAAGTATCAGTCCAATCTTTAGCTTGTGGTATAAGTTCAGTTAATCTACTGTTTGTATTAGCTAAGATAGTATCAGCAGCTGCATTGATGACTTCTTTATCACCAGTTTCAACAGCTGACTTCCATGCGTTCATATGAGACATCATGGAATTAGCTTCAAAGTTAGCTAAACCTTTCTCTACCATTAGTACTTCTAATCTATCAGCCATTAAGTCGATAGTTCTATTTATAGAAGCACCTTCTTCCATTAACCTAGCACCTTCAGACATGTCAGCTACTTGTCCAGCCTCAGAAGTAACAAGATAAGCTCTTGCTTTATGTGCATCAAGATCTATCATCTGCGCTTTTAATTGCTTAATTGCACTAGATATACCCTTCTTACCTACAATTCTAATAGCAGATTCATCAACTGATCTCTTAAATTCATCTAATAAACCAATGATTTCATCAGGTTCTACCCGTGGGTGCAATAATGTAGCTGCTAATTTCTTACCAGCATCATCCATTATTTTAGCTGAAATGAGTTTGTTAGATTTAAGTCTCTTACTAAAAGACCCACCTTCTTTTAACTGTTGTGTTAACTCACCAACTAAAGTTCTTTTACTTAGGTTATCTAATTCAATACCTTCTTTACGTGCAGCTTCATTGATAAGATTACCTATCCTACCCCAAGAAGAATTGATATTATTTTGAATTTGTGCAGCATCAGCTTGAGCACCAAAAATACCATCAGCATCTTTAGTACGAACTAATGTTTCACCTTCATCAAACTGATTCCAGTCAATAGCAGGTTCACCTTTACTTACATAGTATTCATTAAGTAAGTTAAGTTCCTTTTCTTTACGTGCATAGTTTCTAAGTACAGAATCTTCTACTGGTTTATCAGAGAACTTGATATCTGTAAATTCATCTTTAGCTAAGTTATTAATATTCTTATTACCACCTTTAGCTGCTGTAAATTTAGCAGCACGTTTCATACTACGTCCTGCACCTGTTATGTAAGCTGCACCTTCTACTACACTAGATAGTAATCCAAAGATAGCACCTTCATTAACATTCTTAACTCGCTTCTCTCCAGGGGAATCATCGTCAGTTGTAGCAATACTATCAGGTATCCATTGAAATGTTCTAGGCCAATACTTTTTTAAAGTACCAGCTAAGTTATCATCCTTTTGGTTCTGTTCTGCTACATAATCAACTAAGCCAGCAGTACCTATGTCGATACCAAACTTAGCCATGTATTCAAATGATTTTCTATTACCTAAAGATCTTAACCACTTTGGCCCTGCACCTCCAGCTGCTTGTAATTTAGTACCAGCTTGAATAGCCATACCTCTAAGACCTAGTGAAGGTATAACTAGCCCAGAGATATTACGAACAGCTGTAGATACTTTGTCTTCATACTCAGGTAGTTTAGGTATATCAGGAATACCTCTTGGTGTAGCTAAATTAAGTGTATCTGTTATTGTATCTATAATACCAACAACAGGTGCTGCATCTTCGTATAAATCTTGGCCTACACCTTTTATAAGGTTACCTACACCAGATGTAGGAGCTTCTTGTTGTCCTTCCGTAGAAGGTTGTTGTACTTGATCAGGTTGGGTAGGAGTATCCGTAGGTACTTCTGAACCTGGTTGTACATTTATTCCCATACCTTGCAAGGCAGCATCTATATCTTCTTGCGAAATATTAGAAAGATCTATTTCATCCATAATTAATTAGGTTGGAGTTCTTTTTCTTTCTTATTTTTGTTTATATTTTCAAGTATTTGATCAATTTCTTCGTTTGTTAAATCTCGTAATTCAGGGTAATCAGCTTTTAAAGTTAAATATCGTTCTTCTGCTTTATAATCTGATGGTAGGTTTGATAAAAATCTAGTCCATTGTTTAGGTGAAACTTGTTCAGGATTTTTTTGAATAACATTTTTTAAAAATTTATCACCTGTGTTTTCAGCAAAATCAATTAATGTTCTTTGTGGATCTTGTATTTCTTTAACAGCTTTTTCTAACTGATAAATTTTAACTAGTTCTTTATGTTTAGGATTATCACTGTTAATTAGTATATTAGCCTGTGCTTTCCATAGTTCTACTCTTGTAGTATTAGGGATTCTTGATCCTATATATGCTGTTTTAGATGTTACTTTAAATTGACTGGGGTCAAAACCAAATTGTATTGGAGCTATAATATCATCTTCTTCCAATAGATTTGGTGTATTTATTAATTTTTGTGCGAATGTTTTACCCGGACTGTATATAGTTGATGCAGTTCTCTCTGCGTTAATAATAGAATTATCCCATTTGATGATGTTCTTTTTATTTGTAAATTCTTTAGCTTCTACTAAATCCCAATTAGATAAATTTAAGTTTCTAGCTGTAATAGAATTTTTATAATTTTTATATTCACCAGTTGTTTCAGGGGAAAATCTACCTGCACCTTCTTTATCTGCTGTTACATAAAAACCTTCTTTTGTTAACCAGTCCTCCCAACGTCCATCAGCTTCCATAAAAGCTTTTTGTGGATCATCAGGTATTTTTTCCAGAGAATCTGCTAAAAACCAATCTCTTTTTTGAGTGATTTCTATTTGCATATGTTGAACTGGACCTGTTAAATGACTTTCTTCGTTTAAAGTGTTATTTGCATTTATAATTTTTTCACCAGTTGAATCATTATTTACTTTAAATGTTGTTGGATAACCAATAGCATCTCTAACAGCTTTATCTTCTGCAATTAACTCTAATAATTTATTACGAACTTTTACATTTTGTATTTTTTTAATCGTAGCTTCATTTTGAATTCGTTGTCCTTTTTTACTACCAGTGAAAAATTCTTGATACTCTGCTTTAGTAGCTGCGTAAGATTCTGGCTTCTGAAGTGTTACATCTAAATTTTCTAAGGATTTATATGCTTCATGTTCTTTTCCAAGAGTTCTTTCTATAAGTTCTAATCCGTCATTTTTCAAAATAGTTAAGTCTTCTATTGATTCTTCACCTTTTCCAATTCTAGCTTGAATGTTTATACTTTGATTTACTACATTTTCATTTCTTAAAGAAACTTGACCTGCATTATAAGTATTAATTGATTTTTGTATTCGTTGCCATTGTTCTGGTTTAAGTAATATCTCTCCTGTTTTACCTGCTGCATGTGGTATAGGTAATTGACCCTCTCTTAGTAACCTCAGCTCATCTTCTTTTAATTTACCTAAAGAAGCTAAACGTTCTAATCTAACAGTATAGTTCTCTTTTGAATCTTCTACAGTTATACCTCTAGATTCATCAACTCCTTCTTGTATATGTAACTGTGCTACAAAGGTTACAGCACTTGGGTTATTATTTAATTGACCTATTGCAACATCAATATCATTATCAATCTTTTCAGATTTTTCAGTTAATACTGTTTTAGAAGTTTTTACATTTCCTAGAGTTTTTGATGTATTTATTTTTCTATTAATTTCACTCCAATAATTATCAGCAATAAATTCTTTTTTAGTAAAGCCTAGTTTTTTATAACTATCAAGTGCAAATTCTTTAAGTTGATCAGCTCTAGCTTCGGGATTATTTTCATTTTCTTCCCATTTTAAATTAGCTGCTGCAGATTCTTCTGAAGTTCCTGATAGAAACTCTCGGAATCTGGGCTCTAAATATTTAGTAGCTTGATGAGCTAGATATTCACGTTCTTTTAAAAGACCTCCACCATGTAAAGAAATCAAATATGCTTTATCCTTATCATGAATATTAAATGTATTAACCAAAGTTTTATATTTGCCAAAGTCTAATTTTAAAGAATTAGATTCAACCAATCTTTCTACTGATTCTTTGATTTTATCTGGATCTTGTATTTGATTTAGACGTGTAATTTCATGTTCAATGAGTTCTTTAGCTTTCTTCTCATCTTTCCTAGCCTTACCTGCTTGAACAGCTGAACTTAGTGTACTAGAGAATTGGGCTAGAGCACCAAATGCTTTAGTAATATTTTCACTAGAAGCTTTGGCAACCATCTGTTGATCACGTTGTCTAAGCTGATCTTGGTGTTCTTGTAATTGTTGAGATTGTTTAGCATAGATCTTTTCTAATGCTGTAGTCCAATCAGTGGGTGATTGAGGATAATATTTAGTCATGATTAACTAGGGATTGCCATTGAGATTTTTGCAATAGAACTACCTATACTTAAAGCATCCATAAATGCTGCTGCTCCTACGTTTCTCATAACAGGTCTTGGAGGTGCAAGGTCAGGGTTCTTGATAATATTATTATTTGCAAAAGATTGCATTTGTTGTGCTCTAGTTTGTGCTGCAGCTTTAGCTCCTTCATCACTAAGTTTACCAGCTGCTTGAGTTAATTGATAAGCTTTACGTGATCCTTTGACTAAATAATTAGCTAGATCAAGTGTGCTTACTCTTTGTGCAGATTTACCTGTTCTACCACTAGCAGCTAATTTTGCTCCTTCATTATTTTGTAAAAATTCTTTCCATTCAGATTCACTTTCTTGCATTGCTTGGCCAATTAATTCTCCATGCTTTTCTTGTATAGCTCCATATACATTACCTAAAGCTACATGACTAGAATCGATTAATTGTTTATGTTGGACACGTTCTACATTAGTTAAACTAAGTGTTTGCATCCAATTACGTTCTCTTTTTGCGAGTTTATATTTATAATCTCGCCTTGCAGCTTCGTTAGCTGCTTTTGCTTCTGCTCCTAAACACACGGCAAAATTCTATAAAGGTTAATTGGTTAGGTCCATGTTTCAACTCACGAAGAAACTTAAACCCAAGGAAGCGAAGTAACTTAAGATGAACAGTGTTGCGTTTATCAACAATATTCCAAAGTAACTTTTCATTTCTACTTTCTACATAACGTTTCGCTTCCCGTGCAAACGTTAATGGATATTCATGTATAGCGGGTGTGCATAACATCCAGATTTGACCACCTGGATCTACTCCAGCCATACCGGCAGTCTTGCCGTTAGGCACCTTGAAGTACACGCAGGAGCCCTTGTGAGCTACTGAAGTTAACTGTTCCATAGGATTTACCCCATAGCCCTCTTCAACCTCCCTACGGTCTTCTGGACGTAGATTAGAGGCCACCTCAATGGCAGCCTCCAATGTAATTGGGTGAATGTATTTAGACACGTTGATAGTATTTGTTAGTATAGTCTCCTTCCCATGACATTGAATATAATGTAGCAGGTGTAGGAGCACTTGATTTTATACTTATACTTAAATTATGATTATTTTCATATGCTGGTATTGTTCTTATAGTTAAGTTATCTATACCAACTTGGTTAGCTTCATATTCATCAGATGGTGTAGATTCCCATGTATCAGTATATGATGGTTTACCTTTTCTATCTAATGTAGTAGTGTAGGTACCATTAGCACCAAAGCTTAATTTAACTCTATGTACAACTAATGAACCTGTTGTATCTGTATTAACATTAGCATCAGATACAATCGTTTTATAAATAGTTGGTAACTTTACTTCCATATCATAAGTATATCCTAGTATAGAATCTCTAGAAGACCAATTCCCATCTACTACTAATTGAGTCTCTGATCCTTCAGATATAGTTACTAACTCTCCTACATCATCAGAAGAAGTATTATTATCATATAATTTTAAATTTTCAAATGATGAAAAACCTTCAGGTGTAGTAAAGGTTGTTGAATCTGTAGATAAATCATATGTACCTAATCCTGAACTTAATTTATATATACTATCTAAATATATACGATATGTTATATCATCAGATGAATCAGTATTATTTCTATCATCAATAATTGTATTTGTATCTGAATCAAGTTTAATAGCTATCTTTTGTAAACTATCTTTATTATTATCAGGATTTCTTATAACGACATATAATGCATCATCTAATACAGCATGATGTATCACTTTACCATTAAATTCCCATGTAAACCATGAGCTTTGTAATCGTTTATCACTAGTATTAAAATATTTAAATCCATATAAAACTGTACTATTTTTTTTGCTGAAAAATATAATGGAGTTTTCTTTTGAATTAGATATTTTATTTATATCTTTATCTAATAAATTACTTACAACTTTTGTTTGATCAATTACTATTGGTTCACCTTCACGAAGAACATTAGCCATCTCCCAAAATCTTGAATACTTACCAGCATTATCTAAGAATCCTGTTGTAGTACCTAAAGATATTGGATTACTTGTAGAGTTAAAATTATAAGTAGCTATTGCATTTATCTTTGCTGTAATTGGAGTTAAAATATCACTATCAGTAGTAAGTAAAAACTGTTGAGTTTTAGAAAATAATATTAAACCACTATTAGTTTCAATACCATCATGTAAAATAGCTGGGAATGTTGAACTAGCTGATATATCTATAACATCATTAGCAGTATAAGTAATAGCAGATTTAGGCCAGTAATTAAAATATTCTCCTGGTTGAGACATGATAACAAACTCATCGCTGAGTAAGGTCATTCTATTTCTCCAGAATAACATTCTATTAATTGTATTTCCAATAAAAGAAGGTTCAGGTACTGTTGTTGTATCACCAACTAAACAATCTTCCCATGTTATTTGACTGACTTCAAATGTTTTATCAGCTTGCCTAACTAATTTAATAGGCATAGTACTTGGATCAAATGTTATCTTTCTATTTGGTTCTGGACATTCAACCCATGTACCTTTACCATCTTTACTATTATCACCTTCAAATTTTACATAGTAATCATCTTCTTCTGCTTCACTATTTCTAACTTTAACAACATAACCATGTCTGCATTGACTAGGTAAGTCAGCTATATCTGCAACTGAATCTGTAAATACATTTAATAAATCTTTTGAAGGTGTATTAATATTGAAAGCTGTATCAACATCTCTTCTTATATAAAGACCATTACCTATTTGTTTAACTCCTATTCCAGTAGTTTCATTCCATGTATCCCATGTACTATTAGCAGCTATTATTGCTGTAGATAAATCACCTAAAACAGTTTCTGAAGTAGAAACAGTTTCAGCATCAAATGAAGTTGGCGTAGGTCTTACTAAACCAAGTCCAGCTTGTACTTCTGATGAACTAATTTCTTCTACTTTAATAGTATATAAACCATTTTTCATTGCAACAGTGAATTCATCACCAACAGCCCAACCTGAACCACCATATAATAAATCAATAGTAGTTGTATATCTACATGAATATGTTACGTCAGCACCAACATCATCAGATGGTACAGCTTGACCTGTTGTAGTTAATCTAAAGTATAAATCTTTTTTAGTTGTAGAATCAGTAATATTACCTGTAACATTGTTTGCTAAAGTACCATCAGCTGTAGCAGGACCAGAGCCACCTATGCTTACTGTACCATTACTTAGTAAGACAGTATGACTTGATGGATCAATAGCGTTAACTCCTATTTCTTTAAAAACAAAATGTATTTCAGTTGCACCTATGTATTGAATAAAAAAAGGTAAACTATCATAATTTGCATGTTGGTGCCATCCTTCTACAATATCTTTAAGCTCTCCTGTAGCAAGACTAGTTGATATCGTAATATCAGATCCAGATGGATTATCATATGTTAACGTATAAGTAGTACTAGTATTAGTATCTAAAAAATCAGTGGGATTAACTCCAGTTGAGATACCTGTTATTTGCCATTTTTGGTTTACACCAGCTGTTCTGTTAAATATTTGAGTACCAACATTAGGACATAAACTATCACTTCCTAGAACTGTTTCTGTAACACTAAGTCTTGTAGCAGTTGTAACAGTTTGGAGATCAGCATTATCAGCATCATATAAATTAACACCATACTGTCTACCATATTCTACTTTATTCAATTCAATAAAAGCTTCAGCTGGTTTGGCAGGAGATGTAGTTTCTGCCATTGCTGTAGTCTTAGTTCTATTAGTAATATAAGTAAAATCATTAAGAGTTAATACTTGTATGTTTTCATCATTGGAATGAGAAAGGTAAGCTTTTAATTCTGTTTCTTTCCTTGAATCATAATAAACATTCATTGCATCCCCAGTCTTACAATCCCAAACTTTTATTTTACCATTTCTATTTATTTGCCCAATGTACTGCTCGTCTTCATCTCTATAATAATGAAACCAACGTCCATTAACATTTGAATTTTTTAAATGATCAGTATTATCACTTAAGGATCCTATTAATTCACCACCTGGACGTTTAAGTAAACCTTCTGTAATATCAGGTAATACATTTTTAGCTACAACAACTTGACCTGGTAATTTCTTTTCATCAGGTTGTTGTGATATACCACCTATATAATTATTTATTGTTTGTGAAATACTTGCCATTATCTTAATAGTGACTTATAAGGTTGGAAGGAATTATAAGAGTTCTCATCAGGTATACCAAAGTATGAAAAATTAGCTTGATTACATTCATATTCAAAACATCCTGCTCTTGCTTGTGATTCTTGTAAACCTAGTAATTGTACTAGTTGTGGATTAGAAACAAGTTGTATAGCAGCTTTTCTAGATGCCATATAAGTTACATATCTTTGAAATATAGAAGGTATATCTTCAAAAGCATAAAGTCTTATTACATCTAAGTCAATAGAATCTACATCAGACCAATCATATGTATGGTCATGTTTATCATATAAGAAACCACCTCTTTGTACAACATCATAATCTCTATCTTTCCAACCATCTGTTACATCTATTTTTAATATATTACTAGCAATAGGTATCTTATTAGAATCTGCATCAGGTGTAAACTTAACATGCTTTTCTGTATTAAAATGCCATCCTTCATTCTGTACATCTACATTTGAATCTCTTAATAAATTATATATAAAACCTACTTCTGGATTTTCAAATATTAATTCTGTTACTGGTGATTGACCTATGCTACCCAGAATTGAGTTCACTGCGGATAGTTCGGTATCGGTGTCAATTGTCGTGGTAGCCATAAATGTAAATATTTGTGAATAAAAAAAGGGAGACCGAAGCCTCCCTATGAATTTGATATTTAGGTAACGTTACACTCTACACCTGGGTAGGCGATTCTAAGATCTTTAGTAACTGATACAATAGCATTAGAGCTACGAATATCAGTACCGCCTCCGTCCGTGCGAGATACGCTTTCACGAGTTGCATCTGTTGTGCAAACCCCGTTGTTACCTTTAGCGACTGAAGCTGCCATAAGTATTTATTGTATTGTTTACGTTACTTTTCCAATTGCTCTGGAAAATGTTTGATTATCACCACCATCTGTTGTTATCTGTAATCCAGTACCATCTGGAGCAGAAGTAACTTGGAAAGTATCAGCATCTACTACTTTAGCATAGAGATAATCTCCATCTGCATGAGTTTTAGCTGAGCTCACTAGAGCAGTACCACCTTCTGTGTTATATATAAGCAGATCGTTTGTGGTTAAACCATGACCAGCTGATGTAAATACACCAGGGTTAGCTTCTGTTATAGAGGCTTGTGCAATGGTCATAGTTGTGTAATCAAGGTGTGTCCTACCTACTTCTACAGGTACGAATGGGTCTTTAGTTATAGAAACTACTCCACCAACACCTGTATGCTTTTCTACTGTGTTTGCTGTTCCTGGTTTGAGTGCCATAATAATAGACCTCAAGCAGTGTTTAGCAATTCAATAGCAGCTGCAGGGTTAAGTGTAGAAGCACCCATTGCTAGGCGACCAACGATTACATCACCTTGATAAAGAACTGATACATCACCAGAAGTTACTTGAACCTGTGGTCCAATTGCTTCAACAACACCAGCGGCTTCTTTATAATATATAAGACCACAACTGTTGGAGAAGTCTCCGTTGTATGTATTGTTCTCACCGGCAGTTGCATTAACTGTACCAGCTAAGAAAGGTAGGTTGTTAGAACGACGGATCTGAATACCAGCAATCTCATAGAGACCTTCACCAGAATTTAGATTACCTTGTCCATTACCATAATCTCTGTTGAGAATATTTGTAGATACCTGAGATACTAGAGCATAGTACTGTCTTGGGTTAAGTACAGCAGTACGGCCAGACTTAGGCATATTCTTCTCATCGAGAATAGAAGCTGCTTCAAAGAAGGCATCAACTAGTGCTTGAGCATCATACTCTTTACCAGATCCTAGTTTAATCTGAGAACCACCGGGCTCAGGGCCAGGAGATGCAGTAATAGGATGTGATTCACGAGCTGCTAAAGCAATTGTTCTGAAGATTTTCTTATCATATGCTTCAGCTAGAGCATGTCCGATCTTCTTACTGATCTCTCCACGTAGGGAGTAATGAGCAAGAGTTTCATCTAAGTCATAAATGAATGCAGAACTGATAAGTAAGTCATCACAACTGATGGTCTTCTCAGCTACTGGAGGATCACCGGATCCAAGGATCGGTGTACCAGGGGTATGATAAGCAGCTTGCATTCTTCCTGTGAAGATGAACTGTAAGCTCTTACCATTCTTTAATGTACGACGCTGGACTGTATCTCTAGCAATCGTTGCTGACTCATAAGCTTTGAATAGCTCACCTGAGAACAGCTTGAGGTAGGTTCCGTACTTACTATCATAAGCACCACCTGCACCTGTATCAGATACCAGTTTATTAACTGAACCTAATACTGACTGTGTGGCATTAGCCATTGTTATTTAAAAAATGTATTAGTTTACTTTCTTACGCACGTAAATTTTTTTGATCATTTTGTTGTGGTCTTTCCCACCGTCTAGACGGCTAAAGGGTATCCTGCGTACAGGGCCAAAAGCCAAAGCGAGATATCGGAATCGAACCGATGAACCTAGCTTGGAAGGCTAGAGTTTTACCGCTAAACTAATCTCGCAAGAGGGGGTGGCCTCAATTTTAAAGTTATTTAGAACTTCTTCCAAGCTATATAAGATCCAGCAAGTAGATGACAATCTGCTGCGTCTGCAATCTCTCCAGCATAGAACTTAAGTGTTCCAATAGTTGCTGCATTGTTTAGAACATTGAAAGATATTCTAGCAAAGCGTGCATCTGTTTCAGAACTACCTGCGTCTAGAGTAATAACAGCTCCATCACCATCTGTGTTGGTAACAGCTACTGCTTCTACGCCTGCTGATGCAGTTATGTCAGCATCAGTATCAAATGTAATGATACCAACAGCCGAATAATGCATAGTACTAGCTATAGCAGTACCTGAGCTATCTTCATTCTTGAACTTGAACTTAAACTCACTAGTGTTATCTGAGTCATACCATAATCCAATCTCACCAAGTACTCTTTCATACTTACCTAGTGGTATATCGAATTCTGATACAGCAGTTAACCCTGTATGTACAAGAGCTGAACCGTCATTAGCAACGACTGTACCGTTGTTAAAGAATCCACCAGGATTGTAAGCTACTGTACCTTGAGTTGTGTTACTTGTAAAAGGCATTATTAAATTAATCGAGTCCAGTATAGTTCCGCTATACCAGTGTTTAATCCTTGACCACTACCACGGACCGTAGCTGGTTAAGATCAAGGTAATTAGGAAGAGGTCCTACACTGAGGTGCCTCTTCCCTATGAAACATCAAGTGTGAAGCTTCAATATATGTGAACAGGGATAGCAGTAATAAAACTGCTAACCACGGTCCATTAAATTTAGTAAGAAAGTTCTTCATCGTCAACCCCTAGAGGTTGATACTCACAAGGTGCGGTATCAAGTTCCTCTTCTTGTTGAAGAGGTTCTTTTTCATTAGGGTCTGACATGTTTAGAAACTAAACTTGGCACCTATTTTAGTACCGTATGCATTGTCTGCAGTCTCATCAGTTTTGAATGAAATCTCTGCATATACACCGAGGTTCTCTGATGCTGCTACGGATCCACCGAGCTTACCTGAGAAATCTGTGCTACCATCTGCTCCATCAGCTGCAGTAAATGCAGGACCACCTTGGACATAGTATCCAAGAGCTCCTACATCTCCTTCATAACCGATGTGAATATCAGTTGTTCTAGAGTTATAATCATTACCTGTATAAGATGCGTTTGACTCGGCATTTACATAGACGCCAGCCATTGCAGGAGTCGAAGCGAATGAGATTGTAGCTAGGGCTAGTGCAATTTTGTTCATGTTTTTTAAATAAATGTTATTTTGTGTAAGTTACACCACGATACGTAAGAGTCATTTGAGATCTCCAAGTACCACAGCCCCGTTCCATGCTGTGATTGTCATGCGACCTTCAAAGAAGGTTGAACGGACGTGATGTTTTTTTATTTTTTAGGGGGTCTCCCTTTTTTTGTACCGTAAGTACCTTTGCCTTTAGGCATATTCTTTCTCTGTTGTAGCCGCTAAATCAAGCGGGAAATTATGTGCATTTCTTTCATGCATTACTTCCATACCAAGGTTGGCACGGTTTAAGACGTCTGCCCAGGTAGGTACGATCCTACCATTGGCATCAACGATTGACTGATTGAAGTTAAAACCGTTGAGATTAAAAGCCATAGTGCTGACTCCCATACTGGTGAACCATATGCAAACGACTGGGAAAACAGCAAGGAAGAAATGAAGGCTGCGACTATTATTAAAGCTGGCGTATTGGAAGATAAGTCTCCCAAAGTATCCATGAGCCGCAACGATATTATACGTCTCTTCCTCCTGGCCGAATTTATATCCATAGTTCTGAGACTCAGTTTCAGTTGTCTCTCGAATGAGCGAGGAAGTAACGAGACTTCCGTGCATAGCAGCGAATAAAGCTCCCCCGAACATCCCAATAACACCGAGCATATGGAATGGATGCATGAGGATATTATGCTCGGCTTGAAAGACGAACATAAAATTGAAAGTACCGGAAATACCAAGAGGCATGCCATCACT
>VTLG01014785.1_pt1 | contig 26596 bp, 40 predicted proteins | sample 4694571 | NCBI WGS metagenome assembly VTLG01 (sample SAMN12604809, study PRJNA352737) | marine metagenome | biome: ENVO:00000447; feature: ENVO:00000209|ENVO:00000569|ENVO:01000036; material: ENVO:00002151; isolation source: viral sequences binned using virsorter ...
GTACAGATGAGCTAGGGGGGAAGCAAGAAGCGATGAACCGAGGATTTAAAGCAGCAGAAGGAAGAACATTTCCAAATCCATTAGACGATCCAAACTTAACAGCTATGAACGTAACTGATACTTCTTTGGATTATTCTCCTGACACAAAGTTTCTACCTAGCGAAACAGAGATGTTAGCTGGAGAAGGTGGCTCTATGTATGGTGATTTGGATTTACCTACTTATGGTGGGTTTGGTGAGGGAGTTGATTTAGGAACAGAAGGTTGGGATTTTATAGATAATGTTGGAGAAGGAACTAATATATTCAGTGATGCAGGAAAAGCAGCAGGAGAACTTGTAGGTAAAATTCCATCTACGTTAGGTTCGTTAGCAATAGCATCTGCATTAAACCCTGAAGGAATTAAGGGTATAGCTTCTAATCCATTATCTTTCATTGGCCCTCAAATTATGGGTGCTGGTAAGGTTGGAATAGGAAATATAGCAAGTAGTTTATTGAAAGGACAAATGCCTAGCTTTGCAGGAGCAGCAATATCTCCTTTGGCAGCTTCCGTTATAGGAATCCCATTGGCATTAGCAGGTGCTGGTATGGCTAAAGCGAAAAAAGATAGAGCTAGAGATGAGGCAGAAGAAATTAGGAATAGATCAGGCAGTGCTCGATATAATTTTGTTCCTGGTGAGTTGTGGATGGCTGGAAATAAAAGAACTTCCCCTGTTCTTGATGAAGCTAACACTAACTTTAGATATATAGACGAACTTACAAACATGGATGAAATATACGAACAAGACCCTAGAAGGTCTGTTGTTACATCTACTAGCAATAAGTCATTATCAGAACGAGGACAAGACTTTGCTAAAGAAGCAGAAATTACTTACACAAACCCTGACCCTGACATTCAGAACACAAGTCAGAAATGGTTAGGAAAACAACAAGTGTATAGTGAACTTATTCCAGAATTGAAACCTGTATTTATGGCTGGACTAAAGGGACAAATGCCAAGAGAAAAAGTTGAAGACTCTATTGCAAAAGTTTCCAACAGATTTTTTAGAGAAAATCCTCAAGTTCGTCAATTAATTAGTGTTAACGATCAAATAGAGCAATTAACAGAAGCGAACAAATCAGAGGGTGATGAAGATGTGTGGGATACCATATATGAACTTGAAGGTGTGAGAGAAACATTAAAATCATCTGTCCCAAGTGGATGGGCAGAGGTTGTGGGATATAGACCTATAGATTTAGGAAGGTTAAGTGATGAGGAAAGAGAAAGAATAGCAGATGAGGAGGTACAAGAATAATGGTATCACCATTTTTAGCAGGTGCATTGAAAGGTCTTGAAAAAGGGTTTGCACAAAGAGAATTGCAAAAGCAAAAAGACGTTAAAAACTTAATTTCTTTAAAAACAATACAACAAACTGCTGCACGAAATAAGTTGTTGAACGAATTAACTGAGCAAAAAATTAAAGAAAAAAAAGATAAGTTGGCACTAGCAGCTAAGAAAACAAAGAAAATAAACGCATATTTTGCAGGGCAAGAAAAAAGTTTAGTAGATGATAAAAGAAGTGCTTATGTAGGCAATCTATTAAGAAATAGAGATGTTGGCAAGTATGGAGAGTTAGAAACCGAATATCCTACTGGGCCAGACGCAAGGTACGCTTCTGATATATCTAATATACAAAGGAAAAGAGCAAGGTTAAACTTAGAAAAAACCTATGCACTTCAAGACCCTGATAAATATTTTGAGATGAAGTTAAAGCAAGAACTAGAAGGAAATAAAAATTGGAATAAGGGTTTGAGTGTACCTGTTTCTCAAATTTTGTTGGGGCAGGGTTTTGGCCCTAAAAACCCACCTGAGCCAAAGGATACACAAAATGCTATTGCTACCTCTCGATCAGATAAAGTAACAGATTCTTATAACAAGTCTATGGCCACTCGTAGAGGATTAATGGCAGAAAAAGTTAGTGAAATCATGTCTGTAGATAAAAGGATATCATATACACAAGCCGTAAAGATTGCAAGTAAACTTATAAAGCATGATTGGGATAAAGATAAGCAAATATGGCGAGTAAAAGACATTACGCAACCTCAAGCAAAACAGAATAAAAATGAATTTGCTTATATAAATAATGTAATCAATAGTAAATTTCCTTATACTACGGCAAAAAATCAAAAAAGAAGAACACAACTTACAGCAGAAGAATTTATTAAGGATTCCTACACTTTATTTAAACCTCCAAGAAAAGAGGGAGATCAAACTTCTCAAGATATTAGTTCCATTATAAATTGGCAAACTAGAGGCCCTATGGCTTGGCTTAGAAGGTTTATGGGTGGTGGTTTATCATTTTTGGTTCCTAGAAAGTTTAGTGAACAAGCCATTAAAGCACAGGCGTTGATTACATACAACAACAAAGAAATTATACAAAAGTTTTTAAAAGTAGGAAAATTTGGGGCAGCAGAAGAAAAAAGATTAATGGATGCGTTGCCATCTTCTGGACTTTGGGAATCCTCGCCAATAGAGGCAAAAGGCAAATTAGAAGTTATGTCAGATTATGTTAAAAGTAAGATTCGATTTGAAACTAAAATAGCTATAGAAGGGCCTACTAAAAAATCAAGAGATAAGGCTAAAGAGAAAATAACAGCTTATCAAGCTATTTTAGGAAGAATTGGAAACCCTTACCAGATAAATAGTGATATATTAGGCAATTTTAGCAAACAATATAAAAAATTTAAACAAGAAGCGTTTTCTGGTAAGCCTTATCTTAATGTTCCTACAGACGCTGAGGGTAAGCCTATATCAACTCCTCAAGCTATGATGAGAGCTGCTATGATGCCTCTTGAGCATGAATTTAAACCTACTTTGATAATTACAAGTGTAGAGACTGTCAAAGGCAAAGGTGTGCCAGAGAAAACTTATAGACAAGTTCAAAGAGAAAGAAGGAAAAAGGGAAATTAAAATGGTAGATAGAGTTCCTACAGACGCTGACATTGATGTCATTAAAAGTCCTCAAACACAATTAAAAGAGGATATAATTGCCCTTGATCCTAGAGAAAGATTAAAGAAGGGTATCTCTAAAATAGGACAAGCACCTGACTATAGTTTAGAGAGTGAGGCCATATACGATGAAGATGATTTCCAAGAAAGACCAAAAGGTTATTATGGGGAAACTGAAACTGCTGCAGATGAAATAGCAGAAATGGAGGCTATAGCCACTCCTCCCATTACTGCAGCTAAAAATAGTCTCATCTTAAATGTAGAAAACCCTGATGTTCCTGGTGGAAAAATGAAGTTTCAAGTTCAAACTGACCAAAAAACATATGATATATTGAGTAATCCTCAAGATTTAGCAAATCCTGAAAAATCCAAAGCATATTTAAAGGCACAAGAAGAAATACAAAAAACTTTACAAAAACATTGGGAAAAAGGAAATTTTCGTAAAATAGAAGGAACTGATATTTATGAGTTTACGGATAAAGTAGATGTCGTTGGTGGCTCAGTTGATGTTGTAGGAAAGGAGGCTCTTAGAGAACAGAATAAATCTGTTAAATTACTTGAAAAAGTTTTTGGGCCTGATCCCTTGATTGCATCTAAAGAAACTCGAAAATATATACGAGGGTTATTAGAACCCTATGAAAAAGAATATCCATTTATTATTGGTACAATCGGAAAACCACTTGTTTTAGGTACTCTTGAAGGTTTACTTGCATCTGGAGGGGCTAAAGCTGTTTTGGGAAAATATGACTCAGCCCCTTTTCCTCAAGATATGACTATAGAACAAGAAAAAAAATATCTTGCAGGAAGGCCTAGAGGTGGTAGAGGGGTGATGAGATTAGCCCTTGCAACAGCTATAGCGAGTGGTATTTCAGCAGTGTACGAAAAAGCTCTCCAAGATTTTGGTATCAATCAAAGAGATGGAGTCGCTATTTTATTGGGTGTAGGTGGAACAACGATTGGTGCTACTATACCTTGGTTAGGTAGGATGGTACGAAAACTTTCGGGAAAAACTCCTTTATTTTCGCCAACCAAAAGAGCCTTTAACTCTGAAACTGTAGCAGCAAGCATAAAAAGTTACGCAAAAGAACTAGACCAACTTGACGCAAAAACTTTTTATGACAAAACAAAACAACTACATGGGGTTAAAATCTACCCTAGCGATTATATTCCTGACATAATAAAAAAATTCCCAAAGGCTAAAAGTGGATTTTATAAGGGTGAACCATCAGGATTAGAACCTGCCTCTCCTTTCCAATATAGAAAAGGAATGAGGTATGGAACAAAAGAATCCAAAGAATATTTATTTAAGTCAAAGCGAGTACAAGAAGCATGGAAAACTCAAAGAGAGGCTGTAAAGAGAGGATTATTAGAAAAAGGAAATATCCCTTTTGCTAATACAGTCAAGAGCCTTGACGCATTATTAGCAAAAGCATCTATTTTGGGTTCTGACGCTTCTGGAGACATCATTAAAGATGGAAAAAAATTAAGAGAATTGTTGCAATCTGATAGTGCTGTTGGTTTAGATGATTTGATAACGAGAGTTGAGAATCTAGGTGGTGTTATAGAAAAATACAAAAAAGATGGTGTAGGTGGAGGTAAAGTATATGGCTTGATGAAAAATTGGTACTCTAATTTCTTAGACGATTTGGACAATTTAGGTAAATTTCCTAAAAATTTCGCTAATGTTGATGATAAAATGAAATCAGATATGGCAATTCTATTTTGGAAAAAAGCAAAGCTAACTGCGAAAACAAATTTTGCAAGAACTCAACTTTTAGATATCTTTGACGAATCGTCTGATTTTGTTTCTGCTAGTGGGGTTATGGGGAATCTCAAAGGGACAATAGGGGCGATGACTCAAGTTGGCGAAGTTAATCTTAATAAATTAAAAGATAAGTTCCTTACCCTTTATAGAGATACAGGAAGCATGGGAAGGAATTTTAGAGAAGGTCTTGGTAAAGATTTAGCAGACAAATTTGCTAAATTTTTAGATGAAGCTGTAGAGTATCAAGTGAAAACATTTGGGCCAGGTGGTCTTGTTATTCGTGGTAAATCAGCGAAGGCTTTTGAGAAAGTTTTTGGTGGTATAGTTGGTGCTATGTTTGGTGGAACGATGGGTGGCTTGGCAGGGGGAGCAGGAGCAATATTTGGTGCACAAGTACCAGAGAAACTTGCTGATATGATGTCTAGTAAAGCAGGAAGGGCAATTCTTTTAACTTTCCTACACCCAAGACCAGTGAACATACAAAGATATGCGAAGTATGGACCTGGAGTAGCTAAATTTCTCTATAACGCTTTATCTCCTAGTGAGGTTGAAGCAAGACCTTTAGATGAACCATCTCCTAGTACACAAACTTCTGGAGCATATGCAAGAAAATTACAACAAATGAAAGGTAGATTATTAGGTAAAGAAGGAAAAGCACCCCCTAAAGAAATATTATCTTACGTTGAATCCCAAAGAATGAAAAAATTTAGGAAGGAGTATATGTCTAATGTAGATTCTTTTTTAAGAGATAAAAAAGCAGCGAAAGAAAGAGAGCGTTACGCATATCAAGAAGAAGAACGTGAAGAATTTTTTATTCCTAAAGGGGTTAGGAAAATGACCAAAGAGGAATCAAGAAAAATAAAAGAATATCCTAGAAAGCAAATGGATCGAAAGTATAGAACTAGATTGCAAAAAATAAAAGGTAGGTTAAGGCAAGGGCAATCAAAAGAAGAAATGCAAAGGATACAAGCAATAAGGGAACTTAAGAAGCGAAAATAAAACATTGACAACCCTATAGAGAGGGTTTTATGATATACAAGACTGCAATACTTATCGCATTAAGTATGTTTTTTGTACTTGGTGCTACTACTCCGACCCAAGAGAAACAAGAAGTAATTCGTTTTATTATGCCATCGAATAAAGCTAATTGTTTTATGCCACTCCCATGCCCTGCTTACGCCATTGGGTACAACACTACTGGAAGTGGATTTCCTTTTAGCGATACCATAGAAATTATGGTAGATAAAAATTGTGTAAAACAAAAAATTAATCCGCTTTTGAGAAAACATAAGGAAAAAAATGAAAGACAGATTTCTCTCAGCTTTTCAAAGATTGCAGATATCAGACCCTTCCATTAAAAGTGATGAACCTACTAAAAACAAATATAGGGAACTATGGGATAAAAGCAAATACGCCTCTATGGCCGATATGGTCGATGGAAATTATAGTGAAATAGCGTACAGGCTATTTGTCCTTTCTTCATTTATAGGGGTAAAAGAATCGAATCGTGTTTTGCAACGTAGTTTAATGAGTTGTGGGGAAACTCTTTTAGACGATGGCGAGATAGGCCCGAACACGAAGGCACTCCTCTTATCACATGGGTGGAAATTGATTTACCCCCTTCGATCTGAGGCTGCTGGTTACTTTCGTACTTTAGCAGAAAAAGATAGTAATATTAAAAAACAACTAGATGATTTGCTCGAAAGAGCCTATTCATAAGGAGTAACACAATGGTAATTATGGAATGGATTTCAAAACTACCCGAAATCGTACACGCAATCACTCTCTTGATCAGCGGGGCCAGTGTAATAGCGTCTTTGACTCCCAGTAAGTCTGATAACGATTTTCTGAACATGATATCAAGCATCATAAACGTACTTGGCCTGAATGTGAATAAAGCCAAGAATGCTGACGATATATAATAAATGTGGTCGATTATATCCGCTCTCCTCAAAAGCGTTGGCTCTACGTTTTTACAATGGTATTGGAGGAAAAAGGAAAATGATAGGATTGCTGACTCAGTTCATGCGGAGATTGAGATCGAAAACTTGGAGAAGGTGTCGAAGGGTCTTCGTGCCCGTGATGCTCTTAATCGTTTGCGTTGGAGGGACAAGTTGCTCCACGCTGAAAAGTATAAACGCAAGGACTGATGTGAGTTGCGAAGTGTTTAAACCGATCACATGGTCGGACAAGGACTCTAAATCCACTCTTAAAGAAATATTTATACATAACAAGGCTTGGGATGCTATATGCCAATAACCTACGCAATTTTGAACGACATTCATATTCCCAACGCAGACTCTAAGGTTTTGAAACTTTGCCTGTCATTTCTGAAGCGAAAGGAAATTAAGATAGATGAGATAATATTGAATGGGGATATTGTTGATTGTAATATCCTATCTGTATTTGATCGTTCTCCATATAGCCCTTCTTCTATCGATTTAGAAATAGAGGAATTGGAAAAGTTTATTAAAGAACTACAAAAGATAACACCCAAGATTACCTATATCGCTGGCAACCATGAGGATCGAGTTCGCAGGTACATATGGAAAAATGAAGCTATCCATAAATTAGGACAAGATAGAGGTATTCAAGTAAGCAAACTCTCTTTTGATACTTTATATGGGCTAGATAAGTTAGGTGTAAAGTATTTAGATTATGGAGATGGAGTATGGCTTGGTAAGCTATGGTGTACCCACGGAGATGTTATCCGCAAACATGCAGGGTACGGAGCACGTGGAATGTTCGAGAAACAAGGAGTATCAACTATTTCAGGACATAGTCATAGAGTAGGAAGATATTCCCATACCAATAGAGGAGGTAGCTATGCTTCGTGGGAAAACGGTTGTCTCTGTTCGCTAAATCCTGAATACTTGAAAGGTGTACCTGACTGGCAACATTCGTTTGCAATTATTCATGTAGGAGATAAGGGAATGTTCAATGTTCAACAGATAGATATTTTAAATAGGAATTTGCTGTTCTATGGTGGCAAAGAATATTCTTGAGAAGTTGTTAGATAACAAACCCAATTCTTCTCAATTCAATTTTTTAAATAAAAAGGGCACACCTCAAACCATAAAAAAGGTGTGCCCCAACTCACATCATCAAGAAAAAGGAGGAGTCAAAAAAATTCCTGATGATGCACTACAATCTTCCCCTTCACAACAATAAGCTACTCTTTCGACCAAAAACTCACCATCTTTTAATTTCTCTTTTACATGATAACCTTGAGATAAATAATACCCTATATTCTCTATTTTTACAACTATGGACTCAGTAGACATTATGTTTCCTTTATATTGATTCGTATTAAGGCGATAGCTTCACCTGAATCTTCTACAAACAAACCTAGACCATCATCACTTAACCCATTTTTAATAGAAGCTGGAAACTCTTTCATTCTCTTTACTTGAAATCCCAATGCTTGTTTTGCCAACATTAAATCGGCTTTATAAGGATCACCTGCAGCGGAGTGTACGTTAAAGACTCGGTGATCCTTATATAGAGCTGCCAAGAAATCCTTAAACCATTTGTTTCCTTGTTGCCCCCTTCTCTTGTTTGCTCTCCCTATTGTGCGTCTTGATCTAGCCTTCTTCATTGTATTCTTCTTGAGTACAACTCTCTCTCCACCGTTCAAAATCAGACTCATAGATGCGTATATGACCCTTTTTTCCATTTCCTAGTTCAGGTCTATGAACTCTTGTGAAAGCGTTAGATTTTACTAACTCTCGAACTGTATTAGTACTATAGTTCATAATTCTAGCAATATCTGAGATTGACAACATTCTTTCTATTTCTTCTACATTTTGCAATTCGTTCATTTTTCCATTCCCTTTATAATGTCTGATTCGTCATAACTTGATTGTTCTAACCATTCAAAACTTCCATCTTGTCTTACTTTAAATTCAATAGTGGGTGTTAACATAGACAAATTACTTTTAACGTGCACGAGAAACGATCTATCATAAACCCCCTTTCCTGATAGTTCCTCTTTGACTTTCCCTACTAGATAAATAGATCGACATAAGGCAGGAATACCACTTGAACCAGAAAGGCGATAAATTGTTTCTGACATTTGCCCTTTGTTCATGTGAGAAATTGCAACCAAAGCACAATCTCTCTCCCTACAAGTTAATATAAGTTCGGATAATATTTCCCTTATTTCGTTATCACTTGATGTGTTGGCGTATGCAGGGAAAAAAGCATTGAGTGGATCGACCACGCACATCTTTATATTGTTCTCTCTTATCATTTTGCTTATCTCTTGCAATCCATTTGGATCAAAACTAATGCCATCATCATAGGCAAAGATACGATTTAAGTTTTTTTCAGGAAATTTGTTTAACCTATCTAATAAAACCCCCCTTGCTGAATCTTCTCCTAATAGAAACAAGGAATTAAATGGTTCAAATTCTTCTTGTAATGGCAATCCTTTTCCCATAGAACCTGCTACAGCTAAGGATATTGTTAGATACGATTTCATAGTACCAGGCATACCAAATATCACACTTAAAAACCCCTTTGGTATCCTATTCTTCCATATCCAACCTACTTCTTCTGATTCTACCTCACTCATTTTCATCAACTTTTGGCTTGGCATTTGTATAATAGGAGCATTTTTAACGTGTCCTAAAAGTAATGGTAGTGTTTGCCTATGCACATCTACCCACTCTACAAAATCCTCGCCAGGGAAAAGACCCTTTAGCTTTACTATTTTGCTTTGTATGTCCATCTTTAAGAGTTCGATACTTAACTCCTTTGCAAAATTTTCACCACTCACATCGTTATCAGGAATAATTATTACTTTTTTAATTTTTAATTGCACAAACCAACGTAACGCTGTGTGATCTACATTTGCCCCATTTGGCATAGAGGTGGTTGGATATTTGCCATTCGTAAAGGTTATAAATTTGTCTACACATTGTTCACCTTCTAGGAGGAAGCAATAATCTTTCTTTGATTTTACTAAATCGTATAGCCTATATGGAACTGCCTTTGTCAACGATTTTGTCCAATAAATCTCTTTGGGTTTGTCTGTAAAATCCTTTCTTACTTTGACCCCTATTATCTCTCCGTACTGATTGGTGTAATTGTAAGTCAGCATTTTTTAATCCTAATGACGAAAGTATGGTTTTCGTGTCGCAACCTTTGTTGCTTTGACACTTTAAAGCGATATAGTCTCCCTTTGGAGAGTCGAACCATATGAGTGATGGGCGTTTATCGTTATGACTTGGACAACAACCAGAGTAATAATTGTTATGTTTTCTTGCTTTTTTAATGTAACTAGCAAAATCATCACTATTCATTATAAAGAATATACCTTTCCATTACTTTCTGGATAATAAAAATGTGTTTTTGGGTAAGCATTTACTAAATCTACTATTGCTTTTCCATCTATAAAAAGTTCTTCTAAGCAATCAAAATCTTGGTGCTTCTGTAAAATAACAATACAATCAGCTTTTTCAATATTCTCTTTTGTTAATGGGATAGAACGTATTATCTTATCTTGCATCACCACTTTAGGTACATGGCTATCGTGATACTCTATTGTAGCTGACGCTTTATGTAATAACTTGTAGATATCTATAAAACCTGACTCCCTATAATCTGATACGTTTGGCTTGTAAGACGCACCAATTAAAAGTATATGTTTCCCTTTTACATTTCCTTTTGTTGCTTCTTTAATAATAGCCATAACGTGTTTAGGCATAGAATCATGGATTGCGAGAGCAATCTCTGTTAAATGTAGCTTATGGTTGCTTTGATTGGCATGGTACGTTAGATAATGGGGATCAATAGGCAAACAGTGTCCACCTATAAGACTTGGATAGAATTTCATAAATCCAAATTCTTTCGTATCCGCAGCTTCTATTACCTCAAAAACATCTATCCCATGCACTCTACAATATTGTGCAAGTTCACAAACTAAAGCGATATTGACGTTGCGAAAAGTATTCTCATATAACTTTACCATTTCAGCAGTTTGTGTATTCTTTACTCTATGTACTTTAGTTAGTTTAGAATACAAGAAAGACATCAATGCTTCGCATTGTTCTGTTACGCCAGATATAATCTTGGTCGTGTTGGTCATGTTGTATTCTGTATTGGCTGGATCAATCCTCTCAGGAGAGAACCCCAACCAGAAGTTCTCTCCTATCTTCATGTTAGACCCCCTCTTTAGTTTAGGCAGAATACGATCTAGGGTGGTGAAAGGATAGGTGGTGCTCTCTAAAACAATTAGTTTATTTTTAATTTCGTAATTTTTTATATCCTTAATAGCTTTGTCTATAAAAGACATATCTGGTTTTAACCTACTTTTTGATAATGGGGTAGGCACACAAATAATAACGATATCTGCAAACTTAATCATTGTTGGATCAGAAGATACATAAAATTTAACGAGGGCGTATTCTTCTTTATCAAACTTTTCTCTTAATTGTCCAATTCTTTTAGAAGATGTCTCTAAGGCTGATACGTTTTTAAATCCTATAGAAGAAAACCCTGCAGCCAACTCACACCCAACGTACCCTGCACCTATTACCACTATCTTACAACTTTGATTTTGGATTTTTTCTACTAAATTATTAAAAGGGGATATCGTCATCTTCAATTATCTCCGTTTCTTGATCTGTAATTGTAGGGCTTATGTCTGCTTTTTTAATGTCCATAAACTTTGCTTGAATATCTGCTTTTAATTTCTCCTTTGCATCTTTCTTCATTTTATGAACGTCTTCCAATTCTTGTATAGCATCACCCCACGCAGTTTTATATCTTTCTTTTAGTCTATTTAATAATTGATCTTCTGTAATGCCATGCTCGATACAAGGAACTTGCATAGTCGTATTTAGATAGTTATGTTCTGGTTTTTTCCACCATAAGTTATTAGAGGATTGCGTACCTCCTTCTCTCCTGACAGGAGAAGGTTTGCTTGAAGAAGAAGGTACGCTTGTAGATTTTTGAGGGGAATTGGTCATAGCAGAATTACCATCATCATCATTTTCAGAAGTTGAAAGATTGTAAAAAGCTGAAATTAACAACCGTTTGGAATAAGTCGTTTCACTACCAAAGCTGTGAATATCCTTTTTGTACTCTGGCAACCTCAAGCAAGACTCCATTATTTCATCAGATAAAGCGTCAGCTACAATTAATTTTAAAATCGTTCCCTCCCCTTCCATACTACAAAATTTAAAAGTTTGATAGATTTGATTTTTCTCAAGAGCAGGTTGTACAGCGTTATTGTAATTATCTAGGGTAGAGTAAGTAGAATTGTAAAATGGATTGTGTCCTTCCTTCTTTAGTTCTGTTTTACTAATTTGATATTGTGCTTTGGCTAACCTTTGCCTAAATGTTTCCACTTTCTTTTTGGTTGTTTTTTCTTCCGACATTTGTTTCTCCTTTAGATTCGTCAAATAAAATAATACATATAATTGCATAAATAGCCATATCAAGCAAGGTGTCCTTCAACGATTCGTCTTTTACCTCTAATTTTTCCTTTCGCACAAATTGCATTAGACGGCTAAACTTATCGGAAATTCGTATTGCCACACCTTTCCAAGATGGTACATTACCTATCTCACACAATTTAAAGTTGCTAAAAATGTCCTCGTTAGCATAATCTTTTCTCTTTTTTACTTGTAAAGATTTCATTTCTCTTAAAAGAGAATCAAACTTCTTCTCTTGGTTCACTCTCAATCTCCTCATGCAATTCTTCTAAAGTCTTTCCACTTTGATTTTCAATGTACCATCGAATTACTTTATTTTCTGCCATCAACATATTCACCTCTTTTCCTATATCTCTAAAAAATTGCGAACTTCTTTTCCTTTTCAGCTCCAACGCTTCCACTCTTTCCCTCAATTCTTCAGCTGACTTTATTGGCTCTACTTTTATTTCTTGTCTTTTAATAATCTTTTTTTTATCCATTTTTCCCCTCGTGCTTGGGTAGTTGACTATGGTTTTTAGTTAATTATTCATCTTTCTTTCCATCAAATTCTGAAGGAAAAGGAACTCCAAGCAATAGAAAATCTCTTAAATCTGGGTGTTCATTTAATAGTTCGAGTGTTAATTCTTCTGTTCCTTTCTTTCCATCAAATTCTCCTAGACTATATAAACCTTTATCATGTATAGGTTTTAATCTTTTTTTAATTCTTTCAGCTGTTTCTTTTTGCTCTCTATCTATTTCTTTTCTTTTTCTTCCCATATCTGCTCCTCCGTAGCGTCAACTACCCAAGCTGTTAAAGAACGTGTGGTAAAAGAAACTCTTACCAATTACTACTTATTGTTACATATACATAGTACCACAGGATTCTGAATACAATCAATAGCAATTCTGAATTAATTCTGAATTTTTCTTTGACAAAAATTAAAAAATATGATATTTCTACTGATCTTCTGGATTGATGGTTTGTATCAATCCATCATTTTTCAGAATTTAGATTCGATAAGAAGATAAATTCCTATATTAAAAATCTAAAATTCCTTGCGTAGATGGCTTATAACTTGCATCGTAGCGTTTATTAACACCCTTTGGGTATTCATGGATAGGGTATGTTAAGCACTTTCTCATCTTTTTCTTTTGCAGCTTTGTGCCACAAAAATATATGTAGCGATGTTTACGAGCCCTTTCCACTTGCTTAAACCGCTCTGGGTGCTTCGCCATGTATTGAGCTGTGTAGCTTCCCGATAATGTTCTTGAATGTTTGTTGGTAGAAATTTCTTTCCAATCCACGTTTTTTGAAGACAACCCAGTATAAATCCAATTTGTAGCTTGATAGATATAGCCTGTATGTCCTTGAGAAGTATCTGCATAACTTACAATTAGCTTGGGTTTTGGAATTAAACTTAAGGCTTTGCCAACGAAGAAAGACAACAAATTCTTGGAGCTGTCGCTATCCTCGTGTATGCAAAGCCTATTGAGTTCTAAAATCTTATCTCTATAATCCAATCCTAATACATTGTCGCAAAATTCTTTAGAGATTGCCAAACCAAAAGTAACCACTCCATTTAATTCTCCTTTCTTATAAAGCCCAAAGGCGTGGGTTATGGTAGGGATTCGTTTCGCATAATGCTTATGCAAAAGCCACGAGTGTGTTTCTTCTTTTTTAATTGGTAAAACTTTATAGTCTTTATTCATTAAATATCTTTGTCGAAATATTTAGATCATATAAACGAGAATCAAGGTAATCAACCAACCATTCATCGCAATCCCCATCAATTCCTTTTTGAACTCCATATGGAATTATATCCTTGTAGTGCTCTATTAAATCTTCTAAAAAATTTACATCAAATCCTTCACCATTCAGATACCTTTTAAACGAATATTTATTAGCCTTTAACAAATCTTCTAGATCGTCATACTCTCGAATTAAATTAAATTTTGGTGGTTGGTCATTTAAAACGTCATAAAATTCTTTAGTCATCTTTTATCCTTTTTCCTAAGAGGTATTTTTCCAAACTATCAAAGTGATTTTTCAACGATAAGAAACAACAAAAAGCAAAGAAAGCCCAAACCATTAGAAAAAAACAAACAAACCCATCATATATATCCATTTTATTTATCCCTCATATTAATAAGTGTATCTATAATTTCATCTTCCATTTCCTCAAAAGCACCATCAAATATACTTTCTTCTATCGTTTTCTCTATAATATTCTTCACCTCTTTAAATTCAGATTCGCTAATATCTTTAGAGGTATCTATTTTTCTACTTTTGTTTCTTCTATTCGCAATAAATTTAAACAAATCTTTAAAATCAGAACTATTCAATGTTTTTTTTATCTCTAACTCATCATAACTAATATTAATTCCTAACCAAAATTTATCTTGAGTTATCATTTTATTTCTCCTTATCGTGAAATTTAATTCCATAAACAATCGCTCCAACAAATGCAAATACTAAGATAATCCAAATTGTGAAGTATTCCATTTTGTCTCTCCTTAAAATTATTTATTTTGCTTTATCTTCCCTTTGCCATCAGAATAATCTCATCTTCACAAACGTCTTGCTCGTGATAGGCGACAGGATCACCATCGTTCCTATGTACTATACTTTTATGATCTTCGTAAAATTTAATTAAAGCTTTTTCCTCATTCTTAGCAACAACCTCAGTTTGGAATTCAGATAGTAGGTAGTGTGAAATTAAAAATTTAGGCATAACTTTTTCTCCTTTAAGTTAAATAAGTATAAATATATTACAATTAATAAGCCTTGTCAATCAATGAGTCTTCAAAATGATAAAAGCGATCTACCACTGTGACAACGTAGTCGCCATGAAAATCATAAATATTCTCTCCATCTCCCACGACATTTTTTATAAAAAGATAACCTAAATACTTTTTCGTAGTCTCATAAACTTCAATAAAAAATTCATTTTCTGGAGCTGCACAAACCCAAGCCTTCTCAAAATCCTTGCCCTTGTAAATTGATTTATATTCTTTAGTGTCTACAATTTGAATGTATTTGTTGTCCTCCATCATTCTTTTTAAAACTTCCTTCGCACTATTCATGTTGGTTCTCCTTTAGGTTAAGTGTTATTCGTTAGCTATTTCCTCGTATAATTTTGATATAGGTTCAATAATGGAATTAATGTACTTACTACTAGACCAATCAACCACGTTTTCATAGCCATAATTTTCATTGGCAACGTGAAAGAAACCAAGAAAAGATTTAGTGGCAAATGGTAATTTTTTGAGCATGGGCTTATCTTTTTCGTAGACTCTTACCACCACATCATCGCAACAAGTTATATGTTCCCATACTTTATCAAAAGTATCTCCTTTGAAAATAAGTTCACCATCAAGCCCATCATAAACAACAAGTTGTTTATTATCTTTTAATAATACTTGTGTCACTTTTTTAGCTAAGTTCATTTTGATTCTCCTTTGGTTTGAGTTAAATAATAATAGCGTGTTTAAAAAGAGATTTCTCTAAATTTGAAAACGAATTAGAAGGATCGCTTCCTTTAAAATAATATTTGCCCTTAGATTCTTCCCATAAATAACTATACTTTTGGCGATCTTCTTCATTTGCGAAGTTATAGGCAAGTGATAGTTTGATAACTTCGCAAGAAATCCATGTTGAGTGCTCGGAATACTCGTTTAAAATGTGATCTAAGATTTCTCTTACAATTAATTTTTCATTAAGCACTTCATCTTTTGTAAATTCTATTGTAAAAAAATCTTGATCTTCATATACATTATCGTTTCTTTCTTTATCTCCTTCTTTAAGTCTAAAAGTTGCTATAACGTCTATTTTAACTTTATCTTTATTCATGTTGGTTCTCCTTTAGGACTCTCAAAAGAGAGCCCTTGTGATAGGTTAAAGTAAGTTAAGCTCGTATAAATTTAGTTTTAAACGTGTTGAAATGACTTGAAATCATTGATATAGCACTTTTTGTAAATCCTCCAATGTGCCATTCATATAAATCCTTTGGAGTTTCATCAAGCTTCCAATCGTAAATTGTTACTATCACTTCCTCGCCATTGTGTTTATTGAATTTTAAGCACCATTCACAATTAATTTTATCGTTATTATGTAAACTTGTAGGCTCTCCAAAGCGTTTTACTAATTCATCGTAGGTAGTCTCAACGTATCCTTGTAAATATGTGCCATTTGTATCTATATCTATTGAATTTATAAATTCTCTATTATTTAATTCTCTTGCTAGGGCTTGGCTTAATCCTACTAACAAATCTTTTTTCATTTTGTTTCTCCTATGGTTTGAGTTAACTTCTTATTAATACATATATTATACAATAAGATTCTGAATAGATTCTGAATTGATTTTGAATTAATTATGAACCCAACAAAACCCTCCACCAAAGTAATAATAATTTTTCCCTTCTAAAAAATAGGGCTTTTTCAAAATGTGCATAATATCAAGTGCAATTTCTTTGTCGTCCTCATCGTCTAAGTCTAAAATTGACATAAACTTTAAAGCGTTTTCTTTGTCAAAATAAGGGTTATAAAATCCATTCCATTTAAGATCGTCTTTATCGAGTAAACAATTAAATTTATGCTTTTCTTTGTTTGTTACTTCATCAAGTTTTACTTCTCCTTTAATTAAATTCATTTTGCTTCTCCTATGGTTTAAGAATGTTACCTAAATAATCTTTCTTGCATTTCTTCCCATCTTTCAATAAATTTTTCGAGATAATCAATGTTTTTCTCATAATTTTCTGAATTTTGATCACCAAAGAATTGCTCATATTGTAACAATTCACTAGCACTACAAGACTCAAGTTTATTTTTTTCAATAAATTCATTATATTCTTTTACTAAGCTTTCAAATGTATCTTTAGTTTGCATTTTGCTTCTCCTATGGTTTAAGAATGTTAATTTTTAACCTTTTTTTACATAATGCTCATGATCAACGACAACGATATCACCATTTTTAGCGTTTATAATCTTTGATACATCAAGATCAAGATCATCATAATTGTTGTCATCAATAAATTCCTTTAAAGTGCAACCATATTTATAATGATCGTTTTCTTTATCGTAAAAATCTAAGATAATGTTGTATTTATTTATTAATAAATTTATTTTCAAAAAATCTTCTTTATCATCAACATAATTGAACGTAATTATATTTTCCCATTCTTCTAACTCTTTATATTTCTTTTTTAAAAGTAGTGATAATTGATCTTCATCTTGGTTTACTACTTCAAACTCTTGATCTTTTAAATTGATCAGAAAATGAGGAAAACGATCTACATAAAAATCTTTATTTTCAAATTTCATTTTGTTTCTCCTTATGGTTTATAGAATGTTAAAAACTTAATTGAGGGCTCTCAAAAAAGAGCCCTCTCAAAGCTCTTAAGCAATTAATGATAATTGTATTGAAAGATCGGAGGTAGCTTCTATTGATATATTTTTAAAATGTAAATTGAAAGAATTTTTTATGCAACTATAAATAGATTTGTGTATGGATTTTGTGCAATCGTAAATTTTAAGTTCTTCTAAATAGTCTTTTTTAACGTCAAAAGTAAAATAATTTTCACCTCCATCGTAAACACGACCAACAATGAAGCCTTTTTCATTTAATACTAAAAATTCAAAATTAGAATTATTGTTTAAAAACATTTTTTTATTAAAAATTCTATCAACATACAATTTTAACTCATCATTTTTAATTAAGTTCATTTTGCTTCTCCTTAGGTTAATGGTTTAAAAACTTAATTGAGGGCTCACAATGTGAGCCCTCTCAAAGCCCTTAAAACGCTTGTATAATGATCCCTCCTTTAAATTCACGTACTAGAGTACGTTCTCCTATTGTTTCGAGTATTTCCTCTTTTGATGGTTCGTCATCATCAAACATATTAGAGTATTCTTTCCATAGTTCCATATGATCTTCATATTCGCTAAACTCACAACATAAACCAATAACGTCTAGTTCGTAGGTTCTCCCCTCGTTTATTTCTTCGAGGAGGTCAAACAATGCTCCTAGTCCCTCGTATGAAAATTGATCTTTTCTTCCCATCTTCGCAAATGCATCCCTAAAGCTATAAACATTCATTCTTTGTACCATTCCCAAATTATCATTTTTTTCTAGTTCTTCCATGAAGTAATATTTTGTTTCTTTTTCCATTTTGCTTCTCCTTAGTTAATGGTTTAATTTCTTATTAATATTAATATTATACAATAAGTTTCTAATTAGACTCTAAATAGATTCTGAATAGATTCTGAATTTATACGTTTAATTCCTCTATTTTGCGATCTACTTCTTCTATTATTTTTTTAAATGAAATATCTTTTTCTGATTCGATAACAATTAATTTACAAGGAATTGAGTATTTAAAGTAATACATTTCTTCTAATGCTTCTTTTCTTGAGTCTAACATTTGTAGAGATGTGTTGTTTATTGTCCAATTTTTATATATCTTATCGTCTATTTCTAGTTCTTCCTCTTTTGTTGCTACAAAGTAATATTTTTTTGTTTGCTTTGTCATTTTGCTTCTCCTTATGGGTTAAATTGCTTAAAAACTTAATTGAGGGCTCTCTTTCAAGAGCCCTCTCAAAGCTCTTAAGCTTCTATAGCATCTATGTAAGTAAGTCTTCTACGTCTATTATCTTCCGATATATTGAATTCATTCCATCTAAGAGGTCTTACAATGTTATTTTTGTGAAATGGGTTTATTTCTATAGATTTATAATATTCATCGCTAACTTCTCTTGTTTCGCTATCTATAAACAATCTATTATTTAGATCAGAATAACCATAATTTTTTTCATCTTCTTTTATTCTTTTTAATATTGTTCTAATTGTTTTCCTATATCCTTTTAGGTCTTTTGTAGCTTCCATTTTCAAATGATTTTTTAATTGTTCTTTAATGTAAGGAATGACAATCGATGCAATCGAAGTATTATCTAGATACGCTTTAGTTTCTATTTCCATTTTAAAGTCCACTCTTATAACGTCCTCTTTCACTAGGTGAGCCATGTTTGTCTCTATGTTGTGCGTAGTAATTTCTTTTTTTCTTTCTTCTGACATTTTGATTCTCCTTAGTTGGTTACGATATTTCGTAACATGGTTAAATTGCTTTTATTTGCTAACTAGGAACATTCTCTCATATTATTATTAATATGTACATATCTAATTTCAATATATTGAGCCTTTTAAAAATTAATTTGCCTAAATGCCTTGTTTAATGCAAATAATGAAACCAGCTTGGAGGTTATAGTTTGCTTTAAATGATTTATTGAGAATTGACTAATTGTTGTTTCATATTAAATGAATGAGAGAGTGTATAAGGAGCCCTCAAAAAATCATATAAAATACATCTCATTATTTACCACTTCCAAGCGACAGCGAAGCTTAAACATCATTAGAACGTCTTATATGAAGCTTAATATGCTTTGTATTGCTATTTTTTTATTTCTTTTGAATTATGGGCTTGTATGGCTTGTAGGCTTGGTTTGGTGGGTTCAATTAATAGATGCTTTTTATTATTTGCTTTGTTCTTTGCTTTGTTCTTTCTTCGCTCTTTCTTTTCAATGGGTACAGTGGTTCATGTAGGCATAGTTGGCCAAATAGTGCTGAGTACATGGGTCTGGTTCGTATTTTTCGACCCTAAAATGGGTCTGATTTATTGACTTTGTATATATCTTAGTATAGTTTGGTAGGTACTTCATGTTGGGAAAAGTGCATGAGAGGCGTTTTTATCTCCTTTTACGTCTTTCATGCACAACTTATCTTTCAATAAGAGATATCGCCTCCTACATACCTTAAATCAAGCGAGAAGGGCACTTGAAAAAAAGAATACATATCAATCAACACACCATTCGTAGAAACCAGAAAATGGGCGAAAGAAAACCAGTCATTTCTTGTAAAACGTATAAGGAAAATATATATAGCAATTCGGTAGAAATTTTAGGGCCTTCAAAGATAGTGTATTCTCCTGACAAACCATTAAGCTGCGGTGCGAGGGTTTGGATAGAAACGACATCAGAGGTGATTATTGACGAGTAAGGAATTTCCAAACAAAGAATACAATATAATTTATGCCGATCCTCCATGGAGTTACAATGAAAATTGGGGGAATGGAGCAGTACATCACCATTACGATTCTTTAGGTGTAGAGTCTTTGGAATATTTACCTGTGCAAGATATATCTTCCGAAAACTGCCACTTATATTTATGGTATACCAATTCCTTTGTACGAGAAGCACATAAACTGTGCGATGCGTGGGGTTTTAAATATAAACAGACTTTGACTTGGGTAAAGCAGTATAAAAGTTTTAAAATGGAAATGGGTTTGGGATACTATTTTAGAGGGTCAACGGAACATATACTGTTTGCTGTCAAAGGAAAACTACCTAGATTAAGGAAAGATATTAAAAATGTGGTCGAAACAGAGGGACACGCTGTATATGAAGTGAACTCAAGAAAACATTCAGAAAAACCAGCTATATTTAGAGATATTATAGTAGCCCATAGTGGTGATTTACCAAGAGTAGAACTGTTTGCTAGACATAAAGTAGATGGTTGGGACTCGTGGGGAGAGGAAATAAATGAGTAATTATCTAGTTACAGGAGCATTTGGTTTCATCGGTTCACACTTTGTAAATAAGATGTTAAAGGAAAACCATAAAATTATTGGAATTGACTCCATGTCCACGGATTCTGATTTCTCTCTCAAACAGGAACGTCTTCACTTTCTGAACAACGCTGTCAAATACATAGATAACAGTAATAAAAATCCTAGAGATTTTATGTTTATGGGGTTGGATTTGTCGGAAACCAGCTCCATAGACAAATTAGGGCAGTTAAACGAGAAAATGAAGGTAGATGCAGTCATTCATTTGGCAGGAAGTGCAGGAGTAAGGCGTTCCAACGAGGAACCTGGTAAGTATATACAGAATAATGTGATGTCTACAGTAAATTGTTTAGAATTTTGCCGAAAATTTTCGATCCCTAAATTGGTATTAGCTTCTACTTCGAGTATATATAGTGGTGCAAAGATGATTCCTTTCATGGAACACGACCAGATAGGCAATATGTTGTCAGTATATGCCGAATCAAAGAAGATGGCAGAAGATGTATGCTCCACTTATCACCGATTTCATGGGATTGATGTCTCTATATTGCGTTTTTTCACTGTCTATGGAGAAAAAGGCAGACCTGATATGAGTGTAAGCAAGTTTATTGAGTGTATCAGTAACAACAAAGAACTGGTAATGTACGGAGATGGATCGCAATCCAGAGATTATACCCATGTTCAGGACATATGTGAAGGAATACAAAAAGCATTAATCCCTGTTGGCTGCGAAATATTCAATTTAGGTAGGGATGAACCTGTTAGTGTCAAGGAAATTATTACAAAACTAGAAGAAATTATAGGAAAGAAAGCAATTATACGTTCCGAACCTAGACATTCTTCCGATATAGACTGTACCAATGCCGATATATCAAAGGCAAAACGTATATTAGAGTGGGAACCTAAGATATCCATTGACGTTGGATTGAAAAGAGTATGGGAATACACTAATAAAATCTAATACGACCAATTTAGTCGCATTTTATTATTTATATTTCTTGCATTATTTTCATTATTATGTTATAATAGGAGTTCGATGCCGAAAGTTTAACGAAAATTGGGGTAAAATGTGGCAAAATTAAATAAAAAGACTGGATTAGAGCCAAGAGAACAACGATTTGTAGAGAATTATCTAGAAAATGGTGGAAATGCCACAGACGCTGCTAAAAAGGCAGGGTATTCTGATTCCTATTCTAGAAATGCTTCTAAGAATATATTAGGAAAACCTCGTATCAAGACCTATTTAGAAAAATTCTTCTCCAAACAAGGCATATCAGAACGTATGCACAGGGCATATATGCGTTTAGACCAAGCATTAGATGCAACTAGGCCTATGAAATTTGGTTCTGGTGCAGGAATGACTATCGAACATGTGGAAGATTGGCCTTCTAGGTTAGATGCGATTAATAAAATATTAAAGATTAAAGGGGATTTCTCTCCAGAGCAACACGAACACGTTTTCCAAAGTATGTTTGAAGGGAAAAGTGAAGATGAGAAACAACAGATATTAGACGAAGCAGACCAAATACTGCGAGATGCACAAGATAAACCTGATTGGGAAGAAGAATAGTAATTGGCTATTACTACAGTTGTTGAAGCAACGAAAGCGAAACTCGCAGCCGCTAGAGATGGAGCGTTAAAGTCTATTGATCCAAAGATAAATGACGATGCGTTTCTAAACTTTCTAGCATTGGTGAAAACGAAAGACGAGAAAGACGAAGGAAAAGTTAAGTTATTTCCTCGAAAGAAGTATATCAAAGATTTAGCACATCTATTCCAACATGAAAAGTTGTTACTAATACCAAAAAGTAGGCAGATGACTATTAGTTGGTTAGCTGTTGCGTATTGTGTATGGAGAGCATATACGATGCCAAACCAATTAATACTATGGCAGTCTAAGAACTTTGATGATGCTGCTGCGATGGTATTCGATAGAGATGATCCACAAGTGGCAAGAGCCTCTTTTGTATGTTGGCATTTGCCAGAATATATATTTGATCGCCCAAAACCTTCTCAAGGAAACCTTCTATGGAATAATGGTTCCATAGTGAAGGCTATTAAACAGGGAGCAGACGTGATTCGTTCTAGAGCTGCCTCGGTTATTATCTCTGACGAGATGGGCTTTCAAGAAGAAGCTGCTAATGCGTATATGGCTGCCAAACCTGCTATCACAGGTGGTGGACAGTTCATAGGTATCAGTTCAGCAAACGCAGGATTCTTTTGGGATTTAGTAGAGGATGTCGCATGATTACAGTGGATTCAACAGTTATTAAGTTAACAGTGGAAGGTGGAAGTCTTTCCGATTGGAATGGGGCTAATGGTATTGTTGCTGGAACGGAACATAATGGAAAATGGTTATTGGTAAATAGCAAAGGATTAATCTTTTCTATAGATTTAGATCAACTATCACCACAACCAAAAGTAATTAAAGAAGAACCAATAGTTGTAGAAGCAAAACCAATAGAGCCAATAAAAGCAAAGGAACCAATAAGAAGTACGCCTAAATTGCCAACACAAAGAAAACGATATGCCACAACAAAACCAGGGACTAACAGTAGCAAGGAATAAGAATGGTTTCACTATAGCGAGAGTGCATTATTCAGCCGATCCAGATAAAGCGAAACAAGAATGGATAGCAAAAGAAAAAAAAGGTATGCCAGATTGGGCTTGGCGTAAGGAGTTTGAAATGGACCCGTATGCTGCGAGTGGCAAACCTGTATTTCCTGAACTACCTCGTTGGGCTGAATATATTCATAAACCATTACATCATGTAGTCAAAGATGGAATAATACCTTCATGGTGGCCTCGATATGCTGGATTTGATTGGGGTGGCTCTAACCCTAGTGCATTTGAGTTAGCGACCATATCTCCTGCTGGCACCATTATATTCTATTGGGAATATTATAGAGCAAAACAAAAGCCACAAGAAATTAATACTGCTATCCAAGCACACCCTGATTGGGAAGATTTAGTGTTTGTAGCACACGATCCTTCTATGAGAACAATGTTGCAGTGGGGTGGTGGTGTTGGTAAGGGCGATAGAGAACAAATAAAAACGCTTGGTGATATGTTTACCGAGTTTGGTTGGCCTTTAGTGCCTGGTCGTGCTGGAGATGATGTCGCTTTTGCACAAGCATTGTATAAAGCATGGCAGAACTTAGAAGACCCCAAGGTTATTATTACTCATGCTTGTCCTAAACTATGGTGGGAACTAAACCATTTAAGACATGACGAGTTAAATCAATCGCAAGTTATGAAAAAGAATGAACCTGAACGTATCGTACAGAAAGATAACCATGCGTTTGATGCCATAAAATATTTAATACAGACACACCCTGCTGGACCAGATGGTGCAGAGATATGGGATAGCATGACTAAGGAACAGAAAGTAAAGTATCCAAAGAAATATCGAGATGAGGAAGAAGTGTATGATCCTTATTTGGGAGGATTAACTTGATAGAGATAATATTTTCTGCGTCTTTTGGCTTTGTTTGTCTTTGTCTTCTTATTTTAAAAGAAAGAGAGAGGACTAAAGACAAGGAAAGACATTTCGCTGTAGAGAAAGAATTGTTAGATAGGATTATGTCTAGGGATTATGGAGAATATTCTGCTGCTCAAAACTTAGACTACTCTGAGACTAATAATGGAGATGGATTTACAGCTTCGGAAAACGAAACTTCTATTTATTTACAAGCGTTGGGAGAGGATTTACCTCCTAACTTAATGACTGAATATAGTACAAATAAAGGTGATGTAGATGGCAGAGGATAAAATCACGCTTGATCCAACTACTCCTAGAGAGTTGCAAGATGAAATAGATCACACCAAAACAGAAACTGGTGCGATGGCGATGGTGCAAGAGGAATGGGAAAAGGGTATAAATCGTATGCAACCCTATCACCGACAATGGTTTCTAAATACTGCATATTTACTTGGATTTCAGCATTTAGTATGGCATCCATCAAGAAATAGATTATGGCTTCCCCCTTCTAGGAGAAGGCAAGTTAGAATGACTTCTAATTTAATGATGTCTGCTTATAGAATTAATCTATCTAAGTTATCAAGTGGAAATGCAGCTATAAGTGTTTTACCTAATTCTAATGAGCAAGAAGATGTCGATGCTGCACGTTTAGCCCAAAAAGTATGGTTTCATATCAAAAATGACGTGCATTGGAAACAGTTAAAGAGAAGATTGGTTGGTTGGGTCTTATCTTGTGGAAATGGTTTTCTATTGACGGAATGGAACCCCAACGCTGGTGAAATATTGTCTAGCGTTAAAGAAGAAACTACTGAAGTAGAACAAATGGATGAAATGGGTAATCCCATGATGAACGAAATGGGAGAACCTATAATGCAATCGAAACAACAAGTCGTGGGAGTGGAGCAATATAGAACTGGAAAGTTATCTATCAAGACGTTATCTCCTTTTTCTGTCATTCCTATAGGAAGTGGAACAGAATTAGATGAATGTGATTCGGTTATTGTAGGAGAGTGGTTGTCTTTGGAAGAAATACGAAGACAATTTCCAGATAAAGGAAAATATGTAACACCAGAATATAGAGATACAGCATCTACATTTGAAAAGTTTTTAGATGGTCTAGTATCTCCCACAACATCCCAAGTAAATCCACAATCAAGTGGAGTACCCTCTGAAAAAGGGGCGGTAGTTAAAAGGTATTGGCAAAAATCTACTCCAGAGTTTCCTGATGGAAGGTTAATTATATGTGCGAATAATATAATGTTATTTATGGGAGATAACCCAACTCCAAAGGATAGCACAGGAGATAGACCATTACCTGTAGTGCATTATAGAGAAATAGATGTACCTTTCCGATTATGGGGAAGAAGTTCTGTTGAAGATCAAATACCAGATCAGAAAGCGTACAATAAAGCATTATCTATTATACTTGAACACCACTCGTTGTTTAAAGGAAAATGGGTTGTTCCAAGAGGAGCACACCTTAAAGAATCGAACCTTGATTCTTCTGCTGATGAGGTAGTCGAAGCAATTCCTATTGGTGGACAAATGCCACACATGGCAAATATACACCCTCCACAACCTACTTTGTTCAATGTGTTAAAGCAACATAGAGAAAATATGATGGAGCAATCAGGGGTTAGAGAAGTATCGAGAGGTGCATTACCTTCTGGTGCAAGAAGTGGTGTCGCTATTCAATTATTGCAAGAATCAGATACTACCCAAATAGGAACAACAGCGATAGATATAGCCGAAGCAGACGCTAGAGTTGCTAATCTAGCTTTGTTGGTTGCTGCTGAAAGAATGGTAGTTCCTCAAAAGATTCGTATCATTGGAAAGAATAACGAAGTAGATGTCGTAGACAACTTTACTGGTGATATGCTTCGAGGAAATACACAAGTGGTAGTGGCAGGAACATTGGGTGCACCATTTAGTTTAGTGGCAAGGAAAGCAGAAATACTTGATATGGAACAGAGAGGTGCATTTATCAATCCAGAAACTGGTAGAACCGATTGGCGTACTGTCATGGAGTTACTAGAGTTTGGACAAACGCAAGATGTATTCTCAGAACAAGCACTTGATGAAGCACAAGCAGAGACAGAAAATAGAGAAATGGTTAATGGTGCTATGCCAATGGCAAAGAGATATCAGGATCATCAACTACACGTTAAAATACATAACCGAAGACGTAAAGCACCAGAATACATAGAGTTAATTAAGCAACAACCACAAATAGACCAAATGTACGAACAACACCTGCAACAGCATGGTGCATTTTTAACTGAACAAATCCAAGCAGCAAATGCTCAAGCTATGGCTGCTCAAATGGG